>JAABUM010000520.1_pt1 | contig 66604 bp, 96 predicted proteins | sample 5559161 | NCBI WGS metagenome assembly JAABUM01 (sample SAMN10711868, study PRJNA513369) | rock metagenome | isolation source: Antarctica rocks | place: Antarctica: Victoria Land, Siegfried Peak nord
CGCCACCTTGGCACGCGCGGAGCCAGGACGAGCCACCCTGGACTGATCTTGCTTGAAGTAGTGGATTCCAAAGGCGAGCCTTTGGCGGAGTTTGAGGCAGAGCCTCAACCTTGCTCACTTCATACCGTGCCCGGCTTTCCGACAAGGCTCAGGATTTCTCCACAACGGTTGCCGCAAGCTGGCCCTGCCACCGCCAGCACAGCAGCAGCAGCGCCGGCGCCACGAGCCCCCCCACCGGCAGGTGCCTGTCGCCCAGGAACAGAATCAGCCCCGGCAACAACCAGCACGCCACCATGACGCTCCTCGACCACGGCGGGAAACCTGTATCGCGACCCTGGCGCACCAGCCAGCACAGCGCGACCAGAACCAGCATCAGGTCGTAGAACAGCGCCATCGGCGCGGCCACCAGCCCCGCCGCCAGCAGTGCCGCCGCCCGTATCGGCAGCGGTGCCTGCCGCCGCCAGAGCAGCGCCACCGCCGCCGCAGCCCCGACGACGGCGACACCCTGCCCCAGCAACGCAGCCACATGCGGCACGCCCGCCGCACGCAAGGCGCCGTACGGGCTGACCATCGCCCCGAAACGCCCCACCAGCCCGGCCTGCAGCTCCGGCTGGCTTGCGGCCATGGTCGCGAGATAGGCCGGCCAGACCGCCACGCCGAACAGCAGCGTCGCCAGCGCACACGCCCCCAGCACACCTGTCGCGGCGGCGGCAAAGGCGCGCCAGCAGCCTCCCGCCGCAAAGGCCAGGGGCACCAGCAGGGCGAAATGCGGCTTGCAGGCCAGCCCGGCGACCAGCAGTCCGGCCAGAACCGGGCGCCGCTCCAGCAGCAGCAGTGCCAGCCCGAACAGCCCCGCGGTCATGAACGAGTTCTGCCCCAGCAGAATCACCCAGGGCACCGCCGGAAACGCCAGAAGTCCTACAAGGCAGCGTCGCCACGGCAGGTCCAGCACCGCGCGCAGCACCAGCAGGCATCCAAGCAGCGTTGCCGCCTCGAACACCACGAAAGACAACGCCCAGGGCAGCCGGGCGAGCACGGCGCACACCAGCAGGAAAGGCGGCGGATACAGGAAGAACTGGTAGCCGATGCCGGGCGACAGCACCGCCTGCTCGGCCGCGAAATGCGCGGCCCTGCTGTACGCCGCCACCGCCTGCCCCTGGTCAGACAGCACGCCGGCCGCATAGAAGCTGACGAAATCCACCGAGACCGGATGGTCGAGCCGCACGATCCAGCCATGGACGCCCGAGAACAGGAACGCGAACGCCGCGACCTGCAACACCAGCAGCATCAGCACCCAGCGTCGCAGGATGTCGCCGTGCAACCAGCGGCCCGACGCCACCTCTTGCAGCGCCGACGCCGGGACACCGGGCGAAATCCTGAACGGCAACACTCCGCTCATGCCCGGCGTGCCCCTTGCGTGATATGCCCGGATGCAGCGATGCCAGGATCGAACGCATCATGGGCCGCAAACATTGCTGAACCATGAGGGCCGCAGCCCCGACGCCGTCCGTAACCCCCATCCCCTCGATCAGGGCAGGTGCGCCCGCCTCGCGCACGTGCCCCAGCCTGAGAGGCCGTCATGATCTTCTTCACCGCCGACACCCATTTCGGCCACGGTGGCGCGCTCGGGCTGTATCGCCGCCCGTTCGACAGCGTCGCTGCCATGGACGAGGCGATGGAACGGCTCTGGAACGAGACGGTGGCGCCGGACGACGAGGTCTGGCACCTCGGCGACGTGGCGGTCGGACCGCGCTCCCCCGGCCCCGCAGCGTTGTTCGCAGCCCGACTTGCCACCCGCCTGGAGCGCCTGCACGGCCGCAAGCACCTGGTCACCGGCAACAACGACCCTGACGATGTGCGTGCGTGGCCCGGCTGGCACAGCATACAGCCCTATGCCGAGATCGAGGCGGACGGCACGGCGCTGGTGCTGTGCCACTACGCCCTGCGGTCCTGGAACGGCATGGCGCGCTGCGCCCTCAACCTCCACGGCCACAGCCACGGCCGGCTCACGCCGATGACACGGCAGTTCGACGTGGGCGTCGACGTCCGCGGCTTCCGCCCAGCAACGCTGGCCAGCCTGCACCCGCGATCAGGACGGCTCCCGCAAGCCTGAGCCGACCGCCCCGCATGGACCTGCCACTCCGGCAGCCCACCTCTTCCATCGCCCCCGATCTTGCGCCATCCTGTGTTCCGCGATGCAGGCGACGCGGGCCCGTGCGGTCCAGTTCATGCTCCCTGCCCTTCCCGTCCCGACAGGATCAGAGCATGCACCGACGCCATCTCATGGCGGCCGTTCTGGCCGCGCCAGCCCTCCCGCTTGCTCGCCCGTCCCGTGCGGCAGGGAGCGTTGCAGGAGCGGCAGCAGGGCCTGACGGCTGGCGACAGTTCGAGATCACGACCCGTGTCACCCTGCCCGACGCACCCGGGCCCGCCCAGCTCTGGCTTCCACTGGCGCAGACCACGGCCGACTACCAGTCGGCCGGAGCCCTGTCCTGGACCACCGGACAGACCACCGACATCGTGCGCCGCGTGCACGACAAACGCTACGGAGCCCAGATCCTGCGCGTGGACTTCGCTGCCGACGCCCCTCCTGCCCTCCGCGACACGGGAAGCGATGCCGGCACGGCCGACACTCCGTCGGCGACAGCCGCCTCCGCACACGCCGGATCGGACACAGGCAAAACCATCGTCATGGTGCAGCAGGTCGCCACGCGCACCCGAGCCGCGCTGCCGTTCGCGCCCCTGACCGTGGCCGAACACCGGTTCTGGACCGAGCCCACCCCAAGCGCCCCCACCGACGGCCTGGTCCGTGAGACCGGCCAGCGCATCACCGCCGGCCACACCGGCGACCGGGCAAGGCTACGCGCGCTCTACGACTGGGTCATCGACACCACCTATCGCCGCGCCGAAACCCCGGGCTGCGGCACCGGCGACTACGCGTCCATGCTGCAATCCGGCGCGTTCGGCGGCAAATGCGCCGACATCAACGGCCTGCTGGTCGGGCTGGCACGCTCGATCGGCCTCCCTGCGCGCGACGTCTACGGCGTCCGGGTCGCGCCATCGCGCCTGGCTCCTTCGCTCGGCCGCGACGGCGACGTCAGCAAGGCCCAGCACTGCCGCGCCGAGGTCTTCCTCGACGAGGAGGGCTGGTTCCCCGTGGACCCTGCCGACGTGCGCAAGGTGATCCTGGAACAGAAGCTCTCCATGGACAGCGACGATGTCCTGGCACTCCGCGAGCAGTTATTCGGCCATTGGGAAATGAACTGGATCGGCTACAACAGCGCCACCGACATCGAACTTCCCGACGCTGGCGACCGACGCCCGAATTTCGCGTTCCTGATGTATCCTTGTGCCTTCACGCCTGCTGGCCAGCCGGATTGTCTCGACCCGGGACAGTTCCACTACGAGATCACCTCCCGGGAAATAAACGTGTAGCGGCAGCGAAACGCAGTTGAGACTTTCTGATACCAGCGGTCCTAAGTTCCACCCGTCGGCAAGTAAGGCTGGGCTCTGCCCAGACCCGCCAGGGGCGAGCCGCCCCTGGACCGGCTTTATTTAAGTATTGGATTCCAAAGGCCTGCCTTTGGCGGAGTTTGAGGCAGAGCCTCAACCTTGCTTTCTTCATCGGTCATCACAAAGCGCCGTCGGTATAACCAACTCCCCTCACGACACGATGCTCGACACCGGCACGATGCCTGCAGCGACTGCGAGCTGATGCACGGCAGGCGAGGGATGCACGCCGTCGATCGTGCCCGCCACCACCGCGCCGTTGACGGAAGGTGTCACCCACCGCCCCGTCGCGTCGGAGGCCACGCTGTTCAGGTCAATCACTCCGGCGTACCCGTAGGCTGCGTAGCTCCCGAGCAGGCTGGCGTTGCGCGCAAGCCGCTGCACCTCCACCGGGGACGCCGAAGCCGTCGCCGTGCCGAAGCACAGCACGCTCGACGCCGGCAGCGCAGCGGCAAGCGGCTGCGACAGCACGATGCTTGCCGTACCGAGGCTGCTGATCGTGGTGCCTGCCGAAAGCGTCCCGGTGCCGCTCCCCGACGGACAGACGAGCTGTCCCACCGCGAGGTTGGCCACACTGACCATCGCCACCGTCGTGCCGCCACTCGCCGCCGCCGCCGCAGTGCTGGCCGTGGCCACCGGGAAGCCCTGGTTCGCCGCGCTCAGGTACCCGTCGTTGCTGTAGGTGGTGGGCGGATCGGTGCGCGGCCACACGCGCTGCCGCGCGGCCAGGAACGGCGCGGCGTCCGTGGCAAGCGCGCTCATCACCGCCGTGGCCGACAGCCGCCCGATCTGGATGTCGTTGCGCCCGAACCCCAGCGCCACGTCGGTGATGCCGCTGTCCACCGCGAGCGCCGCCTGCCCCCGCTCCTGGACGCTCGCCGCGAACGCCGTGGTCGAGCCCCGCGCCACGCTGATGAAGGCGACGCCCCTCGCCGCCAGGCTGCGCTGCATGTAACCCATGCAGCCGTACACCCCGTCCGAGTTGTCCCCGGTTCCCGCGTCGATGCTGTCCCCCAGATCGAGCAGTGCCCCGGCCACCGACATTCCCGCCGGATACGTGACGAGCGCCAGAACCGCGACCGGACAGAAATATCCGCCACCCGTGTTGCCCAGGATCGACGGATTGAGCGTCTGATCCGTCTGCGACGTGCCGCGGGCCGAGAACTCCCCGGCCAGCCGCGTGGCAGCCCCGGACTGGACGCCGGGGTAGTCCATGAGCTGCAATCCCGCCGCCGTGAAGCTCGCGAAGTTGCGCACGAAGAACTGCGACCCCGGCGCCGGGGTGCACGCGATGAGGTCGGAGCGATAGTCTCCGTGCTTTGGCGCGATCGTCAGCGTCCGTGCGCCATTGAACGTCACCGGCACGATGCTGCCGGTGAAGGTGAACGGCTGCCCGCCCACGGTCGCCGCGGCGACCGGCGTGCTCAGGTTCACCGTGGTGGTCCCGGGGCTGTTCCCCGGCCCGGCCGTCGAGGCCAGCGGCGCCGACATCACGTAGGTGCCCGACGCGATCCCGCCGCCCGAGCTGCTGACCGCCGCGCCCTGGGCGATCCCGTTGACCCCCAGCAGCGTGCCCTGGAACGTCTCCACGCTTGCCCCGCTGGCCTGCGGCGCACTGGACGTGACGGTGATCACCGGGGCGGCGGGGAAGCTCAGCGCCGCGGCAAGGCTCGCCGTGACCTGGCGGTCCACCTCGCCGGACTGCGGCATGTCCCACCCGGCATAGACAAGCTGGATCGCCGTGACCTGCCCCACCGGCGGCGCCCACCAGGCGGTCTGATCCATGCTCGTCGTCGAGATGGCGTCGTAGTAGGCGGCCGAGCCGTTGGCGCCCCGCCCCCGGAACCCGATCGGCACCAGCGCCTGCCGCGCGCCGAACTGCGAGCGCGACCTCGCCGGCGAGGGCGGCAGCGCCGCCAGCGCCTCGGCCCCGGGCAGCGTCAGGCTGGCGGCGGACAGCATCAGGCTGCGTCGGCTCAGCATCAGTTGCCCTCCCCGACCTGGGCCGTGAAGGCCGTGGCGCTGTAGGCGTAGATCGCCCCTGTCGGCACCCCGTCGCCCGGCCCGTACTGCTCTGCCGCGAACACGCCGCCCGACCCGAACAGCGCGCTGCTGCTCGCCGTCGCCGCCGCCCCGTAGCCCAGCCGGAAGCTGTCGCCAGCGTTGGTGCCGCTGATCCTGAGCGACCTGCGGTTCGCATTGGCCGCCAGCAGCAGCGTGCTTGCGGCCGCCGGCACCGGCACCTGCACCTGCATCAGCGTGACGCGATGCGCGATCGCCACGGCAGCGGCGTTGTCCTGGGTGAACACCGGACTTCCCGCCGAGCTGTCCACCGTGACGACCCGCACGCCCGCACTCGTGGTATAGCTCGCGGCGACCGTCCCGACGCCCGCGACGCTGACCGCGATCTGGATCGCCGTGCGCCCGGCCACGGAGAAAGTGTAGCTGCCGTCCGCGGCTGCCGTCGTGGTCCGGGTGTTTGCCGCTCCGCTCAGGCCGCCGACGGGGTAGTACGACACGCCGCCGTTGTCGCTGGCCGAGAAAGCGACAATCGCTCCGGAGGCGCTCAGGCCGGCCAGCGTGACAGACAGCGTGCCCGCCCCGGTGTTGCCGAGGATGATCGCGCTGCCGGCCACCGCGGCCGGCAGGCTCTGGTTCGCGGTGACGTTGCCCTGCGCGATCGACAGCGGCAGCGTGCCCGGCATCGCGCTGATGGTCTGCCCCCGGGCCGGAGCCGACAGCAGCAGCACTGCCGCCGCAAGACGGTGCGCACGGTTCATGGAAACTCCCCCGCGGTCTGGGCCAGGTCGGTATGCCGGTCCGGCACTACTGCGCGGCGACGACGTAGGCGGCGCTGGCACCGGCCGAGGCCACGGCGACGTTGTCCTGCACCACGATCCCGCCCGGCGGCGTGCACCCGAACGAGCCGCCCGCCGAAACCTGCAGCGAGTTGGCGATCGTGGCCGACGCCGTGAGCCCGAGGTAGACGTACATCACGCTGCCGCTGGTGTTCTGCACCAGGCAGCCCTTGCGCGTGCCCGACGCCGCCAGGGCCGAGATGAACGTCCCCGCCGTGGCGCTGGTCGTGCCCCCGACCTGGGTGGTGGTGACGCCAAGCGCCTGCGTCACCACCGTGCCGATGCTGTTCGTGCCGGCCGGCAGGGCAGGCAGCGTCGTGACTCCCACGGTGCCGATGGCGTTGGTCCCGGCAGGCAGCGCCGGCAACGCGGTGACGCCGACGTTGCCGATCGCGTTCGTCCCGGGCGGCAGCGCCGGAAGCGCCGTGACGCCCACCGTGCCGATGGCGTTGGCACCGGAGGGAAGCGGCGTGCCAGCCGTCAGCAGGCCCTTGCCCGTCGCCGCATCGAACATCGGCAGGGACGCGTTCGGCCCTGAAGCGGCCGTGCCGGCCGTGCCGGTCGGCGCCGAGGTCGGCGTTCCGGTCGAACCGTTGCCGGACAGGCTCTGCGCACGCGCCGGAGCGCCCAGCAGGCCGAAGCCAGCCACGACCAGGCCCGCACGCAGCAGGCTGCTGTGAGTGATGTTCATTGTCAGTAATCCTGGTGATGGGAGTGTCGTACCAACAGTCCTTTGTAAGGACCGGTGGAAGCAAGAAAGGTTGAGGCTCCGCCTCATCCGCCAAAGGCTCGCCTTTGGAATCCAATACTTAAGTAAAGCCGGTCCAGGGGGGGCTTCCCCCCTGGCGGGTCTGGGCAGAGCCCAGCCTTTCTTGCCTTGCAGGTCAAAACTCAGGGCCGCTGTTACCAGGCAAAAACCCTACTGGGCGAGGAGCACGTAGGAGGCGCTGGCGCCTGCGGAGGCGATCCAGACGGTGTCCTGCGCGACGACGATGCCGCCATGCGCGCAGTCGAGTGGGGTACCGGCGGCAATCGCCAGCCCCGCCTCCAGAACCGAGGGCTTGCCTGCCCCGAACACCACGTATTCCGTGCCGGCGCTGGTATTCTGGATCGTGCATCCGCGCCGTAGCGTCGGACCGGCCGCAGGCAGCGCCACGGTGTAGGTGCCACCGACCGGACTTGTGGCACCCACGGTCTGGGTCGTCGTCACCCCGATGACGGTGCCAGTGCCGGTTGCGGTGCCGCCGCCCGAGACATACAGCGGATTGCTCGCGCTCGTGCCAGGACACACCTGCGCCACCGGCTCCGTGCCGCTCAGGCTCGGGCACAGCGTCACGACGGTGCCGGCGGACGTCTGCCCGAACTGGTTGCCGGATGCATCCTCGATCGAGTAGCTCGGATACAGCCGCACGATCGGCGGGGTCGCAGCCACCTGCGCCTCGCCTCGCGCCGGACACGCCACGAACGCCCCGCCGAGCGCGCACGCCAACAGCCATCCTACCGGGATTCTCGATTGCATCATGGTTGCCTCGCGTCAGGGTGGTGCAGGCAGGCTGAGCCTAAGTGAGACCCTCAGACCGCAGGCACGGCAGTTGCCACCACAGCCGGCGCAGACGGCAGCGAAATGAACGCAGCAGGACCAGCCGTCACGCCACCAGGCACGGGCGTGGCAACGACCGACAAGGCGCTGGCCTGTTGCACCGCCAGCAGGTGCTCCTGTGCTGTCAGCAAGGCGTCCAGGCGCCTGTGCATGTCCGCGAAGTGCGAGTTCCACGCCGGTTCTGCGGTCGGTGCATCCGGCTCTGGCGCCACGACCGGGACAGGCGGGGACAAGGGCTGCACGACAGGTGCGAGCACGACCTCGATCGGGGGCGCACCCTCCTTCGCCGTCACAGCCGCGGCGGCTGCAGAGCCTTCCGGTGTCGAAACGGCAGCGGCGGCCATCCGCATCACCACTTCGCGCGTCGTCTTCACCATGCCGAGCGCGTGGGTCGCGGTGGCAAGCGTGTCGCCGTGCTCGGCACCCAGCACCCTGTGCTCGCGCGTCAGATGAACGCCGAGCGCAAGAGCTGCGCCTGCCACGGCAAGTGCGAGCATGACCAGCACCCACAGGGTGACGATCGAGGCCTCGGTGGGCTGCATGGAACTCTCCTGGCTCACATGGAGCCGCTATCCGTCTTTGCGCACCATGCGCGACGTCCCGGCTTTCAAAACACTTATGCGAGCAACTTCATGGCATAACCGGCAAAGCGAGCAAGGTTGAGGCTCTACCTCATCCGCCAAAAACCTTTCCCTTGGACTTTTCTACTTGGATTCGAGGGTCTAAAGATTCTTAATACTTAGCGAGTCCAAGCAAAGCTCAGCCTTGCTTGTCTTTGGGTCAACAATCCTGGCTTCTGGTGTCAGGACATCACGGAACCCTTGGCAGGAGGTCGCACACTGCTCAACTCTCCCTGAACGCGCATCGGCTCGCCTGCTGCCAGACCATCGCCACGGTCTGGCTCCCCACTACCAAGGCCCTGTCGGTTCTGCGTCCGGCCAAGTTGCCTCCGCGGGCAAGAACCGCTGGCATCAGCTCCGGCGCGCCGAAGCCATTATTCCATGGCCTCAGGCAAGGTGTGATTGGGTGGCGCCTCGCTCACCGGCACGCTGCGGTTCACCTGCGGATGGCAGACGAGCCAGATTGCCGCCTCCGCACCCGACACCGCCAGAACCGCCTCCGCACCGCACCCAAAATGCCGCAGCACCACGCTCGATACCACGCCAATCCCGGTTGCGATGCCGATGATGGTCGTTCCTGACGCAGGGGGGAGAGGATTGTGGAACGCTCGGGTCATGACGGGCACTTCATCCTCTCAACTGCAACCCACAGCCGTGACATCGTCACCTTGACAACTCTCCCTGCATGACGTGCTAAACGGTGCCGCCGCCATGGACCACGCACGAACCACCGGCAGCACAGCACGAAAAGAGTCGCAGATCTGTCGTCAGATGCACCAGCCCTGCGACAGGATCAACCGCCGACATGATTTGGACACGGCAAGAACAATCCAGGCATCAAGAAGCTTATCGTCCTAACCGTACCCTGAAGAGAACACATCGCATCTTACAAGACGGTGATGCGCGATGCCCAGAACCCGACGATAGGTATATTTTGAATGATCATGGGGCATATGGTCCAACAGAATCTTACAGCCCGGACCGATAACCTTTCACCCTCGCCACTCTGCAACGCACGTCTGCGGGCCAGGCACATATAGCCACCTGCTAGCATATCGGTCGACACGCCACTGACTGACGATTTCTCTGACCACCATGTGCCGCCTCAGCCCAACTTCCGGCGCTGCCACCCGGCTCGAGCAATCCCCATCAGAGCATCCCGACCAGAACATCAAGAAAGCTCAGAGCCAGGCATGGCACTTCGGAGAATGGTGCCCAGGGGCGGAGTCGAACCACCGACACTGCGATTTTCAGTCAGCACCCCGGATCGGACACGACCGGACGTGGCACGCACTCCAATGACCACGATGACTGAAATCGTTGGACATTTCGTCGCGATACGCGACACTGCGCGACATGACCTGTCGCCAGCCTCCCGCACGAGTGAGTCCCCTTGGAGTCCGGGGCGCCGGAATCGCCAGGACGTGAGCGCGATCCGGCTGAGCGATACCACCGTCGCGGCGGCGAGCTGCCCCGCCGGTCGGCGCGACGTGCTGATCTTTGACGTGGCGTTGCGCGGCTTTGGCGTGCGCATCACGGCCAAGGGCGCGAGGGTGTTCCTCTACCAGTACCGGGTCGGCGCCAAGGTCCGCCGCCAGCGCCTGGGCGAATGGCCGGGCCTGACCACGCCGCAGGCCCGCAGGCTCGCCGAGGTGCTGCGCGGCACCGTCAACGCCGGGGGAGACCCCGTGGCGACCCGCCGCGCCGAGCGTGCCGCCGCCCTGTCCGCCGAGGATGCGGCCCGCCGCCAAGTCGTGGCCGATGCGCTCACGGTCGCCGTGGTGGTGGAGCAGTGGCGCGCCACGCACCTCGCGACCCGCCGCCCGTCCTACCAGGCCGCCGCCTCGGCCCGGCTCCGCACCGCGCTGGCGCCGCACCTTGACGCGCCGGCGGCCGGCCTGACGCACACCCTTGCTCTGGAGGCGGTGGACACCGCGCTGCGCGACGCCGGCCCCATCGCCGCCAACCGCGTGCGCGCCTACGCCCGCGCCTGCTTCGGCTGGGCGCACGCCCGGGGGATGCTGCCGCTCAACCCGTTCGCTGCGGTTCCGAAGCCTGCGCAGGAGCGGTCGCGCGACCGCGTGCTGTCCGACGCCGAGATGGCCCGCATCTGGCAGGCGAGCGCGCGGCTCGGCTCGCCGTGGCAGGCGATCGTGCGGCTGCTGATCCTGACGGGCCAGCGCCGCAGCGAGGTCGCGGGGATGACGTGGAGCGAGGTCGCGTTGGACGGTCCCGCACTGCTCTGGTCCATGCCGGGCGCGCGGACCAAGAATGGCCATGCCCACGACATCCCCCTGTCCGCGCCGGCCGCTGCGATCATCGCCGTCGCGCCGCGCTTCAAGGGCTGCCCGCTCCCCCTGTCGGACGGCCGCCCGAAGCCGCCCAGCGGGTTCGGCAAGGCCAAGGCCCGGCTTGACGCGCTGATCGCGCAGGACGGCCTGCCCCTCGACCCCTGGACCCTGCACGACCTCCGCCGGACCGTGGCGACCGGGCTGCAGCGTCAGGGCGTGCGCCTGGAGGTCACAGAGGCGGTGCTCAACCACGTGTCGGGAAGCCGCGGCGGGATCGTCGGCGTCTACCAGCGCCATGCCTGGGCGGTCGAGAAGCGCGCGGCCTTGGACGCTTGGGCCGCGCACGTCGTCGGGCTGGGGTAATAATGGCCGCCGACTTCTCCACCCGCCGCCGCTCCAGCCTGATGCTCGCCCAGCTTGTCGTGCAGCTCGCCGGCGCGTTCCTCGGCACTGGCTGCGGATGCGGCGGCGGCTTGGCCCTTGTAGCGGAGCGGGCGGGCAGTTCAGACTAAACGGGCGACCGGGGTTTAGGATACCGCGTTTGGCGCCATGTTCTGAGGATTGAACGTGCCGACGAAGCAGGGGTAGTAGTCTTCCACATTGTCTGTGCCGACCTCCAACACCACCTTGCCCGTTTGCACGTCGATCAGTTCCAGCGTGTCGTTCTTGTCGCCGTGATCGCCATCGGGCTTCTTGCGAGCCACAACTTTTACGGCAACAAAGATGTTCCGAAGAACAGCATCTTCGGAAAAGATGCGATCCATGCTGCTGCGATAGCCGTCATCTGGGCTTTCAACCGCCGTATAGGTTGTTCCATCAAGAGTAAAACGGATGACGTTCGCATCTTCGCTGCCGCAGTACGTTTCGACCTTCTCAACTGAAAGATCGCACCCGGTCAGGTCGTGTGCTCCCACGAGGTCGTCGAGGCTGACTGTTTTTGCTTCGTCCGGCATGATCTCTTCGCTCATCGGGGTTATGGTGCCTGCTCTGAATTGCAGGTCGGGCAGGGTAGGCCGCGCTTGGCTGTCGTCATGTTGGCAACTGGCTGCCACTCACTTTCAAATCCGCAGTGGTTGCACCTGAACTGAGCGTTTAGCCCAGGGCCGGGACCGTTGCAGCCCGCGTCTCGGACGTGCATCAGGTGGCGAGGCGCTTGCCTTGGCGGCAACGGAAACAGGACGGCTTGACGTGGCATTCGTGGTCTACCGGGTTGAGGATGGCGCGAGGCACTAGCTGGCTCTCTCCGGCCGGGGTTATTGAGTCGATGCGGCAGCACGCCGAGCTATGGCCCTTCGAACGACTGAAGGTTTCACGCTGTTCCGCTTTGCGGTTTGGCGAACTATGGCAGCGACTTCCCGCTTAGCTACCTCGTTGTTCAACCATTCGATCACGCGGTCGCGCCGCTCCTCGCCCCCTTCTTCGTCGGGCGCCGGATCGAATGCTTGCATCCACTCGGCAGCAAAGGCCAAGTCATCTATTGAAACTCGCGCCATGCCCGCTGCTCCTATCGGGGTTGGTGTCTGTGGGAATATCATGCGCAGGGTAATTACAGAGTGTCAACACCCTTGACGGCGTGGCAGCAACCTGCGACACACACATCATGCTGATCCTCGTCTACCTTTCCGACGTATCCCCCTGGTGGACGATCGAGCGCCAAGAGACGGCGCTTGCCGATGTGCTGCCGAAGGCAACGGTCTTCCGCGACTTGCTCGGCGTGCGTGCTCGCCGTGGGCACAGCGCAAACGACTTGGTGCAGCGTGGCATGATGCTGCGACCGACCACGCGACGAGACAAAGGCGTGGAGATCCACGTCGCCAGCCTTGCTGTGCTGGCGTGGGCAGAGGATGACCTGCGCGCTGTGCTGGAGACGATCGCTGCGCGCGGTGCCACGCTGATCTCGGCCGAGGGCTACGCGGGCGATCCCGTGGCAGCATGGGCCGTAGCACGTCGCCGTAGCCGCCTGGAGGGTGCAGCCCTGCGCGGCTCCGCAGTCTCGGCCGAACGCCGCAGGGCGGCTTCTGAGGCGGCTGTAAAGCTGATCGCGGGGGACTGGCCGCTGCCGTCGCGAGACTACCCGACCGATGAGCTGAAGGCGCGGTGCGGCCTGTCGCTGAACACCATCAAGGCGCATCTCGGGCCGCGACCGATCGCCCAATACAAGCATCGGCTAAAACTGACCCGGCGGGCACGGGCAACGCGCAAGGAGGCGCAGGAATGACCGCAGAACCTTCGGGCTTTGTGCATTTTACTGACCTCGACGGGATCGTCCGCGTGGGCGAGCTAATCAAAGCCGAGGTAATTCGGTGCAGCATCTTCCTCCCTCGCTTGGCCTCCGTCCGCGTACGCAGCGAGAGTTACCAAGCAAGCCCGTGGGGCCAGAACCGCATAGTCGAGCGCGGCATCCCGGCTGGTGCTCTGCTGCCTCACGACTACCGCGCCGTGTGCGCTTTCGCAGGAGCGACGCCATGACTGATACCACCGGCGAAGTGCCACACGGCCGGGAATATGATGCGCTTCGGTCACTGTCCACCAACTCTTACTCTTTGGGAAATCTTCGCGTCGCGGCAGAGGAAGCAATCGCAGCGGGTCAGAGCACCGTCACCGTCGACGCCGCGACATTGCTGGCGCTCTGCAGGAGTGAGGCGTGGGCGCACCGTGAAGTTGTCGCGAGGGCAAATGGCAGCAACTAACAAATACGCTCGCCACATGACCCTGTCTGCAATTCAACGGGAGCTTTGTCGACACGCTAAGGGTGGCCGGACTGACGCGTACACCGTGGAACGAAAATTCGAGTTATCTTACGAACTCGGATTGCGCGCGGACGGCTCTGTGCCGCCATGTGGCGAGACTGCGCCGAGCGGAATGTATCGGAGGAATCGCGATGCCTAAAAGGACGCCAGCCGTCAGCAATCCAGATGGGCTGTGGTGCTCCGTCTTGAGCACGGTCAAGCCGCACGAGTTAGATAAGCGAACCCGAGCAGGCATGCAGGCCATCGTCGACAAGGTGACGCAGGCTGCTGTGCACGAGGGGCTGGGACAGGACTTGCTTCTCCGGGTCTATATGGCCGGGATGCACCATGCACGGGAGGCAACGTCGTGAGCGCCGACGATTCAGGAACCACCGCCGCAAGGCGCAGCCCGATGCCGCTGCGATGCAGATGCGGCTTCGTCACAATGGCGTCGCCCGACGCGCTAAAGTGCGGCCCGCGCCAGCCTAGTTCCGCCACCGGCATGTGGTCGCAGACATGCCCAGAGTGCGACGCAGTAGGCGGCTACGAGGTTTGGGGGTGGACGCTGGCCGGCGGCCGGCGGGTCCCGTTTGACCATGGCGAGGACGAAGTTGCAGCCGCGGGTGTCGTGTCGCTGCAGGTCGAGCGTGTCGGGAGGGTGGGATGACTGCGAGCGACTCAGGAACCACCGCCCGCACCCCAGAGCGGGTTGCCCTAGACCTGCACGCCAAGTTGAAGCGCGCCGAGGAGAACGGCAGAGCGATGCGCGACGTGATCGCCAGCATGGTTGATGGCCCTGAGACGAAGCCTGCTACGATGCGCGGTTCCCTTCGGCTGCTGGTGAAAGCCTACGATGAAGCGATGGCAGCACCATGAGAGAGTCTAGAACCACCGACCACTATGCTGGACAGTGGGATTTTCGATCCGGAAATGCGCGCACCACCCAGCAGCTCCGAGATCCAAGCCATGCCCGCATCTTCGTGTGTCAGGGGGGCGGGAAGGCCGTCGCCGTTCTGTATGGCGCTGCGGTAAAGTGTGGGTGTGGCACGACCAGTTCCGCCGAGGTGATGTTGTGACTGAGCGAACCGCAACCACCAGGGGTAATTTGCACAAAACGCAAATTACTAAAACCACCGTGACCCTTCCCCGCTATGCTCCCACCCGAGCCGAACGCCATGCGCTTGATGCCCTCCCCGACGAGGGCGAGGGAGCGGACTACTATTGCGACCTCGGCGTGGACTACCGCTTCCTGGAAAGCCTGGAAAAGAAGGGGCTTGCAGGCAGTCGCAATCGTTCGGAGTGGTGGCGCACACGCGCCGGCGCGGAGGCCGTCACAGATGCCGAGTAATCCGCAGACCACCGCGCTCGCCGTGCCTGCCCCGGCCGAGCAACCCATCCCGCGCGACCTGCTCAAGGATCTGGCGATGGACGTGGGCAAGGAGGTCGCCGCCTACATCGAGCGCATGTACCCCAAGGCGGTCGAAGCCGTGTCGAACACCTTCCTGTCGTCCGTCCGCAACTGCGTCCACAACGAGATCGTGGCGACGATGGGCCTGTCCAGCATCGGCGAGATCGAGCAACGGTTGGCGCAGCGCAAGCGCGACCGGCGCCAGCTCAGGGCGGTGTGGAAGGCGGCGCGCACGGTGAAGGTGGGGGAGCACGGCAAGGTGGACGACATTCTAGTTGGGCGCGTGCCCTTGGAGCCGGACCTGTGAGCAGCGCCGACCAGCCGCAGACCACCCTGATCAGGGATCGGATGCCGACAATCGCCGAGATGCAGGCCTGCGCGGAGGACGTCATGCGGAGCTGCATGGCGCTTCATGGCCAGTCGGTTGACGAGGCTGTGGTGCAACGGCAGGCGGCCAAAATGGTGCGGGCGCTCCGCCCGCGCGTGAGGGAGGTCTGGAGTGCCCGTATCATCTGAGACCACCACCCCGAGCCCGGCCTATCCCGCTATCGGCTGTCGCGTGCTGACGCCCAATCTTGAAGAGGGCGTACTAGAGGAAATTGACCCAGGCGATGGCATGGCGCGGGTGCGGCATGTGGCTTGGAGCGGCGAGCCATCCTGCTGCTCGACGTGGTTCACAGACGTATCGGTGCTCAAGCCGCTGCCAAGCGGGTGGGTCCGGCCCACCCATACGCCCGCCGAATGGGCCGAGGCGCGCGCGTTCTGGTCTCAAGTAGAGGAAGCTGTCAGTGACCTGTGACGAGTCCGAAACCACCGCCGCCGAGCCCGCCCCGCAGCGCATCCAGCTTCGCCGGCAGAAAGGCTGGCGGATGCCTCAAAACACCGTGAAGGTTGATCGCACGACAAAGTGGGGCAACCCGTTCGTGGTCGGTCAACCCGGCGGCGTCTTTACGGCCAAGGTGCAGGATCGGCGGCACGCCTATTCGCTGTTCAGGTCGATAGCCGCAGACACACCCGCTCTGGTCGCCGCCGCACGCGCAGAGCTGCGGGGAAAGAACCTCGCGTGCTGGTGCCCGCACGATGATCCTTACGAGGATGCCTGCCACGCGGCCGTCTTGCTGGAGATCGCCAATGGCTGATTCAGGAACCACCACCATATCTCATGACGAGGGATATTGGGTAGGCATGGCGTTCGACAAAAACGGGATGTGCACAAATCCGGGCACGTTTATTTCGTATGAAGGTGTACGCCAAAAAAGCAGAGACGAGCGCATGGAGCGCATTGAACAGAAACTTGATCTCATTCTCGCGCGGCTAGAGGCTATCACCAATGCCCGCTGATCCGCAGGCCACAGACAACCGGCCGCTACAGCATTTTGCGACGCCCGGCTGATTGAAGCTCGCGACTTCGAAGACGAATGGTACCGGACCAAGCGAAGCTCTGATGGCGTGTTTCGTGACGTCAACGGCAATCCTGAATACGTCACTCCAGACGAATGGAGGCCGTTGTGAGCAACGTCCCATTGGCAGGCGGGCGCACCTCTACGTGAACGCCAACCAGTTCGTGCCGTTGAACGTGTAGAGGTAGTCTGCCCCCGCCGCACTGTTCGTGGTCAGGGTGGTAGCGCTCGCCGCGTCCGTCACCGTCAGGGTATTGGCATAGGTGCCCGATTGCCGGCGGATGCGGACGATGGTGCCGGTCGGCGTCGGGCGCGTGTTGCCAGTGTTCGCTGCTTTGAACTTGTTGGACAGTGTGATCGTGGTCGCCGCTGGCAGCGACGCGGGCACGAACAGGACGGCGTCGCGATGCTGGCCATAGTGGGTGTAGGCCGCGCTGATCGTCGGCTGGTAGGTACGCGTGGTTGGGAGCAGGTTGTCGTTGACAAGCTCCCCGATCGTTGAATTGTTCGCCAGTGGGGCGTTCAGGTTTGGGCTCAACACCAAATACTGCGCGATCGTTCCGACGTCGTCTTCAATCGCCAGATCGCTGATCCGTGTGCCCGGATTGCTGTCGTTGCCGTAGTTGTTTGGCGCACGCAGCATCGGGAAGGTGCTTGCGATGCCGCCGGTGCTGTAGCTGGACCATTTGAACTTGAGCCCGTCGAACGACAGCAGCTCGCCGTAGCCCGCGCAGTTGAGGAAACCGAGAAGATTGGTCGCGGCGGTTGAAAGCAGCATATCCAGCACGAGCGTGTTGATGAACTTGCAGTTCGCTCCGGTCGCTTGGATCAGGACCGGGTAGGGCCCCGCGAGTTGCACATCCTCGAAGTGAAACCCAGTGAAAGTGTTGGTCACGAGCCCGGATAGCAGCAAGATCGTCGAGCCGTTGCAGTGCTCCGCGTTGATCCGGTCCCAGATATTGTCCGACTGCTGGTTGTTCGGGTTCAGCGTCACGCACGGCCCGGCGCAGGTGTTGCGGGTGGTGTTGCTGGACCCGTTGTGGAAATACAAGTTCGAGAAAACGTTGCCCGTGCCGCCGATGCCCAAGTTGAACATCGTCTGCTGCGCGCCACCGGTCGCTCCGTCGCGCATCACGTTCTGGAAGAAGAACGCGCTGGTCGACCCCGTTATGGTCACGGGAATCCATGGTGGGTTTGTGCCGTAGTAGGTGCAGCACGAGAAGTTCTCAATCACGCTCAGATAGAGCCCGCCGATGACAAGCAGGTTCGCGCTGGTGTTGCCGGTTTGGGACACGCCGTAGTCCAACGTGAAGCCCGAAATCTTCTGTTGGCCTGGCGGGTTGCTGCCCGTGGTGTCACCGATCGTAAGCACGGGCGCGTTAGCGTAGAACCCGATGATGTGGGTGTTGATCGAGCCAAGCCACTCGAAGCCCGATGTCAGCGGGATCACCAAGCCGGCCGCGCCGTAAATCTCGTAAGTGCCCGCGATGATGCGGAACTTCTTGCCGCTACTCGCCGCGTAGTTGATGGCAGCTTGCAGCGCGTTGAACGTCGCAGTGCGGACTGCTGTGGTCTGGCCGGAGCCGAGCGTCACGCCGGCCCAGAGGTGTGCGTACACCTCGCCGCTCCGGACTGCCGCCGCCCCCCCGCCGCTGGCATTGCCGAGGTCGTCCAGGGTTGCCGCGAGGGCCACCACGCGGGTGTCTGTGGCGCCCATGTAGGTGCCGGCGGTCGTGCCGATCGGAGGGGGGAAATAGGTCATGGGCATTTTCCGTTGCGCTGGAAATGGAAGTGCGGCCCGCCCGGAACGATGGGCGATCCGCAGTTGGGCTGGCTGCCGGGACCGTTCAGTGTTACTCGACCAGCCAGGTCGCGAGCGCGGCGTTATAGCGAGCCGACCAGCACTCCTTGATCGCATTGGTCGTATTCAGCACGATGGACTGTGACGCGCCGTCGAAGCTGGCAGTCACGGTGACTGCGCCTGCGCCATACCGCTTGATGTTGACGAGGTGTCCGCCGGCACCCGCTGCCAGCGTCATCGTCACGGCGGCGGCGGTGTTGATGACGCTCTCGTCGTCGGTCGGCGCGATGGCTCCGGCCGCAGTGTAGGTGTTGCTCGTGAAGCTGGTTCCGGCTGGCTTGTTCAGCAGGTCGTTGTAGCTGCCCGAGGTCGCGACGGTGGCCAGGCCGGACACGTCGGCGGCGGCCAGGACCACCGCGCCAACACGGCCGGCGACGCTGGTTACCTCAGTCGCGATACCGTCGATCTTCTTCCAGGTGCTGCTGACGCTGTCGAAGATCGCATCGTCGCCGACATTCCACTGGCTGACGCCGTCGAGTGTCGTGGTGCCGGCAGTGGCGACACGGTAGATGGTGCCTACCGTGCCGACGCCGCTTGCGAGCGCAGGATTATTGGCCGTTGCATCCCATGTGCCAACCGTGCGCCAAGCGCCAGCGAAGCCGGTCGGGAGGTTGATGATCGGCAGGCGCGAAGTCGCGTCGAGCGGCGCATAGCCGGACGCGACGCCCTTGTTCGTGGTCTGCTCGGCGCCGGTGATGCGCGTGTCGTTGCCCTGCGCGGCAGTGCCGGCGGCGGTGCCGAGCGTGACGATGCCGGGCGTGGTGGTGGTGGCGGGATTCGGATAAAAAAGCGTCATTGGGGCTACTCCGGCTTGTAGGTTGAGAGATCCGCCAGCCACCGCAGGGTGATGCTGTCGCGGAGAGACCCGGTCGAATTGAGCGACACGGATTGCGAGACGCCGTCGATCGGTGCTGTCAGCGTCACGGCACCTGGCCCGGCCTGCGAGACGACATGCAGGCGGTTGTCAACGGTGTCGGGTGCCAGCGTCATGGTCACGGGCGCAGCCGAGTTGACCTCGGACACGTCGTCGCTGATCGAGATCGTCCCCGAGGCGCTGTAGGTCCCGCGCACCGTGGCGGCCGGCGTCGGCGCCCCGCTGGTTGCGAGCTTGGCCTGCAGCGCAGCGATGGCCGCCGCGTCCGCCGGTTCGTTGGCGATGGCCGCGAGTTGCACCGCCGTCAGCCCCGCCCCCGTTCCGGTGCTGGTGCCCGTCGTCGTGATTCCCGTCCCGCCCGTCACGGTGGGCGTGGTGCCGCCCGTGCCGCCGCCCGTTCCCGAGACCTGAATCGGCCCGGCAAGTGATCCGCGGTTCGCCGCGATCACCGCGGCGCCCAGGTTCGCGGCGGGCACTACATTGCCGGTCGCGTAGGCCCCGAACGGTTTGGTGACGATGTAGACGGAATACGTGCTGCCGCTCATGGCGCCCTCCTGTCAGTGGTGAATTTTTGTGGCGCGCGGGATAAGCGTGGGAGTAGAAAAGCAGTGCTGCGGCAACCGGGAAGGACCGGTAGATCCCTTCGCCAGGATCATCTTGGCGGGTTACTTCAGTAGTCTTCAGAAGCCCCTTTTTACGGCGTAGGGGATGCGGTGGTCGAAGCCACCTACTCAAAGAGAGCCGGAATCAAGCCCGGCCCGCAGCAACTTTGAACCCGTGGCGAAGTGGGAACGCGGCGGTCTGCAAAACCGATACGAGCCGGTTCGACTCCAGGCGGGTTCTAGGTAGTCAGCGCCGGCTAGTTCTGCGGCCGGCACCATCTCAATCACGCACGCCGCAGCCGCACCCTATCGACAGGCGCGCGCGGTACAGCCGCGTCACGCCGCCACCACTGGAGCCGCCACGGTAGCGGGCGCGGTCGGGGTCGGGTCCGCGATGGGCATGGTCTGGGCGGCAGATTCGGGCGCGGCGAGCGGCGTCACAGTGGTCTGAACCAGGAGTGGTAGCGGCCCGGACTGCGCCTCCAGGGTGGCCAAGCGCTTCGCCAGCGTGGCTAGGGCTCCGGTATCGAGCGGGTGCATCGCGAGCGGCGGCACCATGCCGGCGCCGAGCATGTCTAGGGTGACGCTGCTGGCTTTTGGGGCGGGCGGCGCTGGCGGTGGGGGCTCTGGCACAACAGCGGGCCGTGCCGTCAGGTGCATGACGTGCTGCACCATGCCGTGCATCTCGGCCAGCAGCCCCGGCGCGTTGGCGTTAGCAACCTTCGTGGCCTGGACGTGATCCGCGATCGTCTCGGTGAGTTGCATGACGTGCGCGGCCGATGGCGCATTGCCGAGCGTTCTGCGGGCCTTGGCGAAAGGCTCTGCGACGTAGAGGGCCAAGCCCAGGATCGCTCCCAGGAATGCCAGGATCAGAATCAACAGGACAACGATCATGGTGGCATCGGCGGAGGTGATGGACATCGGGATCTCCGAAGGCGATTCCGCCCGCACGGGTGCGCGGGCGGAGGGCGCGGTCAGACGGCGGGGGCGAGGGCCACCGGCAGTGCGGCCGGCGCGGCAGCCGAGAGCACGCCGTTCGCTGCGGCGGTCAGGACATCGGCCGCCTCGCTGATGAGCGCCACGTGGCTCGCGCCGAGGCCCGCGCTGGCGAGCATCTGCACGACCGGCGTGAAGCTCGCGACCGCGCTGGCGACGTGCTGCACGTTGGCCTGGTCCTCGCTCGACAGGCCGAGGCTGGCCGCCGTGGAGGTGACGGCCGAGGTCACAGTCGAGACGCTGGCGGGCGACGCCTTGGACTCGACGGCACCGGTCACGGCGGCGATGAGCTTAGGCACCTCGGCAACCAGGATCGGGCCGACCTTCTCGAAAAACGCGGTGATGGACATGAACGTGGCGAGCGAGAACTTCATGGCGGGTAGTCTCCGGTGTGGGTGTGCCCATGCGGGCGCAGTCGCCGGGCGCGGGGTGCGCGGGCGTGGGGTGCCGCTGGCGCCGAGGGCGGCCGGGCGGGAATTCGGTTGCAGCGATGCGCTTGATATGCGAATGTGCATCACATGACAGCAGCGCCGCGTATTACCGTGACCATGAGCGAGCCATCTCTGGCGTGGCTGAATGCTAAGGCAGCGCGGCTGGGGATTACGGTCAGCGAGTTGCTGCGGCGGATCGTGGATAGGGAGCGCGGAGCGTGAGCAAGACTGTCGAAAAGGCTATGCGCGCTATGCCGCACCCTTGGTTTCAGGCGAATAACTGGAACAGGCCAATCTGCGAGATCACGGATCGTGCCCAACGCGGGCTGCCTCGACCTTTAGTGGCGGGTGAGCGTGCCCTGGGTCCGTTCATCCTGCCGCCATTCCAGCGCCCGCCCGTGTGGACAAGGGCCCAGCAAATCCGGCTAATTGAGAGTATCTGGGGCGGCTTGCCGGTGGGGGCCTACGTCTATAATCAGACGCGCGCCTCAATGAACCTCATGACGGGCTGCTCCTCGACGGTCAGCAACGGGTGGGCGCGATCCTCGCCTACATCGCTGGGGAGTTTCCCGTTCATGGCTGGCTTTATTCAGATCTGCCGATTGCTGATCGGCGCGGATTTGAACTTATGCCGATCGCGTGTTTGCAGACAAACCTGACTGACACCGCAGCGTGCTTGGAAGTGTACGATCGTTTGGCCTACGGCGGGACTGCCCATGCCCCGAAACCATCCCGCGACGGCGACCCGTCCGACCGGGCGGCGGTGGCGCGCGCGTTGCGGGAGGCGGTGGGGCAAGGGAAAGGACAGGGCAATGAGTGACACGGAAATCGAACCGCATGGCCGCCGCAACATGACGGAGTCCGGGCCGGCCAGATGCTTCCGCAGCACGTGCAAGGCTCCGCCATCTTTTCTGGAGGTGATCTGCTGGTGCGACATGGATGGAGGCCCAGGTCAGCAACACAATCCTACCCCAGATGCTCCGCTACCGGACCCGTCTGCACCGGAGCGTTCGGGGGCGTAGGGCTGACCGGTACAGCCTCGTTGATTTCCCGCTGGAACGCGGCCCAACCTGCCGCGCACAGGATGCCGGCCTCGGTTGAGTAGCCGAAGTGTCTGAACAGGGCGGATAGCCCAAGTGACACGATGAGGTATACCATGGCTGCGAAAGCCAGGATCGTTGTGCCGGATGCAGCAGGCAGGATTTTGCGCATGGAACACCAACAAAGGAGGATCACATGGGTTGGTCTAGCGGTTCGGAAGTGTTCGGCGGAATTATCAAAGCCATGCAGGCAAGCGTGCCCGATGCGACGCTTCGTCAAGATATTTATGAGAAACTGATCCCAATCTTGCAGGATCAGGATTGGGATACGGAGGAGGATTGTTTGGGTGCTGATCCGGCTTACGATGCAGCGTTGCGGAAGCTAAATCCCGGTTTGTATGGAGACTAACCCGCCATCTCTACCGCCCGCGCCGCCCTGATCGCCCGCGCCAACTCGCGCATCAGCACCTCAGCCTCCGCGACCGCCAGCTCCATCACCCGCACCTCGTTTGCCGTCTCGTGCACCAGCGCCACGCGATCGTGCAGCGGCTCGACGCGCACGACGGTGGGGGTCACGAGATCGGCGCCTGCAATTCCGCACCCGGCGCCACCGCCAGCCGTAGCCCGGCCCGTGCCCGCGCCTCGGCGCGGGCCAGCCACCCGACCCCGAACACCGGGAACTGCGGCCGGGACCGGTAGAACGTGTCGTGCTGCTGATAGAGGGCGGCCACCAGCACCGCCGCCCCGTGCGCCGCGAAGGTAGCGTGCGTCGTCGGCCCGAGCTTGCCATCCGGGAGCAGCCCCACGGCGTCCTGATAGAGCCTGAGCACCGGCGCTAGCAGCCGCAGCCCTATGGCCACCGGGTCCGCGTGGGCGAGCGCCGCCAGCGTTCCGGTCCCGATCACGCCGTCCGCCGCTTGCCCACCGATGCCCACGACGCGCTGAAGCTGCACGCCGGCGTTGCTGCCGGTGTTCACCGTGGCGTCGAAGGTGCTCAGGTCCACGCCGGCCGGCAGGTCGTCGCCGCGCACTCGATCCCAGAGGGTGCGGTAGAACGCCGCAGTCTCGGCCGGGCTGATGGCATGGAGTTGCGCGGCCGTGGCGTGCGGGTCGCGGCGGAAGGCGCGGAAGGCGGCGAGGGTCTCGCCGCGCCAAGTGGGGCCCCCGGAGTCTCGGGGGTCGTTCGTCCAGAACCCCTCTTCGCCGAGGGTGAATACCAGGGCGCGCGGGAAGCTGGCTGTGGTCATGGCTTGACCGCCGGCACGACCATGACCGGGCCAAGCGCCATCACCACTTGTGGCTGGCTGTCGACCTGGGGTTTCATCACCTGGACCATCAGGCTCGGGCTCTGCGTCGACGGTGGATTCAGCCATGAAAACAGACCGCAATCGTAGTCGGTCACGGCCACAAACCGGTAGAGTTGAGGAGTGACCCACGACGGGATCGACATCGCGATCGCGAAGCGGTTGTCGCCGTTCTTGATCGGAGGCGACGACCCTGCCGAAATCGGCACCCACAAATCCTCCGGCTCCCCGCCGAACACGCGATTCTCATCGACCAGCCAGCGCGCAACCATGGTACGGCAGTAGCGCTGGTGAGTAGTGTGATAGCGCACGACGAGCTGCCCGCCGATCACGGCCGCCCCGTCATCTTCGGTGGCGCTGATGGTATGCGCGGGCGGCATGTGGCTCATGTATCCCATGGCGCCGATCGCACCGACCAGGCAAGCGGCAGCCACCCGCCAGCTCAGCCATCTCCGCAGATTCTGTTGAACACCCGGCATCAGTGGAACCCCTTGATCGCGAAGATGATGGCGCCGCCCGTCATCAGCGCCGCGACGGCTGCTTTCACGACTTCCTCCATCACGCTCTTGAAGGCGCTGCCGCCCATCTCGCGGGTGCGCTTGTGCGCGGTCGCTGCCGCCCTGATGTCGATGCGCAGGTCGCGGAAATCGTCCGGGCGCACGTCCCATGCCCGCGCCATCTCGGCTACGAACACCTCGCGGCAGATGTCACGAACATTGTCGTTATGCTCGCGCAGCACCTCGCGCAAGGCGGACTGCGCCTCGTTGCGCGCGACATTCTTGGCCTCCTGGATCGCGTCGGCCACCACCCGCTCACGCTCGCGCCGAACGTCATCATCCGCCATTTGCCATTCCCTGCCACTTCCCAGCCGTGGCCGAGCGGCACGGATCGCTTTGCGAGATTATTCGGGGTTCGGCACAATTCCCTGGTTCCGCGATGTGGTATTCCAATAGGTTCGGCTCCATCCATCGGTGTGCACCCATCGGTGGTCGGGGTCGTCGGAACGGTTGGCCCCGGTCCGGCGGCCCGCCTCAGTCTCACGCCGCAAGCACCTGGCGCAGCACGCCCGCCACGCTGTCCGCCAGCGCCGCGTCGCCCGCATCGTTGGGGTGCGGCGCCTGGTAGAACGACTGAAACTCCCGCCGCACCTGCGCGGGCGAGCCGCCGTCGCTCACCGCCGCGTCGAAGTCGGCGTAGTACCAGCCCGAGCCGCGGATCTGCGCGTTGAACCGCTGGCGCTGCGCGTCGGCCGTCAGGTCCTGTCCGAACGGCATGGCGGTGGCGGCCACCGGCACGATCCCCCGCCCTGCGCACCACGTGCCGAGGTCGATCAGCCCGGCGAGGCTGGCGGAGTAGGCCGCCGCTGTGCCGTAGCCGCGGTCGTTCGGACTCTCGCCCTTGATGATCGCAACGCTTGGCGGTGCCGCCAGGACCATCTGTTGCAGGTTGGCCTGGAAGCTGGCCGATGACATGCCCTGGTAGGCGAGCTTGCACACCGTGACCGGCAGCGACGGCGTGGAGATCGCGCAGGCCACAATGTGGAACGGGTCGTCCTGGTACGTGGCCGAGCCGAACCCCTGGAACAGGCTGTCTCCGCCGACCATCACGGACAGGCCGGGCACTGCCATGTGGAAGATCACGCCCGTGGGCGCCAGGAACTGGCCCGGCGCCGCCTGGACGTTGCCAGGCGCGCTCGCGCAATCTCCCGCGATCGCCCCCGCCCGCACAATGCGCCCGCAGCTCGCGGCGTCCCACGCGCCCCCGCCGGGCGGGAACAGGCCCAACACGTCGCCGGCTACCGCGCAGGGCATCGGCCCGGCGGAGAACGAGCGGGTCAACAGCAGCGGCAGCGCACCATCCGTGCGCGGCAGGCTGCTCAAGGGCACCACGTCGGACACCAGCAGCCCGGCCACTAGGTCGTTCTGCGGGAAGATCGACGTGGTGCCCTGCACCGCCGCCGGGATGGTGCCGGACCGCGCGCCGCCGAACGTCACCGGCCGCCACAGCGCGCCGTTGACCGCGCCGGTCGGGTCGACCGGATTGGTGGCGTCGCCAAGAGCCACGCTGGGGGCCATGGCGGCGGCATCGACTTGGCGCGGCACGGTGTCGCTGTTGAGCCAGAAGAGCTGCGCGCCCACGAACGGGGCCTCGGCGGTGAACAGCGCCGTGAGCGTGACCCCGCCGCCGATGGTGCCGGCCGCACCCCAGAACGGCATCCGGGTGTGCAGCGTGGACAGCGCCGAGCCGGAGGACGTGAGGCTGAGGCGCGGCAGGGCGGGGAGCGCCAAGCCAGCGGCCCCGAGTGCCAAGAGGGAACGGCGGGGAAGTGGCATCAGAAGGACGCTGCCTCTGGCGGTGTCAGGATCGCCGGATTGACGTCCGTGCGGACCCCCTGCCGGTTCGTGAACCATGCCGCCCCGTCCGACTGTTCCACGCGGAAGAACGTGTGCGCGATCTGCCGGTCCGTCACCGCTTTGCGTGCCGGCCCGTCGTATGGCCCCGCGTTCTCGGGATGCTCGCACCGCACGAACCAGTGCTTGGCGAACGGGCCGATCGCCTCGTGGCTCGCCGCGTAGTGCACCTGCCCTTGGTGATCCGCGAAGTATCGCCCGATCACCTTGTCGTCCGGATGGGTGTCGGGTGTGCGCAGGATTGTCTCGTAGTTCCAATGCCCGGTGGCTTCGTTCAAGAACATCGCGGGTTCCTATCGGCTCGCGGGCCAGGGTTCGACATAGTTCCCGGCCCCCTGGTTGATGACGCTGTTCACCGTGTCGAAGCCATAGCTTCCAGTGCCGTTGTAGAGCATGACGGTGTTCGCTACGAAGTTGTTTGTGGCACCGGGCAGCAGCCGCAGTGCTGACTTGTAGCTGTTGGCGTTGATGCTTTCGAACGTGACGTATTGTGTGTTTGCAGTTCCTGTGTCGATCTGCGCCGGGCCTCCCTGAACGCAGTCGGCGTTGACGCCTCCCACCGCGCCGCCGGTTAGGCCGCCGACCCACCCGTAGGCGCAACCGCGCATCAGCACGCCCGCATTGGCAGGCGTCGCCGTCGTACCCGTGGTCGAGTTTGTGAACTGGACCGTGCCCGGCCCGATCACCACGCCCAGCGCGAGCACCACCAGATCGTTGCCGAAATGGTTATCTGCGTCGCCGCCGCGCATCTCGAAGATCAGCAGCGCCACGCCGCCCAGGGTCGAGCCCTTGTCGCCCTTGTAGCGCCACCCGGACTGCACTTGCGCGCTGTCCACCATCAGCAGGTGCTCGTTGTAGCCCTCGGCCAAGAAGGTGCTCTCGCAGTTCGTGCTGGCGCAGGTCGTGGAGTAGAACGCGACGCAGCCGCCGAGGCTGAAGGTGCACGAGTCCGGCGCGGCGTAGCCGTAGCCCTGATGGGTGCAGTTTTTGGCGAATACCCCCGAGACGTGGCGCAGGCGGACGTGCTGTTTGGCTCCGATGTTGTTGGACGTCAGGCCCTGGACGTTCTCGAAGTCGCCGCTGTTCGATGTCACGTTGGGGGTCGGAACATCGTAGCCCGCCCCATAGACGTGCAGATCGGACCGGGACAACCCATTGTAGGGGTCAAAAGAGAAATTACGGTAGCTGCACCGCACATAGGGGGTCGGACAGATGAAGATCATATCCAGGCAGCCGTTGACGCTGCGGAAGAACGTCGAGTTATTGTCAGGCCCGATGATGCTGACGCTGCGCCCCCAGAGATACTTGGGCATAGCAAAAATGTAGTCGCCCGGATGCAACTCGACAAAGCCGCCGTGCTGGGCGACCGGCGCGTTCCAGTAGCCGGCCATGAACGAGAGGTCGTCCATGGTGATCGCGCCGCACAGCGAGGTCTCCGGCGTGGGGGTGAACACCCGGCAGAGCTGGAGTTGGAACAGTCCGTTGGTGGTGCGGTTGTAGGGGTCCGTGGCGCTCACCAGCGGTGTACTGAAAGTGGCGATGAGGCCAGAAATCGCCGTGACAGTGGTGAACGGCACCACGCCCTGCGTCGACCAGACTTGCTGCCCGACCTTGATCTTCGTCATATCGGCACCGACCGCCACACTCGCCCCGCTCGCCAGCGTCGTGCCGGCCGGCTGATCCGACACCATGATCGTGCTTTGATGCGTGGCCAGGATCACCGTGCCGGCCGCAAGCGAAGGGTGCGCCACCGCTTGGTCGGGAACGAACGTGTGCCCGGCGTCCATCCCCATCGGAATGTACCAGTGCTTGTCTATCGCGCTCTGGAACAGCGCGCCCGCCGTGGTGTAGGCCGCCGCCAGCGGAACCGTTTGCGTCGAACCGCTGGCCACAGCCGCAACCGCCGCCGGCACGAAGAACTCGTATTCGTCAGTGCCGGAAGAGGTGGCGTTCGGCGTCGGCTGCGTCGCCATGAAGGCGTATGGCGTCTGACCGGCGCTATTTTTGTAAGCGGCCAGCGCGGCGCGGGTGTTGATGTTCAGCCCGCCGTTGCTCACCGGATCGCTCACCCGGTTGTTGCTCTGCGTCGAGCCGTAGGACGTCATGGAGACGCGGTCGCCCAGCACGGCCGAAAGAGGGCGGTCCGGGCCGCCGGCCAGCGGGGCCGCGGTGTTGCCGCCGACCGAACCGCTTCCGAGCGTGCCCGGCGGGATCGTCGCCAGCACCTTGGTGACGGTGCCGGTCGTGCTGAGAAGGGAAATCGTCCCGTTGGCCGAACTCTGTCCGGTGATCGGCGCCGCCTGCGCGACCTGCGTGCCCAACGAGCTGAGGGACGTGCCATGGCTCGCCAGCAGCGACGTGTTGTTGCTGACGGTGCTACTGAGGCTGGATACCGCCGCCGTCGCGGACCCCGCAGAACTGGCCGCAGCCGTCGCCGTCGTGGAAGCCGCCGCTGCCAGCGTGCCGGCGGCGCTCGCGACGGACCCCGCCGCCGACACCCCGCTGCTCAGCGTGCCGAGCTGTCCGCCCAGCGGCGCCACCGCGCTCGCGAGTGTCCCCACCTGGGCGCCGAGCGTGGACACGGAATTGCCCGCCGACGCCGCTACCGACCCGGCCGTGCTGGCGGAGGAGGACGCAGCCTGGGCAAGGGTGCCCGCTGCCGACGCCGCAGCACCTGCCGACTGCAAGCCGGTGGCCAGCGTGCCAATCTGCGCGCTGTGGGTGCCCAGCAGCGCGGTGTTGGCAGCTACGGTGGTGCCGGTCGCCGACTGCGAGCCGGCCATGCTCGTGAGGCTGGAATCGATCGTCAAGAAATGTGCCGTGTGGCTGCCGATGGTGCTGACGGCCGTAGCGATGGTGGTAGTGCCGATGGTCGCGCCACTGACGTCGCCAACGACGGGGGCCGTGACTTGGCCGGCGGTGTTGACGATGCTGCCGACCGACGCGAGCGTGGCGGCCTGTGCGGTGGTCAGGGGCGCGCTCGCCGGCACCGTCAGCATGGTGCCGTCGTTCGAGGAGAAAGTGGTCGACCCGTCCGAGTTGCGGACAAACGAGGTGACGTAGGTGGCCGCCGGCGCCGTGTTGCCGCCCGTGCCCGTCCCGGTCCCCGTGGTCGACGTGCCACCCGTGCTGGTGCCCGTGCCCGTGGTGCTGGTGCCGCCCGTGGACGTGCCGGTCCCGGTGCTGCTGCCCCCGCCAGAGCTGCTGACCGTCACGAGCGAGGCAGTGTGCCCCGCGACCTGCGCATCTGTGACGACAGACCCGGCAGGTTTTCCGGTGGCGTCGGCGTCGCTGTAGACCACTTGGCCAACGGTGAATGCCAGGAAAGCCTGCCGGACGATGTATGTGGCCATGGGGGTCCTTTCGGCCGGCGCTGGGCGCGCAGGCTCACAAACCGCGGCGGGCGGCGGATCAGCGGTGGTGGCGGTCGGCTAGGAGGGCGTCAGAGCCCGGACTGGCGCATCACCAGCGGGGCCAGGGCCGCAAGCATCTCGGCGTGCTGGGCGGCGTGCTGGGCGAGCATCGCGGCCTGGAACGCGCGCTGATCGGCCTGCATCCGGCCGAGCAGGTCCGTCAGGGTCGTGAGCGCGCCGGTCGTGACGGTCTCGCCTTCGACAAGCGCGGCTTGACCGGGCTCCAGGATTTCGCGGACCTCGGATGTCAGGTCGGGAGCGGCGCTCATGGGCCGGGAGCCAGCATCGGCGACATGGCCAGCATCCCCGGTGTCACGCGGTTGACGTGCGCGGCGTTGAGCAGCGGGCGGCCGGCGACCTCAAAAGCGTGGGTGGCCATTTCCGAACACTGCCATGCGCCCTCGGCCCGCCAGTCCCGGTGCAGCAGCACGCCAAGGTCCGCGAGCCAGTCGTACGGCTTGCCGGTCTGCCCGCGTGCCCAAGCCAGCGCCTCGGCCAGCACGACATCGGGCGCATCCACCGTGCACACCGCATCCGGCGTGCGCGTCGCCGCGTGTTCGGACACGCCCGCGCCCGGCTCCACGTCGAGCACCGATCCGTCCGGCAGCAGCAACGCCACGTGGTCGTATGCGGACCACGTGACGGTGCGGATCGCCCACGCGCTCAGGCCTGCGCCGCGATAGAATGCGAGCCTGAGCGGGGGCACGGTCGCTAGGACGCGGCCGGAGCGACGGGGGCGGGCGCAGCCGGGGGCGGGGCCGCAGCGACGGGAGCGGTCACCGGCTCCTCGCTGGCACCGGCCGCGTTGAACGTCACGCCGTCGGCAGCCGGGTCGGCGATCACGAACAGGCTGATCGTCGCGTTCAGCGGATCGCCGCCGGAGTTGTTGCTGTAGCTCGCCGTGGTGGTGCCGACCTTGACGCCGACGAACTTGGCCGAAGCGCCGTCCGCCGACAACGTGGCGGTGGCGATGGAGGTGTCCGCGACGGTCAGAGTGCCGCCCGGGATCGCGTCGACGGAGTGGCCAGCCAGGGTGAACGCGAGCGGCACGTCCTCGGTGCGGCCGACGTGCCAGGTGACGGTGCCGGACGCGGAGGCGGATGGAACGGGAGCGGTAGTGCCGGACATGAGATGATCCTTCAGGGGGTGGGGGCTTCGGTGGCGCGGGCGGTGTCGAACCCGACGGCATCCACCCGCGCGGGGGTGCCTTCGGTAGCGCGGGCCGCGTCGAACGTGACGGCATCGGCCGCGACGTTGCCCAGCACCTGCGCCGGGCGGTGCGGGGCCACGAGCCCGCCGCTGCCGAGCAGCCGCACGCCGGCGCGCACGCGCGGGTCGTCGAGCTGCACGCTGCCGGCGCAGGCGAGCTGGAACAGGAAGCCGAACAGCGCCGGATCGTGCGGCGCTGCCGTGAACACGGCGGCCTGCTCGGCGGGGGTGAACAGGCCGAGGAAGCCCAGCGCGGTGACGGTGGGCGCTACCGGTGCCACCACACGGGGCACAGGAGCGGCGAAGGTCCACCCGCCGTCCGCCCCCTGCGTCGCCGCCCACCCGGGCTGCACGTCGTCGGGAGCCGCGGAGCACTCAGCCAGGAACTCCGGCGGGTAGCACTGCGCGAGGGTGAATCCCTCGATTGCTTGCGCGAACTCCACGACCACGCCTGCGACGATGCGCGCGCGGTAGGACATCAGTACTCAATCTCGACGCAGCCCGTCACGCCGTTCCCGCCGTTGTAGCGCACGCCCGAGAATGTGCTGTCGTAGGCGCCACCGCCGCCCGCGCCCGGCCCGTAGCCGCTCACGCCGCCCTGGTTGCCGGCACGGCCGCCGAACCCCAGGCGAGAGTTGCCCCCGTTCCCCGTGAAGATAAACGGCCCGCTCTGGCCGTCGGTCCCGATGCCGCCCGGGTCGTTGCTGACGTTCCCGCCCGAGCCGCTGCCCGGCGCGCCGCCAGCCGACGTCGCCGTGCCCTGGAACTGCCCGCCGCCGCCGCCCGTGGCGAGGTGCACGCCGCCGAACGACGTTGTGCCGCCCGATTGCTGCGGACCGCCGCCACTCCCCACAATGAAGGCGTAGACCGTTCCGGGGTTCTGGTTGATGAACAGGTTGACGGATGATCCGCCGCCGCCGCCGCCGGAGCCGCTGGCGTCCTGGGTGCCGACGTTGCTGGGTGAGTTGGCGACGCAGCTCGCGCCGCCGCCGCCGCCGCCGACTAGGGTGACGCGATACGAAGTGATGCCCGGCGGGAGCGTCCACGAACCCGAAGTCATGAAGCGGATGCGGTTGCGGAAGCCGGGGGTGAAAGCCGCAGTCAGGGCCTGTAGCAGCTGGGCGTTGTTTGTCTTGTCGAGCGCGATCCCGGCGCCCTTAACGACCCCGGCGATCTCATCCATGACCGCGTTCCACAGAACCGGGTCAATGATGGTCGGCTGGGTACCGGCGACGGGATCACCGGAGGTTGCATAGCCGGGCGTGCCGACGGCGGCCGGGATCGTCGGTCGCGGCGTGACCTGCGTGCCATCTGATTGATAGTGCATGCGGCGCAGGCTCCGTCAGGGGTCAGATGTAGGAGAACAGCAGCACCGTGTGCGCCGGCTTGATGCGGTTCAGCTCGCAGGCGAGCGAAGTCGTCTGCCATGCGACGTAGGGGTCGCCGAACCGTCCGGACCCGAACCGTGCTGGGGTCTGCGTGATGGCGGGAGCGGTGACGCGCCAGACGTAGGCCCATCCTGGGCCGTAGAACGGCGTTCCGAATTGAGCGCGACCGAACCGGGCCGGCGCGTATTCCTGGACGCTAATCGCGAATCCGATCTGCGCGGCATAGGCCACGAAGTAGGGAATGCTCTGGCCGCCGCTGTAGGCGAACCGGGCGAACACGCGCGCCTGTCTCAGTTCGATGGTGGGGTCCAGACCGGAACAAGGATCGGGCAGGCCCAGCGAGGCCTCCCACTCCGGCAGCAGCTCGACGGTGGTGCCCGGGAAAGCGTCGCGAACTAAGTTGTTGTCGCGGCCCAGCAGCCGAGCATAGGTCGGCGCGAGAGTGGTAAGGGTCCGGGACTGCACGGTGTCCGCGTCGCGCGGCCATATCCGCCCGCGCGGGAGTAGGCGTTGCATCAGGCCGAACAGTTCGGCGGGACCGTAGTCGATGAGGGGCATCAGGCGTAGCTCACCGTCCCGCGGACGGGCAGGCTGCCGAGCGCGGCCCCGAACTCGCCTGCCGGCGCGGTCAGGGTGAAGCGCGGCATGCCGGTGATCGCGGCGATGGCGGTCTCGAACGGGCTGCTGTCCAGCATGCCGCCGAGGGCATCGGCCAGGGCCAGGAACACGGTGTCGATGGCGGCATTGACCTGCGCGCGAATGGCGGTGGTGACCGCCGTCTGCGTCTTGATCGTGAACGCGACCAGATAGGGGGTCGGCGCCACGGAGTAGACGAGCGCCGTGGCCGGGCGGATCGGGTAAAGTGCGTCAGCCAAGGTGAGTTGGTCGCCGGTCGCGGGGGTATCGCGAGCCTCATCCGTGGCAACGCCGTCCGTGCCGACGGGGAACCCGGCGTTTGCGGCCTCGGCCAAATCCCACATGCTGTAAACGACGACGGTGCCGGCCCCCATGCCGAGCGACTTGACCCATGCGCGGGTGACGCCGGGGACGGCAAGCGCCCACTCGGCATAGTCGCTCTCGTCCCCGCCCTGCGGCGGGGCCGCATAGACTTGGAGGTAACGAGTCTTGAAAGCGTCGGACGTCTCTTGGTCTGCGCCGGGCGTGATCGCGGGCCCCGACGCCCCCGACGCGGCGTTGACGCCTTCGACCGGGCTAAAGAGAACCAGCGCAGTGCCCGGCAGCATCGTGCCGGCGCCCCCCGGCATGGTCGCCGTGATGGTGGCCGCCACCTTGCCAAACATGTCGGCTGTGACTTCGGTGTCGCAGGTGTAATGGAAGCCGTCTTTGCGGGTCACGACGGTGCCGGCCGGCAGGACGGCGACGGAGGGCGTGCCGGTGAACGCAGCAAGGTATCTCGCTGCGATGGCGTCTTTACGGGTTACGCCCTTGGCAGCGCCCCACCCCTCGGCCCACTCATGGGTGGCGGTCCAGGGGGTGCTCTGCTGGGCAGTGTAGTCCTGGTACTTGTAGTGGAGATAAGCAAATCCGGCCATGACCAGCGCCAAGACGCGCAGGACCGCGTTGGGCAGCAGAGCATCTATGCCGGAAAGCTCGCCGTCCTGAATATCTTGCAGCGCTTCGGCTTGCAGGGTCGTGAGGGTCGGTTGAGCGTACGGCACGGATCATACCCCTTCCCATGCGTGCGAAAACCGAAAGTTGGACAAGCGGCCATTCGGTTCGGTGACTTGCACGCGGATGCCCAGCGCGGTCGGGCTGAGCCAAGCGGTGTCGACGACGACGGTTGCGGCGACGTCGGCCGTGATGAGCCATTGCAGGGCTTCCGCGCAGTAGCCGCGCGCCTGAAGCGGGATGCTGGCGGCGGCGGACTTGGCGGCGCGGTCCAGTTGCCACAGGCGCGAGCCGATCGGCACCGACTGGTAGGTGTCGCCCCACCAGCCGCGGCGATCGGCGGTGCCGTCGGTCGGCACGAAATCAGGCGAGGCGAGACGATCGGTGAACAGGCTGACTAGCACGGCGGACTCAATATCGGGGCCGAGCGCGACGCCTCCCGCCGCAATGGACCAGTCGCCGCGAGCGTTCTGCTGGTCCCAGACAACGGCGATGTCTGCCATCAAGACCCCGCCGCAGGGGGGCCACTGTTACCCTTGCCGCCACCGTTAATGTGCTCGTGGCCGAGGAACTCAATGCTGCCTGCCGTTCCTGCGCCCACCGTGACGTTGCCGCTGACCAACACTTGGCCATTGATGACAATTGTGGGGAAGTTGAGCGTCAGGGTACCTGTGCCGGACCATGTGGCGCCGCCGTCTGCTGTCAGGATCAGCTTCGTCCCGGCGGTATCGTAAAGGACAGTGCCACCCTGCGGCGTGTTCCTCGGGCGTGATGTCGGGTCGTGATGTGCGAGAATGGCTGCTTTCGTCCGGTCCCCCTCGGCGGATAGGTGAACCGGCACGGCACCGGGCGGGGCCACGGAGCTGAAGCCGAACGGGAACACCACGGGTACGGCGTCGATTGTCTGCAAATCGTTCGGCTTGATCTGCACCGTCTGCACGGAGCCGGTGTCGTCGGGTGCGGTGGAAGTCCGGCCGAAGCCCATGGCGTGCTGGACGCGGCGCATGACGCTTTCGACTGGACTAGTCATTAGGGGTTCGGAGGCGTGATGAGGTTGACGGTGGTGCCCGACGACGTGGACGGTCTGATGTTCGCCGGACCGGCCGGACCCGGCGTGCCAGCAGCCTTGGCGGCCTGGATTGCTTGGAAAGTCTGCCAGTCCAAGCCTTGCAGGCTGCTGGGAGCCAACGCGAACGCTTCGGGCGGCATCAGCACCAGGTCGGCGTGGGTGCCCTTGTCATCGCGGCGGTAGGTCACCTCCGCAATCAGCCAAGCCTTGCCGGACAGTTTCAGAATCGGCGCGTCGACCGTCGCCAGCGTGTTCGGCTGCCACAGGGCGCCCGCGCTGTCCCGCCAGTTGTCGCAGGTGAGCGAGATGGACTGGCTACGGCCGTTGCGGCGGTTCATCTCCCATGTCGCACGACGGCTGCCGATGTCGGTGCCCTGGTCGGTCTGCTCGGATACGATCAGATGCGGGCGGTAGCGCAGCACGGTCGGGTCGGTGGCGACGCCATGCAGGTTCCCGTTGACGCCGCCGGTTTCGTCGCGAACCTGCTTGAGGTCATCGGTGCTGGTCCAGTAGACGCGGTACTCCGAGTAACGCTGGTCGGCCGAGAACGTCGCCGTCGCGCCCTCAACGTTGATCCCGAGTGCGAACCCGCTGCCCGCCTTGACCGTACCCCCTTGCGCCAGGATCAGGTTGCCGTCGGCGCCCTCGTAGGCGAGCAACTGCCGGTAGCGCGCCACGCGGTCGATCAGCTCGAAGGGCGTCTCGCCGATGTTGACCGTGATCTGCGGGATGGCTGTGCCGGTCTCGGTGCCCGACAAGATAGCCGTGATGCCGAACGGTGCGGCCAGCTTCTGCGCCAAGGCGAGAGCCGATGCGGTATTGAGGGTCATGCCGTCAATGATGGCCGAGCAGTCCACCAGATCCTGGCACTTGCCCCGGCCCTGGATACGCACCCCGTGGCCGCGGGCCGAAACGCTGGGCACGTAGCGATCGACGTAGCCCGTTACCACCACGTCGGCGCCGAGCTTCACGACGCACGATGCGCCGGGCTGGATGACGATCTGGTCGGTCGCACCCGGGTAGAGTTCGGTCAGCGCGATGTCGAAGTCGCTGGGCATGCGCTCGATGCCGCGGGTGACGCGCACCGCCTGCCAGCCGCCGACAATCTTGCCGCCGGTGGTGATCGTGACGTCGTCGGGAACGCTGGCGCTCATGCGGACAGGGCCTGGAACGATGTTGGCAGGAAACCCGGATGCGGTGCCCCCGATCGGGCCGTGAGGTCGTCTGCGCGGGCGGCGTCGCCGTAGAGGGCATAAGCCAGGACAAGCGATGGCGTGGGTGTGGGCGTCGTGACGGTGCGCAGCTGAGCGAGGAGCGCGGCGCGAGCATTGAGGTCGACCACGACAGCATTGCGCAGCGCGCGCAGGGACCCGTAGAGCGCGCCCTGGCCAGCATCCGCGGCGTCGAGAGCGGCGGCATCAAACAAGGCGGCGACGCCAGCGCGGATCGCCACCGCGTCGTCGTAGGACGTCGGCTGGCAGGTGGCGCAGGCCCGGGCAAGGGACACGAGGGCGCTTTGGCGGCACAGAGCGGCCATAGCTGCTTGCGGAGGGCTTGTAGGGTCCGCCGGAGCGAAGGCCGCGAGGCCGGACAAAAGGCGCACCGCGTCGGCGGGATCCGCGCATGCGTTGCGCACGGCTTCGGTCATCGCCGCGATACCGGACGCCAACGCATCGGTGCCCGCGCTCACAGCAGTTTCGCCAGAGAGACAACGTTGGATGCGGCGCCCGCGACCGCGCTGCGGGCACGCACCACAGTGTTGAGCGTGCCGGTGACTGTGCCGACGCCAGCGAGCAGGTTGCCGCGCGGACCCGATGCGAAGCGCCCGAAAGTGTTGCCGACGGGTGCCGCCAAGCCCGTAACGGCGTGGTTGACCATGGCGGCGTCTCCCACGATGCGCGTTGCGGTGCTGGCAAAATCCCGCGTCGTGGCGACGACGGGACCGATTGCGGCGACGCCCCGCCGTACGATAGAGCCGATCTTGTCGGCGGCACTCTCCAGGAGGCTCTCTCCCGTGTCGTCAGCTGCGGTGCCGACGTCGCCTGCGGTGTCGGCGCCCGTGTCGGGATAGGCAGGAGGCAGCGTCTCGACGAACTCGAACCGCAGCTCGACCACGCGGCCCAGCTCGGCGCGCTCCGTGGCGATGATGGACGAGACCAGCACCACCGTCCGCGCGCCCAACGAGGGGTGCACCATCGTGCCGGCTCCAGACATCTCCCCTGCGGCAAGGATGGCTTGCGCTTGCTGGTAGCAGTCGTCACCGACCACGAAGCCTGAGAAGCTGAACGGGCGAGTGGCGCGGCCGAGATCCTCGACCCACACATCGTTGCGATACGGATACTCGTGCACCGCGACGCGCCGGCCGCCGGCATATTCGGACCCGCGGACCCCGAACGGCAGGCCGCGCCAGGATGCGGTCCGGAGCTGGGCGAGCCACGAGCCGGGTGGGGCGAGCACGAAATCGTAGCTGGCGGCGCCGAGCAAGTTGCCGACGGCTCCGGCCAAGTTGGAGACATCGCGAGTGATCTGCGAGGCTTGGTTGAGGCCTTGCGTGACGCCGCCGAGGAAGCCGCTCATGGATTGCCCTTGCAGCTTATGCTAGGCAGGAATAATTGCCACTCTAGCCGGAACATTGCCTGTGATCCGCACGCTTTTCATGTTTCTGATCGGCTTTTTTACAATATCTACGAATGTATTTGCTCAACCATGCGGCGAAATAGATCAAGGCGCATTACTTTCTGTCGAAAACACCGCCTCACAGAACGCTAGCCAGCACATCAAGATACTGTCGCTAGACGGATTTCACACTGTCTACATTCATATAGGTTCTGATCAGAGAATTACCCGGTGGTGACGGTTATGTAACCATGCAGTGGCCAAACGGCGGCCAATTTAGCACCCACGTAACTCTTGAACAAAAAATGACGGCTTATGGTTGGGCTTATTCAATCATTCCCTACTTAGAGTAATCATCCTGCCACCATCCCCAGCCGACTCTGCTGCACTAGCCCGCCGCCGAGGTTAACATTGTCGCTGCCGGTGGCGGTGACGGAGATGCCGGGCGGTGTGCGGCCGTTGATGTCGATGTTGACCCGGCTGTTCATCGCGGCCTTGAGGTCTGCCGAGCTGACGGACGGCGGCTGCGACGCGATCTGGCGCTCAGGAGCCGAGGCGACAGCAATGGGCATCTGACGCGGTGCTCCTGACGCCCCTGCAATTGCCTGAGGTGGTGCCCCTGGCGCCCTCGCAATTGCCGGGGGCGGCACGCCGCCAAGTGCCAGCCCGACGCCCATCTGAACCTCATTGGCGTTGACGCCGCCGCTTTCGCGACGGGCCATGGCGCCGATGATCTTCTGCGCCGTCAGCGGGTCGCGCATGTCGACCTTGGCTCCGGCGTCGATGCCGGTCCACTTCGACACCTGGGTGATGTAGCTTCCGGTCTCGTTCTCGTTGGCGGGTGCCCACCGGGTGATCATCTTGGCGATCGTGTCGGTGCCCTGCGCTTGGTAGCGCAGCAACTGGCGCTCGGCTGCGGCAACGCCGTCCGCCATGGAGCCATACTGGCCAAAGCGCCCGTCCGAGCCGGTGACGCCCTGCTGCCCGGGCACGTAGCTCAGGTTCAGCGGGTTGTTGTTGCGGATGCCACGGGCGCCCGGGTTGGTCTGACCAAATCCCATAACGTTGTCGAGAGCGGCAACGCCACGTTGCAGCAGGGTGGGGGCGGCCTGGACTGCGCTTGTGGCCGCCTCCTGAACGGCTCCGGCCGCAGAAGACACGCCCGCCCCGATCTCACTGGCGGCGTAGCCCAGCTTTTTGCCCACCCAACTGTTCGCGATCCAATTGGCGCCGTTCTGCACCTTCTCGATGATCGGCCTGATGTAGGACCAGCCCTCGTTGAATGACTCTTTGATGCTGTCCCACATGCGGGGGAAATAGTCTTTCAGGTCGTTCCAGTGGCCGACGATGGCCAGCGGCAGCGGAAACAGCAACTCTGCCGCCGTCCGGATATACCCGGTGTTGTCGGCGAACATCGTCTTCAGGCCGTCCCACAAACCGGAGAACTTGGCCTTCACGTCGTCCCAATGCTGGTAGAGCTGATACCCGGCGTAGGCGAGGCCGCCGACGGCCAGAACCGCGGCGCCGATCGGGTTGGCGGCCAGCGAGAACAGCGCCGTTGCGACGGTGGCGACGGACGAAAGCAACGGCGCCGCCATGATCCCTATGACGCCACCGATCGCCGTGTGCCAGCCGCCTATGGACTGCACCAGGTAGCCGATGCCATCGATCCAGCCGTGCACGCCCTGGCCTACCGCGGCCCAGTTGATGCCGGCCACGTACGCCGCGAACTGGCGCACCTCCCGGCCGATGCCGGTAGCGATCCAGTCCCGGTTCGCCGCGATCCACTCGGCCATCTGGCCCAGCAGCGGCGTGATGACCGGGGCAAGCTGAACGGCGACGCTGTTGGACAGGCCTTCGACAGCCAGCGCCACGCGGGTCTGGGCCATGCGGAACTGGTTGGCGGCTCCGACTGCCGCGGCATTCCCGACGCCGTAGCGCTGCGCCATGATGGTGTATTCGCGCAACCCTGCTGCGCCGCGGCGCAGGAACGGCAGCATGGCCTCGCCGGCGCCTTGGAATGCCGTGGTGGCGATGCGGGCCTGCACGTAGGGATCGCGGATCGCGGCGATCTTGTCCGCCAGCTCAGGATATGCCTCGGCCGCACTCCGCGCATGCCCACTCGCGTCGCGGAAGCTGATGCCCAGCGTGTTGAACATCGCCACGGCCTCGGGTGCGCGCCCGCCGACCATGTCGAACATCGTCTGGCCGAGCCCCTGCAGCCCTGCCGTCATGGTGTCCGATGACACGCCGGCCAGCCGCGCCGCGCCCTGGAAGCCGCTCAGGGCCTGCGCGGAGATGCCGATGCGGGTGGCGGCGTTGCCGAGATGGGTGCCCCACTCCGACCAGGCGGACACCATGCGGTAGATACCGGCGATGCTGGCGGCCCCGCTGATGATGCCGAGCGGCGCGACGATCTGGCCGACAGCCTGGAACGCGCCGGTGGCCTCGGTCGCGATGTTGCCGAAGGCGCGGCCCATGCGGTTGAGGCCGGAGACGTCGCCGAACTTGCTGACCGACTTGCCGAGCTTCTCCATGGGCGCGGAGAAGGCGGCCATGCGGGCGTTGATACCGTTGATCGTCTTGGTGACGCCGTCGATCGCGGTGATGTTGACGGCAAGGGTGGGGGCGGTCGCCATATCAGGTGCTCTGCCTCTGGGCCTTGGCGATGGCGTTGGCCCGGTCCATGGCGGCGATCAGGTCGGTGCCGGTCAGCTCCCATACGGCGGTAGGAGCCCAGCCGAAGAAGCGGGCGACGTCGAAGGTCAGGTCGTCCCAGTTCCGGGGCCAGCAGAGATAAAACCCTGCAGGTAGGTCGCTGCCGCGTTGAGGGTGGACACTGGGAGGCGCTGCACGATGCCAAACGGGACACCCGCCGCATTGGCCACGAGGTGCATCTGGTAGGCGCGAGCGGCCTGCGCGCCGGCGCCTTTGCGGAACTGGCCCTGCGCCTTGCGGGTGGCGCCGGTGGAGGGCTCGGACAGGCTCAGGGTGGTGTAGTCGCGGCCGTCAAAGGTGACCGGCGCGGGAAGCGTCAGTTCCCACGTCTCCTCATCGGGCGGAGGAAAGCCCTCGCCCTGCGCGGGCACGCCGGCCTCAATAAAGCCGGCGAGGTAGTCGAAGGCACAGGACAACTCGCTGATGCGGATGTCCTCCAGGTCCTCAGGCTTGCGGCCGGACACCGTGGCGATGATCTGCCGCATGTAGAGCGTGACCGCCTCAGGTCCCGTGTTGGCCTGCAGTAGCCCTTCGGCCAGCCACATTTCCTGCCCGGTCGGCTCGCGCAGATTCAGGGTCGCGATGGTGCCGCCCTTGATAGTCAGGGGCGTGCGCAGCGCAAGGTCGAAAGCAGGCTCGGGCAGGCCGGACGGCAGGTCCACGATCAGGACTCCACGACCTGGCGGCCCTCGAACTTGACCTCGAACGTGCCGTCGGCGGTCTTCACCGGCTGACAGTCGACGCACCACATGTTGTCACCCGACACCGACTTGCCGCTGACGAGCTGCACCACGATCGACGCGCGCGTCAGCCGCATGAACGCGGCCACCGACATCTCGCGGGCGTCGCGAGCGGTGAAGCTGATCATGCCGGGCTTGGGCATCTCGCTGTAGTCCTGGACGCCACTCTGGCCCAGCAGGGTCTCGCGCTTGACGGTAGTGACGTCGTAGGTGCAGTCGCCGGCAACGTCGATCGCCTCGCCGTCGATGGTGGCGCCTGCCGCGCCGGCGCGAGCGCCGCCGCTCGGGATGCCGTTGTAGATTGCCATGAACCGGCCCCCTTATGGTTTCGTGAAGAGCACGTTGGCGTCGATCTGGCGCAGCTGATTGTCCAACCGGAACGGCAGCAGCACGCGCACCTGCCCGTTGCCGGCGTTCTGCGCCAAGCAGCCGGCGCGGAAGCCATCGGGGTCCTGCGCCCGGCCTTCGAGGCAGGCACGGTTATACCAGGAGATCGTCGCGGCGCGGACGGTCTGGGACGTGACCATGGCCGTGCCGCCGGACAGGATCGAACCGTCGATCACCAGTATCTTGCGTGCGAACTGGCTCAGCATCTGCGTGCGCCAGTCGCGGATGAGGTCCATCAGGGCGTAGTCGGTCTCGGTGTCGAGGAAGCTGTTGTCGGGCGCCCCGGCGAGGTTGGTCTGGTAGGTCGTGACCATCCTCTCGACGATGACCTGCCCGGCGTCGTTGACCGTGAAGGTCGACATGCCGTCGAACAGCAGCGTGTTGCGCTGGGCCTGGAGGAGCCGGCTGGCGGTCGGGGGAGGGTTGACGCCGAGCGCCAGGTACTGCAGCGGCAGGTTGGGGTTTGCGCGCAGGCTGGCGGCGCAGGTGGCGGCGACGTCGGTGGCCCATATCCAGACCGGATCGGGGCTGTTGTTGAACCCCATGATCGACATGTGCTTGTCGTTCCGACTCGCGCCGAAAGTGTCGAGGTCGCCGTAGGTGCCGCGGTATGCGCCGAAGGCGTGGCCGAACAGCAGGTCGGTCGGCGCCCACCGGCCGACGGTGTCGGACAGGAACGTCTCGATCGCGTCCAAGGACCCGGAATCCGTGTAGGGGCAGACGAGGAAATCGTATGGCCGGTCGCTCAGGTTGCCCAGCGGCAGGTTGATGTCGGGATTCACCGCGCCGCCGGCCATCGGCGTGATCGCGACGGAGATGCCCTGGGGCAGGACCTCGCCAGCCGGGATGCCGCCGTAGTTGGCGCGGATGTCGAGGTCGTTGCCCGTCAAGCCGCCGTGCAGGAAGACGACGGTGAAGGACGCTCCGCTGGCCGCGATGCCGAAGGGCGCACCGGCGAGCTTGGCCGTGGCGTTGATGTTGCTGGCGATGGCGATGGCGGTGTCGCCGATCTGCACGCCGACCGGATAGGCCACGCCGCCGATGTAGATGGCGACCGTGCCGACCGAGGTTGCCGTGCCGCTGATTGTGAACCCGCCGACTGCGGCGGTGCTGCTGGCGGCGTCCGCGACGGGCAGAATCCAGACCTCGGCGTTCGGGTCCCGCGCGAAATAGCGGGTCGCCATCTGCGTGAGCATCGAACCCTTGCCGGTTAGCACCCCGACGTTGGCCGGGTTGGCGCCGATCGTGGGGAAGCCAGGGGTGGCGGTGCCCATCGATGTCATCTGGCCGATGAGCAGCGTGCGCTGGCGCGTTGTGGCCGTGTTGGCTTGGCTTCCGTCGATGCCGACGTAGACGCCGGGCGTGCGCGTCGTGGTGTCGAAGTTCGGGATGTTGATGGTGGCGCTCACGACGTCGCTCCTGCGGGTGCCGGTGCGGGGCCGGAAACAACAGGCGCTGCCGCGGCAGGCTCAGACTTCGCGTCAACGGCCTTGTGGGTAGCCACCACCTTCTGCCAGTCCTCGCGCATGACGCCGCCGACTGGCACGAGGGCGTCGGAGACCTTGGGTGCTTTGCCCTCGACGACGCAGCCGTCACGCAGGCAGCGGCGCCAGAACGCGGCGTCGGGACCGCTCAGGTCGACCTCGCGCCCGGTTGCCGGCATGCGGACACGCGAGCGGGGGTCCCGGACGCCGAGGCGGTCCGGGGGCGGGATCAGCCAAGCCATGGCGGGCTCCTAGACGATCGGGAGGGACACGGGGACACCGATCAACGGAAGGTTGGTGACCGGGTGTGTGACGGTGCCCAGCACCGACACGAGAGGCACGGGGCCGTCGGGGTCGAAAATCTGGAAGACCTCGACGTCGAACACGACGGAGGCCTCGCCGATCGGCTGCTCGCCCCCGGCGTCGACCACCATGGCGGTCTCGACGCGGGTGAACTGCTGGATTTCGCCGGTGAACGCCTGGCTTGACAGGATCGCGTTCTCGACCTGCGCGCACAGGCGCTCCAGGGCTTCCTCGGTGTCGGCACCGGAGCTGCCGGTGACGCGGGCCAGGATCGCCAGCGTGATCGTCGTGTTGAACTGCCGCTGCCCGCGCGCAAGGTTCTCCTTGCGCTCGCTGGGCGTCTGCACGGCCAGGGCCGGCAGCAGCCGGGGGGATTCGGGCCAGTCGCGAGGTGCGAACACGCTAATGCCGGCGTCGGTCTTCGCGGCGATCAGGACCGCGATGGCAAGAGTGCGTAGGGCGTCGCGCGTCATGCAGGTGCTGCGGATCGGCATGTCAGGCTCGCGTCTTGCTCAACAGCAGCAGCGCCCATCCATGGCCGTCGAGGCGAGCTTCCTTGACGTAGTAGAGGTCGGCGCCGACCAGCACCCCGTCACCCTGATCGGGATCGGCGGGGAATTGCGAGATCTGCACGCCGAGCACGGGGCGACGGATCGTGACGTTGCCTGCGGCGCCGGTCTGACGCGCTTCCTGCCCGCCGGCACCGCCCAGGGGCAGCATGTCAAGCCATGCCCTGTCAAAGATGGCAGTGATCGGGAAAGGCGTGCCTTTCAGCGGCTGGTAGGTGATGGCGATCGGAGTGCCGTCGACCGGGGCGTTGCCGAACGCCTGCATGCAAGCGGTGTTCAGGGTGTTCCAATCGACGGCCACGGCGAGGTCAGCTCGGCTTGATAACGCCGCCGGTCTGGCCGTTGACGGTCGGACCGGTAGGGCTCGGCATCTGCTGGCCGAACACAGGGACCGCGCCAGCAGGAACCGGGATCACGACGAAGCCGTTGGTCAGCAGATCGGGGACTTCCTCGACGGGAAGATCGACCAGCGCATTCGGCGCGTGCTGCCGCTTGCCGACCTGGAGCGTGCGGCCGGGTGCGACGATGACCTGCATTGTCTTCGGCTGCTCGGGCTGCGTGACCTTGAGCGGCAACGTCACGGTGTCGGCAGTGACCTTGGCGACGGTGGTGTCGGGTACGGGCATGTCTCAGCCTCCTCAGAAAAACACGGGCGGGCAGACCTGCACCGCCATGGCGGCATTCACCCGCGTCGGGATCACGATTGGCGCCGACTGCATCATCATGAAGCGCTGCGCGGGGTCCTCCTCGATCCAGACTTTTGGCGCGAACGGCATCGATTGATAGTTGAAGCGGGGGTCGATGATCATCGCGAAACTGCGTGTGCCCAGGATGTCGGGGCCGAGCAGCAGCAGCATGCCGTCGGGCAGCATCGGCCGCTCGACGTTGTTCTCGTCGACCGCCCACTCGTTGTAGAGCCACAGGTCGAACTGCCCGTAGCGACCCTTGTAGACCGCGCCCGGTGCGATCTGGGCGCCAGGGTTGATGGTGTTGCCGTAGTCGGACAGCTTCGGGAAGTAGATCAGCGGCTTGAGCACCGGATCGGCGATGAAGCCCTCCCACGCGCTGCTGGAGAACACCAGATCGGTGGCGCGCGCGCCGGAAGCCTTGAGGATGCTGCGCTGCCACGCCTCGATGTTCTGCGACGGCGAGGCGGTGCCGGCATTGCCGGTGCTGGTGGCGACGTTGGCCGGCGTCCACGTGAGCGGGCCGGTCAGGGCCAGCGTCAGGTTCGGGTCGCGGCCGAAGTCTATGACCTGCGTCGGAAAGCCGTCGCCCGCCACCGTCACGGTGCCGGTGGTCAGCGCCGAGGCTGCCATCCACTCCAGGCGTCGGGTCAGCATGTTGACCTGATCCTGCATCTCGGCCGCGAGGTTGAGCATCTCGCGATCCTCGCCGGACAACGCGCCGGTTAGACGCTCGCCGACCATGCGCTTGACTGGCCTGAACAGGTCGGGTGCGCGCTTGTCCTTGATGTAGGGGGGCTTGAAAACGTTGGTCTGGTAGCGGAGCTGCTCGACCAGCTTGCCCTCGACCTTAGGCGAGACAAACGGCGACATGCGGCGCTTGCCGATCTCGACGTCGATGGCCACGAACTCGGTGTCCGACGTCGTGACGTTGGGAAAGTAGCGGTCAAGTAGGAAGGTGACAGGCATCTTGAGGTTCGGCACGACGCTGACGAGGTCAACAGTGTCGTAGGCAAGGTTTGGCGTAATCACGGCCATCGGTCGGGCTCCATGAGATATGCAGCCCGGGATGGGCGCTGGGACGGGGAACCCCGCGCGCGGCGGGCTCGGTCGAACAGGCTAGGAGGGCGGCACCGGATCGGCGCCGAGGATTGCGTTCTTGAGATGCAGGTTGCGCGTCGTCAGCGCGGCGGAGATGTCCTGCAGCGTCCACGAACCATCGTAGAAGACGGCGTTCTCGTTGAACTCGCCGGTGAAGAAGGCGCCGATCTTGGTCGGGCCAACAGTGGCATCGGCACTGTCCGCCAGGATGGCCGCGGGGGTCTGCGAGCCGTCGGTCGCAGTCTTCACGCACAGCACGAAGTTGCCGACGCTCTGGCTGTTGCTGAGCAGAAAGCTGTCGCCGACCGCGAAAGCGGTGGTGCCCCCGGTAATGGTGAAGTTGACCTGCCCCGCGTACGGGGCGCCCACGGTCGCGGGCGCCTCCGCCACACCCTCAGGCGAGGTGACGGAAAACGCGGTCGGGCTGGTCGCGACTAGGCTATAGGCGCCGGTCTGCGCGGTAGCGCCCAGCGAGGTCGAGCCCAGCGTGCCGTTGCCGGTGTTGTTGGCGCCAGGCGCGCTGATGAGGCTGACGTTGGTCTGGCGGCCGAGCACGGTGCCGCGGGGATATTTGCCCGACATCAGAATGATGTTGTGCGTGACGCGCTGCTGCGGCCCGGCGATCAATTGGTCTGGGTAATAGGCGAACGAGGCGTTGCCCGGCAGAAACGGGTTGTCCTGGTTAGACGTGACGGAGAGAACCATGAGGGTGTTCCTTGCGAGGAGGGCTTACGCCGCGCCGATCTTTTTCTGGAGGCTGGCAATGCGCTCGCCGAGCGAGGCTTTGCGCTGTGCCGAACGCTGATCCTCCTGCCCCACGTCGGGGTTCGGCGTGCCGGCCATGCGCTCCGCTACCGTGTCGCGTCGCCCGGCCTGCGGCGTGCCGGCCGCCATTGCAGCGAGGGTGTCGATGGCGGCCTGGGTGCTCAGGTCGGTGTGGAACGCGAGGTACGCTGCCATGTCGGGGCGCAGAGCCGCCGCAGGGCTGGCGAAGATCGCGGTGCCGCGCTCGCGCTCGGCCTTGCGGCCGGCGGCTCGGGTGTCGCCCTCCTCGTCGTCAAACGCCTTCGCGCGCTTGGCCTTCTTGCCCGCGCGGTTGCGCTCATTAACCTCGTCGGGATCGTGCTCCTCGTCTTCCTCGTCATCCTCGCGGATGTCGTCGGCTTCCTTGACGTCGTCATCCTCGCGATCGGCCTTAGATTTCGACTTGGCTTCTTTGTTCTTGTCGTCATCGCTCTTGGCGGAGGCCTTAGCGTCCTCGCGCTCCTTGCGCTCGCGCTCGCGCTTCTCTTCCTCGGTCTCGTCGTCATCAGCGGCCTTGGTCTTGGCGGATGCGGCCTTGGAGCGGCCGAGCAGGTGCGTGAACGTGCCGCCGCTACCTGCGAACGCGCGCAGAGCTGCCATTTCAGTCTCCTTTGATAGATTCAGGCGATGGAGCGAAGCAGATCCGCGAAAGCCGCATCAGGCGACATCACAGCGTCAGCCAAGCCGAGCGCCACGCCACGAGGGGCTAGGAACGTCGCGGCTTCGGTCGCGCGGATCTTGCTAGCTGCCAAGCCACGGTTGCGCGCCACAGTGTCGACGAACAGCTCGCCCATGTCGTCGACCTGTTCCTGGAAGGCTGCCCTGGCTTCGTCCGGCAGCTCGCGGAACTCGGTGCCGTCCGCCTTGCGCGCGCCGAACTGGATGATGTTGACGGTCAGGCCGGCGGTGGTCATCGCCTTGGACAGGTCAACCAGCATGGCGATCACGCCGATCGAACCGACGCCGCCGGTACGTGGCACCAGAATACGGTCAGCGGCCGAGGCGAGCGCATAGGCAGCGCTGTAGGCGCTCTCAGTCAAGATCGCGTGGATCGGCTTGGCGCCACGGGCCGCGTAGATGGTGTCGGCCAAGTCAAAGCAGCCCGAAACCTCGCCGCCAGGGCTGTCGATGTCGAGGACGACCGCCTTGACTTCGGCATCATCCACAGCCTGAAGAAAGCTAGACCGGATAAAGTCGTAACCGGTCAGGCCGGAATACGCCGCCATCCAGCCGCCCTTGTGCACCAGCGTGCCGGTAATCGGGATGACGGCCACTCCGGTGACCACCTCGTATTGCTTGTCATCGGCAGCTTGGCCGTAATCTTCTGCCTCGAACGACGACGCGAGCGGGCCGCCCTCGCGCAGCATGTGTGTGACGCCCATGCGCTCGGCCAGCGCGGCCATCAGGACCTCAGCCTTCTCCGCCCTGAGCATCAGCGGCGTGTTGAAAAGGCGTTGCGCGAGGTGGGGAAAGGAAGTGGAGAGCATCATACCTTTGCCGCCGCCTCGTCCACCTTCTGCGACGCCCCACCGGGGAGCCCAACGGTGAACGGCAACTTGAGCCTGTCCACCATCTCTTGCTCCTCGCCGCGTTGGTGGAAGATGTCCTCGTATTCTTCGCCCATCAGCTCAGCGACTTCGATTTCATAAGTCGAGAGCCCGGCTGCGATCTTGAGGATGCTGCCCTCAACTTCGGCTTTAGGGTCCACGGCGCCTTTGCCTGGCCCAAGCCACTTGCAGCGCGCGTAGGCGGTCGGACATTCCAGAAACTGCGGCACTTCACCTAAAGGCATCGGAAGGTCGTCGGTGTCGAAGCATTCTTCCAACCACGCAGTCCGCACCTTTGCGGCGAACCCGGCGGCGAAATCATGTCGGCGGCGCGCGAGCGTTTTCCATGCTTCCAGCATGGCAGCCCGCGCCGAGCTATAGTTCACGTCCGACCAATTGTTGCTGACCTGCTGCGCTGAGAGGCCGAGGCCCGAGGCGACGTTGCGCAGGATCGCGGACTCGAAGTCGGCGAAGTTGCCGGCCGGACGCGCTGCAGCGATTACACCCATCTTCTCGCCGGGGTAGAGCGCCTGTATCTGGGCGCCGTTGACGGAAAGGCGGCGCTCGCGGTGGAAGTCCGCGCGGCCGGTCTGGTAGCCGCTGACGACGTCCTCTTCCGGCAGCGCACCACCTTCACCCATGGCCTGCTGCACCAGGGACGGATCGAACGGGCTCTCGATGTAGGCGCCGAAGATCGCGTTGATGAGGGCGGCGTCGACCTCGGTCTCGTCGTACTTCACCAGCATCTTGAGGCGCTGCATGATCGGCGTGAAGATGCCGGCACCGCCGCGGTGCTGACCGGCGCGCTCGCCGACGAAGTGGTGCACCACGACGGGGCGGCCCCATCGCGTCTCGCGTTGCACGCGCTCCCAGCTTTGGCTTTCGGCCGCGCTGAACCAGTCGCCCTGATGCGCCTTGCGTATCCAGTAGGCGATTGCGGCTCCGTATTCGTCCACCTCGACGCCGCCGCGTGTGATCTGGCTGTCGAACACTTGGTTAGGGTTGGACAGCCGATCGGGGTCGACAAGCTGCACCGCTGTGCAGTAGCGAGCCCGACCCAGCCCGAGGCGTGCCGGAATCCACTGCATGACAGCCAGGGCGTCACCGTCCACCAGCTCGTGACGGAAGGCCACGCGGCACATCTGGCCGAACGTCATGTTGCGCGCCGCATCGCAGTAGTGCCCGGGATCGTCGGACCAAGAGCGCCAGTGCGCGTCAAGCGCCGAGGAGAACTCCTTAGCCCAAACCGCATCGAAGGCGGCGTTGCCGCTGTAGGTCGCCAGGAACCGGTGGTCAGGCTTGCTGATCGGCCGGAAGTTGGCGCCAATCGCGTTGTCGAGCACCCGCGTGACAGAACCACTCGCCCAGCCGTCATTGCGCACCAGGTCGCGGGCCCGACTGACGATCCGGTCGCGATACTGGTTCAGCTCGCCGTCGGGGCTCCAGAGATAGGGGCTCCACTCGGCCATGTGCTGGCCGTGATGGCTTGCGGCGTCGTAAGGCGTGCCACCGTAGCCGAAATGGCCGTTGCCGCCAGCGAGGGCCGATGTCTTGTGCCGCACGGACGGCAGGGGGCGGCCGTCGGCGCCGAGGATGCGGACCTCGCCCATCAGCGGTAGTACGGGCGCATGGGGCGCCGGGCCTGCACGACGATGCCGAGCGCCACCTGCAATGACTGGATGTAGGCCATCAGCCCCGGGAGGCTGCTGGTGCCGTAGGTCACCGAACGCGACCCATCGCCCTGCGCATAGGAAGCGGTCGCGACCTTGGCCCCGCAGTTCAGCAGGTTGTAGGCAGCCTGGGCCTGGGCGAGGTTCGCCGACAGCGTGGCTGTCGTCATGCCGGCGTAGAGGCCGTAAGTAATGGTCGCAGGAAGAGCGGGGAGAACGGAGACGCCATAGATGGCCGGCATCGTGTTCCTCCCTATGCGAGTTGGCTTGCGACCGATCGGCGCTGGCCGGGCGTGGTGACCAGCGGGCCCGCCGGGGTTGGGGCTTGCGGGGGAGGGCGGGGAACGATGGCGATGTCTGCGGTCTCGACTTCCGCCTCGGCTGTGGCATCCACCAAGACAGGCAGAGATGCGCCCGAAGTCATCTCGTCGACACGGCGGTTGAGCTTGAGGCCGTGGTGGAACAGGCCGCACAGGGCGGCGTAACTGTAGACGGCAAGGTCGAGCGCTTCGTTGGCGCGGCCTGGAATCGCTTCCCACACACGGTATCGCTGACCCTGAACCGACTTGACGACCGATCGCTCGGCCAGAAGCTGCGCGAAGTAGTTGATATCGCGGTCGGCCGGGTAGTGCATGTAGCCCGGCAAGGCTTGGCCGGGCGACGACTGGTCGAGCGCCAGTCGGTAGCGGATCGCGTCCTTGGCGGCATTTACGCCGATGATGACCGGGCGGAAACTCGCCTTGCTTTTCGCGCTCGGGCGCTTGGTCGGCCAAACCGGCGAGCGGGCGCCGCCCTTCGCGGATTCGCCCTTGATGGCCCAGACACGGCGGCCGAGACGGCCCTTTGAGAAAGCGTAGACCTTCTCGGTATGATGGCCGCCAGAGTCGATGCAGGTGGCCATGACCTCGAACGGACGGCCATCGGCGCGGTGCCAGCGTCGGCGCAGGAAGGCATCGACCTCGTCCCACAGGGCAGGCGAGCCGGGATCACCGTCGATCACCTCATGAGCAATCGACCAGCGCTCCTCGTCGCGGCCCCATCCGGCAATCTCGATCTCTACGCGGTCGTCTTGCGTGTCAATGCCGGCCGTCAAGACCGCGACGCCGTCAGGCACCTCGCCGGCCCAGACCTCGCGGCGCTCCAGCAGCACGCGCTCGCTCAGGGTGTTGTCGCCGCGCTCCTCGTAGGGCTCGCCAAGCACGAGGTTCACGAAGGTCTGGCGTGCCAGGGGATCGCCCTTCACACGCAGCCACTCCGCAACGAGTTTGGACCAAGCCGCGTTCACGAACAGGCTGTATCCGGCCCAGATGTGGAACCCGGCGTGGCCCTTGAACGGCTTGGACGCGCGCCACTCGCCGGCGGCGATCATCCGGGGCTTGTCGGCTTCCTCGATAATGCAGCCGTTGACGCACACGTAGATCGTCGTCTCGGGTAAGTGTTCGCCGTGCTCGTCCTGCCGCCACTTGATGCCGTGCGGCGTGTCCTTGCCGCCCCACACCAGCGTCTGCATCTCGGCGCAATGCGGGCACGGTACGTGGAAGCGACGCTGGTCGCTCTCTTCCCAGGACTTCTCGATCCGGCTGACACCTTTAACGGTAGGTGTCGAGCCTAGGATGAGCTTCCTGTTCCAGAAGCTCTCGCTACGCTTGGTGCCGAGCGCGATCTGGTCGCCTTCGGAGCCCGCGCCGCCGGCGGGGTAGCCGTCGACCTCGTCGAAGCACACGATGCGGGCAGTAATACGGCGGAACCCGCCTGGGCTGTTGGCACCCACGAGCGCCAAGCTGGAGCCGTTCAGGAAAGTCTTTTTCAGGATCGTCTGGTTGCTGTCGCGCGCCTTCACATCGCCTGCGATAGCTGTCAGGACCGCCGTATCGCGCAGCATCGGCACGATCTCGGTCTTGCTGTAATCTTCTGCATCCTCGACCCGTGGTTGCACCAGAAGAATCGGGGACGGGTCCTGATGCAGGTAGTAGCCGACGACATGGTCGAGCATCTTGGTGTAGCCGACACGCGCCGATTTCATCACCGTGACCTGTGACACGGCAGGGTCGGTGACGGCATCAAGCATGCCGGTCTGGTAGCCGAACGCCCGGAACCGACCCGTCTGCGCGCTGGTCTCGCGGGACAGCACGGCGTAGCGCTCGGCCCACTGGCTCAGGGTCAGTTTGGGCGGAGGTCGGAGGTTGTCCCTTGTGGACCTGGCGAGTGCCGCGCCCAGAGCCGCGCGGCCCTGCGCATAGCGGTCAGCTCTGGCCGAACTCGTTCCCTCCGCCACTGAGTTCCTCCAGGACTTCGACCACGAAGGCCATCAGCAGGTCCTGCACTTCGGCAGGCGTCTTGCAGCGGTGCAGCGCCGGGGCCTGCTCGGCCGGCAGGGCCAGGAAGCGCGTGCGGACACGGGCTAGCTGCTCGCCGACGATGCGAGTGATATCCTCAACGGACGCGACCGACGCGACCTTCTGGTCGTATTCGATCTGGCGCAGCAGCGCGACGTAGCTGTCCCGGTAGCGCTCGGCGTCGGCGCGGTTGGCGAACACGCTGTCGGCGTTAAGCAGGGCGATGACGGCTGCGGCGTTGCTCGCGGCGGTTCCTTCGGCGCACGCCGGTAAGCGGACAGGCGCGGTAACCGGCGTGCGGGGTGGAGCGGTAACGTCGCGGTGGTTTCCGCCGCGTGGCGCGCGGCGCTCGCTGGCCCATTTCGCCAAGGCGTCCGAGCTGATCGAACCGTCGTCCAGCACCGCGATCTTGCGCGCTTCCTTGGCCTTGGCGATGGCGACGTGGCTGACGCCGGCGATCTTCGCGGCCTCGCGGTTGCTCAGGCCCTGGGGCACGGCGGTAACCTCGGGAAAATTCTGTGGCTAGTTGCGAATCGGGGTGCGAAATACCCGTGCAAGATCAGGCCTCTAGGAGGGACCCATACGGGGGGGGCATGGCTCCCTCCGACCGTAACCCTCCTTCGCATGGCTGGCACCCTCCCTGCCCCCTCCGAGGGGAAAGTCACGCATTCGCCGTCGCCACCGCCTGCGTCATCGCCGCCCCGAACACCCCCGCGAAGTCGGCTCTGACCTTCGCTTCGACCCGTTTCTCGAACCCGAACTTGGGTTTGTACTGCGCGCTCGCCTCGAACGAGATGAGGCGCCGGATATGGTGTCCCGGCAGACGCAGGAAGAAGCCGCCCGGACCTTTGCCGTTTGGCCCCGATCCGCTGAACTTCACCACCGTCTGGCCCTTGCGCGGGCCAGCGTCGGCTTCGGCCATAGCCGCGAGCTTCGCCACGTATCCGCGTGGCAGGCTGCCAGCATCGTTGAGGCGCGCGTTCACGCCCGGCATTGTCAGCGCTCGCGACACGATGCGTGTGTTCATGGCCGGCGTGCGTGTGCCGCCGAACTCCTCCAGGCCGAGATACTGCGCCTGCAGCGGCTTAACGTAGACCTGCGCCGTCAGACTGGCCTTGGTCGCCGCCTTGATCGCGATGCCCTGCCGGGTGAACGGCGCGAGATGGCCGAAAATGCTGGGCAGCGCCTGCTGGATGTCAGCCTGAGCCAGCTTGGCGAGTGTCGTGAGGGCCTTGGCAGTGGCGAACGGCACCTGCTTGGCGGCGGCCTCGCTCAGGGTGGCAGTTGCCTTGCGAACATCGGCGTGGAAGTTGAGGGAGATCATGCCACCATCCTCGCCGCCGGCCACCACGCTTCCCTGCCTCGAACGGGACCGCCGGCGTATCGCCCCCACCTTTCGCGTCACCACCCCATCCGGCACCGTTGCCGTAGCGGGTCGTGCTGGTATGGCCGCCCATGAGGTGTCTCCGGTGGGTCTAGGCCGCCACCTCGGCCGGCCAGTAAGCGTCCGCGATCTGCCGTGCCATCGCCATCACGGCCCGGTGCCGCGCTTGGTGCATCCGGTTCGCAGCGGCACGCTCGCACGCCGCCTTCTGCTCGCGCGCATCGGCCAGCACGATCTCGCGGGCCTGCGCCGTCATGTCCAGGTCCAGCATCGCCAGACCCGGTGGGTACACGGTGCCCATCGCCAGCAGCTCGGCGCAGGGCACGTGGCGGCGTTCGGCAGCGTTCACGGCAACAATGCGATTCGGGTCGCCGGACACTTGGGCGCGCACGCGCACGATGTGGTAAGTGCGCCGGATGCGCCCGACCTTGACGGTCGGCATCAGGCTGACGCAATCGCCTCGGCAGCCCCAGACCACGAACAGCTTGCCGTGGGCGTCCCCCACGATGGTGCCGCGCGCCAGTGCCTGCATGTGATGATCCGAGTCAGTGGGGGCGCCGTGGCGTGCATGATCCAGCGTGGCGAAAGATACCGGGTCGACAGGGGCGGGATCAACTCCATCCGGCTCTTAGGTGGAAGCAACGATAACAATGCGTTAGCCGAGAAACCGGCTCCTTGCGAGGGAGTCAGAACGAAGCGTTCGCGCAGATGCGCGCCTGCCTGATGATCGGCTGGTTGAGTCCGACCACGATCAGGTCCACGCCGGCGTACCAGACGTTCTCGACCATCTTCGGCTCCGACCGCAGTTCCGTGGCGATCCGTTTCCACGACATGACGGGCCGGTCGGTGCGTGGGTTCACGAGCATCCGCAGCCCCACCACCCGGCGCCAGTGCACCTTGGTGTCGGGAATAAGCCGCACCCATTCCAGGACGCGGTCCATCTCCGTCACCTCGCGCGAGGCTGGCTGGTCCACCTTGTCGAGGTCGGGCATCTGATCGCGTAGGTCCTCCACGTCATGGCCATACTCGGGCATCCCGGACCCATAGCCGGCGGGCCTGACGCCACGAACCCACAGTGCCATCAGGGTGCGGCCGGCGTCCGCGAGACGGGCCATGACCAGCTCGGCGTCGTAGAGGTCGGCGATCTCCGGGACGTGCGGCGTGCAGTCGGGCATCAGCGTGCCTCCGGTGGAGGTGGGAGCGGCTTCCAATGGGTGGCGCTTAAACGTTCAGCCTCCACCTCGTAGTCTCCGTAGTAGCCAGACACGACAGAGACAATATCCCCACACCACCACCCATTATCGTCATACTCGCGCCCACAATATTGTCCAACAACCACATGCGATCCCGTGCTTATATAATTTCCTTCTGTCTTTGGGCGCTCTGAAAGATACAACAGTAGGTTCCTGCCATCCCTCGGTGCCGTCGCGATCGGCTGCCACCCGCTCATCGGCCACTCTCCGGCGTGGGCGTCGCAGCGTGTGGGTCCGTATCCCCCGGATCGTGCAGCGCCGCACACATCGCCGCATCCGCCGGCTTCATTGCTAGTCTGCGTGCGTCCGCGCCGCCGCACACGTAGGCGAGACGGGTGGCGACGTGACGGTCATGAGTCCGCTCCGCAGCAACCCAGAAGTTTCCCGCGATCGACACAAATATCAGCAACACGAACGCAACCGCTTCTGTAGCCGTGTAGCGCTGCTTCACCGCTCACCCTCCCCCATCCCCCGCCCATGCCCCCGGATCGCGGCGGCCACGTCGCGCAGGGCGGCGGCGATGGCGTTGAGGGCGGTGGTGTGGGGGTCGGGTGGCGTCAGCGGGGCGATGCCGGGTGGGAACGGCTGCGTCGGAGGATAGGTCGGGCTGATCGGGACATACTGAAGCGGCCCGAAGTTTAGCGCGCCCAGGATCATTGGTTTTTCGGTCATGTGGCATCTCCTGCGCGGGTGCGGACGGCGGCGTTTCGGCGCGGGCGGCGCAGGGTCAATGGCGGCACTAGGGGCGGCTGCATCATCGGGGCGAGAGCAGCAGCGCAACGCTGGAACTCAGGCGTAGCAACCCAAGTGCGGATGGCTTTCAGGTAAGCCGCCAGAAATCTTGCGAGCGCCGCGTCCCAATCGGCACGAGCCTCGTCGCTTATCAGCGGGGGCGTCCAGACGTCGCCAGTGGTGAGGGGGATCGGAACGGTCATGGCGTCGTCACATGGATATGCAGGCTGCTCGCCAATGCTATTGCCCAGACAAGGAACCAAGGCCAGCCCGCCACACGCCTAGCCGCCAAATAAGCCGCACAAACGCAGGGCACTGAGATCAGCGTGGTGTAGGCGACAAGCGCCAGCAGCAGGTCGTTCACGCCCCATTCTCCTCGTCCGTGACCCCGTGCGCCATCGCCTCGCACCACGCCATGTGCACCGGGATCGGCATCTCGAACTGCTCGATGCGGACCACGGGCCAGCCAGTTCCGATGACGCGATCCGGCAGCCGCATGATCAGATCCGCGCGCAGCATCGCGTCGCGCGTTGACCGGGCCATGATCGGGGTGTTGTTGCCGCACCCAATGGCGTCGAGGGCGCGGCGTTGGGCCGGGGTGTGGCCGGGGTGCTTTGGCGCCACCATCACGCATCCCCCTGCCGCGTCGCCTCGCCCCGGTCCAGCCCCGTATACCGGCCGTGATCCGATGGCGGGAGGGTTTCGTCCGTGATCGCCGGCAAGCCCAGCGTCTGGCGAATGGCACGGTCATCCTGCGCGGCAGAGTTCCACGGTGGAAGCGTGAGTGTCCCCGGGCTTCCACGGAGCATCAGGAACTGGCTTGGACACTCCGCGCGGCGGCGGTAGAGTTCACGCGTCCAGGCACTGACGTCGGCTTCGGAATTCACGGCCACGGATGTGGCTTGTGATGCTAAGCGTCCGCGTGTGATTGCGGACCTGAGATTGAGCTACCACGACGGCTTCAGCCATAGGCGGCGCCTCCGTTAACCGGGCAACCCGGCGTATCGCAGATGAAGGCCATGGCGCTCACACCGCACTTCGGGCAGGTCGTGATCTCCAGACCTTGGCCGCGCGCGCGGGTCTCAGAAGCCGCTACAGGGTCCTGCACAGGCCCTGACGTATCCGTGCCGTTAAAAGTCGGTCCATTGCCCTCCAGCGCGTCCTGAGCCGGTTCTAGCGGCACATCAGCGGAAGGGGCAGCCTCTGATCCCGCCGCCAGCGCCGGATACACCCCGTCAGGCCGCCAGCGGACGAAGCGGGGACCGATGCGGACGTAGGTGGCGCCCAGGGTGGCGAGAGCGTTGTCACGCTCAAATCGGTGGTCATGCGCGATCTCTGACCATCTATTCGCCTCGTGATCCAAGGTCGTGATTTTACTTCGCAACCGCTCGCACTCCGCCCCGCTGGCGCTCAGTGCCAGGTCCGTCGCGTCGAGCCGGGCCTGGAGCGGCACCAGCGCGGCTTCCGCTCGGGTCCGGGCCTGCACGGCGTGCTCGGCGGCCAGGGTGGCCTCTGTGGTGACCGCACGAGCACGCTCCTCGGCTGCGGCGATGGCGTCGCGTCCCAGGCCACGGCCGAGGCCAAATGCAGCCAAAGCAGCGACCGGAGCAGCCAGGAGGGTCCAGGCTTCAATCATGCCACGTCTCCATCTGCGGATGCGTCGGCGAGGGCGGCGCGGACGGCGCGGCCGAGATGGGTGAGGTGCCAGCGCAGGTGAGCACCGCCAAACGCGATCAAAGGCGGACGGAAGTCGCGCACGGCGTCGGCGGCAGGACACAAGTGTTCGGGCGTGTAACTCACCATGCCTCCGCCATTCGCGGGGAAGCTCATCAGCACGTCCCGCTCGGCTTGCGTCATCCAGGCGGCGATCTCGCCGTAGGTCAGGACGAGAATCGCGGTCATGTCCGCGCCTCCTCCCCCATCAGCCGCGCCTCAAACTCGCGGGCAGTCTGGGCGCAGGCCCTTCGCACGATGTCGTTGGTCGCCACGTTCGCGACGCGGTCCTTCAGCATCCCCAGCCGGGCCAAGTCGTCGGTGCGAGTGCGGACGATCGGCCGGCTCGCCGCCGCGGCCGAGGGGATGGCGAGCAGCGCCGCACCCTCGGCGATGGCAGCCAGGGCCCGGGCCTTGAACTCGGCACCGATGCGCTTGCGTTCGGCTAGCGGCAGGTCGGTCTCCAGGCTGGTCGCCTCGGCGTTGGCTTCCTGGCGCTGCACGATGACGGCCTCGCACCCGGCCTTCTGCCGCCGCACCGCGATGGCGTAGGGCTCCAGGAACCTGAACAGGTCCGCTGGCTGCGGCCAGAACGGGCTGGCCTGCCAGTAGGCCAGGCGCACCTCATCCGACCAAACGGCAGCCGGGAACGTGCGGCACGTCTCGACCAGCGGGCCGCTGCGGGCGGCGGCCTCCGCCGGGCTCGCCGGGGCGTTGCGCACGCCCTGCGCCATCTGCGCCAGCCAGTGCAGGATCATCCCATCGTCCGCCGGCTCGCACAGCACCGTCAGGCGACGCAGCAGGTGCCGGGCCTCCGCGACGGTGGCCGAGTCCGTGCCGATGGCGTTGCCGCGGTAGTAGCCGCGGATCGCGGCGCCGAGGCGGCCGTGAGGCTCGTGGAAGGTAGCGGCGTCGGCGGGAAGCGCGGTGTCGGGATGGAACGCCTCGACGCTGCGACCGGTGCCGCCAAGCGCCTGGCCGATGGTGCGGATCTCGTTCATGCCCGGCTGCCTTTCGTGCGCTCGGCAATGGCGGCCCACATGGCGGAGCCGGTGAGTTCTTCGATCGGAGCCGGACGCAACGGCGTGAAGGCGTCGGGATCGTCCTTCCAGCGCCCCTGGTTCAGCCACGTCGCGGGGTTCGGGATGAACTGTTTTTCGCTGGAGAACCGATGGCGTTGCAGGCCCTCCGCGAGTTCCGAGTCAGAGGCTCCACGCCGGACCGCTGCGGCGTAGGCGCGCTCGGCATGATCCTTCCCGACCTTCTTCGGGTAGGCCTGATACCAATCCTCGAACATCGTCGCGCGTCGCGCTCGCGGGAGTGAGCGAAGCTCACGACTCTCTTTCTTGCTACCTAGAAGGTCAGGTGTTGTGTTGTATTGTATACCGGCGACGAAACGCGTTTCAGGGGGTGTTTCGGCCGGTGTTTCGATCGCCGTTTCATCGGCCGGAACGGCGCCGCCTTCGTTCGTGTTTCCGTCGTCGGATGAAGGCGTATCCGTTGTGGCAGCAACGCGGGCATCACGCCATGCCTTGAGACGCACACGGTCCTTCGCACGCTTCTCATCCTTCTTGAGCTTCGCTTCGTAGGACTGCACCGCCTCTTCGCACAGCAGCGGATGGTAGAGCCGACCGTCGCTGCAGAGAACGAAACCGTGGAGTGCGCGAGCCTTCACCTTCAACCAAGACTTGATGTCCTTGCCGAAGTCGGCACGACGCGCGAGGGCGGCGTCGTCGGCGGGCAGGCTGCCGGTCGGACACTCCTGCCAAGCCGCCCACCATAGACGCAGAGCGGTGCGAAACTCGGCATCGGTGGCGATGTCGTTGAAGACGCTTCCGAACAGTTTCTGACCGTGCAGCGGCATCCACGCATACTCCCGCAGATCGCAATCGGCCGGTGTCATGGGGGCAGGAAGGTCGCTCATTGCATTTCTCCACGCGGCCGAGCTGGCAAATGCCCAGCCTGGATAAGCGCATAGGTAATCTCGCAGGCGGATAAGAACGGGCTTACAGACCCCTGCTCAGCGGCACGCTTCAACGTGCTCAGCACGATCTCAAAGGCTGGCTCGTTTATGTATTCGTTGTCGTTCATCGGAACGCACTCCGCCCCATCGGCGACATCTGTTCGTCGACCCAAGCCGCGATCTCCTCGCGCTGCTCTTGGGATGCGCGACGCCATGCCTGCTTGACCGTGTCGAACGGCCCGATCTTGCGAACCACGGCATCGGACAGACCGTCCGCCGTGTCTTTCACGGTGCGCGTGGCAGCTCGCCATCCCAGCTCAACGCAGGCACCGTGCACGCTCATGTCGTCGGCTGGGTCTATGACACGGCGTAGGAGAGTGGCAGCGTTGCCGTCGCCGGCGGAGGCGGCCTTCTCCAAGCGGCGGAGGCCAGCCTGAGCGGAGTTTCCGTGGTCTGAAGATCGATCGCCTTTATCAAGACTTACATTGTCAGTCTTGATAAAGGGGGAACCTTGAGTCTTCCTACCCGCCCCTTCCCGGGCTCCGCCATGCTCACCACGGATTACAGTGTCCCACGCCAACATGGCGCGCTCGTTGCCGGCGATCAGCTTCTCGATGATCTCCGGTGTCGTGCCAAGACCCACCGGGTAGGGCTTGCGAATGAACTCGCGCAAGTCCATTGGCGGCACGGTGTTGTGCGTCAGCCGTCGCGGGTGCTTCCACACTTCGTTCTCGACAGCCTCGACCAAAAATGTTGGGAACAGCCAGCCGTGCTTCGTGCTGTCGAGTGTCTGGTGCAGGCTATCCACCACCTTCTGCCTGATCTCCGCGAACTGATCCTCGGGATCGCGCGTGCGATCAGTGGCGGCAAATGAGCCCTGGACCACGGTCACGCTGCGATCTCATCAAACGGGGGGAGCACGCCGGCCTTAACGAGAAGAATTGCGATCTCGACGCGAGGTAGATTGCGGAAGCTCGGCGTCATTTCTGCATACTCGCGAATGATCGCTTCGTGCTTGCGCAGGTAGCTTGCAGCGATGGAGCGTCCGCTAAAAATGCTGGTGTCGAGTTTTCCTTCGCTTTCTTCCACAGTAATACCCGTCATCGAGTGACGGCGGCTGCGGCCATGGGATTCTCGGATCGGGATCTCCTCGCCCAGCGCGTGCGCAACTTCCTCCTCGATCTGCATGGCCGTCGCTTCTAACTCTGGATCGGCCGGCATGAACACGAATGCGCGTTCCAAATCACTTGATTGCACCCGCGTCATGCGGCCGCAGAACTGGTGAAAATAGAGCGTAGCGCGAATGTTCGTGCAGTACACGCCAATCCGAAGCCGCGGGATATCCACGCCCTCGGACAGCATCTGAATGCCCACGATCCACGGCATGTCGCTGTCACGGAAGGCATTGATCTGTTCCAAGCTGTCGTCGATCTTGTTGTGAACGATGACGGCCCTAATTCCTGTGAGCGTCGTCAGCAACGCCGCAATAGCTTCGGCATGCTCGATATTTTCGGCCAAAACCATACCCGCTGCGCGTTCTGCCCCTGGCTCAGCCCTGATCGCCATCAACTGCGCATGCGCATCAGTAAGCATGCGCAATGGAAATTGGCCGTCGAGAGAAATAGCAGCACGCAACCGCTCGCGGCTTTTGGCTTTGGTGAGCATGGTGCCAAAATCGGCAACCGTTGAGTCACCCTTGGCATCCTCCCACTCCATGCGGCCGTTATACGCCTCGAATTGGAGCGGCCGACAGATGCGGTCGAGAATAGCGCTTTTGTAGCCATATTCAACATGAGCGTGCGCCCGGCCTTCTTCGTTATAGTCTACGAACGCAATTGGGTTTGGACCCTGCCGGAAAGGTGTACCTGTCGTTGCCAACTTGAAAGAAGCATTAGCTAGCGAGTGTGCGACGGTGACGCCCCAAGCATTGCCATCGCGAGCGCCGAGCGGCCCGCTGGTGTGGTGTACCTCGTCCAGGATCACCACCGGCTTGTGCGTGTCGCAAAATAGCCGGAGCGAGTTCCGCATGTGCACGGCCTGCTGGTAGGTCAGGATAAAGCCGCCTGAGAACATGTCGTCGATGCCGGCATGCAGCCTATGAGCGTCTTCGATCGCAACCAAGTTGAGACCAAGCGCCTGCGACCTGTCGACCCACTGGCTCTTGATCGCCAGATTTGGTGTCAGGACGATGATCTTTTTGCCTTTTTTTGCGCGATCACGCAGGCCGATTGCAATCAAAAGGCCGGCATAGGTTTTGCCGGAACCGGGGCACGCAAAGACTAGGGCGCGATCAGAACCCCCAAGAGCCATGGAAACGCATTGGTCCACAGCCTTGGTCTGCCAAGCGCGAGCTTTAAACACGGGATGTTTCCTGAGTAAGAGCTAAACGACCGATCTCATTCGTCTTAGCGGGATGCCAGCGCCCACCAGGGCGTCAACGACCTCATCCAGCGACCAGCACACAAACCACTCATGGCCCGCGCAAAGTATCTGTCCCGCAACGAGCTTCTGCATGTCAGACGGTCGGTTGCTCCCGACCTTCAGTTCAATCCAGACGCACTTGCCGCGGCACAACACCACGAGGTCGGGCACGCCTGCCTTCACTCCACGCCGAGCTTTCTTTTGCCACTCGGCCTCGCTTTTCGTTGCGTGGTCGATCGAAGTAAACCAAGCATCCGGCGGCAGCGCATAATGCAACGCCTGTGCGACTTGCACTTGCAGATCGTTCTCGCTCATCTTGAGAGCGGCTGGCATCGATCAGACCCCCAATGCCCGGCGATACAAATCCAGCAGCATCTCCTGCTCGCTCACCTGCGCTTGGTCTTGCCCCATGATGCGGATGATCTGCTTGATGATCTTCGGGTCCAGGCCGGCGCTCTTGGCCTCCGTCATGATGTCTTTCTGATCGGACCGGAGAGCCTTCACCTCTTCGTCCAGTCGGATGAACCGCTCAATGATGCTGCGCAGCCGATCGCCCGCAATGCCGCCAACGGTGGTCGGCAGTTCCTGCTCGGTCTCGCTCATGTCAGACCCTCACTGGGGTTGTTGTTCGATCCGCCGATGACGCGCGCGTAGGTCGTGCGAACCGCGAACCCGAGCGCATTGGCGACCAATGGCGACAGTGCCCGCCGCCCACTTAGCGTCGTGCTAATTACCGATTCAGGTACGCCATGCGCTTTCGCCCACAGCCTTTGCGAGCCGGCGAGTGCGACTTGGTTGCGCAGGATCTGAAGTAGGTCGTGCTCAGTCACAGCCAGCACACCTGCTGCCGCACCATGTCCCTGACCACCGCCAGCTCCGTCATCGCCTCCTCGCTCGCCTCGCACCCCACCGCTCCGAGCGCGTCGAGGCCGTCCCACGCCCAGCCGAGCACGCGGGCGCTGGCGTCGTCGGACAGGGCGCGGAGGTAGGTGCGGACGTGGGGAGGGATCACGCTGCTGGTTCCGCGAACATGTCCCGCATCGGCCGGTCCCACGCTGCGGTGGCGGCGGTCTGGTCGGTGCGGGTAGTGAACAGGATTTTCACAAATGCCGCCTTTAGCTTTGCAGCTTCGACTTCAGCTCTTGCCTTTGCATCTGCGGCCTTCGCCCTCGCGTCATCCATGGCCGACGAGTTGCTGTTCCAACCCCAAATTGTCTTACTGCGACCCTTGCGGTTACTGCGCTGGTCAGTGCCGCTTGTGGCGTGCTCCTTCAGTTGCACCCACCCATCGAAGCGATAGACGTTGCCGCTGTGCAGCGCCTCGTCTTGGTAACTTACCGCCCATTCACGGGCGAAGCTCGGGAACACGAATTCACGCCAAAGACGCAGCATCGGACGGCAGAGGTCGGTACGCGCCGCGCAAAGTCGGGCAAGTTCGATTGCTTCGTCCCGCGTTTTGCTCGCGCAGGTTTCCCGAACGAGGTCGGCCGTCACCACAAGCGCCTGTAGTTGCCCGTGCACGAACATGCCGTGGCTGACCAACTTGCCCATCGGGCGGCGGCACGGTCCCATCTTGTGTCCCCAAGACAAGAGAGCGCGGTCTGCCTCGTCATTTTCGATCTGCGCAAGGTGTTGGATCGGGGCGAATAAAAAGCCACTCACCGCGCCACCCGCCGATCCGCCAGCGCCAGGTCCTCGCGCTCGATCCGTGCCGCCCTGCGATCCACCTCGCTGCGCAGGGCATCCTTCGCGTCGGACAGACTCCCGCGCAGCTTGGCGTTCTCCAGTCGCAGCGCCTCGATATGCGCCGGCAGCGGCTCGACAATCACGAACCAGGGGCCGCCGAAGGTCACGACGCGCGCGAACGGCACGGCTTCGGGCTTTTTGTCCCTCATGGCTTCCCCTGTAATTCGTCAATCAGCCGGTCGACCTCAGCGCGCAGCTCCGCGCACTCGGCCATCAGCTTGATCAGCTCGGCCCCGCGCGGCGCGCAGGTGCCGGCGAACCAGTTCTCGACCGACCGCGGGCTTGATCCCGTCTTGCGCGCGACGATCTTGCTGGCGTTGCGCAGCGGCCCGAACACGCGACGCAGCGTGGCCGAGACCGTCTGCTGGTAGGCGTCCTGGCTGAGCGTGGTTGTGCTCATCCCCCGCAGCTCTCGCGTAGGTATCCCGCTACTTCGTCGCATCGGTTCTGCTCCATGTTGCCGGTGTCGAGGCGGCAGTCACGGATGGGGAACGACGAAATGCAGGACGAATGGAGCCGGTGGAACGCTGCCGAGGAGGCCCGCCGCGCCGTGACGCCCACGGGCGCCGCGATGCTGACCGCCGTGCTCCTCGCCGTGGCGTCGGAAATCGGCCGCGCGCAGGTCTCGGCACGCGATCTGGACGACCTGACGGCGCAGGTGCGCGAGCGACTGGCCGGGCGGCTGGGGTGAAGCAATGCCGGCATCACTCGCACAGCCCGTAGACGCTGCTACACGCCGGACTCGGAATGGCGCGCTCCAGGTCGAACTGCGTGCCGCCGCGCGAGGTGGCGGCCCAGCGCACCCTCTCGTTGATGTTGGCGCGAGCGAACACCGAAGTATCGCTCTCGCCCTCATCGGCAGACACATGAAACAGCGTGGAGTAGCCGCGCTTGCTCGCGTCCGAGACGATGCTTTCCCACTCGCGCACCCGCTTGATCTCCTGCGGATCGCGCTGCGCAGTCTGGTGCAGCTCGTCCTTGTCGCAGTTGATGCACGGGCTGCACCCGACCCGCTTGCGGCCTTGGCTGTAGAGCGGGTTCGGGCTCACGCCGTGGCTGGCCATGCAGGCAAAGGTGTCTGCGGCCGTCCAGTCCACGATCGGGCGATGGATCATCCACCCCCAATCGGATCGCTCCCACTCCAGGGCATCCTTGCGGACCTGGCTTTCGTCGCGTCGCACGCCCTGCCAAGACTCGACGCCACTGACGCCACCGGCTTTCTTGGCAGCCGCCACCATGAACAGGTCCAACGGCACGCGCTTCAAGAACTCGGTGCAGAACTGCGCCCGGCGACTTGGGAAGCGTCCCTTCCAAATGCACAGATCCAGGAACGGGATACCGGTCGGGTGCAGCACGGACAAAGCCCGCTCTACGATGTCGTCCGGCACGCCCATCGCGGGCCACTTCTCGACCACGAACACCCGCTTGCGCGCGATGTCCTTGTCGAAGTTCCCACGCACCGTATGCACCGGCAGTCCCAGCGCGCTCGGCAGGTAATTCTGCACGTAGTCCGTCGTGATCGGGTGCTCGTGCCCGGTGTCGGCGTAGACCAGGCGCACGCGCTCGCGACCATACCGCTCAATCGCGACCAGGGCCGTCGCGGTGCTGTCCTTACCGCCGGAGATGGACACGATGGCGATCGGCAGCCGCGCGACTTCATCGCCCGCATGGGAATTTGGTGATGGAGTGGATGGGAGATTCATGCGCGCGGGCCAAGCACGTCCGGCGCGGTGTGAACGAACCCGCGCCGACCATGCGCCGCGCAGAACGCCGTGCCCGGACTGGACGGCGCCTCGCACCGGATGCATTTCGGATTGTGGCCGAGGTCGCCGGAGCGCAAGGCACGGGGCGCGGCGGCAAGGGGCATGGTCCTGCTGGCGCGTGGCTCCGTCGGGCGCGGGGCAGGTGCAAGCACCGGCGCTGGGGTCAGCTTCTTCCGGCGACCCTTTGAGGCGCACGCTCGGCACCGGCTGCTCTTTCCGAGGTGCAGGCACGAGCCCGGAATGACCGAGATCTGGCCGCACGTGCACTCGCACATGTAGGCCACGCGGCTGTAGGTGCCGGAGGCGGCGCCCAGGACGGTCCACTGGCCGAAGGTGGCGCCTGGGGCGATTGGCAGGCGGGGCCGGCCCCGCGCCATCAGCCGCGGCCCTCGGCCGGGCGGTCGTTGATGACCCGCCCGGCCTTGGCCACCATGGGGCTGTCGAGGCACACCATGGAGGAACTGATGGTTGCTCCGCCCCCGCCTCCTTCGGCTGTGGCCCGGATCACCGTGTATTCGCCTAATTCCGGATTCCACGAACCGCAGGCGGCCCCGCCGCCGCCACCGCCGAGAAGGGTCATCCGAACGCCAGACCGCTTGGGTGTGGTCCAGCCCTGCCGCTCGATCTCGCGGCACAGGGCCGGCCAGAGACGGCGCAGCGCACGGCCGATGGGGGCGCGGGGCGAGGTCATGCGGCGCTCGCCTGAGCTACGCCCGTTGACTTTGCTGCCATGTAATGCCGCACGAAGTCGTCGGCAGTGACTTTCCCACCCGTCTTGTCCGCGATCCTGGCCAGCACGTCTGGCGGCGGAAAACGCATGCCTTTGGCATACTGGTACATCGTCTGGCGATTGGGCACGCCAACCTCACGTCCGAACTTCGGGACCGTCAGGCCATTCTGGGAAAGGTATGCGGCGAGCTGCATGCCAGCAAGGTAATCACAATGTGGACCTTTGTGTCAACGTGATCGGGACCGACATAGGTAATCGATTGGATGACAATGCTGGCGTGAAGACCGATCAGCCCTACCCGAACCGCTTGGACGATTGGATGAAGCGCACGGGGGCGAATGGAGCCGACCTCGGGCGTCGTATCGACAAGACGAAGCAGCACATCAGCATGCTGAGAAAAGGACAGCGCGAGCTGACCGTCGATTGGGCAGCAAAGATCGCGCCCCTGCTCGGGGTAGAGTGGCATGAGTTGATGATCCTGCCGAGCGAGCCCCCACCAATGACCGATGTGAAGCTCGCGGCACGTTTTGCAGCCGCGATCGTCGCCCTCTATGGCGACGATCTTGCAAAGGCAGCTAAGGACACCGGCATCAGCACGAGAGAATTGCAGGCAATATCGAGCGGCACGAAGTCTCTATCTTACGCCAACATGATTAGGTTCTGCGACGCGACGGGCTGCCCGGCGGATTGGCTGCTTTTGGGCAGGGTGACGGCAGCCCTTCCACAATGGGCGATGATTCGGCTACTAACGCTGTTTCCTGACCTGGTCGAGGATCAAGCGCCAGTAGACGCGGTGTCCGTGTAGCGAGAGGTGGTGGCGGCAAGCGATGACGCATTATTTCCCCCGAGAACGATTACAGGACACCTCAGATGCCGTACCGCCCAAGCGATCCGCTTCACCAGCGGTCATTTGCGTCGCAACGGCTGACCTTCCTGAACAAGGAAGAACATTGCACGCCCGGGTACACGCGCAAGCACCATCTGAAATCAAGCTAAAAAATAGTACTTGGCTACCACTCCCAACGAGCCATGGATATCTAGTTTTTTAAAAACTGCTTTCTATCGGTATGTTGCAACGCGGTATTATGTTGCAACGCAGTATTAAGCCTTTGGGTGGACTCAGAATCAGCGGAAACTCTTGGCGATTATGCCGGCTAAGCCGAGCATCAGGCCCCCTGTGTCAGAGGAGTTGCCGCCCGGATAGGATTGGCAAACCCGGGGCGCAGGACACTGGCATTGGCTCGATATGGACAACCCTTCAAGGACCGCGTGGTGGCGCGTCTGCTGCCGCCGGA
>JAABUM010000521.1_pt1 | contig 66540 bp, 108 predicted proteins | sample 5559161 | NCBI WGS metagenome assembly JAABUM01 (sample SAMN10711868, study PRJNA513369) | rock metagenome | isolation source: Antarctica rocks | place: Antarctica: Victoria Land, Siegfried Peak nord
TTGCCGCCGTGCGCCGCCGCGAGCCAGCGCAGGCTCATCGCCAAAAGCATTCTCAACAATGATATCTAGACGAACACTTGGAAGCCATACTGGCGACGACGGCGATGACATTTCTCTGCTCGGGCCAGGAGGACTCGCCGCCGTGCGACGCGGCAAGCCAGCGCAGGTACCGCACTATGTCTGTGCATGTCTGATTCTCTTTTGCAGAAATCACACCCGTGACGACGATCGCATTGATGCGCTCGGGCCAGGGGGACTCGCCGCCGTGCGCCGCCGCCAGCCATCGCAGGTAGCGCAGCCAGGTCACCAGCGCCACCTTGGCGGTGGCGGGGACCAGGGAATGCAGGTCCAGCACCGCCGCCTGTCCCCACTCCGTGCCCCGCCTGCACGCATCGTTAGGTGTTAGGTGTCTGGTGTTAGGTGTTAGGGTGTTAGGTGTTCATTTCTAGCAGCGAGGCGGCACCTTGACAGGACGTTCACAGGGCAAGGAGCTGCCCTGGGGGTCGTCGTCTTTGCCCGCCCAGGTGCCCGCCCAGGCGTTGAGGTCGCCCATGACGGCGCGGGAGCGTGCCAGGTGCCGCCGCGCCGCCGGCGCCGCAGAGGGGACCACCTCAAGCAGCGCCAGGCGCGTCGACGCCGTCGCGCGACGGCGTCTTGCAGCCCAGAACACGCACGGGATGCTGGAGGAAGAAGACAGCATCGGATCGCCTCCAGGAAGAGTGTAACCGGCTCGTCCACGTGGTGTTGGCTTGTATGAATTGCATAAATTATAAAATGAATTGCATAAATAATTAAATAAATTATTAATTGCATAAATTATATGGCACGCTCCAGCCAGAAAGCGAAGTTGAAGGCACTGCAAGGCCTCACCGGATGTTGGAGAAGAAGCCGGCCTCGGAGCCCGCCAAAAAGAGTGCCACCGCCTCGTCCATGCGATCCGCCGCCGACAGCCCCTTCAGAATGGCGCTGCGGAGAGATGCATAAACACACATCCGCCAAAAAGCCAGACATTTCATTGCACAGATACAGCAAGTTGCATACGCAGCGCCAGCATCTCGTCCGCTGTCGACAAATTGCTGCGAACGGCGACAGATCGCTGCAAACAGCTCACGAACAGATACGTGGTTTGAAATCACAAATCACAAATCACACACGAGGCATGTCGCGCATGTTGCGGCGACTGTGAATCGCCGGCAGAAGTGAGGGGCGATGACGGACCCCACGGGTGTGGGGCCGCACCTGTAGTGGCGCTCGTCCGCCGTTTTGGCCGAGCGGAGGTCCTCAAACAGCGTCAGTGCCTCATCCACCTGCGCCGGAGATCCTCAGGATATATACACTCTTCAGTTGCAAGACGTTTGGAGCTTTGACCAAAGGCCTTGTCGGTGTTTCTGGAATTGCGACACACAACAATTTCTCCTGCGTTTGGAGTTCCTGCTCGAAAGCAGGTCAGGTTCAGGTTCAAGTTTGCAGTCCGAATGCGCACCCTGCCGAAATGCGCGTATGCATCCAGCATGGCGGAAGCGGCGTCCACGTCCGGCTGGCCCCTGTGCGCCTGCGCGTAACAGAAATTAGGGTTCAGCAGGTGATTAGGGTCCCTGCAATCCTGACCCTATTCAGGATTGCAGGGTGTAGAATATTCATGGGAATGTAGGATGTAGGAGAGACGAGACTGGTGGAACGTGCCGGCGCCCGGCGCATGCGCAAGCGTCAACGCCCAAAGCATGCGAGAGCCGAAACTTCGGGCCGACTGGATGCCGGCCGAACACGTAAACGAGAAACTGAAGGCGCGGGTTCACCCATAACTCGTCCCAGGCCTTGACGGTGACGGGCTATCGTTTGCGGCAACCACGGCAGGAACCCGTGACGTCGTCAATCAAAGCAAACTAATCGTTAATCTGATACCTCACCTGGCCATGTGATGACGTTCGCCTCGTCGTCTGCGGCGACCGCGGCGACGATGCTTCACAACCAACGAAACATGCTAAACGATATCGTCATCATGTCAGCACTCACCTGGGCCCGGGTCTTGACGGCGGCGGGCTCATCACCATTGCCGGCAACGGCGGCGACGATGACGTTCGAGAGCACGGTCTTCGAAGCAATACTGAGCACGGTCTTCGAAGCAATACTGACAGGTGCGACTGGACCTCACTTGAGAGTCGTTCCAGGCCTCGAGGGCGGCGGGCTCGTCATCGCTGGCGACCGCGGCGACGATGCGGCCGGCGGTGACGTGCGCATGGTCACCGTGACCGGCCGCTTCCGCCAGCTGCAGCATCTCCGGGATGCTGCATGCGGAGGCAGGCATGCACTCAGGGTCGTCGGGAAAACGGGGTTGTGTCAAATAGAAAAGCGGCATTGATCCGTGCGCGCGGCCTGCCGCTTCTGACAGCTGCAGCATCTCCGGAATGCTACACGACACCACATCGGCTTGTTCACCGATTTTCCAAAAATATCCGAGCACCAAGGTATGAAACACATAGGACAAGGTATCCGCTATGTGCTCTGGTGACATGTTTTACTCCCCAATGTTCTATAAACAAATTTACTAAATCTACACACAATACAGATTTTCTCGCGTGAAAATGAGCAAATGGACGATGTTCTCCCATCGTTTGCTTTAGTATTAATTTAATAGCGCGGAGTAGTTGAGACAGGCTGCGCGACTCAGCCCAGGTGGCGCACACATACACCAGGTGCTTGACGTGCACGTGCTCGGAAGACATTCGCTGTGGCCGGATATCAGGGTTTGCCGGAGATCAGATGCACCTCACTGCTTTCTCGGCGCTGGCGCGCGCTTGTGCAGCAGGTGCTTGATGATACATCAACGCCGTTCCGGTTCGAAATGACCCTGAATTCGGCAGAGGTGCATCGCAACCAACAGGCCGCCCTGCGAGAGCTCTTTGGCGCTGGCGCACGTGGGCAGCAGGTGCGTGGTGCGCGGTTGATTGCGGCAAAGGGGAGTCCGGGGGAGCATGCTGCACATCGCGCGCACCGCGAAAACTGGCCGGCGCTGACGCACGTGTGCAGCAGGTGCTTGATGTGGTAGGGCTGCACCGACACACCTTCCTCCTGCATCTGCCGGTACAGCCTGCATGAGAAAAGGGCAAATTGTACAGCGCCTTAGGAATATCATGTATAAAGGAAAAGTTGAACAGCGGGTGCTTGACGTGGCAGGGCTGCAGCGACACGCCCTCCTCCTGCATCTGCCGGTGCATCCTGCGAAATGTGAGATACGAACCTAAGAAGTCATTCGAAATACCTGTTGGGTTCCTGAGGAGAACTTCAAGTACGAGTTTGAAAAGGTTTGTACACAACAGAGTGAATGTAAGCAGAGTTGACGTGGCAGGACTGCACCGCCACTCCCCTCCTCCAGCAAACTGCCGGTGCAGCCTGTGCAGGCAGATGCGGCTTTATTTTCAGTCACCATCTTTGTTACCGGCGCCGTCGCGCAAACACACGTGCGCCACAGAAACAAACGCACACGAGTGACGACGCGCTGCGGTTGCCTTGTCGGAGTTGCCGGCTGCGGCATGTCAGCGCCTCAGCGCCACGCCAAGGTCGGGCTTCACTGAAATTTGAAATTTGAAATTTGAAATTTGAAATGAAAATCTGGAACACCAGGGTGATCTTTCTGTCACGAACAAACGAAAAGACGCACCGCAGGTTCTGATCGACGTCGCCGGCGGCGGCGTACGAGTGCATCAGTGCCGAGTACAGAATGGCGTCCCGCTTCTGCAGCTGGTGCGGCCAGTCGAAAAAGCGCTGCGCCCTGCGATCAGACATTCACGAACCGCTCAAATCGAGAATGACCAGTGTGCATCAGCGCCGAGCAGAGGACGGCGTCGCGCTTTTGCAGCCGGTGCGGCCAGTCAAAGAACCGCTGCGCCTTGCGATTCAGACGAAACGACTCTGGCAATGTTCTGCCGGCAACGCTCACAAGTCCTTTCGGCTGGCCGTCGCGGTGAGCATCAGCGGATGCGGGTGATAGGTCACTGGAGCGTACATGCACAGCCGTGAATTTGCAGCACCCAGTTCAGGGCTTGGCTGTTTTGGGGTGTGTCCATCTGGCCGGCGGCAACCGCCGCGGCGGCCAGCATCGTTTGCCGCCAGATGCTAGGAGCCGCTCCAAACAGTTGGGCGAGAAAAACAAAGTAAACCAAGCGCACAGGTCCAACTGGCCGGCGTCGGCCGCGGCGGTGATCATCATCGTCTGCCGCCGCTCGCCGACCGCGATGCCCCTCGCCTCCCCGAATCGTGCCACAGCCTCGGCCGACCGCCACAGCCCGGCACGCACCGTCGCCATCAGGTGCTGTGCACAGCATAATAAAAGTGATTAGTTTTTGGGCTAACATAATAAAAGTGATTAGCTTTTGGGCGAACATAAAAAAGGTGATTAGCTTTTGGGCGCAACGTAAAGTGCGCTTAGACACCCCGCGTCTCAGCATATCGTGCCACCGCCTCGGCCGGCCGCCCCAGCCCCGCGCGCGCCGTCGCCATCAGGTGCTGCGCACAGAAGCATGACACGTGGCTTATATCCCAGTGTCTGTTGAGTGTTTTCGTGAAGTGTTTTCGTGCCCGGCATGTTGCGCCGCCGCGTCGGCTGAGCGCCACAGCCCCGCGCGGACCGTTGCCATTAGGTGCTGCAAAGAAGCACAGCTTCAATGTGCTTTGTCACAGGAGCAAGGCTCGTGTTTGTGTAGCCCTGCCTCGGCCGCCGCCACAGAACGGCGCGATCCGTCGCCATCAGGAGCTGCAGCAGGCAGGGACATGCATGGGTGTCGAGCAGGGTGCCTTTCAGGCAGAGCCGGCTGACCGGCAAGCGAATCTCCACAGCTGTCGAGAGTGTCCCGAGAGCGTGCGCGGAGTAAGGAGCGCAGGCAATCAAGCCGCGGCTTCGAGCGGACAGTGGATGAAATGGGACGAGGTTTGCAGGGCAGGCGCATCTCGTCGCACTTGGGGTCATTGCGCCGCGATTCCAGGCGTGAGTGAGAGAAAGATCGAAGACAGAAAGCCGTATGAAAACCGCACCTGGATCACGGTGCGGTTTTCAGGGACGATGCCGTCAGCGCACGCCCAGTGGAAGGCGCTCCGAGCGATGGTCAGGTCCCCTGCGCGCCGGGCAGGGTTTAAGCATCAGAGTCTAGGGTTTCGGGCTGAGAGGAGAGGTCAGGGCTTTGAGTGGAATGCACGCCTGAGCGACCACATGCTGCCCAACCAGACCCCACATCGACATGACGGCAAGCGTGGTGCCCACAGCAGCAGTAGCAGAAGCCAAGCAAATGCTGCGGTCCAGCTGACACACAGAGGCAGCGGGCAACGGCGCGCCCATCCAGGTGTGCTGCTGCACGATGTGGTGCCACAGAGAGTTGACACAAGCTTTGAAGGAACCTTGAACGCAGAATGCGTTTTGGAATGATGAATTTTTTTCAGAGTTTTCCAGGAAAAAAAAGTGAGTTCACGCACCCATCCAGGCATGCTGCTGCACGACGTAGTGCCACAGAAAGCTGTCGGGCCGCGCCCCCCGCGCCTCCATCACCAGCAGCCCGCAGTCCTGCAGCCACGCCCTGTGAGACAGCAAAGCAATGGAAATCACAAGGTAGTCCCTGCGCCTCGCCTAAGGTGGAGGACATGGCAGACAGCAACGCGCGCCTGCACTACCAGCAGCCCCGCCATGGCAGCACACCAAGACTCGCGTCACTCTTTTTGATAGTTGACAGGTCTCCGCATGGGCGCGTGAAATAACGTGAAATAACGTGAAATAACGTGAAATAACACTAAACCACCTTTAACAGCAGCATGTTGTGGGCCTGGCTGCAGGGATGCGGGTCCTGCACTTAAACCCTGCAGACAAGGAGACTTAAACCCTAAACCCTAAACCCTAAAAGGTTCTGTCACGGTTCAATGGGCAGCAGCATCTTTCGTCGACTGTGATTCCATGGCCGTACAAGGCGAGCTGCATGGAGATGAGCAGCCTGCAGAGCGGCACCCCTCGCAGCGAGCCTTTCCGGCAGGGGATCACTTGTCTGTCTGCTGGCGCGAAGCGCCAGTAGCACAGCGATGTATATCTGATGTGTTTCCTCCGCAGCCACAGTCTGCCAGCGATGCGAGGGGAATCCAGGGGCTGCAGGAGGCAACTTGGCCTCACCAGCGGCTGTTGCCGGGGATGGCCAGCGACTGCAGCAGCGCCCCCGTGTGCACGGATGCGTCCAGCGGCACCCTCGCAGCATGCGCCAGCGCCTGCAGCCGCACGACGTTCGTTGCGAATGACACGCATCAGTGGACAGGGGTTGTGCAGCGGTTTCGGTTTCAGCGTCGGAAAACACAAAGCGCTTTGGTCTGGCCGGCGTCTCTGGACTGACTGATCCGGTTGTCACCTGGCAACACCTTACAGCTTGCATGTGCATGTGCAGCTGGATAGGGGAACAAGCTGGAGGTGCACAGCAGAGGTCAGAACAGGACATACCAGTTCATGCTCTACACACGAGGACACAGCACCAAACAGCTCACCTGCAGCCGAAGTGGCGAATGCACCTGGCCGCTTGCCACGAGCGCGCTCATGAGCTGCCGCACCGCTGATGGCTTCAGCTCGGCGGCGTCCTGCGGCCAGGGGGAAAGCTCATAGTTGGCGCGGACTGTGCCTCTGAAGAAACGGTGATGTCGGGACGCCTGCCAAGGCGGCTGCAAGCGGGAACCGCACCTAACCGGCGTAGCCTAAGTACCCAGTTGTCAGCGCCATCAGGAACAAGTTCAGTGAGATGCATTTGGAAGGAGCAGCTGCACCACCCGCGCATGGGCAGCCGCAAGGCCGGCTGTCGAGATTGCGCCCCTGCACAGTCCCTGGAATAGAACATCAGCTGGCCGCGCACGCATGTGCAAACATCAACACATGCACCCGGAGACTGTGGGGAGGCGGGAGAATGACTGTCGGGACCTACACCCAGGCTCTGCCGGAAATGCTGCATCGCGACGTCGGGTCGTTTGGCGACCGTGGCAGCCCGCATCACTGCAGCGCGCATGTCGTCGGACACGCGGCGTCCCGCTTCCTGCCACCCCTGCAGCACGCCTGCACGACGGCAGTCGGCGATCTGAGTCTCCAGTACCGCCTGATATTGAGCACTGCTTTTCCGCCGGTCTTCCCACCGCTGCACGCCGTCAGAGACACGCCAGCCCGCCTCCTGCCACCCGTGCAGCACGCCTGCGCGGTAGCACAACGTGTCTTCCGATTCGTTCGCATCTTAAGATGGATTCAATAGCACCAGTGTTTTCAGTAGCAGCCAGCATGTCGCAGGATCCAGCGCCCCCTGCCGCCTGCCACCCCTGCAGCACGCCAGCACGGTGGCCAGATCTCGATAAATCGCCTATGACTACTTGCTTTTCCATTCGGCAAACTCAAGCCGGGCGAGAAAAGCCCATGGGCGGAACGTGCTCAGTGTGAAAGGAGGGCGAGGGCGACTGGAAAGCAAGGCATGAGCTCTCACTCCGGCAGACGAGCAGGCCGCAGGGGCAGCGCCGCAGCGGCTTGCGGCAGCCATCAGTGAACAGCCAGAACATGGCAACAAACAAGCTGATACAATCAGGTTTCGATGCGTACCCATGCAAACGGATATGTCGCGGGGGTAGCGGCGCAGCAGCTCGCGGCAGCCCTCGGAGGATAGGCGACCGCGGCCCGCCGCAGCTTTCACCGCCGCCGCCGCCGCCGCCGCCATATCCGCCGCCAGGCCGGCCCTCCGCGCGGCCTCGACCGCCCCGTACACCGCATCCGCCTGCGGTTCAGGGATGCAGTTCAGGGCTTGGGCTTGGGGGTTAGGATCAGGGTGTTGGGGTTCAGGGGACACAGCGATGCCGCGACAGCAACGCCAGTGGCATTCAGTAGCATCCGAATCTGCATGTCTGTTTGCAGGGCTTATGTAGGGTTTCAAGGCGTCGGCGCACCTGCCGGCGCCGGCCGGTGGCGACGGATAGTCGGTGGCCGCGCGCCGCCGCCGTCGCTACCGCCTCCACGAAAGCAGTGCCATCGCTTCCATCTCCCCCGGCGCCGCCGTCCTCGTCTGAGTCTTCGTCCGAGTCCTCAGACTCCATCCAGGCGTCGGCGCCCGCGGCGGCCGGACCCTCCTCGCAGTCGGGCTGCTGCGCCTCCGGCGGGCCCAACACGACATCAAACACGCACCAGTCGCATCGAGGTATCAATGTGCAGCTGCTGGCCAGTGCAACGAACAAGCAGGCAACGAACTCCTGCTTGAAGACTGCTTGAAGACGCCTGCCATGGCCTGGCAGGCGGCTCGCCCAGCAGCCCCCCGTGAGTGCGCTGTTCTTCTCCCCTCCACCTCAATTCACCCGGGTCTTGGTTGTAAAGCCTTACCTTGCCGGCGCCGGGGAACGGCGCATCCAAGCCCGCATTCGGATCCCGGCCCCACCCTGCGACCGCGCTGCCGCCGCCGCCGTGCCGCGCCACCCTGAGCCGGGAATCGCTAGGTTCCCAGCTGTAGTCCCAGAACACCGGGTCCGGGGTCCGCTCCTGCGCGACGCAGGAGGGTATTGCAGACGGTTCATGGAGGGTGTCGTGGCGGCTCTGTGCAGCAGGTATGGCGGAGAGCTGTAATGAGAGGAGGGCTGTTATGAGCGTGCATGCCACGTGTCGGAGGCCAGGCGCGGCAGGGCTTGACAATCAAACAAAGCAGCTTATGACTGCACCGAGGTTCTCTTGAAGGACACACATGCCATTAACGCAAAGGTGGCCAAACATGCACGTTCAACCTTGCAACCCTCATTTTCCACACCCAGCACCCTGAGGGCGCATCTGGGCAGCGAGGAGGGTTTACTGAGAGGACTCACCGACTCACTTGCTTTCGACTTGCTTTCGAAACCCTAAGCCCTGACTTCGCACCTGACCGACGATGAGGCTCTGCTGCATGGCAGCCACCAACGCCGTCTCCCGCACGCGCTGAGGCACGCGCGACGAAAAGCCCACCCGTGCCAGCAGCTGCCGCGACAGCGGCTCCAGGTCGTCTGCACGAAAGGACAAACAAGATCAAAACCGCATTCAGAAAACCTTCTATCAGACAAGTGGCCGCGCTACCCGTGACGGAAAGCTCCGCCAGCAGTCCCAGATCGCCTGCAATGATCCGAAACGGGTTTGATGTCACCGCTTGAGCTGCGTTGCTGTGCCTGATCGCAAAGCCCACCAGTGCCAGCAGCTGGTGTAGCCACAGGGCAGTCAACCCACCCTGCAGTAATCATCATGGATCGTCCATTGGGGAGAGTCAGCGAGGTTTGTTTGCAGAGTTTGTAATACGTACACACCTGCTGCCAGCCAGGACAGCCGGCGGGCCGTCTCCCTGGCGGGGCGCGTCCCAGCGAAGGGCAGCGGCGGCAGGAAGTAGCGCGCCGCCGTGTCCAGCCGCCTACTGTCGCCCACCAGCTGGTGGTACCTGCACAGGTGGTTGCATTCGGTTTGAGGGTTCAAAATCGCATCATCTGAGCCTAAGCTAGCCTAAGTCAAAATCGCATCGTCTAAGCATCTTGTATAGAGAGGAACAATCTGCCGTGCCGGCCGGCTGACATAGCCCACCAGCTGGTGGTGCCTGCGCAGATGATGAGTTGCAACTTCCCCTGCCAGAGAGGCCGTTCTCGTCATGACCACACTGGATCCCTGCAAGAGAGATGCCCGTTTCCCTCGATACCATACGTCCAGGCGGCTTGATCTCATGCCACCAAGAGCTTGATTCACTTCTCGAGGCTAAGCCTGGTCAACTCGCCTGCTGCGCTGGGCCCTGCGCGGCTGTCACTCGAAGCAATGCCATGTGCGCAATCCCGCACCTCTGCATTGCAGGCGGGTCTACGAACTTCGACGGCGCGAGTGTCGCCAGCAGGTATGGCAGCCAATCAACCTTTTCGTCCCCCGGACGGTCCAGGTACAGATAGTCGTCAACGTTGATGCCGCGCCGCGCCAGTTCCGCCGCGATCCCACCCGGCGGAACCTCCTGCCGCTGCCGCCGCGGCAGGTGCGCCGGCTTGGTCGGTCTGAGGTGCGGTTTGGGGCGCGGCGACCGGGATTGCGCCGCCCTGCGCGGCGGCAGCGGCATCGGCCGTTGCCGCTGCGGCGGGGAAGACGGCCGCTCGGCCCGCTGCAGCGGCGGGGGCGTCCATTCTAGTAGCTGCGGCCGAGCTGCCGTACGACTGAACTGCTGCTGCGGCAGCCGCGTGGCAGCGGAGGCTGTCGCCGTTGTGGCAGCGGAAACTGCTGCAGCGCCGTCAACAGCAGGCGCCGGGGGCGCGGCTTCCGCAAACTGCTCGGCGGCGGCCGGCGCGGCCACCGGTGCCGCCGCCAAGGCAGGCGACTCCGAAGCGACGGCGGCGCCGGTCGGCATCTTCCACTGCCGCTGCAGCCGGTTCGGTTGCCGGTCATACGTTCGCCCAGCAGCCCACGGCGCCGAGGCAGGCAGCACGGGAGCGGCGGCGGCGCCAGCCGGCGATTCCCACTGCCGCCGCAACGTGTCTGGCCGCCCGTTGCGCGGACGTCCCGCAGCCCACGGCAACTCAGGGCTCGGCGCTGGCGCTGGCCTGGCTGCCGGCCGCCGCCCCCGGCCAGCGCCCAGCTGACGGCGCCATGACGCCGTCGCGCCGCCTGCCGCGCTGCCACTGCCGTCGATGGGAGCCGCTGCCGTCTCTGCGGGTGCAGCTGGCCCCCTGGGTGCCGGCGCTGGTTCTGCGGCGACGGGGACGTCGTCGGGCTCCCGCCAGCCGCTGCCGAGCGGCAGCTCGAGGTCTTCGGCTTGAGGCGCCAGCCGGCGGCGCAGGCGGCCGCCGCCGCGGCCCATCGTCGGGAACCTTGCCTGCTGCCGCTGCTGCGGCAGCTGTGCAGGCGCCCGCCCCTGGCTGCGGTGGCCGCGCGCCTGGTGTGCCTGCGCCTGTCGGAGCCTCTGCTCTGGCTCGTCGGACCCGGATGGCCATGGCGCAAACGCCGGTTGCGCGATTGGCGGTTGGAGCGCTGTGCGCGCAGGCGCACCGGGTCCCGCCTGCTGTGGACGCGGCGGCAGCCGCGATGCACTAGCGCCGCCGCGCCGGGCCGCAGCCGGCAGCGCCGGTAGGCCATATTCGGGCGCGTGGGCCGTGAGCGCCATGACACTGGCCAGCCGCTGCGACGGCTGCCTGGCGGCGCCAGCAGGCAGCGCCGCAGCAGCAGGTGACGCTCGTGGCGTCAGCGCCAAGGAGTCCAGCAGCGCAAAGGAAGCGTAGTCCAGCAGTTTGCATAGCGTTGAAGAGTTGTGCTGCCGCAGCGCTGCCGCCATGCTGATGAGGCGGGCGTCGCTGCTGTGGCGTCATGTGCAGCGCTGTATCCTGGCGATCGACTCTGTTATGAAGCTCGTCACGTAAGCCACTCTGAAACCCGCAACCAGGGCTCAACAGCTGCCGCTGGCCGGGGGCAGTCGTGTCGGAGAATCCAGATCGGTGCACCTCGCGAGAAGCTGATTCCCTATGCCGGCGGCTGTGCAAGCACTGTCTATCAAAAGAGTCAAACGAATCACGTTCTGTTAGATGCGTAGGCTCTGACGAACATTCTTTGTTTTGGATCGTCCCTTCGGGTGTTGGCTTAAGGAAGTAGTTACAGACCTTCCTGCAGCCGGGTTGCCCAAACAAAGTCAGCCAAGCTTGCGTGAAACCGAACAGCTGGCGTCTTGAACACGTCGCGAGGTGACAATCGGAGGGCCGGATCACGACTAGCTTCACCAAAGTATCCACATGCGTCCAGACAAGCAGAGCATGCGCCCGCGCCCCGGCCGTGCACCTATAGTGGAAAACCTACCGCTGACCGGACGCCACGCGAGGTGGGGGTTATTCTCAGGCGATCATACTCACTGGTGTCGTACTGGAGTCCAGGGCAATCGTAAGTCGCATGCTCTCGAACCACGACGCCGAGCAGTTGTGCCTGCATGGATTTTAGACGCCAGCCTGCCGTCGGCAGTCAGCTGTTGCATCGTCGTGCTCGCGCACACGCGGGGGTGGACCCTTTCCCACATGCATTGCAACATCTGGCTTCTCCGCTCGGCGGGCCTGCTGCAATTACGTCACCAAGGCTTGCGATTGAGCATTGCAGCGGCCGACAACCGGCCGGGGATGCTGAACTCTGCTCGGCTAGTCAGTAGTCAATGCCACGTGTTAGATTGGTGCACAGATCAGCTGTGTGAGCCGCACTGAACTCTTGCTGGCGAGTATTCCTTCGATCAATGGGCTCCACAGCTCCTCACTGATTGCAAGAACATCGTAGAAAAGTGCGTGTGCCACGCGTACGATGAACTCCTTACGCTGCCCACTGGAGAGCCACTCAGCCAGGGCCGAGGACCACTTCAGCCGTCTGAGCATGCCATATCAGCTGAGTCAACAAGCCAGTAATGTCTGTGCATGCTGGTCAGGTCATCTCGATTGGGGATCCATCGTCGCTTGCCCCCATCAGACGCTTCCCCGCCGCTGGGGTCAGGATAGCGGTCAGGAGCGTTCCGCCACGCGAAAGAGTGCCTCAATCAAGCGTACCGCGGCTGCGTAGATTCTGACCATCTATGCAGTCACCTGTATCTGCCGTTCCCGCCGTACTAGTTCCCGTCGACAGGGACCAGAAATCGTCCAGGGACATTTAGGGACCACACTCCAACGCAGATGCTCAAGATGTGAGGCTCCGGCTTTTTCCCGACCAACAACCAATCGCATCTCGTGCTTTCGGTTGCTCTCCCTTTCATTGGCTCACTCTTCTCTCTCTGGCCGCGTAGGTAGTTCAGCTTACGCGACAAAACCTCGCACGTGCGAGTCGCCCCGGCCGCAGGCTTGCCCGACTCGCTGCGCCTTCAAGCTACGCGCTGCTCGCAGGTGCGTAACACCGCAACGGGCGCAGCGGCTCAAGAAAATCACTTGTAGTGCTGAGACGTCGCATGGGCAACGTTGCCAGCATGGCCGCTGCGACAAGCGAATGCTCCAGTCCGCGACCGTCCAGCGCCGGGCCGCCGCCCGCGGCGAGAACTGCGCCAGCGCCGCCATTCGCCGGGTTTGCAGTGCCCGTGCGAGGGTCTCCCGGACACCCCGTATCAGCAGCGCTGGCAGCCGAGCCGCGACAGCAGCAGCGGCCCAGCAAGCCCAGTAGCCCGGCGGCTGAGCCCCGGCGGCTCAGCGACACCTGGGCGGTCCCCGCAGCCAGCCTGCCGCCGGTGCCGCAGCTGACCGCGGCCTCTGTGCCGCAGCTTCTGGCGCTTCAGTCAGCAGCCACCGGCGGAGGTAGTAGTGGTACCGCTGCTGCTCTGCGTGCAGTGCCATCGCCGCCGCTGGGAGGTGGCGGTCTCGGCGACACGGTAGTCGCAGCCGCGGCGTCTCTCACGCTGGCGCCTCATAAACCGTGCCGGCGGCGGCGCTGCCGCCGCTTGCAGGCGCAGCAGCCACTGCCAGCGTGCAGCCGGCGGCGACCCAGCAGGCTGTGATCAGCATGCTGGGCGTCAAGCCGCGGGGCATGCACCAGCGGAAGCGCACCCCGCGAGCAGAGCCACTCAGCCAGTACAACAACGCGCCGGCGGCGGTCCCAGCACAGGAGCCCCAGACTGCGACAGCCGCCACACAGCAGCGCCAGCGCCGAGCAAAGGCCCCTGCCAGTTGGCCGCCGCCGCCGGCGCAAGCCCCGTCCGCCAACAAGGGCTACCACGGCACCGCATCGATGCAGGCGCTGGCAGAGTCGGCTGCTGCCGCTAATTCGCAGCCGCAGCCGCAAGCGCAGCTATCTGCGTGTCAGCCGCAGGACGCACGCATCGGCGGTTTTCTGTCAAGTCTCAGCAGCCACGGCGCCGCGCCGTGGCAGGGTGCAGCTGCAGTTGCGGTCGCGCCTTCGCCATCACCGATCGCTGCTGCCGATGCCGGCGGCGGCTCAGGCTGGCAGGTCATGAATGGGCTCGAGAAGAGCCCGCACGCTTGCGGCAGCGAGGCATTGGCGGCGGCGGCAGCGGCGCCTGCTCTCTGCCATGGCGGCCCGGCGCCGCGAAAGCCGCAGCGGCCTCGGGGACGCTACGAGGCACCTCTGATGCACCTTCCGTTTGACGTGGGCGTCAAATCCTCGCCCGCCCAGGCAAGGAGCAGAATTGCCGCCTGCCAGTTCAAATCATTGCATGTTCGGACTCTGTTGCGTCAGAGCAGCCTGGCTCATTTGCGAGTTTGTGAAGTCTCAATCATCGTGTTGTGCCTGGAAATGCTTGGCAGCGAGCCCATGCGAGGTGCACATGAGGTTGCGAGACCCCAATCCGCTGACGGGCACACTGCACGACTGCAAGCACGCCGTGCTCAATAGCGGCGACATTCCTTTGCATGCACACGACTCGCACGGAGCCGGCTGTATTCGTTCTCGTGAGAGGTCGTTATGGTGTCACAGCAGCAGCCGCGCGCTCCGTGGGAGGGCCTCAGGCTGCTGCAAGTCCCGCAGCCCCATGCACAAGAGGGTTCCATGCCAGCAGCCGCGGCAGCGGCGGCGGCTGCGGGCGGCAGTCCTGGCGGCTCGCGCTGCGCAACAGGCGTGGACGCCGATTCCGGACCGCTGTCCGCGAGCGATGACAGAAAGTCGAGCTACCGAGTGCGTCTGGGATGTCACCTGAAGGCTGGATCCGTGTCTGCAACAGTCCTTGCATCTCCTGTCAGCATGGCACGTTTGGAGGGGCTGCCTTCACTGCCAGTCTTGCCCAGCTTCTCTCACAATGCGACGACTCCTGCCAGGCACCAGAACAAATTGCATGTGCATCAGAAGACATGCACTTGGTGAATCAAGGCTCTCAGCAGAGCTGACCGTGAGCTTTGATAAGGCATGTGTCAACTCGCTGGCTGGCGTGTGCAGGGCGTCAGCTGGTGCCGCATCATGAGGAAGTGGCGCGCGCAGTTCGGCTCTAGCGGCAAGTGCCGCAACCTGGGCTACTATGACAACCCCGTAGACGCGGTGGGAATGCCATTTTTGCAAACTCTATCTTACTTTAAGAATCTGTGCATTTATTGCCTTGACCCGGGCACCTGCTTCGGCTGGCAAGTGGAACTGCGAGAGCACGTCAGCTGCGGCAGCCCCCATCGTTTCTGGTGTGGCTCTTGTCATGCGTGGTAAGCTGCCGCGCCAGCACGAACCCTGCTGGCAACATCGCAGAAATGCATCTGCAGTTTCGGGATTTCGTCCTGTTGCAGGCACGGGCGTACGATGCGGCGACGCGGCAGGAGCGCAAACCCGGGGCGCCGGTCAACTTCCCTAAGGCGCCGCACGAAGTAATCGCACGGCCGCGGGGCCTCCCCTGCTGGGGCACTACAGGGCAGCAGGGCGCCAGCAGCGGATCACCGCCACAGGTGCTGTTTTCATGTAACATTCTGAAAAGCCTGCAACATGTGTGCTGCCTTGTTCAATTGAATTTGGCACACGCATTGTGATACAGCATTCTGCTGCATGTGTGCAGCAGGCAGCCCCAGTCTCACGCCCTCACCCTCATCAATTTGGTCCAGCTGCCGTCGAGTTGTACGCAGTGGCTTAAGATGAACTGCTGCAGCAGATTTGTCTTGACGCTTCAGAGTTGTGGGGACTTCTGTGTGTTGTTGGTCGTACTCTTAGTACTCCTTGTCGTACTTTCTGTACTCTTTGTCTACTCCCCTAGTAGCACTACCGCGTGAGTAATGTACACACACCTGCAGCGAAGGTGCATCAGCCCTGCTTTTGGTGCAGTAGCCCCTGAGAAGTGAACCAACACCTGATCTCTCGGCATGATGTGTGCAGGCCGAAGCCGAGCCGGCGCTGCCGGGGGCGCCGCGCCGGCCGCGCACAAAGTCCGGCAGCCGCGGCACCCCGCAGCGGCAACAGCAGCAGGAAGGCGAGGAAGGAGATAAGGAAGGAGAGAGCACCGGCACCGCCAGCGGCGACGAGGCCGGCGGCATAGTACGGCGGTCGTCCCGCCGCGGCCACCGCCCATGGCCGGCGTTCTCAGACTTCGCGGAGCTCGGCGACTCTGCTGACGATGGCAGCAGCGGCGGCAGCAAGGGTGAGTCCCGGCGCCTGGCGCTCGGCGGATTCCGCAGCCGCATCGGCGGCGCCAATGACGACGAATCCTCCTCCGGTACAGAGTCTGCCGAGTACGCTCTGTCGACGGCGGCGGCGGTGGCGCGGCACCCGCCGCGGCCGGCGGCGGGCTTCAGCGGCGACGGCGGCGGCGCCAGCATGCAGGCCAACGTGGCGGCGTCCATCCGGCGGCGCGGGGTGCTGGGGGCGCGCAACCTGCCGCAGGAGCAGCGCGTGACCAGCGACTATGTGGGCGTCTGCTGGAGCTACCGCTCCAACAAGTGGCGCGCGCAGCTCAACGTCCGCGGCAAGGTGCGCACCAGCTTGCCATCTGGATGCTGTCCGGGGATTCGCAAGTCGGCTTTATGCACATGCCATCATGGCCTGCAGCAGATGAGCCGACTCGGGTCCAAAGTGGTGTGGTGGTAAACAGTTTGCGACACGGCACCGCCAGTGGCATGTGACCAGCCTCGACATTGGCTGTCTTGCCGCTGCAATGTGGTGTGCAAGACAGATAACACATTAGCTCTAGACCACTGACCTTGGAGTATCTTCAGATCATTGACCTTGAGTAACTCCAGATCATAATCCTGAAATGTGCTCCTCTGCGCAGATCACGCACCTGGGCTTCTTCGAGGACGAGGTAGATGCGGCGATGGCATTTGACAAGGCAGTGCTGGCGCTGCCGGAGGTTGGCCGTCGAACGCTCAACTTCGGGGAGCCGGGGCATTCGGCGCAGCAGCGGCAAGCAGCAGCGGAGGCGCAGCGGCATGCCCGGCGGCAGCAGCATCAGCGGCAGCGGCAGCAGACGCCGCAGCCGCAGCGGCGGCGGCCAAAGCTGGAGGGACAGCAGCAGCAAGACGATGATCAGGAGAGGCGGCGTTGGGCGCGGCAGGAGCAGCAGCAGTCGCGTGATGAGCAAGCGGCCCGCAGCCAGCTGGCGCATGATGCAGCGGCGGCGGCGGCGGAGCAGCAGGAGCACAGCTGGCGCCAGCAGCAGCAGCTGCAGCTGCAGCAGCAGCAGCAGCAGCGGGAGGATGCGGGGCGCCGGATGCAGGATGAGGCGCAGCACGAGCAGCAGCGGCAGCAGCAGCAGCAGCAGCAGCAGCAGCAGGCGCTGTGGCAGGCGCGGGCAGAAGCGCAGCTGCAGCATTATTGGCGTCAGCAAGAAGGAAGCAGGAAGCAGGATGCCGCGCAGAACACGCAGCTGCAGCAGCACTGGCGGCGGCAGCAGCTGGAGGCGGAGCTGCAGCGGCAGCAGCAGCGGCAGCAGCAGCGGGAGGCGGATGCCCTGCAGCAGCAGCAGCCGGGTTCCTTCTCCTTGCAGCAGCAGGTATGCAGGCCACCGTTTGTCCTGCAGACCAGACACGATCCAAACCGAGCTGTTTCAGCTGCCTGCAATAGTCTCCAATCGAACGTCGCTTCGCTGTGTCCTTCGATATACTTTGCTTCTCTTTCTTGTGAATTGACCCGTTTGCTTTGAAGGTGGTGATCTCGATTGCGCAGGCGCAGGCGCTGCAGGCGTCGGCGCACCAGCTGCAGACGCGGCAGCTTGGCAGCGGCGGCACTGGCAGCGGCGGCACTGGCGGCACTGGCAGCGGCGACGCCGCCAACGCGGCGGAGGCGTGGCTGGCTCTGCAGCACAAGGCGCATGGCATCGAGGCCAGGTGCGGACAATTCAAGGCGGGCATCGGAAGCTTTGGAAGGTTACATCTTGTCACTTCCAGCTCCACACCACAGCTCAAGTCCAGCGTGGATCAGCGTACAGTTGTGTCTTGCATGGCCGTGTGCGTAGCTGTCGAGCCATGCAGCAAACTCCTGTGATCTCAGTGTGGATCAGCATCGTGCATGGCTTGACTCATATGACACAAGTCGTGTGAGCATTGTGGCAAAACCCTAATGCAGGGGCGCAGAGCACCTTGCGGAACCCGCGACGCGCGCCGACATGCTGAGCCGGGCACAGCAGCTGCTGGCGATGGCGACCAGTCTGCACCTGGGGCTGGCGAGCGACGGCGGCGGCAGGGGAGGCTACCCTGACAAGGCGCCCAGCGCGGCGCAGTCTGCGGCCACGTCTGCGGCGGCGGCTGAGGCGGCGGCGGCGGCGCCGGTCGCGGCTGCGGCCGCATCGGCCGCCGCGCCGCCACCCGGCACGGATGCCGTCGCCCGCAGCCTGGCTGCCATTCACAAGCTCCCCTCGACCGGCAGTGCCGCCGTGGGGTGCGACCTGGCAAGTAGCCAAAAGTTTCCATCGACCAGCAGCACCGCCGGAAGCATCGGTGTCGACACACCGCGAGCATTGGCTTCTGGGCAGTTCACCAGCAACCCTGGCGCCGGCGCGGCAAAGCAGCAGCCGGGCTTCTATCGCAGGTTCGCCAACCCCTGCGCTGCTGCTGGATCTGTTGGATATGGTATCAGAGGCTCATCCTGAATTTGACTGCCTTGACTTCGATTCTCATCACAAATCCTTCATCTGACGTACGAATTTCTTCAAACTGAGCTCTTCATGCTCAGCATGCTCTTCAAACGAGATCCTTGGTGAATCCGCAGCTCCGTCAGCAGCGACCACAGCTCCCAGACGCACGACTTGGCGGCGGGCCTCGCGGCGGCGGCCAAGTGGGCCAGGCTCGACGGGGCGGCCGCGCCCGCGCAGGCGCAGCAGCTAGCGGTGGCGGCGGCGGCGGCGGCGCGAAAGCGGCCGGCAGCCGTCTCTGACGGTGCGGGTTGCCTGCCTTGGTTGCTGCAACCTTTGCAGCTGGCTTCTTTCGAGGCTTCCGAGTGGTCGGGCATGATGTCTATACTCCGCTGCGATGTGCTGCACTGCTTCGAAAGTTTCTTCAGGCACCTGGACTTGAACGTTGTGTCTGACATCGACCACTCCCGCCGTAGTCGCTGCAGCGATGCAGACCTCAGAGAGTCTTCGTTGGTGCTGCAGGCGGCAGCCTCCAGTGGGGTACCAAGCGCGTGCGCCGCGCGGCGCCGTGAATGGACGCCCATCACCGACACCAGCCACATCGACGCGGAACTTCGATCTTCAGGCACCACATCAGCAGCAGATTCAGCCAACGGCTGACACAATGGCGGCGACGCCCCGGAAGATGGGTCTGAAAAGCTCGCCTGGCCGAATGCAGCCCAGTTCGCCTTTTGGCGCTCACCGGGGACTGTCAATCACGAGGACAACAGCGGGGATCATGCAGAATCCCACCGCGCGCCGGCACAGTTCGGCGCCTGCACCGATGTATACTGCGCGGCGCAAGATGCACTTCGTTATTCTTTGCGGCGGATGGCTGCCTGGGTGTGGTTCAGCCCCTGAATCTGCGGTTCTCGGATGGACATGCTGTCCCCATCCCACCAGGGCAAATTCTGCAGATCATCGGGGTGCAGATCATTGGGGAGTTTGTTTTTGGCGATTTGACTCGGGCCAACAATTCACGTGTTCTTTTATTGTTATCAAGGCGGGATTTCTCGGATTCGGACTCCAAATTGTGCTCAGGAGCTGGTGTCGGAATCTTCCGGGACTTCAAACTGTCGAGGGCTGTATATGGCTGCTGCCAGCTTGCATGCATGTGTTCCATCAAGCTTTTGTAAAACATTGCGGGTGATCATGATTGTTGCTGCCTGAAATGAGGGCTGGAATGCGCGCTACTGCTGTCCAAGCCTGCTGCCAGATTTCGTCATGACGAGTGGTTGGGTGTTTTCGATACACGCCCCGCGGCCCAGACCAGCCTGTGAGTCCTGGTGCTGAGGCGCCTGGTAGGCAGTCAGGCTGGCCGTCAGGAAACGAATCAACCGCTTTGTGTCTGTGGCTTTCGTCATCAGTCCCGGCACCCACATTTCGTCGTCTTCTGCTGCTCCACATTCGAATATCCGTCTGGCTGCCCCTCCGCCCCTGCAGCAGACTGTCAAAGCAAGCACTTTGTTGACGATCGATTCTCCAAGCACACGGCCCGGATCCACTGACCGTGCGAAAGTGCCCGCACTGCAGGCCGAGACAGCGGACATGATGAAGCTGGCGGCGGCAGTTGCCGCGCCGGTCTCTGCGGCGCTGATCGTTGGTGAGCCATCCAGCCTGCTGTTCTGACGTACTGCACAATTCTCCTCATGATCTGCACTTGGCGGCGCCGCCTCTGACAGCGAGGCCGGAACACGCCTCTGCTTACGGTGAGCAGCACTTGCATGAATGCCACTTGCTGCGGCAGCAGTCGTGCCGCAAACACATGCCCTGCATGCGGTCACCGCTTCGGTGCTGACAGCAAGGTGAAGGGAGGTGGCACCCCATACTGAGCAGCAAAATGCGGTGCTTGCAGGCGTGTGCCTAGGCCTGCTGCTGTCGTGGTGCTTCTACGTGCGGCGGCGGCGGAACCCCACCCAGCGGCGGCTGCATTATGGCTCCGGCGGCGGCGCCCGTCTGCCATTGTGCACCATTGAGATCGCCGGCGGCGGCGCCAAGCGAGCCGGCGGCGGCGCCTGGCCGAGGTCTGACGCGTTCGCCGCCGACAGCAGCTCCGGCGGCATACCAGCAGCTTTCAATATCCAGGCGGACGCCAGCAGTTGCACGTCGGCGGTGCGGACTGTTTCCTTGTTGATATTAGTTAATCATCTGGATGCTTTCAGCCATTTTTGGCTCTGCTCCACTTGGCGGCAGCTGCTCTGCTCTGCCCCCTGCCCATCTGCCATCTGCCACCTGCTCGCCATCTGCGATATACCGCTTCTGACTTTGTACAGGCGTCACCATTTGTGGCAGCTGGCAGCGCGGCGCCAACCGCGGATCCAGACATCGACGTGGTGGCGGCACTGCACCGAAGCATGGTGTGTTTACTCTCCTCGTTCTCTTATCCTACGCCAGCTTCTGCAGTGCTGCCTCTTGGCCATTGCCAGACCTTCGTGTGTCCATGGACTGCTGCAGTGAGCTACTCTTCAGTTGCATGCTCCTTGCGCCAGCTTCGTCACCTTGCCGGCTTCCCTGGTCTTGTGTCATGGTTCTGCATAGACTTTCATGGAGAATTATTAAGTTTCATTGCCATTTGGTTTGCTGCCGCAGGTGCGGGACTCGCTGCACAACGCTCTTAATTCGCCCTGCGACCTGTCGTGGGCTGGCATGAGTGGCTTCGGCCGCGCCAGCGCCCCCGCAAGCCGCGCCGGCAGCCCTGCTAAGTCCGGCCGCAGCGGCGGTGGCGGTCTCAAGAGCATGCCCTCCATTGGCGCCGTCAGCGAGGGCGCCGGCGGCGCCGGCGGCATTCCCTCAGGGTTCAACGCCGGCGCGGAGTTTGCCGGCATAGGGCTTGCCGCCGCCTTGGGCGCCACCAGCGACGTCGGCTTTGGCGGCGGCGGCGACGCCGGCGGCGGCAGCGGCGGCGCAGGAGGCCAGGTGCTGGAAGGGGGCAGACTCACGCGCGCGGGGGAGGTTCGGCTGGAGGAGGTCCGCCTGGCTGAGCGCATCGGCCAGGGCGGCAGCAGCACCGTGTACCGGGTAAGACGAATGCTGTTTTGTTCCAATGAGTCACCTCGACAGCTCTGGGCGGCAGAGATTTTCAAGGAATCCCCCTCACGGTCTGAGCAGCGCCCAGACTCACTTCAAGCGGCACTACAGCTCTGTGATCCCATGAAGTCTGCACCAAACATGCATGCTCGAACGGCGGACCTGATGGCATTCGGAGGTCGGCTCACATGGTTTCAATCAGACAAAGCCTGCCTTCTGTCGCAGGGCGCGTGGCGTGGTGTCGTATGCGCGGTCAAGTACATGATCTGCGACACCGGCGATGCGGCGGCGCTGCGGCGTGCTATGCGGGAGATCGTCCTGTCCAAGCGCATGTCCCACCCACACGTGGTGCGACATGTTGTTTCTGACTTGTTTCTGACTTTTCAAGCATTGTGCAATCAGTGCGCGCATCATCAGCGGTTCAATGCGGGAGATCGTTCTGTCTAAGCGCATGTCCCACCCGCATGTGGTGCGCAGCAACTGTCCACTCCGAGGGGCGTTAAAGAACTATGTATTCACTGCCAGTCCGTTGATGTGCATCGCCTTGCTTCCAACCCGATGGACGGATGCTTGGCTGTTGCGTTGCCGTTAGCAGGGAAGGATTTGCAGTGCTGGCTCTGAAACGAATCCCAGCTGCTGCCTGCTGCGCGCTGCCTCAGTATGACGACCTGGAATGGCGACTCGTTCGAGCCCGACCTGATGGATCTCGCCGCGGGCTTTCGTTGACTGTGCTCCTGTGCCTCCTGGCGCAGGCACAAACCTATGCCTGGACCATCTGCTGGGCAGGAGAACAGCCACAGCGCCAGGTGTGCGCATTGGTTTTTGTTTCATTTTTCACCGTATTGTGTTGCTGCACTGCCAATGGCAGTGCTTCACTGCCATTGGGAGTGAATGGGATGGTTAATGCAGTGCAGGTGAGCAACGCCCTGTTATGGACAGTGTCCAAGAAGAAGCTGCCGGCAAGCATGAAGTCAGGTCTCGCTGAAGTCGTGGCCGACACAGTGGGAATCGTTTCAAATGGCGGTCGCAGGTGTCAGACACGCCGAGGGCGCAGCGCGTGCTGAGCCGGTCCCGCCTGGCACCGCTGGTGCCGGAGGCGCCGCCAATCGCCAAGGACCCACCCTGCAGCGAGGCGTTTGCAAGCTGCGCGCACTTCAAGGCTGGCAGAGGCGCCGCTGCAGACGCTGGCGGCACAGCGGCGAGCTTCCTGCAGCACAGCGGCCAGCTGGCCGCAGATCCTGCCGCCGCGCTGCGGCCGCCGCCTCGTCTCGAGGACACCATAGCCGCGGCGCTCGCGGGAGGCGCCTGGGATGGCTCGGATTCCATCCCAGATGCCGCCGCCGCCGCCGTCACTGCAGGCGGCGCAGACGTCTACCTAGCGCCTGCCGACAGTGAGCCGGCGTCCGACGGCACCTTCACGAGCGCCCTGGGCGACAGTGGCGGCAGCGCACCGAGCACAGCCGCGACGATGTGCGACGCCGACTCGCTGGCGGCGGAGGCCGCCGTGGAGACCGCCACCAACGCCGCCGGCGCGGGACTGTCGCCCGCTGTGTCGGCTAGCGGCGGGCAGCGCCGGCCAGTGCGTCGCGTGCTGACCTTCTCTGCGGCGGACGGCGTGAACGCCGCGCAGCTGCCGCCGGGCGCCTGGGCGCAAAACCCGCTGGCAGCTGTCGGGCCGGAGCCACAGCCTGCGCCGTCGGTGCAGTCAGGGGCACCGCCGCACCCGACGATCGACGTGCCGCCGCCGCGTGCGGGCCTCGGCGGCGGCGGCGGAGACGTGCTGCGGACATCCTGGCAGGATTCGCCGGCGGAAATTGTGGATGGCGGATTCGAGGAGAGCGAGGCTGCGGGTTGGCGGCGGGCTCTGCCGCCCGCGCCGGAGCCGGTCAGCCTGCTGGCGACGCCGCAGCCTGGCGGCTGCACCAGCCTTTGGGAGGGCATCGTGGTGAGCATTCTATGTTTCAGGTTCTTGAATTCTAGCTGAGCAGCATTGCTTTGCCTTGTGGTTCGCGCCGCACAGTGCATGTTCGGGTGGACAGCAATCTCCTGTCATATGCCTGCATCCGCACTGCTCCCCCACTGCAGTGAATGTCTTTGCTGCCCCTGGTCAGGCCCTGTTGTGGCGACGGCTTTGCATTGCCCTGACAGATGCGCGAAGGACTTCTGGCCCTTCCGACATGTGCTTGCTGCGCTTCAGGCTGCCAGCACGGGGGCTAAGGCGCCTGAGCCGCAGCCCAGGGGCTCGGCCATCGCGGCGGCGACCGTCCCGTCCTTCAACGACTACGACTGGACCGCCGCCGGCGACCAGTCTCCGCGCAAGACAATCCCGGCCGCTGTGGGTGCCATCACGGCGCCCGGCGCCTGGAGCATCGTGGACCCGGAATGCAGCGTCACGCGCGGCGGCGGCCGCAGCGGTGGCGGCGCCGCGATGCGCGACAACGAGCTGTTCGAATGGGAGTCCGCTGCACCAGCGGCGGCCACGATGGCGGCACCGCAGCAGGAGCCGCTGCCAATGCGGCTGCAGTCGAGCACGGCGCAGGAGAAGCAGCTGCAGCCAGGCTACGCAGGGGGTTGCAGCGCAGACGCTGGCACGCAGCCGTTTGGCCCGGCCCTGCCGGTGTGGCACGCCGCAAAGGTGGCGAAGTCTGCAGACGCCGCCGTCGTGGAGACGCCGCCGCCGCCGCAGCAGCAGCAAGCCGATCTGCGCTCCGCGCTGGCCGCCGCCTGGGACGGGCGGCCAGCAAAGCAGGGGTGCGTCGTGCCACCGCCGCCGGCGCTGCCGCAGCTGGAAATAGTGGAGAGCGTCGCCGCCTCGCAGGAGTCCTTCAACTCGGAGCAGGGCTTTGGCTCCCCAGTGCGCCGTCACAATGGTACGCCTGCTGCGTCTACCTTGAACCTGCTGCGGTTTCCGGCAGGCTTTGCAGAGTTGCAGGCAGGTGCAGCGGGTGCAGCATGGTGCACTGGATCCCAGCGTCGGCATGATGCACTTGCACCATGCGCTCGTCAAGCTGCACGGGAATGTTCCGCATCCGCCTTCCAGATGCCAGGCCACTGTCCAGCACAAGAATGACATGCACACACCGATCGTTGGCTCTCGCATCAGTGTTCTGGATGCGTGGTGTGCTCATCGCGCAGCGCACGGTTACCGGGACAGCTGCCAGGCCATTGAGGTGGCGGGCCTGCATGGCACGCAGGCGGTGCTCGTCACTGTCATGGTGCGAGCGGCTTGCAGTCTTGCACCGCGGTCATGCAGTACATGCCGCTCTGTCAACAAGGTGTTTGTTGTACCGGCTTCAAGCTCAGGTGTCTCGGCAGGCATCATGATGCAAGTGCCATGTCGCAGATTAGATCGAGGAAAGCGATGCCAAAACTCCAAACATTTCTGAGACAGGGGCCCAAGACTCTAGCGTGTGAGGCTGCGGGCCATTCGCGGCTGCTGCAGCGCCATTGTCTATGCTGCTCGTTCGGGCTCTGCCACACCAGAATGAAGAAAATGCCTTGCAACGATGGATGACTTTCGGATGCTGCCGCCGCACAGGAGTTCTGCGACTTGGGCACGCTGGCAGAGGCAGCTCGGCGCGGCGCCTTCCAGCCAAAGCCCAATGGAAGATGGTCCTTCGACCACACCTACGTGAGCGCCTTGCTGTCCTGGCTGCTTGCATTAGCTGGGGAGCCTGCGATTACGATGCACCCTTGCGTTGCATGATGCCCTTCATTGGTTCATTCTTTCGCTTCAGCGCGTCTGTTGCATCACCACTATGTTCTTAGCACATTCGGCACGCCGCTGTCATGTCTGCAGCGGGCGCAGCTGCTGGCAACGGCAGAGATGGCCAAGGTTCTGGGCCTCATGCACAGCCCAGCCCGGGCGTTGTGCATGGCTCATGGCCGCATGTAAGCATTGCTGCCGTGTATGCAGCGGGCGCTGCTGCGGACGGCGGCGGAGGTGGCGAAAGGCCTGGACTTCATGCACTCGCTGGGCGTCGTGCACGGCGACCTGAAGCCCGCCAACGTGCTGCTGAAAACGCACCGCCTCGACCGCCGCGGCTACATTGCCAAGGTCGCCGACTTCGGTGCGTGTTGTTCTTTTGTTCCGCTCTAGTCTTTGTCGTTTTTGCTGCTCACAACGCACCGCCTGGACCGCCGCGGCCGCTCAACGACTTTGGTGCGCCATTTGTACTCTTGTAAGAGAATTTGATCGCTTTCTGTGTTGGAGTGTTGGCGAAAGGCATTCTGAGGTGCACTATCTCCCGTGTTCATCCCTCATGCATCTGCTTTCACGTTTCGGAGACCGCTGGAGAGACAGCTGTGCTCTGCGCCGCACCGCTCAGGTCGCCCATTTACATCTGGCATGACAAATTTTAGCAACTCGGATTCGTGACTCAGGATTCCATCTGCCGCAAGCGTCTTCAAGGTCGTCTGCACGGATTCTCACCCACAAGCAGATGTCCACATCTGCAGGTTCGAGCTGGGAGCTGGTTGGCAGCGAATCGGGCCACAAGGTCGGGCCGCGCCAGAAAAAGCAGGGTTCCAGCTCACAGGCACGTCAAGAACTGTGCTGCAGCCTTTTCAGATGAGAAATGTCAGTCTGTGCTGTCCCCACAGGCCTGAGCCGGGAGCTGGTCGGAGGCGAATCCGGGCAGGAGGTGGGCGCGGCTCTGGGCACGATTGCATACACGGCGCCTGAGCTGTTCGACGAGTGCATGCCAACGAAGGCTTCGGACGTCTACGCCTTCGGCATCCTGCGTGAGCATCTGCCACTCTGAGATGTTCGCTGGCTTTCAGTTCTCGATGAGCATCGTGGTGTCAAACTGTTGATTGAGTGCGTATCGAGAAAGTCTGCCAGAGGAGCAGTGCTTTTCGTTGCAGAGCTTTCGCAATAGTGCTCTCAACGAGTCTGCAGCACTTCGCTAGCCGCAACATCGCTATGTCGCCCGGCTCATGCGATGGCTTCATGATCTGATATCCACAGGGCGGTCCGCCATGAGCGCTTTTGCCTCGGTCTGACTCGATATCTGACTGCCGCAATAAACTGACATGACCGCTGCCAGTGGAAATTGTGCGCTCACGCTGCAGTGTGGGACATGTGGCACTGCCGCCCGGCGCATGGGGAGCTGCTGGAGGCGCAGATCTGCGCCGGCGTGTGCGAGGGCGGCCTCCGCCCCGAGTGGGATGATGCTGCGCCCCGCCCGCTGGTGGCGCTCTCTGAGGCGTGCTGGCACGGAGATCCCTCCTCCAGGTACAGCTCCACTCACCGTCTGAAGTCACTGAAAAAGAAGTCAAAGATGTGAAAGTCAAAGGCAAAGACGCCACGCCGCGCCGCCCGGTGGCAATGTGCGAAGCCTGCTGGCTTGGCGGCCCGTCCACAAGGTAGCACCTCGAACAAATTTGTTCACATTCGTTTGCTCTGAGACTGTTGTCGAAGGAGGCGAATGTCTCCCGCTGGATTCCGATATTCCTCGATCCTCGATCCTCGATACTTCTGTCAGAGCGCCGTTGCTAACTCATGGTGCTGCGGCCACTTTGTATGCGCCCGCCTTCAGCCGCTCAAGCTTGTCCCTTTATCTTGTGTCTCCGAAATGCAGGCCGGGCTTCCAGGAAGTGGCGCAGCGGCTGGCCTACATCGAGGAAGACTTCCGACTGGCGTGGCACCGGCAGCGGCAGCTGCGCACCGCTGCAAGGTTCAACGCCCATCGGCTGTAAGACGGGCGCGCCGAGGGCGGCTTCATTGTGCCAAGGGCGGCTCCATTGTGCCGACTGACATGGCGCTGTCGACGGCAGCTTCGCTCTGCCGCCGGTGCCTAGTTGGCGTGCTTCAGCAGCCGACGGCTGTGGCGAGATCGGCTGTGAGACTGGCAGGGGAGCAGCGGCAGCTGCAACGGGCAGTGTGCATGGAATAGGGTGGAAACGGCGGCGGCTTGACAGCGGCTGCCGTATGAACGCCCCTGCTGCGGCTGGAGCGCATGTGGGATTTACTTGCCGCCCGAAAACAATATTTCAGAGGTGTAGGTTGCTTTAGCACGTCGGATGGCACGCTGACCTACACGGCAATCAGCGTCAAGCAGCACCACATGTGCCCACTACCTCGCAGCATTGCTTTTGGATTAAACCACAGAAGCGCCTTGGGGAAAGTGTGCTTCGATTGTGGCTTGCAAACGTGACACCACCACCGTCTGAATCTGTTCAGCAATCCACACAGCGCTTGCGGTCAGTAGACGGGTGCTGCTCTGCACAGTTCGCCAGGCTGCTGTGGACCTAATCATGATGTCACAGCGCCATCATGTGAGACCCCACTGGTGCCGCCATCAACACCGTCATGGTCGCCACAGAATTGTCATGAGCGCCCACTCCCGCTGTCGTCGTCTGCTGCTGCGGTGGCTCCTCACCCACTTTGATCTTGGATTTGGCTGGCTGCTGGGGCGACGGCGGTCCGCCGGCTGCTGCTGCTGGCCCACTGCCGCCGCGGTGGTTGCCTGCCCTGGTGGAATGGCTGCTGCAGCGGCGGCAGGCTGGGGGGCGGCGGCGGCAACCAGCTGATCAGAGAGATCTCCGTGCGCGCGAGCAACGTGGCAGTGCCAATGGTGCTCGCAGCCTGGGTTCTCCGCGCGCCCACAGGCGCACAGCTCCCCCAGCTCCGGCGGGCCATGGCCGTGCGGCAACGCGGCTGTCGGTAGCGCCGGTGTAAATGTAGCGGCAGCGGCTGGTGATGGCGTGCTTTTGCTTTTCTCGACATTACATCCCAGGCTGATCGATACATTGGGGTACGATATGAGCGAGGACTGACTGTAAAGCAGACCACTGGGGCACAACATAGCCCAGGGCAGAAGCGGTCTCCGGGCGGTCAGCGGTCTGGCGATGTGGTGTTCTGGGTACGAGCAAGCGATGGTGGCGTGCGCGGAAAGGACAGCTGGTGGCATTTGGCACTTTATCAAGCGTCATCTCTCGAAGGCGAAGAATACTCGAATGCACGGACAAGTGGATGCCTTGATTGGTATTGGGGATGCCTTGGGCGGGTGTCGCACCCGGAGACTCCGGGTTCGGCTCCATTGAAACCAGCCACCTCAGGGCGGTTTTGTCAATTTGTTGCTCAGCAGCAGGTCAGATAAAGAGCAGCAGGTCAGGTATTTGCAGCCGTGCTCACCCATTCAGTTTCATTATACAGATAAAGTTCAGTTCGATGTTGTCTACTAGCTAAGCCACTGTCTACTTGCACCACGCTCCGACGCACAGCACACTCCAGCCAACACTATTCGTGCCACACAATGCATGCTCAGCACGGCAAAAGCGGCCGCGTTCCATCAACTGCCGCCACCTTCGCCGTGCTGGTTGCATGCGGGTGCATCGCCTAACGCGTAAAACAACTAGTGTACAGAATGCCAAAACTGCTCCAGCCAGCTTGAAGCTCGCCGCGGGTACCTGCGACACACATGGGTGGTTTCGTTTTTTTTTGTTTCGTGCACATGACCATCAACATGGCCGGAACACTGTGTTGCATTGAGATCAGGGCTAACTTCATTTTACGTCGCAGCTTCATGTGTCTCGACTTAGCTTTCTCACTTCTCTTTCTGTGCTTCCATGCTGCATGCAGCTGCACACCTCAGATGGGGTGGAAGCCGCGGGTGGCGCGGTTCGACGTCGAAAACATGTACCCCGCGACTTGGGCGGTGTCATCGGCGGCCGCCTGCAGCCGCTCGACGGTCTCATAAAAGCGCAGCCCTGCAGTGAAAGGATCACATGTGCAACACTGCAGATGGGTTTTGGAATGTACCATGCGGCAGGAGGATGTAGACGGTGTTGTTAACAATTGTGCCAACATTGGCAGCAGCCGCTCCACCGTCTCGTGGAAGCGCAGGCCTGACAGAATCAAGTCGAGTTACACAAGGAGGCCCTTGGCACGTTCTGTTTATAAATGAAACGAAGGCCGTAAGCACTCCATTTTCAAGAAAAGAAAAAACATAAGAGGGCCCGTGACACTCCCTTTCCATCAAAGAGGAAAAGGCAAGAAGGCCTATGGCAATTGTTTTGCAAGTAGATGGACATGTGATTGCCAGATGTTTTGGAGAAGCGCAGTCGTGACGAAGCAGACAAGTGGAAGTAGAAGATTCATTTCTGTTTTGCAGAAAGACATTGTGCATGAATATATGCAGAATATGTGCACAGAATCGAGTTCAAGCATACATGCACGATATCAGCGGCGGCAAAGCAGACCGAGCAGGGTCTGCGTTGCGCGCAGAGCAGCGAGAGCTGCATATCAACTTCCTGAAAGCAGCATCCAGGCGTCACTGCCACCGCGATGCTGTACTGCACGCAACGGTGAGAGATTGACGTCCTTAGCATTCTTTAGCATTCTTTAGCAGCGAGGCTCAACAACAGGAGCAATGCACACCCGAGGCTGCTCCTGGGCGCAGTGCGCGTGTCACCACCAGAATTATGTTGTGCTGCCAGGCGGTGCTTATTGTGTAGGCCAGGCCCTGGTGCAGGCCGCCCTCCCGAAGTGGCGGCACGATCGCGTCCCTACGCGTGAGTCAGCAACGCCCTCAGGCAAAGCGAACTGGAAGGATGTAGGCTGTGCTGACGGAAGGAGCCTGCCGCGGGTGAGGGGCCATGACTACTCACGCATGTCAAAATTGCGAAGATTTGTGAAAACACAGGTGGTGGCTACTCGTATGGGTCTGTTGCAGTGTGCAGTGGAATGCAGGGCTTTGTAGCGCGGCTCAGGTGACGTAATCCCTAAAACCGCCAAATGTGAACCACGGAACCTTCTGTGTCGCGGCTTTCAACAGATATCCCAACCTGAAGGCCTGGGCGATGCGCACGACAGCTTTGCCGGCGGGGTTGTCTGTGCTGAAGCCTGGGCTGCGGCCGCCGCCGCCGCCGCCGCGCAGCAGCCGGCCCAGCGACGCCATCGGCCCCCCGGGGCCGCCGCCATGCAGGTTCAGGATCGCGCTGCCATGTTCGGGATGCAGCGCTGCCGCCAGGTCTGCCAGGAACTCTGCAGCACGTGAATCGTGTGTGATCTCAAAACCCGCTAAGATAACGGCATTTCAGCCGGGGCCACTGCCATACAATTCAGAATCTTGCTGGGTCACTGGGAAATGCGCTGGAACAGCAAGCTCACGACAGATCAGGCAGGAATGTGCTGACCTGCGGCAGGACCGGCCATCCAGCACGTGTTGTTGCCACAGGGCTGTTGTGTGCGCAACACCTGTTACCGTGTGCCCGGGCTGCTTTCCGCCGCTCAAACAGCAGCATACCCGCTGTCCACCACGGTAGGGTGATTTTACACGATAGGCAGCGAGGAGGACAGCGTTCTCGGCGTAGCATCACGCCGTCAAACACGTCCAGCACCGCAAGAGCTGAGGCGCTTCTGTCAGGGCGTTCGATGCCGGTGCAGCTTCAACGTAAATTGATCCAACGGAACATATGCACCTGGAGAAGAGGTCGAGGGCGGCGTGGAGTCCGTGCCGTCGAAAACGTCTAGCACCGCAATGTCGATGCTGCCGGGCGCCTCTGCTGCCCGACTGGCCACATACGCCGCAGCGTCTGCCTCCACCGCAGAGAGCCCCGGCCTGTGATGTGGACAAATGTGGCCGTCAGATGGAACGACAGGGTTCTGGCGAGGTCTGGACTGCAGACGCATGTGCCACCTGGCTGGCCACACACGCCGCCGTGTGTGCCTTTCCCTCACGAGAACCCCGGCCTGGATAGCGGTTGAGTGTGATGTTGAAAGCATGTAGCATGTGAAGGTCGCGGACCTGAAAGATTCCCCAGAAGACCTGGATAAAGGTTATATTAGGTAATAGTGACGTGCACAGGAGGAGAGCCTGCGCGCTCCTAGGCTGTTTGCGCCGATGTGGGCATGATCAGTCCTGACAGTCATTGTGCGCTGGTTGCAAAGCATGCAACGAATCGCAGGCTGGCGCAAGCACGGGGATCACCTGTCTGCAGGGAAGCCCATCGCTTTCCGAGCCGCGGCCATCACCACCGGATCCAGGTCGACGGTGTCAACCTGCGCGCAGCAAACCTCGCATTGCTTGACTGCCAAGATGCCAGGGCGACATCGCATGGGCACCCATTGTTGAAATAATGTGCGAGTAAATACGCCTTCCTGGAGATTGCGTTGATGCAGAGGTGGATATAAGCTCACGTCTATGCGCCTTCGTTGCCGCAGCGACGTACCTGCTTCAGCCCTGGTCCATGATTTCAATCGCAGCGCTGGGACCAAACCCCGCAGAGAACGCACTTGCAGCTGGGGGAAGTGGTGCGCCAGGAACATGGGAATGCTGCCGCCGCCCATGCCGATGCAGGCGGTGCGGCCGGCAGCGGCGGCTGCGTCGCCCCTCTCCCGCACCCAGTGCTGCAGCCCAGCTGCTCCGATCACAGAAGCGACTGCGTGCCACGAACTTCTGTAGTGCTCACCACAGATTCACTGCACAGTGGGCTACTAAACACGGCCACAATGCACGGTCACAACGATGAGCACGGTCATCATCACCAGATGGACATCACATGCCAGTCCTTCTGGGGCAGCTCGCGTGCATAGCTTTTGGTTCGAGCCACAAAAAGCCAGCGTTCTTGCCAACACAACGAAGCACGTAGGAAAGCCACGTTCACCCGCCGAAGCTATGGTCTTCGTGTACTCGAAGCCGAGGCAGCGGGGGTCCGCAACCAGCATGGGAGACGCGGCGACGGCGGCGGCGGTGGAAGTGGCGGCGGCAACAGAGGTATTGCCGCCGCCGCTGCCAACGCCGCCGGCGCCGCTGCCGACATTGTTGGCGCCGCTGCCGGCGCCGCCGCCACCGGCTGTGTCATGTCCATGATCCCGCCCTGCAGCACCGACGATGTGCACGCGCGCCACACTCTGCCGCGTGGCAGCGTTGAAACGCAGCACACGCCACTGCTCCGGCAAATCGGTGGCACTGCCTGCCACATGGGACGCCGCATGCGCTGTGACAGTCACCTGCACTCACACGAATATATTGACATTGTGTGCTTTGTTCTGACCTTCTCTGATGGCTGCAGATTGGCGTGCGGCAGCGCACGCGGCCTCGGAACACGAAAGATGCTGCCTGCAGGTCGGCGTGCCGCGTCTGCGGAGATGAATTCGCTCAGCGTCGTGTCGATGGTGTGTTGTGGATTGCCTGCGGACTTGTTCTGACTGCTCGCAGAAGATGGTGTGGGGACGATTCCAGCTCGAGGGGTTGGCATGAAGGCTGCGGTGACCACATGCAGCTGCATCAACGCGTCTTGGTGCGAGGTGACCAACGAGCCCAGTCCGCGACGACACCTCGCCGTTGCCGAGCGCCGAGTGCTGCTGGAACACCGTCTCCCCGGCGTCGCGGCCCCAGCCGCCGCCCTGGGTGCCGAACCACTCGGGCGACAGGTCCCAGTGGCCCACGTCCCTGTGCGCCGCCAAAACGTATGGTGGTCGGCGCGGCGGTGCCGCGCCGCGCATCTGCCGCAAGCTGTCGAGGCTCCATTGCAGGCCCGCTTGCCGCGCGGCGACCTGCAGTGTGTGGAGGTAGCTGTGTGACGAGACTGATGACGTAACAGACGTTAGAGGACGAATACCCAATCGCACTGCCGCACATCATCTGCAGATCATGCAGCATTGCAGCACCTGTTTAGGGGTCTTGTCGATGCCGCCCAGGATCGACCTGTATGGTGGGTAATCAAATAAAGTGCTGCTCTGCATGTAAATGCTGCTGGGAACGCGATAGGAGTATGCTGTGGAGGACAATGACCGTGCGCGGCAAGGGCAACTGACCTGAGCTTGTCAGACGAGATCGATGAGCTGCACCTCGAATGACATTGCCATAATTGACAGCGCGTGATACTGCCGCAATATGATTGCGTTGCCATGGCAAACGCGGTCATCTGGCGGACCAGGTGTCTCGAGGGATGGGACGCTGGCAGCAAATTTCAGGCCTGCGCAAGCAGATCTCTGCCAAGGCGCTACACTGGGCAGGCTCTAGGACACAACAACGACAACGCGGAGAAACATACAATGCAAGCTCCTCCGAGGGAACCAGATATGATCGTGAAGTGCCACATCGGAAAGGCCACCGGCGGAAACGCTAATGTCGCGGCGGCCTGGGGCAGAAAGCAGTTTGCAAGGTCAGGCAGAGGTCGGCCAGCGTGCAGTTGCAGCTTGCAGCGAAGCTGTTGCTGATCAGCAGGCCGGCTGCCGCAGCACAGGCGGCTTCCAAACGCCGGATTGTACCTGAGTTCGCGCTTCTCGTCGCTGATCCTCAGGAGCTGAGGCGTCAGCACAGCCTCTGCATCCCTGTGGATACCCTGTCAGGGCTCGACTGCCTCAGACATGGTGGGGCTGTGTTTCAGAAGTGGGATCCCTCTTCGTCCTTGCTGATCCTGCCTGCAGTTGCCTCACCCTGACCATGGGAAACGGTCTGAGGCGCCGGACGCAGGCATCATGTCAGCATGGTGCTGATAAGATCCCTCCCCCGTGCCACAGACGCTGTTTGGAAACAGCGCCAGGCTGTACACCGCTCGAGACGGCTGCCAAGCCACATGTGCCGCCATGCAGGATCTGGCCACCGGCGACTCGCCGGGCGACCGCTTGCTGCAGCTTAAGGCGCGCCTGGTGGTGGCGCACCTGCCGCCGCACCACAAGCTGACGGTCAGCAAGCTAACCGACGCGCCGGCAGATTGCACGGTGACCGATGGCGCGGCACCAATCCTCAGGGTCGGCAGCGCTGAGATCCCCGTCGGCGGCAGCTCGATCCTCAGGTGCAGTGTGTCGCCACTGCAGACGTGGCAACCCAGCGTCTGCCACGGACCATCGCATTGCTGCCCCTGCATCACATGCGGGGAGCTGAGGCTGGTGCTCCTGCATACAGGGGAATGCCGGCGAAATCTTTGCAGCAGGCGTCCTGCTATTGCAAACTGGGTTCCGGACATCAATCCAAACATTGTATCCTGCTGACAGAACAAAGCTTGATCGCAGGTACATCGCAGCGCTGGGCGGCAGCAGCTTGTACCCGCGGCCGCCGTTCTCCGCAGCAGCGCGGCAGCAGGCCGGCGCCATCGACGGCTGGCTGGACTTCAGCAGCAGCACCGTCGCTCGCGCGGTGCAGCAGTGGGAGGCAGCCGGCTCCGAGAAGGTGCTCGATGCATACAGCATGTTAGCCTCATGCTTGTGCCAGCCCATGTAGGCGAAATGTGCTCGTGCGGTGGTTCCCCAGGCTGTTCGGCTGCCGTCCATGTGGTAAGAAGCATTGTCTTGCAATCCCATGCGCTGGCAGGCGGACAGGGCGCAGGGCAGCAGAATTGGGTGGGCTGAAGGCGCAGTTGGGCTCTACAAATAGGAACAACATGATCCAAAACCAATTAAGCCTGACTTTGCAGGAGAAAGAAGCCGCGGCGCAGCAGCTGGCGGCGGGCCCGGCGGGAGTCGCAGGCGCACCTCGCCTCCTAGGCCGTAGCTCCGATGGCATTCCTCGAAGTCAAAGGAGACCAGTGCCTTCACTCCCAGCTTGCAGGAGGCGGAAGCAGCAGCTGGCTGCAGCGCTGGCAGGCCTTGAGGCGCACCTCGCCTCGCGCACCTACGCGGCGGGCCGTTTTCTCCAGTTCAAAAAGCTGGTATATCCTGACTCACAGGAGGCGGAAGCCGCGGCGCAGCAGGTGGCCGAGGGCCTGGCGGGATTGGAGGCGCACCTCGCCTCGCGCACATACGTCGCGGGCGACGCCCTCAGCCTGGCGGACCTCGTGGTGGCCGCCGACCTGAAGCCCGCCTTCGAGCAGGTCAGTTGCTGGCGGCGCTCGTTGTTGTCGCAACGTCATGTTATCGCAAGCTCGCATCCCTGAGGATGCGACAGGAAGACCTTTTGAAACTCTGCGCACCTTGGGACGGCCGGACTGGCATGTGGAAGCCAACGCATGCCACCAATGAGCAGGCGGTCCAGATAGCGCACGGGTGCCTTACAAAACCCTTCGAGACTTGCTGCCGCTGCTTCAGCCCATGTGCATGCCGGGCTCTCCAGTGCGCAGCTCTTGAGGCACCCGTGGTGAAGGCTGCTGATGCTGCTGTTGGGTGTGGGCAGGTGCTGGACGCAGAGGCGCGCAAAACCCTGCCGCATACCGCCAGGTGGTACCAGACCGCCGCCTCCCAGCCGCGCTTTTCCTCCGTCGCCGGCCCTGTGAACCTGGCCGACAAGGTGCGGGTTTTGTGGTTTGTAGGTGTGCAGTTTAGCAGGATTATCGAACATGAAATGTGGTTGTCTCTTGCATCCTCAAGCCTAGGAACCCTACAGGGTGCGCGCTGATTCTGCAGATTGAGGGGTGCTGACCTTTTCCCAGGCTGCTGAGTCTTCAAAATGCAGCTGACAGTGGAGGATGGCGTTTGCTGACTGCATGGCGCATGCAAGTGCTTCAGGCGTGCAAGCTCCTGAAGCCGATCGTTGGTCGCTGCGGACAGGTGCAGCAGCCGTCCGGGGTTGCGGCAAATGCAGCCCGCGCCGCCGCCGGCAAGGCGGCGGCCGAGAAGAAGAAGGCAGAGCGCCAGGCGGCAGCAGGTGAAGCACAAAGGCGTGTAGCTGCAACTGTGCCGTCCATTGAGTACTGTCACCTGTCTGGTGTCAGCATCCAGGCAGCAGCGCAGCTGTATTGAAAGGATGCCAGATCACTATCGATCGTGGGGGCTGCCCCAAGCCAGCAGCCCGGTCCGGTGGGTACTCGCCATGTGCTGACGTGTTTCCGGGATGCTGCAGGCGGGGCAGCCGCGGCCGGCAGCGCGGCGGCGGCCGGCGCGGCGGCGGGCAAGCCCAAAAAGGAGAAGTCGGCAAAGGGCGGCAAGGACAAGGGCGGCAAGCCGGCCGGCAAGGCTGACGGTGGGCGATGGCTCTCGCTGTTTCTCGCCCGGCCATTGCTGTGTTTTGCGCGGATCAACGCCGCTCGCATCCCGGACACAGGCAAGGTCAAGGTGAAGAAGCCGCGGCCTGCCCATAGCCCAGTCGCAGGAGCTTGGCAACGAGAAATGCCTCTTTCAAAGTCGATTGGTGGCTGCTTCTGCCTCAATATGCATGCAAGAAGAAAAACGAGGGCGGCATGACGTAGAGGCGCAAGCCTTTAAGAAGAAATCTTTCTCCCAAATTGTTTGTTTTTAATGCAGGCAAAAGAAAGAGAGGGGGGACGTCATGGCGGTGGGCAAGGCACAGAACTCTAGTCAGGGCGCTGCTGTGCTGGAGGGCATGTCTACAGCAGTCAGGAAGCAGGAGAACGAGGACGGCATGACGGTGGGCAAGGCGCAGGGCTTTCGTCAACAACCCTGGAAGAGGGATTATGCGTGATTGCATTGAGATTCTACATTCGCAGGCAAAAAGAGGGAGAACGAGGACGGCATGACGGTGGGCAAGGCGCAGGACTTTGGCAGGTGGTACCAAGAGCTAGTTGTCAAGTCCGAGATGATCGAGTACTCCGACATCTCAGGTGCCCCTTCTTTCTTCCCTTTTCTATTCCTGCTGGCTTCCTCCCCAGCGCAGTCCACACAGCTCGTAAAGCACAAAGCCTGGGATTGAAGTTGCTGCCACTCCGATTGGTTGATCAACTCTGAGGCGAGCGGGTACTCCGACATCTCGGGTGCGCCCCAATGCACTTGCCTTGCAACTTGCGATTGATGCCGTACACGATTGACGCATTACAGGATGCATCAAGCGGCCATTCATCTGGTGCACGGCGTCGATCCGCTTTGTTCTGCTGATGACTCGCGAGGCACGACGGCACGTTCTACATCAAGTGTGTCTCTGGCAAGCGCTTTTGCATGATCGGGATGGCTGCCACATGTGCAGGCTGCTACATCCTTCGCCCGTACGCTCACCAGATCTGGGACAGCATCCACCGCTGGTTCGACGAGCGCATCGCGGTCCTGGGCGTGGAGAACTGCTACTTCCCGCTGCTCATCACCAAGCAGGCGCTGGAGACGGAAGCGTCGCACGTGGAGGGCTTCGCCGCTGAGGTGAGATATGTGTCTACGCGCAAGGCAAGAGCCCGTCAAAGAAGCATTGTCAGCCTCATTGGCGAACCGCAACTTCCCGCTGCTCATCACAAAGCAGGCGCCGGGGAGTTCAATTCCGCAGCGTCTGCCAATTCCGCCACCAGGCAAGAGGGCCGCAAGTGGTCAGCATCAGATAGCGTGTAGCATTGACTCCGAAGCGAGCATTCAGAGATGCTGCAGCCGGGCAAGGTCCCAGCCGCGGCTGGAGGCGCCGCATGTCGCCACGGAGGTCGGGCAGGGTTGATCAGGGTGAACGTCAATTGGAACCGTGTTCCCAGCTTCTCCAGGAGGCGTAGGCGACCGAGAGGTGCCAGCAGCGACCTGGAGGCACTGCTGGCGATCCGACTGCCATTCCAGAATGCTTCAACCTTCAAAGCGCCTCAATGCTCATGTGTCTCACACTCCTGCAGGTGGCGTGGGTGACCAAGAGCGGCAGCAGCGACTTGGAGGAGCCGCTCGCAATCCGGCCGACGAGCGAGACGGCGATGTACCCCTTCTACGCCAAGTGGATCCGCTCGCACCGGGACTTGCCGCTGCGGCTCAACCAGTGGAACGCGGTGCTTCGCTGGGAGTTCAAGCACCCCACGCCCTTCATCAGGCGCGTTTGGTTTGCATCAGTTCCCTTCTGGCTTTCGTCCGGTACCTTTGGCGTCGGCGCAAATGACATTCTTCCTGTGTGCCACGAGAGGAACCCCACGAACTCGTTCCGGTGCTGCGCCTCGGTCCATGCCTGCACCGGTCTATACAGCAACGACCCTTGTTACGAGGGCGTCTGACTCGGCTGGGAATGGCGCTTCGGGCTGCGGGCACACAGCGTTCAACACAGATTCATAAATCAGGGCGCTTGGTGTCGAGAGGTCTGTGTCTTGCTGTGACACCACCAGAAACGAGCGGCTGCCACGCAGGAGCTGGGAGTTCCTTGGCAGGATGGTCACACGACCTTGGAGACGCAGGCCGAGGCGGTCTCCGAGGTGCATCGGATATTACACATGTGCAAATCGTGTGGATCCTCACGCAAGTCGTTTCACTTGTGTCGTGCGCAGGAGTCGGGAGTTCCTGTGGCAGGAGGGCCACACGGCCTTCGAGACGCGGGCCGAGGCGGTGACGGAGGTGCTCCAGATCCTGGACCTCTACGCCGGCATCTATCAGGAGCTGCTCGCGGTGCCCGTCTGCCAGGCGAGGATGACTGCTGTTGGCATTCGAGCAGGTGTTCAAGAGGTCTCAGATTGGGGAGGTTGCACAGGTGGCCCATGTGACTTCAGCCTGAAGTTCAGGCTGAAGGGAGAGGAGTTGCAACTCAGCTGTGATGCTCCACAGTGCCCCCAGCTGAGTTTACACCCCTGTGCTGCCACAGGGCAAGAAGAGCGAGAAGGAGAAGTTTGCGGGCGCCGACTTCACCACCACCGTGGAGGCTTTCGTGCCCTCCACCGGCCGTGGCATCCAGGTAAGGCCAGGCCAGGCTGCCTGCTTGGCCCCACTTTGCAGCAGATTGCTCGGTTTGCCTTATTCATAGTTGACCCGGCAGTCAAGGCGGCCAAAATGACGGTCACAAAGGCAGACGCTCTCCGAAGAACTTGAAGAACAATGCCATCGCCGAGACAAGTCGCTGATCTGCCGCAGGGCGGCACCAGCCACTGCCTGGGGCAGAACTTCTCCAAGATGTTCGGCATCCAGTTCGAGACGACCGACAAGCAGAAGGCCTTCGCGTGGCAGAACTCGTGGGGCTTCACCACCCGCAGCATCGGCGTCGCCATCATGGTGCACGCCGACGACAAGGTGCCTGCGCTTGCAAACTAAACACCCCTTCTGCACGCGTCAATGACGCCACGGATACCGCCTGGCATGTTGCTGGGCTTGGCGGCAAAGCGCGGAGGGCGGTCTGGAGCGCCTTGCTGCAGCGTGTTTGGGTGTGAGGTTCCTGGAGACCGGCTGTTCTGGCCCGTGGCAGGCGCGCTTCTTCCCCCGCAGATTTACGCTGGTGAAGCTATCGTTTTCTCTGTCCTTGGCCCCACCGTGTCCAGCGTGAACAACGCGTTGTTCACGCAGACCGCTTTGGTCTGCCGTGTACCGCTGCTTCTGCGGTGTACCATGCCACCCCCACTCCTGCACTGCAGGGCATGGTGATGCCGCCGCGGGTGGCGCCGACCCAGCTGGTGGGCATCCCCATTCCCAACGCCAAGCTGTCCGCCGAGGACCGCGATGCGCTCACCAGCAAGGTGCGCCCACTGCACAAACGGCACTCAGCTTGCAACGGATGCACGAGGACGTATGCTGTCAAGGGAGCACAATGAGAGGAATCTGAACATTCTGTGCCAAGTCAAGTTTCCATGTCCATTCAGCCTATATGCCGCATGTTCAAGATTAAACAAAGTTGACAAAGTTGACAAATACCAGTAGCAAGTGATATGACATCCTGGTTGCAATGTCACACAAATCACTTGACGAGCTGGCGCAGCTGCTGCGGGGCGCGGCCGTGTGCGTCAAAACTGGCGCAGCTCATACCCGCACCAGTGTTCCAGCTATCGGACTCTGATAACAGTCTCGTACGTCCCTGAGCAGGTGGAGGAGCTGGCGACGCAGCTGCGGGGCGCAGGCGTGCGCGTCAAAACTGACACACGCGACCACCAAACGCCTGGCTGGAAGTACAACTACTGGGAGCTCAAGGTGGGACGCTGCCGCCCTAATCAAACCTCAATCATGTGAACCACAGACTACACTGAGTGACAAAATTCGAGCGACATGCGCAAAAGGAAGTCCAGCTTGATCAGGGCTGCTGACGCGACCTTATGACAGCCAGTATAGGACGGTGATGCAGCGGCCGGGACTCGTGCAGGGCAGAAGGTGAGCATCCTCGTCATGCTGACGCCACACCTGCGCCCGCCAAATGACTGTGCCGATGTGGGTGATGCAGCAAAACCATGGTCACATGCCTGTCTCCCTGCTGGAGCTGGGTCGCATTCCACAAGCTGTGGTGTCAGGAGCTTCTCCTCACAGTTCCACCCAAAAGCAGGTTCAGCCAGGACATTTGGCAAACACAGTGCGCCGCGCCACGTATGGCCGTTCCTAATATGGATCTTGCATGTATGCTCTTGTCTCTCCCGGCAGGGTGCCCCTGATCGCATGCAGATGTGGACGCACGACCTGAGCGGCCATACGCGGTGTGACGCGCGCAGATGGACCAAGCTGCAGATGAACCCTATAACTTCGAGAATACTCAATGCCATGGTCATCTTCGTTGTCGCAGGGCGTGCCCATCCGCTTGGAGCTGGGGCCTCGCGACCTGAGCGGCCAGACGGTGGTGCTGGTTCGGCGTGACACCGGCGAAAAGACGACCGTGGCCTGGGCCGATGTGGCCACCGCCGTGCCGGAGCTGCTGGAAAGCATCCAGGTGGGGTGGTCACTTTCTATCCAGGTTTCGTCGCGACTGTTCGGAGACAAGATTCGTCGCTAGTTTACTTGGCGGCACGCCTGCGTCTGCTGCAGCGCTAGGTAGCCAGCTGCAGACGCCAGCCACAAGCGTCAGACCGCGCCTGCAGTTTTGCGCCTTGCACAGGAACACGGTCAGTACTGGAGCCCCGATTGCCGCCGGCCGACGCCCTGATCCCAGCCGCAGTGTGGATGCCGTGAACTGCTCCACCGGTATGGCCAGAAACGTGCCTTAGCGGACGCAATGCCTGGCATGCGCACCAGCGTTAGTATGAGGAGCGTCTTCCCTGGCAGAGTTTGCAGCGACGGCTCTTCGCCTGGCGCTGCCATCACATCTGCACTTCTCTCACGCAGACGGCCATGCTTGCGGCGGCCGGCAAGGAGTTTGCGGACTGCATCGAGAAGGCGGTCACGTGGGACGAGTTCATGGCGGCGCTTGAGCGCGGCCACATGGTTCTGGCGCCCTGGTGCGTTGTCGCCCTTTAGTGTTGATGCGCTTTATAAACGTTTCGTCGGTTGCTGGTGAACGAGTCCCTGGCTCTCTCAACTCATGGCGGCGCTGGAGCGCGTCCATGCGGTCCTCGCCACTGGGACTGCACATGTCGGAGGCTTCGCAAGGATAGTCAGCTTGGGCCAAGGAGGATGTGGAGGACGACATTGATAAGGCAGCCAGATGCAGACGGAGGAGGCGATTGGCGCAGATGAAAGTGTCAAAGCTGAGTTCATGCTTGCGTTTCATCCTGCGGCAGGTGCAACGAGGACCGACGTGGAGGACGACGTCAGATAACACATCCAGACGGAGGCAAGCAATGGACGCCACAACAGTGGTTCGAAGGTGCATTCAACTGACACAATCGTCATCTTTTCATGTCTCTGCCTGCAGGTGCAACGAGGAGGATGTGAGCGCCAAGACGCTGCACCACCCCAAACCCAAAGAAAAACCTGTTGGGTTTTGGAGTGGCGCAGCGTTGTTTCATGGTCAGTTTTGAACAGTCCGCCTATGCTGCCGCAGGTGCAACGAGGAGGATGTGGAGGATGACGTCAAGAAGCGCAGTCAGACGGAGGAGGCCATGGGCGCCAAGACGTTGTGCCACCCCTTCGCCAAGGAGCTGGTCAAGCTGCCACTGGCGGAAGGCGATTACGACAAGTCGCCCGAAGATGGCACGCTGGCGGTGCCGGAGGCGGCCGGCGTCAAGTGCTTTGCCAGCGGCAAGCCGGCAACGCACTGGACACTGTGGGGCCGATCCTACTGAGCCGCGCAGCGGCTCGCTAGGACATTGCGTGGCGAGCGGCGGCACAGTAAATGCTGCAGTACATGCCGTGCGGCCGCTCCCGAGGAGGCGGCGCTCTCAAAGCGCCGGCTCCTGCGGGGACTCAAAGCGTGCAGCGGCGGGGCGGCGGCGTAGCTGGGCAGCGCAGCGCAGTGGGAGCGCGCCCACCATGTGCTCAGCGATATGCGCTTGCACGTGACTGTTTGGAACGACTGGACATTCGATTGTCTCATGCTCGAACCGCAGTCGTTTGACTAGTTCAGGGTAGCGGCTGATAGTGGTCCACCTGCTCGCATCCCGCAGCCACATCCACCCAGTGCTTCAGCCTCTTGTGCTGCGAGCAAATGAAGCAGTGTTGTACGGCAGATGTTCTAGGGCGTAGTGACTCTTCCATTGTGGGAAGTTGCACATGTGTTATGAGATGCAAGGCTGTGTCAATCTTGTTGCTCGTGCTTTGCTCGGGGACCTTCGATGCATCCATGTTGCAAGTCGCACCGCGTCTCAGCTCAGCCTTTGAAACCGTGAAGCCGAGGCACTGGGTGCAGCAAACGCTCTATCTGGCCGCAAGCGCTGTGAGCAATGACGCTGGCGAAGTGAAAACAGAATGAGCCCCGCCAGCCTCGCCGCCAATGCCAGGGAACCTAGACAAAAAAGAAAGCTGTGCTTACCTCTCCTTGGACGAGGGATGATACCACAGGCAGCCACGTGGCCTGCATTCACCTCAAGCACCTCAATCAGTTGCTCAGCTCGGCTGAGCCCCTGTGGTTGTCAATGGACCGCTGTACCTGACTGCAAATCAGGTTGATGGCGAAGTTATCCGCCGTACATCTCGCAGCCTGTCATGCCAGGCAAATTGCGTCTTCAGTTTTCATTCGACAGGCCGCCAAAAATCCCCCCGTAAAGTTCGGGCGTTCAGCGTGTGTCGAGGTGGCAGGCAATTCCAGGCATTTCACGTGCATGAATCAGAATCGCTATTGCGCAGGGTCCAGCATAACCTACAGTTTGAGGATCAGAGAACAAGCCTTTGTGGCGAAGCCAGCTGTGCCTCGACGCGCTAGTGAACTGTTGACGCCTCTCCACAGCCCGAAAACACTTGGAGTATCGCACACTCGTGGTAGGCATTGAACGCACAGACCTGCAAGGTTTTGCTCAGATGCCAGCGGCCGACATGGCAGCGCGTAAGCTGGAGAAGGACGAGGTGCGCTTGCACTGAATGTGACCTATTCATCACCGCAACATGCTGTCGGAGTCACATATGCGTCGGGCTGCACTGCTTGCGGGCATTCTCTGGACGATAAGATGCCTTGAGACGCCCTGCAGAACCATCTGGTTGTCCTGACCTGCATGAATATTCGCAGCGCACCAAAATGGGCGCCGGGTGGCGGCGTTCACTGATCATCACTTTCATTCTTACGACGCGACCACAGCATTGCGAGGCCATTCTGAAAACACAAATCCTGCTGCAACTGCTCATTGAAACATCAGGAGTTGTCAGAAGTTATCAATGCGCCGCAGCTGGAGGAGCGGATACAGAGTCTGGGTGCCAAAATTCGTGCTGCAGCGCCGGGCGAGGCGCTAGCCCCTCTGGGCGAGCGTGCCGACTCCATGCTCAGGTGGATTGCAATGCGCGTCTAGCTGCAGTTTGTCAAACTTGTGCTTTTGGACTTGCCACTCCGCTTTCTCCCCGCAGCCGCATGCGTGAGATGCGCCAGCCATGCGTCGGTGAGGTGCACGCACACGATCACGAAAACACTAGCCCTGCACTGGCAGCCTCATGTCTCACTGCCAGCTGCAGAACAGCTGAAATGCATTCATTATGAGCGGTAAAACCCTAACAAGTGGTGAATCCGACAGATTTGACGTGTCGGGCGCAGGCTTGCGCGGCTGCTGCGGGGCATCCCAGCGGCGGAGTCAGAGCGCTGGGCGCTCAACGGGCTCGACCCGACACACCTCGCGATGCTGGCACTGAAGGACGCGCAGCGCGGCATAGCGGCGGCGCCGCAGGATGGAGGCTTCTACTGCCGCAAGGTAGCCTTCTGTGCCGCTCGTTGTGATGACAGCCTCGCTGAGTGCTGCCGCAGAATACATGCTTTGTTTGAGAACTTGAGAATCGCAATGTCACTTGGCTGCTGCGCACACGGGGGGCTTGCCCGGCCTTGCTCATTGGTGGCGCAATGCCAACAGCCAATACCAGGCATGCCGGTTCTGCTCGAATGCGGCATGATGGTGCCAGCCCTTGCCGCACGTATCGTCTGCTGCATCATCCATCCTGAAACATCTGTCCCGAAGCTTGTTGTATCGATCTCAGGGGGACGTGCACGCATCGCTGGAGCAGTATGAGGCAGCCCGCGCGTATTTTGAGGCGCCTTGAGGGCTTCACGCATCGAGATATGTGTATTTTCCAAACTGTCAAATATCTGCACTCTCTTCTGCCTGATCAGGGGGATGCGCACGCATCTCTGGAGCAGTATGAAGCAGCGCGGGAGGCGTATCTTGAGGCGCTGTCGATTGACACGGGCGACGCGGCGGCGGCGGCAGGACTGCAGGATGTTTCGGCGGCCTTGGCGGCAGACGCCTTAGACCCTAACACGGAGGATGCCGCTGCGGCACCGCAGTCGCCAACCTCGCCCGCTGCGATACAGAAAAGGTAAGGCTGTGAGCACTGCAACTTTACTCTTAAGCCAACGGAGAACGCGAGGCTGATGCAGCGGATACCGCCGCTGCAACCTGCGAACCTGCCTGCGGCCATCAGCAAAAGGCCTTTGTCGGACCCCATGACACACAAGCAACATGCGGTGCCAAAAGTTTCGAAGTGTGCCTGACTTGCTGCCTCCAGAATCTGCAGGCAGTGCACCTAAGCTCTCCTGTCCCTGCTTGGAGCACCGTTGGACTTTCCGTCGTCACCTCCCATGCACCTTACACATTGCAGGCAGCGAGGCGCGGGCAGCGAGGCGCGGGCGGCCGCCGCGCCTCAAGCCGCTGTCCATGTTCACAAGTGGTTCGACTGGATGTATTGCAGACAGCGCACTGCGGCACGGGGTGACGCGGACGACTGGGAGTGCCCGCTGTGCCTCAAGCTGCTGTGGGAGCCGGTCGCCACGCCCTGCGCCCACATGTGCGCTTTTCAAAACCCTCCGGCGCCGTCGGTCTTCTCTTTGCGGATTCCTGTGCCTGCCCTGCCACTCATTCCCAGCCCGCGAGTCAGCTATGTTCCTGGCTGCAGCGACGCAACCACCACCCCTCCGCCACTTGCTCAACGTGCATCATCATACACGAATGCGATCCTTCAGCCTCATGATCAGCACAGTCTGGCTGATAGGCATGCTGTGGTCCCGCGGCAGGTTTTGCCGCCCCTGCTTCCAGCGGGCCGGTGACCACTCCTCAAAGTGCCCATCCTGCCGCACGGTGCGTGTTATCGCGGCAGTAAGCATGCATCGTTGCCGGAGAGCATTCACTCTGCAAGTGTAGCTGCAGCAGGGTGCGTTGAGATGGGTCGGTGTTGTGCGAAGACCAGGAAGCAGCAGGAAGCAGGAAGCAGCACATGCTGACACAGGTCGCCATAGCACCCGCCAAAGTACAGCTTGTTCAGAACTCAATCTGACAACCCGTCTGCCACTTTGATCTCAACGTGGCTCGTCTCCCTGCAGGTGTTGCACGTGGGGCGTGCCATCCCGGTGCTGACGCAGGTGCGCCGCTTTCTGCTCAAGGCTTTCCCGGAGGAGTATGCGACCCGCGGCGCAGAGGAGTCCGCATCGCCAGCTACCGACGGCGATGCGCCGCTGCCGCTCTTCGTTATGGCCACCATGCTGCCAGGTGAGTTCAGCATCTGTCGTGCTGTCCGGTTCAGTTTCTTATGTCCTTTGTGGAGAGTTGTCATGGAGACCGCGGCGCTGGCCGCCGACGGTGATGCGCCGCTGCCCCTCTTCGTCATGGCCACCATGCTGCGCGGTGAGACCACTAGAGCATTGTCTGGGAATCCAAATCAGGCGGGCATTCTGGCGCAGAGCGGCCAGCTCCTGCACGTTTTGCATCGATAGTCAGAGCGTTGAGTCAATGGCGGACATGTGCACAGACATGGCATCAGCGGCGGCGCATTGTACCACGCTGCCTGCGCCAAACGCCATGCCTGCGGCTCCGCTGTTGAGGTCTGGTTCTGTCTTCCTGCGGCGTGCACCCGGCTGCTGTCTTTGAAATTGAGCTCTGAACAAATCAAATGAGCTCTTAACCTCGTGCCACCGCAGGGGAGCAGATGCGGCTACACATCTTCGAGCCGCGCTACCGGCTGTTGGTGCGCTGCTGAACGCCTGCACTCGTGCTGTATTCACGCAACTTACTCTAGTGGTTTCTCATACCGTGCCTCATACCTTGAAGCATTCACCTGCGCCCCAAGTACCGACGGCGATTCATTCATCCGCATGCATCTGTGCAACACATTCTGGTTGCTCATTCCTGCCTCCCTTCGCAGGTGCAGCAGCCGGCATCCAGGGCTAGAACATGGGTTTAGCCTAAAACCCTTAAAACCCTAACCCCCCGTGCCTGAGTGCAGCCGGACCTCACCAACACCATCTCAGGCACCCCGTGCTTCTGTGCTCCGAATGAAATGTTTCCGCACTATCTGGGCAGGTGCGGCGGGCGATGGAGGGCTCCCGTCGGCTGGGCATGGTGGCGCCGGGCCCTGGCCGCAGCGTCACGCCCCTCGGCGCGGAGTGCGAGATCACCGAGTGCCAGCCGCTGCCCGACGGGTGCGCATTCTACTGTAGAAAGTTGGATTGTCAAATTTCAGCACGTCCTCTGAGTGACAAGCCCGCTCAGCAACGACCACCTTTCTGTCTCTGTGATGATAATGAGAACCCAATCCCGATTCTCAGTTGCCTGCCCCCATGCACGTTCACCTTGAGATTGCGGCGCAGCGGCGGTTCAGGGCAGGCGGCAAGTGGGAGCAGGACGGCTGCTGCTCGCACTGATGACAAATGAATTGTTGACCGACGTTTGCATGTACATACCCTGGCGGTGCAGGCGCTTCTACTTGGAGATCGCAGCAAAGCGACGCTTCAGGGTGGGGCGCGAGTGGGAGCAGGACGGCTACCGAGTCGCGCTGCCGCTGCCGCTGGCGGACGAGGCGCCGCCGGCTGAGGGCCCTGCTGCGGAGGAGCTGGCAGAACTGGTGAAAGACGTGGAGGCTGCCGCTGACGCCTGGACGGCCCGCGTCTCGTGCGTCTTTCGGTGGTCCCTTCAATGTGTGCTGACAGCGGTGCAAGTCCTGCGGGCGGAGGAGCTGGCTGACCTCATGAAATACGCGGAGGCTGCCGCCGGCGGACGGCTCGCGTCTTGTGCGTCTCGGACCTCCGATTTCTGAGCTTACTGAACCTAGAATCCGTAGACTGCAGGCTTGCAAAGGGCAGACTGTAGAGGAGCTGGCGGGTCTGATGAAAGGTTGCGGCGGACACTTGGGGGTCCCGCTTATTCGCGAGTAATTTGACACCCCTCTCTGAATCTTTCCAAACAGCTGGCATGCAGTGCGGGACAATGCGAGCTCTGGAATGGGCGCTGTCTCAATGACCAAGCAGGCAAGTGCTGAACATAGGGCCATGTTCTGCCATGCGGCTGGGGGGCCGTTTGGAGAGCTGCTGGAGCGGGCGGGGCCAAAGACTGCAACATGATACCCAGATTTCGGCTCCAATTCAACAGCCGCACGATTGAAACTTTCCCCGAAAACGGGGTGATGATGTCGGCGAGATGCGGTTGGGCGGCCGAGTGGCGGGGCTGCTGGAGCGCAACCCCCAAATTCCAGCTTGAACTCCGACAGCCACGTGACTTGTTGCATTTTCGGTGACAGGGTGATGTCGGCGACGCGGCTGGGCGGCCAGGTCGCGGAGCTGCTGGAGCGGGCGGGGCCGAAGCCGCCGCCGAACGCCCCCCGGCGGCCGGAAGCGCTGGGCTTCTGGGCGGGCTGCCTGCTGCCGCTGCGGCCGGGGGAGCAGCAGCAGCTGCTGGCGATGACCGACTCGGCCGAGCGCCTGCGGTGATTGTTGGCGCAAGTGTGCTCCTATGTATAGCGGCCATGTACGACTGCGAGAAGAAATGCGGGGCTTGCTTCTGGGCCAGCTGCCGCTGGTGCCAGGGGAGCAGCAGGTGCTGCTGGCGATGCCGACCAACTCGGCCGAGCGCCGGTGGTGAGTGCTGGCTGTTAAAACTGTCAGGTCAACAGTGTTCAAATTGCACAGCTGCTGGCAAAGACTGGAATCGCCGAGCGCCTGCGGTGCGCGTTCTGATGCAGAATCGCAACTGCCGAAAATTGCGATGGTTGAATGGGAACAGTCAATGGCATCGGGCGAGCTGCCTGCTACCGTTGGGGCCACGGGAGCAACTGCTGGCAACGACTGAGTCGGCAGCGTGCTTTCGGCAATGAGTGTGTGTCACACTGCTGGTTGACCCTTTCCCCAGCTCTGAACCGATACCCAATCAAGGGGTGGGTAAGCTTGGCATGCATGTGCAGGGCTCCCCTAGGGGTCGTTATCATATCCGAGGGATCCGCCAGCCGACAGCTCATCGTGTACAAGAAGTGCATGAAAGCAGCCACAGCTGCTGACGCAAACATCCAATCCTGATGCTTGCAGGTATGTCAAGACGGAGTTCGACCGCCTCGGCGGGGACGGCGCCTGCAACATGATGTGAGTCGCTCCCAGGGCCGCCAGACTGGTGTGCCGCCGAAGCGGCGTCACGACGGCTGCCCTACATGACGACGAATATCGGCGGGCGTCGCGCGCCACACTCTGCGGCCTACCGCCGCCTACAGCGGAGCGGACGGCAAGATACAGACAGGACAGATAAGTGGACATTCGGATGTTGGCTGCTGCGCTCTGCGTGTGGCGAATGCGTCCGACATAAGATACGTGGCAGGCGCCGCTCCTGGCCGCCTGCCGCCGCCTGCAGCGCAGCCGGCCGCGAACCGAACACAAGACACCAACAGCACAGTCCGGTGTTGGCTGTCGGGCTCCTCGCATCGCACTCGCTGTACGGCAGTGTCGATAGACGTTGGGATGAGGCATCATATCAGGCGGGAGCTGCCGGCCCCCGCACGAGGCGTGCTGGCAGCTGCCCTCAGCCGCCGGAGCGCAGACGACTCCACCCGCTCTCTGCGGTCAGCAACGCAGCTCTGGCGAGCGTGGACGTGGGGCGATGTGCGGCACTCGGAGGCAGGGACTGTCGTGGCATGGAGGCCAATTCGCGGGTCGGAAGTAGGCATCAACAAGATGACGCACATACAGATAAGACTGGCTCATCCCCTGGTGCTGTATTGTGTATATGCCAGGGAGTGAGTGCGCAGTCTCGGGTGGGCCCTTGTTGTTGTCGTGTGTGTGTGTACAGCCTAAAATATTGATTACGCAGCGACTTGTGTCTGTGGTAGTGTATTTATGGCACACGATGTTATGCTCGTTTTATTGAATTGCAAGTCTGCGCATGTGAAATCGAGCGCGCAAACATTTGGCGATATTTCGAGAGGTCGCATCTGTATCACGTGCTGTGCGACAAGTGAGCACAATGGCTGGACCATGAAGTCTGAAGTGCTCCGCAAAATCAATGAGGTTCCGTCGCGGCTCGCGCCGCGGAAAGAATATGGGATCAGAATGCGGGTTCACGGCTTATTCATTGGAACTTCTCATGTTCATACATCTTCCTTGATTGCCGCTGGCGCGCCATGAGCAGAAGCCGCTGCCGGCGCAGCACAGTGCGGCAGCCAGCACCCTTTCTTGTGGAGTAGCAGACGGCGTCGTGTCCTCCTGAAAATGCCGATCTTCCGAAGTTGCCGATCTAGTAGTGGTAGTAACGACCGCCGCTGCGAAGCGCCACCTCATGCACGTCGGTGCCTGCGGGGACGGTCATGGCAAGTCAAGGCAGAACTTGGGAGTCTGGTGAAAAGTAGTGAAAGTTGGTGAAAAGTGATGCTGCTGCAATGCAGCCAGGCACTTGCATGGTATATCGCCGCCCGGCGAACAGTTGGTGCTCTGCAGATGCTTCTCACCGGTCTGCTTTGCCTCGATCATCGTGTTCGGTCCGGAGTAGATCGCGGTGTGACCTGCAGCGACGATGGTGAACATGAAATTCGTGATTGAACTGGCGGTCCACATCAGAGCGGCGCGGACGTTGCATGAGCAATACGAGGCGGCGGATGCCGCAGCTGTCACAAGTGTACAACAACATCACCGTCGTGCACCTCGGCAAGGTGGTGCGCGCTGGAGGAGAACGCATCTCCGACAGAATTGAATGCGACAGCACCCCTCGACAGTGCAAAAACGAGGACGCACCATCCCAAAAGATCAGGTCGCCCGGCACGGGGTTGGTGGTCTTCTTGGCCGACAGGTTCCCCTCCTGCGAGCGCGCCAGGACACTTGAGTAGCTCACAACTAAGCACCTCTGCTTTGCGTGCGCAGCGTCCACCTGTCCACTCAAAAGGCTGTCAGGAAGTGGCAGGCCCCAGAGGCTCGCGTGCACATGTGCTGGGGAGACGGTCAGCAGAAAGCGGACAGGAAGCGGCAAAAATATCAAGAAAATCCGCACCTGGGTGCCAGTGGCGCCGTCGTTGACATCCGACCCGAAGGCCTTGAAGTACGCCCAGCGGGTCAGACCAGAGCAGTCGTAGCCGACAGTCGTCTCGGCGGGGCACGGCTGGATGCTGCCTGCGCGCACGAGATTACAATGCATCAGCTTTCCAGATCCTAAACCCGAATTTATGGAGGACGCCGCTTGGACGCATCATGCGGCTTTGGCCGCACATGAGATGCGTCAGTTCTGTGTGTTACACATGACGCTTCCGGTTCGAGGTGAGACATCATAGTGGCAGATCAACTTACCCGTGTAGCCGTTGCAAGTGCCTGCGCACACAAACACTGAGATCAGGTGGATGATAAGCAATGTAAAGTGTGCGTCACACTGTAGCGGCAGCACTGCAATAGGTTGAAGGGTCCGTGTACATGGTACTCGTCGTGTCGGGAGGTCTAGGCTTATTCTGAATGCTCACCGGTGCTCTTGCCGGGGTTGCCCGGCCTGTGGCCACCGCCCCAGACGTAGGGGGTGCTGCATGGGCAGATGATTGCTCAATTGAGGGCGGCTGTGGTGGCTATTTGGACAATGACAGCCGGCATGAGCAAGCGACGGAGCGACAGCAGTCGACGATTCTGTGTCGTGTGGCTGCAGCACTGTACTGCTAGGTAGCCATCCAGTGAGATGCAAGGCTCGACAAAGCGTTGGTGAAGTGAGAAAACTATCACCCGATCTCGGCGCGGGCGGCGGTGAGTACGGTGGCCAGGTTGCCGCCGCCCGAGGGCGCGGTTCCGGAGGGGGCGCTGCTGTACAGCGCGTCCTTGGTGTTCGGCCCGACGATGCCGTCGACCTGCAGACGACAGCGCTTCGTGGTTCAGCGCGTTGTTATGTGTAGGAGTGAGCAGAGCCCCACGGCAGTTGGTGGGTGGGTAGGGTGCGCATGGTGTGCCACACTACAGTGCTAGTGCAGATGTTGGAGGCAGGCACTTTGAATGCGCACAGCGATTCCGAAACAATCCTATCGAGAGCGCTACGGGCAGCATGAACATCCATGGCAGCGGCGAGCATGGCCGCACAGAGAGAACGTCAAGGGCTCAGACTGCAGAGTTGAATCGCTGACACGCGCACCGCGAGGCCGCGGGAGGATTGGAAGCTCTTGACGGCGGCGAGCGTGGCGGGTCCGAAATCGCCGTCAACGGCTATGGATGCGCCCTTGCCGTTCAGCAGCGTCTGCAGCGACGAGACGCAGGAACCTGCACCACACTCATCGATTGTAATTAATTGATGATGCGGTGATGCAGCGGCATGCGCAACGTGTTCAGCAGAGGGACTCAGCATATTTGTTGCTAACATCGGATACCGCAGCACGCACCTGTGTTGCCCTGCTTGATGTTTGCAGGGCAGCTGGAGCTGCGAATGTCCACCGCCTTGAGGGTCCGCTGCACAACGAACATGCAGCTCTTCATTCCGATTCTGTCGGCCAGACATGAAGGCATGCTGACCTTCTCAGCAGCTTCCCATCGTACACCGCCAACGTGCAATGGTGCATTAAATAGCGCGCAGCGTCGCTGGCGATGCACACAAAGCTGACATATCGACCGGCGCGTTCTGACGGACTGAAACTTTGCATCGGGACCTCATATGTACAGTACGCTAGGTTTCATGATCGTCCAGAACGTACGACACTACAAGAGCCGGGACACACCGCCGCATTGCAGCCAGCGAGCAGAGACGCGGTAGCCAGAAGCACCAGGATGACTGTGGTGGACCTCATTGTGGCCGTCTGGGCGCTCTGCAGATGCACGACCGCGAAGAATAATACAGCCGTGTTGCCGAAACATCTCAACCGGAAATTTCAGCAATGAAGTTGACCATACGCACGCCCGATGCCCACAGATGAAAACTCCAGCTGTTTTGTCCGTTGCCGCTTGGGTTTGAGCACGGCGTTGTATGCACGGCGCGGCCGTGTGGGTAGGTGCGAATGTGCTTCAACGGGCAGGTGCAGCCCGTCCGCGCGCGCAGGAAGACTTGTGCATTCACGTTGCGGCATTGGTGGTATGGAAAGAGCTCGATTGACAGGCCACATGCTGTAGGCGCCACTCTGGGCCATGCTGCACTCCAAGGTGCGAGCGGCCATCACGCATGCAGGTATTGGGTCACACATGCTGTCGCGGCGGCCCTCACCTCGACTCAGGTGGCTTCGAGGAGGCGATGTGGACACGAGGAGGCTTTGCTGCACAAACGACTTCTGGCACGAATGCACGATCCGCTCTGCGGCGCATAACGTAGTGCTAGTGCAGATATTATTCTTCAGAGATGCAATGATCCTCTCGTCAACCTGCAGGGCCGGCTCCTCGGGGCAGAGCACAGGCGCTCCTTACAGCTGGCAGTCTCAGCCGAAGCTTCTGTGCTTCAATGTGCGACCGACACTGCTGAACTTGCCAATCCGTATATTACAGAGCCCGCAGCGACATGCACGTCGCCATGCATCATGCCCCCATGCAGTTTTAATGGACGCAATGGGCAAAGTACACGGCTCGCTGGGCAGGCTCCGAATGAAACCGATAGGAGGAATGCTGCCTGCATGCAGATGTCATCGGAGCCCCCAAACCGCGCGGTCGGCTGCACACTCAGTCGCCGTTGTAGTTCCGCGGGGCCAACCTGCAGTATGCGGCCAAATTTCGGCGTGCACACACACGCGCAAAAAAGGTTCAAATTTCACCAAGAACCACACTGAGTACAGTAAGCACACCCAGTGTCAAGTAACATAGATGAGCCCAGCAGCGAGGGCCGTCAGCCTGCCGCTGCCGCCCAAGCGTCATCTTCTCTCAGCAGCCGCCCTCAGCGCTGCAGGCGGTCATGGATCGCCGCACCGCCGCCACCCTCAGTGGCGCAGCCGGTACACGGTGCGGTACTCTATCGTACGGTCCGCCAGCGCCATGATAGCGTCCACGTGCAGCACGCCGGACGAGGGGCAGCTGAAGGTGTCGCTGCCGGTGCCGCCGTGCGGGTCGCCCCACGTCACATGCAGCCGCACCCCCCCGTCGGACAGCACCTCCGCATAGCCCGTGTGCTTCCCTGTATCACAGATCAAGCCTTTTCAGTGCAAATCACTGTTTCGTTTGTAGGCGGGTCACCCCACGCCAAGTGCAGTCACACCCGCACATGCACCTGTGCGTGCCCCGCGTGCTGCCCTGCACACATGAGATGATCGTTTTCGTCAGCACATTGGCAGGAGGGGGATTTGCTGGCGTTCACAGGTCTTGCGTCCACGTTCAAGTGAGCCCGCCCGTCGGGCCGCACCTCCGCATGCCCCGTGTGCTTTCCTGTCCACAGGCAGGTGCCGGTCCCACCTCAGGGTTAGAGCCCCTGAGGTGCACATCTACCGCCTCGAAACCAGCAATGCATGTGCCTGCAGCACCTGAGGGGTGCCGACAGCACAGCCAGCGGCCACTGTGCTGACAAACTGGACTGGGAGATGGTCAGGTGCGAAAGTGCGCTCCGGCCATCGGGCCGCCACAACTCAAAAGACATATGCTTCATCATCGAACCAGAGCACGCACCTCGTCGCAGGTCCCGCCGCTTGTAGAGCCGCTGCTCGCCGTTCAGCGGGTACCGCTCCACCACCTTGAAGAATGGTACAGCGGAAAACACCGCCATCTCGAACTCCTCATCATCCTGGCGTGTAGGATGCCACGTTTGAGAAGGCGAAGATGATACATCCGAGGCCTTCACTTCTATATCTGGACCCTCCACTTCGCATCGAGGCGCAGGCCGTACCGCTCGCATGACTCTGTGCAGGCTGATCATCTGCGCCTTGGTATGTCGTCTCATGCTGTGCTGTGCTGCTGGACTAACGTCGTACACAAGGCAAGACCAGCCGGCGTGCCTGTTTAATAATGAGCCCCCGCACCAGGCCCACGCCGCGGCGCACGAACCCATTAATCCGCACCGCGTCCATGGCAGCCTCCATGGAATCGCTGGCTGCCTTGTCCTGTGCCGCAAGCAGATGCGAACGATTGAACGATGCGGAATCCAGGGGTTAGGGTTTAGGGTTTAGGGTTTGTAGGCGTCACGAGCCCGTTGAGCCGCACCACCGCATCCACCGCCGGCGCCTTGGGGTTTAGTCACTGGCCGCCTTGTCGCCGGCCGCCTCATCCCGCGGAACAAGATACGGATGATCGAGACAGTCACCACAAGCTGCAGGATGTCACCGCCTCCTCGGTGTCGCTGGTGGCCTCTTTTCAGCAATGAGCGAGCAGCCCGCCTGTGCACAGCAGGCCGCAATGCGACCTCCACATGCCTAGGATCCAACGACACCAGCCAGATCCCTGCGCAGTCATCAGGCAGTCTGCACCACACAAAATCTTGTCTGATTGAAACCGGCCCACCATGTCCCAGGCGCCGTTGAAGTTGTGCGCCGCGGGAGGGCCCGCCTCCAGATTTTCTGCTCGCAGCACAACCACCCACTGCGCACCTTGTCCCAGACGCTGCTGAAGCTGGGCGCAGCGGGCGGGCTGGCCTTCGTTCTGCCGCTCGGCAGCCTGTTGCGACATGACATCAGTTCCGCACCTCGGCCGCTGAAGTTGAGCGCAGCGGGCGGGCCCGCCTTCGCCGACGCGCGCTCCAGCCCACACATGAGTACCAAGCCAGGTGGTTCCCCATCCAGGCAGATGCGCGCCTTGTCCCAGACGCCGCTGAAGTTGTGCGCCGCGGGCGGGCCCGCCTCCGCCGCCGCCTGCTCCAGCCCGCCCACCTCCCGCAGAAGCGCCTCCCCGACGGCCGCCGCGCTGGCGCCTTGCCGCGGCCCCCGACATCGCCGCCGCCGCGGCTCCAACGGCTCCCGCCAGCTAGCCTGCCACGCCTGCGGCCGCAGGATAAAGGCAGAGGCTGGTCATGGTCCTGGCCAGCAGCAGCAGGGCGGTCGATTGGCAGATAGCTGCCTGCCACGGCCCCCGACGCCGCCGCGGTTCCAATTCGTTCCCACCAGCTGGCCTGCGACCAAGCAACATCGGCAGCTCACAAGCTGTCGGTCGTGAGCACATGGTGCGCATGCTAAAGAACAAAAACTGGTGAGCTTTGGGCATCGCCAGCCTGAAGCCAAGCAGCCGCGGCATCCCTGCCAGGGCCCTCACACCTGCGCAGCGCATCAGGGGGGTCCTCACTCACAAATGTGACATCCCCAAACGAAACGCTCGAACAGACTTTTTCTACCTGCCAAACCGCCGAAGCGGCTGCTGACAGCAGCGTCAGCGCCAGCAGCGCGCCTATGAGCAGCAGCGACGCCACAAAAACGTCCCCTGCCAGCTGCCGCCCGTGCAGCGCGTCCGCTGTGACCGTCGCTATCGTTGCCAGCACCAACTGCAGCGTCAGCAGCTGGGCCTCGGGCCAGCGCCGCCGCCCACGCCGCATCTGCGCGCCGGGGCAGATGCCGGACAGCTTCAGGGTCGGCATCTGGTCTAGGACAGGCCTGGAACAGGTGTTGTAAGGCAGGTAGAAAATGGGTTCAGGATGGACGCTGATTTCCACGGTTTCAGGATAGACGCTGCTTCAGCGGCACCAGGAGAGCGGGTAGCCTTGCTGAAGACACGCGTATGCAGTGCCTGTACTGGCAGCCCGACGCCGTTGCTTGTTTGCACACCAACAACTGCCTTGCTGCAACAGAAGCATGATCCGCCATTCCTGATCGCCATTCCTGATCCGCCATTCCGGATCTCGTTATGTGAGGTCCCATTCCTCTATACGCTCGTAGCACTTGCAGCACCCACCTCGAGTGCAATGCACTCAAACAGTACACACCTGTGTTTGTTCTGCTGCCGCCGCGCCTGCTGCGGCCGCGGCCGGAAGGAAGTCCGCGTTCCGAGTGCCTGCCGAGCGCGTCCGCATGCGGCGCTTGTCTGCTTCACGTCAAGTCCGGTAGTGCGCCTTCAGACAGTGCTAGGTGCTGGAACAGCGGCGGGACATTGCCACCGCGGCACTCTGTCATGCGGGCGGCACTGCTTAGGTTCAAGGCTTGCTGTGGTGAGTGCATGATTGCTAAGAAACTGCCATGCCATCCCCAGCAGATCGCTCACCCAAAACAATGCAGCACACCCCGCTGACCTGCAGCAAAGGTGACGGGAGCATGCGCATGGGCGCCGTGCCCATGAGTTGCCTCGCCGCGGCTTAGCACCAGTTTGATGCCAGCTATACCCACGACGGCGCCCATGGCCACCATTTTCCACGACATGGCAGCAGACCGACCTGCCAAGGCTATCTTGTCCAAATTTTGTTGTTGCAAGGCACTTCGTCAAGGCACTTGCTGTCCGATGCTTGCAAGGCAAATTTGCCACCAGGGACTACGCAACGCGATCGGGTGCTGGTATTATCACATGATGTCATCGAGGCAGGTTGAAGCTTAGCAGAAAATGCAATTACGACGCACTGCACCTCGCTCAAAAACGCTGACCAAGACGGTGCGACTAAAGCACCTGGACCCGCCACCAATTGCACTGATTCCCGCGCTATTTGGTTCAGCAGAGAAAGGAGGTGCAGTGCCAGTTTGTGTCTGCGAGTTCTTTGCTTCATCCCTTGCATACTTTTACATGGAAAGCGTGCATGCACTATCCGACAGCGTGAAGACACCTTACACTCCCATCAATACCGTGCATGCGGTTCTGGGCGGTGGGAATGGCGGCTTATGCCGGCACCCCTCAAGACATGCTCAAAGTCAATCGACAATCGGCATGTCGAAAACCTAAAATTAAAACTAAGTCATGTCAGGGTGGTTGAAGTACAATGCAAAGTTCTGCACTGCACTCAGCTGACGGCCTCCAGCATTGCTGCTCTTCATTGCACAGGCATTGCGGAGCACACACACGTGTGCGCCCTTGCGGCCGGGTGGCGCCGCCATGCAGCGCTTGATGACCGTGCGCTTTCTCTCGTTTAATTGCGCTTCGAGGATCCGCCACTGCCGCCGCGGCCCTCAGAAGCCCGTCTAGCGCAGCCCTCAGAAGCCCGTCCAGCGCAAAGGCGCAGTCTTTGGCTCCGGAATCTCAAGGTGCACCGACTTGGTGACCTGCCCCGCATCGTCCAGCAGCATGAAGCACATGCCCGTGAAGAGCTGCGGCAGTGGAAGAAGGATAAGATTCGTGTCTGCCAGACATGTGCTGCATTCGGCATCCGGGATCCGCCACCATGTGCGTCGACAGGGCAGCAGCAGGGCAGAGCGGCGATGCACAAATCGTCTGCAGGACAGCGACAGCACGCATGTGCTGCGATGAGGCTGCACACCATGGGCGGCGCAGTGGTGTCGAAGGCGCCGTCGGCGTTCTCGGCACAGTAGCCGAGGGACGCCCACGCCAGGAACGCCGACGAGGCGTCCGCGGCGGCCACGTGGCGCGCCTCCTTGGCCGCCTTCCAGCACTGCAAGTCACAGAGCAGTGCTGAAGCCTAGCTGACTCTGGGCGGGACCTCGAAGGCGCAAGTGACAGCGACAGGGCGCAGTTGCGCGGTTGGACGCAAGTGCAAGTCGGTGCTGCTGCAGACAGCAGGATGCAGGTTTCTCCAGGGAGTTTGACTCCGACTGTTGAAAATCTGGAAACGCACCTTCTTGTGCAGCTTGAGGTTCTCCTCCACGGCGTAGAACCCCACCTTGCACTTGTTGGTCACCGGCCGCCACTGCGGGCGCAGATCAAACATGGTCAACACACTTTGAGACCAAACACAGACCCCGCAGACTGGATTCCGAAATCCACAATGCGTACGCAAAAGTGCGACACGGACGCAGAGCTGTCGTCCCAATAGCAGACATTTTATCAGGAGCGGCGAGTCACTACATCAGCACAATAATTCACTGAGCATGATCAGTATGATTGGTGACCGTACCTCCACGAAATCCTCTGTCAGGACGCTGGGCACACGATCCCAGTCGGCGTCGTCGTACAGGTCGCAGAAGGCAGCCGCGGCGGCGGCGGCTTTGTGCACGGACTCGTTGCCGGCGGCGCCGCTTGCGACCCGCGTGAACAGCGCCGCGTCGAATGGCGGCGCCCCCTCAATGGCCTGTCGGGAAGCAGTGTCAGTCTTGATGGGGACACCCTCAGCCCTTGTTGAATCCCTCACAACAACACAGCAGAATGAGCTGCGATGAGCTGCGACACTGCAGGGGCATATTTCAAGCTCAAAGTTTTCAAGTACGAGCTTCGATTGCACAACAGCGTCGGCACCACCTGCAGCCGAGCGTCCGCTTCGCGCCAAGACAGTTGATCTTTAGCACCTGTCAGCAGACGGTCAATGAGGCAGGGTAGTTGAGGCACACCGTCTTTTTGGGGGTGCAGCTGTGCACGACGAGCTCCTTGACTGCAGTGCCGTCCTCCGTCCAGATCGCCAGCCAGATGGCGACGACGTCCACCCCTGCGTGTGGCTGCCCTGCGTCCGGAGCGCACGCCAGGCCAATGTCCTGACAGGCGCAACGGTATGGATGAGAAATCGCAAGTTCTCACTCATAAGAAATAACTTCCTCTAACTGCGTGTAGGCAGCCTACGTTCCTAAGTACATGTGTTGCGGCGGTGGGATGACCAGAAGGCTGGTGTCAGGCTGATGCACGGCGACTGTAGCTGTCATATGGTTGAAGAAGCCGACCACCCGTTCATGGACTGGCGATGCTGCACGACGTATGTTGAGGCATACGTTGTACCTGGTACGCATTGCTTGCAGTGGAGACGCGTGTGCACCATGAGTTGCGGCCAATGCGGTCGGGAACGTGCCTTGTACCACACAAGGGCGAAGCTGCACTTGTCGGCCTCATTGACGGCCGTGGCCAGCACCTCAGAAGAACCCGCAGTCGCCATTGCCCACTGGTTCTTCAGGGACTTGACAGCGTCGGCTTTGCGCATGTCCAGCGGCGGTGAGTTGCCTGGGGATGTAAACCGGTGCATTTGAGGATTCGGTGGCAATTTCAGAGCCCGAGCGCGCAAGATTCTACTGGTGCACCTGCACCGTGCTGTGCGTGATCAGGTAAAGCTGGCGACGGGCAAGCCCCGCAACGCAGCCGCACCTTGGTGCAGAAGCGCATCAGGAGCCAGGAGAGACCTGACGGTGCAGACATCGTGCTTGGCGACAGCCTCCGCCAGCTTCTGTGCTTTTGATCCCAGAGTCGCCATGCCTGTCGCGGCTGTGCACTGGCGGGTGGATCAAGCGGGCGTGAGCGGAGCGAACGTTGAGAAATAGACGAGCCTGATATGGGACAAAGTGGACTTGAAACTGGCAGCACGCTGGGCACACTTGCGCGTGGCCTCTGCGATGCATGCTGGGGAACGATTCTTTCGTTACCATGTGTTTCCCACAGCGTTCCATGTACGACACACGTCCAGCTGTGCCGTCAATAAAACGGCTGCTGACGGCAGATCGCATTACTTGGACTGATATAGCTCGGGGCATGGGAGCGCTGCCCAGCCGTTGCCAGTTATCGCGTCGGCTGCACCCGTATGCGGCGCCGGTCCGCTGTCAGACTGACATCCTCAACAGCCTAACGACTGGTCCGCCTGCAGACCGATCTGGAATGTTAAGACCCTCACACCAGTCCGCCGTTCTGGAAAGTTCACACTTTCAGAACAGTCCAGCCCTCTAAAACAGCGGATAGTCTTTCGGGAAGGCCTTGCGCAGGCGCGACCGCTCGGCGCGCGCCCAGTGCGCCCAGCCCAGCCGCTCGAACAGTGCCACGCGCTGCTGCAGCGCCTTTTCGTTGGGCGCCTCGTCCGCCGGCGCCGCCTGCGTCATGCAGCAGGAGCGACTTCTTGTCAAGAGCGCGGAGGGGAGGGCGCCGCAAGCTGCAGGGGACCGCCCAAGCCGCCACAGTCCTCTTGCCACGCTTCACAGCACTTGTGTGCTCGCCGGCAGCAGCTGGATGTGCAAGGGGGAAAGCCAGGTTCTGGAGGCGCAAAGACACAGACAAGGAGTGAGCCAGTCACCTGTTTGATCTCAAACTCACAGCAATTCGTAATCTGATTTCGACCCACCTTCTCGAGGGCGCGCAACGCGGAGGCCAAGCGGCCGGCACGCGCCTCGCGTCGCGCGTGTAGCGTCGCGTGCGCCTTCTCTGTCGTGTCCACCCACTTGCGCAGCTCCCTGCAGTGTGGAAGCAGGTACAGCATGGAGATAGCACAGCACACACGCACAGCGACACAGCGACCCTCGCGTCTCAGGTGCGCCTGCTCCGTCGTATCCTGCCGTACCCGCCCACTTCCTGCGGCTCCCTGTTCGGCCAAGCTCAGGAGTTGTCAAGACATGTGCAACACATACATATGGCGCGTAGCAGCGATGCCTTCTCTGTCGGTGTCCGCCCACTTGCACAGCTCCGTGTGGTCCATGATAGGGTTTAAGCATCGAATAAACGAAACACTGTGGAATTTGAATGCAATCTTGCGCAGCTTGCTGGCAGGCCCGGACAGCGCTTTCGAGAAGGAGGAAAGGCTAGCGGCGGAAGGCAAGTGTATCGCGGTGCCTTTGGGGACAAGTACGTGATCCCAAATGCAGAGGCCAACACGGCGTCTGTGCTCACGCTCAGGCCAGCAACACAGGTGGAATTGAGACTCCCGACACTCAAGATTTCCTAGCGATTCTGCCCACCTGAAAGCCTGCTCCACGGTGTCGTCATCCGCCACGGCAGCCGTTTCCTGCTTCCCGCCCTCCGCCGCCGCCGCCTGAGCCGACGCCGCCATTGCCGTTGCGTCCACTGGGGGCGCGTCGACACCGTCTGCCGCAGGCTGCCCCTCCGCTGTGTCAGCTGCGGGCGCCGCCGCCGCCGCAGCGTCCTTGGCGGGAGCGGACGCGGAAGCTGCTTCCTCAGCGTCCAGCAGCGCGGTCACCTTTGCGGCCAGCGCCGCCACGAGCGCCGACTGCTGCTCCTCAAACCCCTTTTTGCGCTTTGCGGACCCCGGGCCCTCCTCGGGGCACTTCTGCGCCAGAAACCTGCGCCAGCACAGCGCAGCGGGAACATTAGTGATTTAGTGTCGTCACAAGTGTCGTCACAAGGGGCGTCAAACTTGTCGCTTGTCAAACTCCTCCTCGCATGACAATTGCGGCTTAACACACCCTCCTCGGGGCTCTTCTACGCCAGCAACCTGCGCGGCACAGGTGTATGGCCTCATGCGATGAACCAGCAGCGTCGTGGTCGGGAGAGCGAGAAGCCTTTCTGCGTCTGGGCGGCAGCGGGGAAGTACTGTGCAATGTGCCCGATAGATTCTCATGCCGAGCATGCAGCTCCAGCTCATGGATGCACCCGTGGTTGTGATGGCTTGCAGCATCGAGCGTCATGGCATTGGGTTTGCGGAGGCTGCGTCAGCTGTGTCACTCGTTGGCAAGGCAGCAGGAAATGCGATGTGGAAAGACGTCAACTCTGCCACAGCACTTGTCGCAGGACCAGCAGGAACTGCGGCGTGGAGACGCACTTGGCGAGCGCATCGGCGTCGATGGCCGCGATGACGGAGTCGGCGGCCGCCACTACGTTCTGAGGCGCCGTGCTGTTATCTTCAGTATCGCCGTCCTGTGCAGCGGAGTTGCATGCATGCTGGCTGACGCAATTGCGAGAATGTTTGTTGTTTGCCAATGCCACATTTGCACACCATGTGCATGGGCACTGGCTCGACAGTCCACTGCGCAGACGTCAGCAGGTGCCACTCCCTGGGTCAGCGAACGTGCTGTGTTGTGCAGACGGTGAAACGAAGCTGCTTGTCCATGCCAGCATGTCCACTTCCCTGTTTGATTGCTTCCTGCCGCACCTCAGGCTTTGCGGCCGCACGGCGGGTGAGCCGCTCCTGCAGCAGCGGCAGGTGCCCGGGGTATGCCTCTAGCAGCTGCGCCAGCAGGCCCTCGTAGGCAACCCGGTCCTCCTCGGCCACCGTCTTCAGGCCCTGTACAATGGTTTGAATCATATGTGGAACTAGTATATATAAGTGGAACTAGTATATATATATATACATACTAGTTCCACTATATATATATACTTACTATTTACATACATATCATAGTGTATAATGTATATAATATATGTACAAATGTAGTGGTCCTCCCTGGCCTCCGTCTTCAGGCCATGTGCAGTAGACACCGCAAAGCTGTCATATTCGTGCCCTGTCGACGGCGCATAGCGAGCACTGCGCAGCGCACCATGCAGGGGTTCGAAAGCTGTCGAGTCGCGTGCTGCTGGATTCGCCAGCCGACGAGACTCCAGCTCCGAGGCAGGAAGCAAACGTAAACCGCACCTTGAGCAGGGACACCTTGGCATCGCGCACAGCGTCGTCCAGCCGCTTCTCGACGCTCGGCTTCTCCCCAGCATCTGCGTCCTCATCCCTGCCCTTGTCCTGCTCCTGCTCCTCCTTTTTGGCAGGCACCAGGTACTGCAGCGAAATGGACCTGCGCAGAGGTTGCAATGCTGGCAATCAGACCAATCCCAACCGTTCGCCATTTTGATCATACAGCATGTATCTGCGGAAGTCGTGAAGACTCGGGCGCCTTGCCGCTGGCGTTGAGGCGTGTCTTTCACGGCAGGGCTTTTGCTTTCTGCTCAAAGTCAGACGACTGAATGCAATGCTCAGCACCATTGCTCGGCATCCAGGGCGCCTTATCCTGGCGTTTGGTGGGTTGCCGGGGCTTCCGCATGCGCACTATTGTCGGCACCTGCACAGAGCACGTGTGAATTCGCACCCGGGCGCCTTGCCACTGGCGTCGAATGCGTTGCCGGGGCTGCCGCCGGCGGCGCTGCTGGCACCGGCGCCCAGCTTGGCCAGACCCACTGCGCCGCTGAGTAGCCGCCCTGCGGTGGCGTCCTTAGGAAGCTTGTCTTCTGGGACCGGTCCCACGAAGATGGCGGCGCGCTCGCCTGCACGACATGCGTTGTGATAAGACGAGATGATCAAGCGCCGGCGGCGCTCTGCTGGCACTTGCGCCCAGCTTGGAAAGACCCACTGAGCAGCGGCCCTGCCGGCACATCCTGGGTGTCTGTTTTTGCTTCGGCACGATGCTCGCGCGGTGCTCAGAAACACCGGCCGAAAGACGGCTGAAAGACGGCCGTCGACACCGCGAGCTGACCTGGTCTTGGTGCCCCAGGGTGCATTGTGGTGTGATCCCAGCAGAAAAGACGGACAGAAACGTCGTCTTGTGTCTGCTGGAGCCCGAGCGGCGAGCACCCAGGGGGAGTAGAAGGTGAGACAGCCTCAGCCTCGGAAGGCTGGCTCCAGCAAAGCTGTCAGTGCTCATGTCAGCCGAGCAGCTACCAGGGTGTGGCGCGCGCAGGGCGGCTGTGCGTGGGACTCTACTTCACATGCCGCAGGAACGTGCAGCCTGTTCTGTTGGGGAACGGAGCGCAAGGTCCCGAGCCAAGGTGTAACTCCTGCCGAGGGGCAATCAGTTGACAAGATGCAGAGAATGTGCAGGGGCCATGCCGTTCACGCGTGGCGCAGGCAAGGGCCTCGCCTGGCGCCAGTGACATGCACATGTTGTTGCGCAGGCTCTTGCGCAGGATCGAACAGGAGAAAAAGCTCCTAACTGATCGACGAGGGAAACCTTGCAGTCCATGGTATTCGGTCCTATCAAGGTGAATGGCGGCCAAAGTCTTGCCTGGCGCCAGGGACTTGTCCTTCAGCGGGTTGGATCCCGTCAGCGAGTCGCTGTTGCTTCTGTACACCGGCACAGTGATGGCGTCGATCTTCTTCTCCACCTCCTGTCGCCGTTACACAACGGACGAAAGTGAACAGAAGTCCTGTAAGGATCCTAGACTGGCAGGTGTCTAGTCTGGCAAGTCACCGTGAGTGGTGTACATGGGAACGGCGGGCGCCCAGCTTCTACTCATTACTAACTGTTGTATTCCAGTTGTTTCTCGAAGTGCACATTCTTGGGTTTGGCAAAGCACGGCAGCGCTGATGGCGCCAGTCTTCTTTGCCGCCTCCTGCACCAGACGCGACGGAGAAACAGAATGGGATATGCATTGCATTCCTTACTGTCGTGTCACATTGCACTGCATAGCTGATGGATGTCGGTCGTCTCCTGTCATTCAGACGCGGGACAAAAGTCAGATACCAGGCCATGCGAGTGCCACAGCATTCTTGCAATCGAGTACGGCGTCAGGATGTGCTGGCAGACAGTCTAGGCACACAGTTGCCTGCGTGCAGATGCAGCCGGCAGTATATGAAGCCGCAGCAGCCTCGCCGACCTGGTGCCGCGATGATGCATGTGCATGTCAGTTGCACTGACGTGATGCACGCTGACAGTGCAGGCGTCCTGCTGCGAGCGCATCCCTTCCTCGGGAGCGGCAGCGTGAGACGACATTGGCAAGGTGCTTCTGCATGGAATCTTTTATGTTTCGCGTCTCACCAGGGGCTGGTGGCAGGTGGAGATTTCATAGGTTTGTATCCAGCCGCGCTGGGTTGCCACATTGCAACGAGGCTCAGATCTGCACTACTTCTTGCAGTTCCGACCCACCAGGGGCTAGTGGCGCAGCTTCATGGAGCAGCGCGGATATGAAATGCCGCAGGAAAACGGGCAGTGCCACAAAATTTTCCAGGTTGTTGCTGTCAGTTATCAGCATGTCAGTATTCAGCAGAGCCTCTCACCAGCGGCTGGTGGCGCAGCTTTTCGAGCAGCACCGGGTCGTCGTGGCGCAGGAAAGCGCGCAGCGTGAGGTCGCCCTTCTTGACGTCGAAGCCGGCGGGGTAGATGTCCGCGACACCCAGCAGCTGCTTGTTGGCGTCATGCACCATGACAAACTGCGCCTCCAGCACGCCGTCGTACACATACCTGCGGTGAACGGGAAAGATGTCTTGAAGCATGTGTGGAGAACAGATGAGCACCAGAGTGGAGAGTGAATTTGTATGGCGATTGTCCGCCGCGCCCAGCAGCTGCTTGTTGGTGTGGTGCACCGCGACGGGCTGCGCATCCAGCACGCCGCCATAGACGTATCTGCGATAGAATGAAGCAAGTGCAGGTTTCGTAACCCCTGCTTTCAGGACGTGAGTTCACGTCTCTTCTCGTACTGAATCCATTCCGTGCATCATGGGCAGGCGCTGCGTGATCTTGCCGACTTTCGTCAGGCTCAGCTTGTACGTCAGCATGGTGCCGTGCTACGTGCAGACGTGCGGCAGGACATCCCGATTAGTGTAGAGGTTCGAGTCTAGATATCAGAACATTGACACCTCAGTCCCTGGCTGCGCACCCGTTCATCATGGGCAGCCGCGGCGTGATCTTGCCGCCCTCGATGAGGCTGAGCTTGTAGGTGAGCGTCAGGCCGTGCGGCGTGCGGCCGCGCGGCAGAGCATCCCGCGGCCCCTCCAGAGGCGCCAGCTCCGAGGAAACCGGGCGCAGCGGGATGAGCAGGGACTCTAGCTTCGCCTGCGGCGCCAGCTTCTCCGGCCGGATGGGCGCCCGCAGCTGCAGCTTCACGTTGCCTGCAGATTTGAATATGACAGAAGGGATGAGCAGGGACTCGAGCTCCGCCTGCAGCGCCAGCTTCTCCGGCCGGATGGGCGCCCGCAGCTGCAGCTTCACGTGCCTGCAGCAGAGTGGAAAGTGAGAAGCTGAGGGTGAAGCGGGGTGAGCAGGGACTCTATAGCTTCGCCTGCGGCGGCAGGGTTTCCGGCCGGATGGGCGCCCGCAGCTGCAGCTTGCTGTTGCCTGCATGGTGTTCCCTAGCACGTTGAAAATGTGTTGATAAGGAGCAGGGACTCTAGCTTAGCCTGCGGAGCGAGCAATCCCTTCTTGGCAAAAGCGTCCAGCGCAGCTCGCACCTGCAGAGCCGCCACGAAGGCC
>JAABUM010000522.1_pt1 | contig 66310 bp, 50 predicted proteins | sample 5559161 | NCBI WGS metagenome assembly JAABUM01 (sample SAMN10711868, study PRJNA513369) | rock metagenome | isolation source: Antarctica rocks | place: Antarctica: Victoria Land, Siegfried Peak nord
CGCTCGTCGTGCTGCTCTCAGCGATTGCCTTGCACCGTGTCGGCTACGGCATGGTGCTCGTCGTGGCGTTCAGCGTCGGATTGGCGGGGACGCTGACGGCAATCGGGCTGGCGTTCGTGTACGCCGGACGCTGGATGAAACGTCCGACGAGCGTTGCCGGAAACCGCCTTGTGCGGGTGCTGCCCGTCGTCAGCGCTTTCATCATCGCGTGCGTCGGCGCGGGCATTTGCTACGAAGCGCTCAATCAGGCCGGGTACACTGTGCCGTCCTTATCCGCAGCGCTCTCGTTAAGATAAGCTCGCTGTTCTTTTAATTACACTGGCGAGTAAGATACACTCCTGTGCGTGCTACGAATATGAAAATCGTGTGATTGAAGAAATAAACATGGCTATTGTGGAGAACATTCAGTGAGCGAGCTACTGCGTTTCGGCGTGGAGAAGAAACCGGACAATCGGAGTGATGTTGGGAGCGGCACGCCGCCGCATCGCTGCCGCGAGCGTGGGCGTGCTTATGGGCAAGACGTTTCAAATTGAGCAATGAAGTTTATCTGGCGATGCAATCGCGCGGCTTCCGACTGACGCGCAGAAGTTTCTTTCATTGAGCAAGCACTGCTGATAACTTTGATGCGTCAAATCTTTTTCGAGCGCGGCGTGAGGTCAAAGTGGTAGATCACGTTGCCGCTTTCGGCTTCGACTCCGGTTTGAACAAAGCCTATTTTGCGTGCGATGCCTTTGGCGGAAAAATTATCCGGGTGCATCTTCAGCATTATGCGCGTCGCGCCGCGCAGATTGCAGATCACTTTGGCGGCTTCAAGCGACACCATTTCCAGACCGTAGCCGCGATAATCTCTGTCTATGATTAATCCATAAGCCGGAACATCGAAACCTGCATCCCAACCGCGCAGTATAAAAAACCCGACGAGTTTATCGTCCCAAATCATTCCCGCATAGACATCTTTTTCGCAATTTCGCAAAAGCTCCGCGATGGTTGCGATGTCGAAACCGAACGGATAAAAAAAACGCGCATATCGCGGCGGCTGCGCCAGAAGCATTGCCGATAGCAACGGCGCATCTTCAGGGCTAAGCGGGCGAATCGTGAGGCTGTTTTCGCTCATAAAGTTCTTCAATCAATCTTTCAAGTTCTTCAATTAATTTTTCGCCGCAGTTTGCAGACATGCTCCGAGCGCATCGGCAATGTAAGCGACTTCTTCTTTGGAGAGACGCGCCGATGACGGCAGGCTAAGTCCCTGCGCGCCCAATTTTGTTGTCACAGGAAATGTCTGTCCTTCAGCCGCGCGAAGATATGGTGGTTGTAGATGCGTGGGATAAAAGAACGGGCGCGTCTCGATGCCCTTGTCCAACAATCGCGCCATCAGCAAAGCTCTACCAATTCCTTCAGGAATGCAAATCGAATAAAGCCAGTAGACGCTTCTTGCCCATGATGCTTCCGTCATCGTCGTGACAGGAAGATTTTTCAAAGCGTTGTCGTACCATGCGGCGACTTCGCGCCGCCTTTCGATGAACCAATCAATGCGCTCCATTTGCGCCGTGCCGATAGCAGCTTGAAGGTTGGTCATGCGGTAATTGTAGCCGACTATCGGGAAATGATAACGGCGTTCCGGGTTCATGCCCTGCCCTTTGAGAAGGCGCGCTCTAGCCGCAAGCTTTTCGTCGTTTGTCGTAATCATGCCGCCTTCGCCTGTGGTGACGATTTTGTTGCCGAAGAAACTAAAGGCGGCGATGTCACCGATGCTGCCGACGCGCCGTCCTTTATATTCTGCGCCGTGCGCTTCGGCGGCGTCCTCGATGATGCGGAGATCATGCTCTTTCGCAAGTTCGAGAAGCGGCGTCATATTTGCCGGATGTCCGTAGAGGTGAACCGGCATAATAGCTTTCGTTCGAGCCGATATCTTCGCGGCGGCGTCGTGCGGATCGAGCGTCCACGTGGCGGCGTCCACGTCTGCGAACACAGGCTGCGCGCCGCAGTATGTGACGGCGTTGGCGGAAGCGATGAAAGTTAAATCGGGAACGATCACTTCATCGCCGTGGCCTATGCCGAGCGCGAGCAACGCGACGTGCAGCGCCGCCGTGCCGTTGACGATGCTGACGGCATGATCGACGCCGCAAAAGTCCGCGAAGCCTTTCTCGAAGGCTTCGACGTAGCTGCCGCTGCCGGAAATCCAGCCGCTCTCCAGGCACTGATTAACGTACTTTTTTTCGTTGCCCGCGAGGACAGGCTCGGCCACAGGAATAAATCGTCGCGTCATTAAATGATTACCTTCGATCAAAGTCGTTTCGTTTTAATTCAATCATTAAAGCACAGATGCGAAGGCTTCTAAATATTCGCGCCCGACGTGCGACAGGTTGCGTGAGTGTATGAACTGCTGTGCATTTTGCGCGCGCCGTGCAGATTGTGCCGGATCGTTAAAATGCTTGAGAAAGACTTCGGCGAGCGATTGCGGCGAGTACGGATCAAACATCAAGGCAAGCGCATCATCTGTGCCGAGCCGTTCGGTGAACTGCGGAATGTTTGAACAGGCGACGGCTTTTCCGTGATACATCGCGTCCATAATAACCGCGTTGAGTCCGGCTTCGCTGATCGAGGCGCTGACGACGAGCGATGAATTTTGATGAAGAACCGGAATGTCTTCATCGTCCACATAACCGAGCGCGAATAGATCGCGGCCTATTTCTAAACCGTGCGTGTCGCCCCGCAAAAGCGTTTCCGTGTTCGGCCCGGCAATGACGAGCGCGACATCCGCATTCGATTTCTGCTTGAACAAAGCGAAGCCTTCGACGATGGTTTCCACACGTTTGTGTCTCGCCGCCCAGCCGAGCGTGAAAACATACTTGCGCTTTGCGATGCCGTAACGCCGACGCACTTCCGCGCTTGCCTCGCTCATGCGTTGGTCACTTTCGCTTTGTTCGCCTGCGCCGGTTTCATTGGGGACAAGATAAATTCGTTTGGCACGGGAAACGGGCAGTCCGTAAATTCCTCGTGCTTCATTGCTGATAAAGTCGGAGGAAAAAACAACGAGGTCGGCAAGATGCGTCCACTTCTTAACTTCGCGGCGCAGCGGCTCTGTCAATTCGCTCCATGCGTCCGTGTGTTCATGCGCCAGATCGTGCAGCGTGATGACAACCGGTTTGCGTGGCTGCCATTCTTCCAATTGGGGAAGCGTGAGGTACGGATACGGCATAAAGATTAAATCGAATTCGTTCGTTCGTTCATCGAGCCAACGCAGGCCGCGTCCGTCAAGCGCGCGCAGGCTACGCTGTTCGAGGAAGCGCGCATGTTGTTCATAGTCTGTGAAAAATTTGGAAGCCGGTAGATTGTTTAGGTGCGATGTTTTTCGCGCGCGGGCGTTTTTTTCGAGCGTGGTGAAGATTCGGTTGCGCGTCCTTGCATTAGCGTCGATACCGATTCGCTCGAAGCTCGTGTGCGGCAATTGCGGCGCGGGCAAAAAGTGGTTGCTCGAATCAAAGAGCGGCCACATTAAATGAAAGTGCCAATTGTTTCCGGCGAGTCTGGAAAATTCTTCGAGCAGTTTGACGGTGAAGAGCCGCACGCCGCCGCCGCTGACAATCTGATCGAAGATGCCGACATGAACAGTTTTTCCTTTCATAGTTCGACGACCGTAGAGAAATACGGCTGAAGCGAAAATTTCGGATTGAAGAGTTGTTCTAAACTATCAAAAACCGATGTGTGCGAGATTATGCGAAGCCTGTTACGTGGCCTTAACCCGAGAGGATTGGATTGAGGTGGGCAGCGCGACCGTGCAGCAGTGGATTATCACTCTGCGACACGCATAGCAGACGCTAAATTGAAGAGAGGCGCGCGGCTTCGGTCAATGATCGTGAGTTAAATGATTCTCGCCGTCGCCGCGCGCTGTTTTGGTTTGGGTCTCTAATGCGTATAAAGATTTTCGTGGCCGCGATAATCTTCCGGCAGGCGGTAACATGCCGGAGAGATTGCCTATCGCGCTTTTAGGACTTCGGCAATTGTTTCAAAAGCAGTTGACCGACAGCCTCGCGCGACATCATGAGTTTGACGATGATTTGTTTTCCGTTCGACGACACAGAGGTGTTCTCATAAACGGTTTCTTCATCACGCCCACTTTTGACGGCACGGCCGATAGCAAGCAGTGCGTTATAGCCCTTAGCTAATTGCGCGGCGCGCGCGACGGATTTCGCTTCGGATGTAGCAGTGAGAGCAACATCGCTTTTGTTCAGCTTCGCCGTTAGATTCAGCGCCCCGCTTCCTTCAAGAAAATCCAGCGCGTTGCTGCTCTTCAACGCCGCCATAAAGTCTCTGGCGACGGTCTCCAATTTCGGGCTGCCGGTGTTCCGGCTAACCGTCGCCTCGCCGAGCGTGCCGTCGGAACTGCGATTAGCGGTGACGGCTATTTCAAACGGCTTTTTGAGATCGAAATCGCCCAAATCCTTCATCAATTTAACTTTTGTTAAAAGATCGACGAAGGGTTGTTTGCTGATTTTTCGCGGCCGCTGAACCTTCGTTTCAGTGACAACCTTATCGAGCTTTTCCGTGTCGAGCTTTTCCGTCGTCGCAGGCTTCGCGGCTTCTTGTTTCTGCGCGAGCTTGTTTCCGGCAGTCGCGACACTCGATAAGATCAGCACCAGCACAAAGATATTAATCAACCCTAAAGACTTAGGATACGAGTTACATGTAAATCTCAAATTGCCCTTTGATAAAGGCAGCGTCTCCACTTTATGCACTTCCGGTTTCATTCCTCACTACTCCTTAATAATTCGCTACGGTTAAACTGTTTCGCATTTATTAACTTGCGGGGACTACTGAATTACTTTATGCAAATCAAGAGCATCGAATTAGCCATAAACAGGCAACGGTAAATTTATCATGAGCCTTGTGCTAACAATCCGTTCCGCACCGTTAGCCCGCGCGCCAACTGCGTACATTACGGGCAAGCTATCTATCAACGGGCCTGCCGAGGCTTCAATGTCTACACCGGCGCTCATCAACTGTTTTCCGATAAGCAACTCGAACCGACTTTCGAGTTCATTCACGCGGCGATTGAAGGCTTGATAAGAGGGCAGTTGGAGAAACCGCTCGCGCCAATGATTTGCCATGTAATCATAAATGCTGTGATGTGTCGTGTGACATTGCAGATGCCCGAAAATATACATCGTTAAAAGTTCTTCATTTAGTTGGCTGGTTTCGTCGCGCTTCTTCTTCGCTCCTCTGTTGTTGTCTTTCCGTGTCTAAAATTCAGCATGTGTTACTTTAACGACAGCTTTGCCCTGCCAACCGGACGGCGGCTTGACGTTAATACTGAACGTCTTGCGCTCACCGTCTTGGCTTGGAACCAAAGAAGGCGGTAGGTCGTCTGTTTGCTCGGCAACCGACTTGCCCTTATCGTCGAGCAGTGAAGTAGTCAATTCAACCTTTCGCAATAGCTTACCGCTGGAATTCTTTATTTCCCCTAAGACGTACCAACCTCGCCCGTTCATAACGAATTGAGACTCCACATTGCCAACCTCAACCGGTTCTTGGGAAGCGCGTTTGCCTGAAGTATTAGGTTGAGCGACAAATTGAGTAATTGGTTGCTGCTCGACGGGTCGAGCAATGGGATGCCCGACAGGTGCAAACAGCGGAGCCGGTGCTTTTGCTGCCGTATTGCTGTTGGTTGCCACGGCCGCGTTCGGCGCTGTTGCGACAGCCGTGGTATCGGTCGCCGCTGTCGCACTGCTGGTTGTGTCCGGCTGAGGTGAGGTGGCCGTCGTCGGCTCATCTGATTTGCAGCCAGTAAACATAACTAAGAATAAACCGATGATAAGTGCTTTGTTGCTGTATCTATTCACTTCTTGCCTCGCTTCTTCGCCTTCGCTGCTGCTATGAGTGCCGCGTTGCTGCTATTTGTGCAGTGTTGCAGCAATCGCTTCTTGAATCTTACCCCGTTTAGTGGAGAGGGAGATAGGCCTCTCTTTCGAGCCTCACGCTGCCTGTTTCAACTGCGCTTCATAGTAACGCGCTTCATAGTAACGCGCTTCGTACGGTTGTGTTGCGAAAATTATCTTTAGGCACGAAATTTCTTCGCGTGCCTATCGAGTTCACGCAAGATCATCATGACGAGAGCATCGTTTCCCAATGATGATGAGGCGGCCTTCAAACTGCTCTATTTAGCCCCGGCGTAATCATTGCGCAAAGGTGGACGATGCCGATTCCACATTGGAGTCAGGCGATGCAGGCATTCTCGATCATCTTTGAAGGCAGAGTGCCGACGCTGGATGGAAACTCGTTTACACAATTCATCTGGTAACCCCCTTAGTGATTGGCCTGCGGCTTCCTTATATTCGCATTGCTCTTGTTCGTTCCATTTGCTTGATTGCTATTCTTCGTCTGAGCCTTGTTCGCATTACGAGCGCTTTCTTCGCCGTGACAGTTCTTCGCTATCCGGTAACCGGCCTTTTCAGCTTCCGCCCGGCTGGAGAATGTCACGATGTTAGCTTTGGCAATCTTATCGTAATCGGGGCAGTTCGACAGATGATAGATGTGACTACCTTTATTGCCGCGAATCGAGCCATTGGCAGAAGAAGTAGTGACGGTGGTGTTATTGGCTGAATGCGTAGAGTTATTCCCCACCGCGTTGCCGATCTTATTTGTAATGGTCGAGGCAACATTGCCGGTCGCGTTAGCTACATTACCGGCGACGTTGCCGACTGTGTTAGTGGCGTTTCTGGTATTAATGTTACTCAGATTGTAGTTGTTCGCATTGCTGTTGGCGTTGCTACCGCCTCCGCACGCTATTAGAAACGTGACACTGGCAATTGCCAGTATGCCGAGAAATCCTTTAACTTTCATTTTCTGTTTTCTCCTTCATAAAGTCAAACTATCGAAACCCGTTATTTCTGCCACGCGACAACGTCTTCCATCCTAGCTTAGGTCACAGTGGAATTTGATCGTCGTGAGTGCTTCATATATTAAAGCTCTGAGGTTATCGGTGACGTTCATTTACACAAAATTATTTACACCTTCTTTACCGGGATCGGTGAAAAGAGTTAAAAAGTCTTGCGCGGCCTTCATCTTCTTTGAAATTCCGGTGAGCCGAGCAACAAAATAATAACCTTGCTGGCGTGGGCGGGCAGCGCCGCGCCAGATTGGCTCTTTGCCGCCTGCACAGTCGGGCTGGAAGCGGTTATTTGAAGAACTGCGGGCGCGGGCGGTTTTGAGTCCTCATTTATTTGGTTTATACCGCTCGCTCCGGGCGTTTCTTCTGCTATGACGTTTTCGAGAGCAGCACGCGTCTTGATCGGCAAGTCTCCGCCGAGAGCGATATGCGAGACGCGTGCAAGGATGTCCTGCGGGCTGTCATTCGCATCTCCCTTAAACAGCGCGATGAGATCGACATGCGTTCCCTTGATTTTGTTAGTGGCAAGCGCGCCGGCGAAATTGAATCGTTCGAGCAGCGCGCCGGTCGAAAGCCACTGCTCCGCCCGGTCTGGATAGCCGTCGGGAGTGATTCTGCCGAAGATCGGTTGACCCATGCGCGCAATCGAATCAAGCAGCGAGCGGTCACCATCCGTCTCTGCTTTCAGCGCACGTAAAGCAGCCGCCGCATATTCAAACGGCGATCTTGTTTTGGCCCTGTAATTGGCGCTCGAGAAAAAATCTGGAGAAGTAATAATCGCCCGTAGTGTTTCACGAATTGAACCGTCGGTTTTGAGAAAGACTTCGGCGGCGCGATTGATGACAGATGGCGGCGGGTCATCGCTCCAGAGGCGGCGCGCTAGTTTCGTCGAGATGAAGCGCGCCGTTGACGGGTGATGCGCGAGAATGTCTAGTACGCGCTCGCCATCCGCGATTCCGCCGCCCGCAGGGATTCTCTTCCCTAGAACAATCTTCTCGCCGTTATCATGAGCCGCTGGATTGAAAACAAAAAGACCTTCGACGTTCGGCTTGGCAATTGACCAGCCGGTGAAGCAGCGCGCGACTTCCTGCACGTCCGTCTGAGTGTAGCCGCCGTCAACTCCTAATGTATGCAACTCCATCAACTCACGCGCGTAGTTTTCATTGATGCCGCCCACCACACGCGCAGGCTTGCCGTTGCTTGCAGGATATTTCCGCACCACGCTTGATTGCCAGTTGTCGAGGTAAAAGAGCATCGCAGGCGAATGCGCGGTCGCCCCCAACAGATCACGAAACCGCCCGAAGGCGAAGGGGCGAATCGCCTCCCGGTCAAAGCCTGTCATAAGCAATCGATCAGCATCCTTCTGCGCGTAGATGCTAAAATGATTCTCCCAGAAATCAACCGTTAACTCGTATAACTGCCGCTCGCTGTAAACGGCGCGAAGGAGAGCGGCGCGTTGCAGTTCCGTCACTGCTTGCTGCGGATTATGCGGTGGTGGCGGCTTCGGCGGCATTGGCTTCGTCGGCGGCGAGTCAATCGGCTTCTTCATCTCCGCAGTTTGCGTCGTGCCTGCATTATTCAATGGGTTAGTCAAAGGCTTAATAGATTCTTTAGCGGATGAAGCAGGCGTGGCGTTCACAGTCGGCGCAGGCGCAGTAGTAGTAGGTTTGGATGTTTGCGCAGGCGAAGGAACAGGCGCGGGTTTGGGCGGATTGTATTGTTCAATCAAGGCCGGAGTTGCCAGAGCGAGCGTCGGGAGTTTACTTAAACGTCTGTCAAGCGCCGCATCGTCAATCGAATCGAAGTCAAGTTGCCCGTTGATGTAAGCCTCAATGCCCATCGCTTTGACGCGCTCGAAGTCGCCGGGACGCGCGCCAAAGCCGAGGCGCGTTAAAACCAGCATAGTACGTCGCTCATCCGTGAGCGGCAGTGACGTGCCCGAACTATCGCGCGTTGGGCGTCGCTTCTTTTGCGCGAAAACAGTTTTTAAGGCCCCCGCATTGTCAAAGATAAAGAGCGACGCGAGGATTAGAGCGAGGAGAGATCGACGCTTGTATGAATCACTAAAAATCATGGCACTACTCACCGAAAGAAATTAAGAGAGACTCCTTGTTAAATCACGCGGCGCATCAACATCTGCCGCTCGTCAACAACTCTTTGCAGCTTGCGCGCGCGCCGTAAACTGCCGCGCGGGGCAGCGATCACGCACAATCTGTAAAGCTTCATTTCGTGGTTTTTCCAAAAATCCGCGAACCGCTCGCGCATATGAGACCACACAATTCTTTCGAGTTCTGCTCCGTGCAAGGCTTCATCTGTCTCCACATATAGTTCGACGATGTCGCGCCTTCCGTCATGTTTGATAACAGCTTGCCATTCATCGGATGCGCCCGATGCGCCACGCAAAAGCTCTGCAAAGACCCACGGCCCGACATTGCCCATGCCGCACACAACCATCTCATCGCACCGCGCGCGAATTTTGGCGAGACGCGGCATAAAAAAACCGCACGGGCAAGGTTCCTCAATCAAGCGCGTGAGGTCTGTCGAACGATAGCGCACCAGCGGCATCACATCGCGGGTTAGCGTCGTGTAAACGAGTTCGCCGTTGCCTTCTGCATCCGCATCAATTGTTTCAAAGAAAAAGTTGAAATCGTTACGATGGTAACCGTTCTGCTCGCGACATTCGACGCCCATCGCGCCGAAGGCTTCAGTCTGCCCGTAGCTCATATAAAGCGGCGCGTGCCACACGCTCTCGACGCGGTGACGCGCTTGCTCCGTTAAATTCTCTCCGCCCGCAAAGAGAAACTTCATCGGCCAAGCGCCGGACGCTTCGGCGATTTCGGCCAATCGCACAAGCCAAGAGGGTTCACCGAAGATGACGTTCGGACGATACTCTCGCGCGTGTTGGTAGAAATCCAGCGGCTCGATCTTCCCGGCCTCGACGTGAAAGCAACCGATATGCTGAAAGGCCGCGCGCGCCGTCGCGGGCGAAACCCAGAAGGAACAATCAAACGCGCTTAACACACGGTCTTCACGCTGCAAACCTAGTTGCCGCAAACCGATGGCGCTGGCGCGCCCGATCTCGTCTATCTCACGTTGCGAGAAGAAAACTCGCTTCGGCACGGGCGAAGTCGTGCCGGTCGTTTCGTATGCCGTGTCGGGTCGCCCGATCATAAAAGCTGCCGCTCCATGCGTGCGCAAATCTTCGCCGGTCGTGTAAAAGTCGCCGAGTTGCGACGGATGAGTGATGCGGCGCACGTCTATGCCGCGCCGCTTGAACGCTTCCCGATAGAAAGGCGCACGCTCCGCCACGAGCCGCAAGGTCTGACGAAAGCGCGCCGCCTGCATACGCTTTATCACCGCGGCGGGCAACGCGCCAAGCAACCGCTGAGCGTGTTGGGGCGGCAAGCGCAACGCCAGCCGTTCTGTGTTTTCGATAAGCTTTGACAGCATATTTGTTTGGACTTAAGTGCGTTCGGGAGCGCAGCGGCGAAAGAGTTGTTCGATTAATTCGACAGATATGTCTATCTCTTCTTCCGTCATGTCGAAGCAGGGCGCGAGCGTTAGAACGTTTTTGTAGTAACCGCCGATGTCAAGAACAAGACCCATGCGTTTACCGCGCGCATCGAGATCGCCCTTCATGCCTTCTGAGAACATCTTATCGGCGAGTTCGCGGTCGGGCGTGAAACCATCGGATTGACAAATCTCTATGCGGAGAGCCATGCCCATACCGTCGGTGTCGCCTATGACTTGCGGATAACGACGTTGTAGTTCCCTTATTTGCGCAAGAAAGTATGCGCCCTTGCGCAGAGTAATCTCCTCGTAGTTGCCTTGTTCCATCATGCGCACGTTTTCGAGTCCGACGGCTGTGCCGAGCGTATTTGAAGAGAAGGTCGAATGCGTCGAGCCGGGCGGAAACTTTTCCGGCGCGATCAATTCTTCGCGCGCCCAGATACCGCTCAACGGATTCAAGCCGTTCGTCAACGCCTTGCCGAAAACGATGATGTCCGGCTCGACATCAAAGTTTTCAATCGCCCAGAATTTGCCCGCGCGATAAAAGCCCATTTGAATTTCATCGTCCACCATCAGGATGTTGCGCTCATCCAAAACCTTCTTCAGAGCTTTGAAATAACCGTGCGGTGGAATGACGTAACCGCCCGTGCCTTGAATCGCTTCGATGTAGAAGGCGGCGAACTCGGACTCGTTGGCCTTCGGGTCCCAAAACGAGTTGTACTCCGTCTCAAAGTTGCGCTCGAACTGCTTGACGCAGTACATCTCGCAATCTTCCTTCTGCTTGCCGTAAGGACAACGAAAGCAGTAAGGGAACGGCACGAAGTGCGCGCGGTCTGAAAAGTGTCCGAAGCGGCGGCGGTAGCGATAGCTGGAGGTGATTGCCGACGCGCCGAGCGTGCGCCCGTGATAACCGCCCTGAAACGCAAACACATGGTTTTTGCCGCTCGCGTTGCGCACGATCTTCAGACTATCTTCAATTGCCTGCGCGCCGCCGACGTTGAAATGCACGCGCCCCTCTAAACCGAACTTCGATTCGTTGAGCCGCCCGATCAATGCCGCGAGTTCTACTTTTTCAGGATGCAGATATTGACACGCGAGTTGCGGCAATTTATCTATCTGAGCTTTCAGCGCGTCATTCAGGCGCGGGTTCGCATAACCAAAACTCGACGCCGAATACCACATTTGCAAATCAAGATACGGCGTGCCGTCGCGGTCGTACAAATAATTGCCTTCGCAACGATCAAAGAATTTCGGGGGGTCTAGATAATGCACAGTGTCGCCCCACGAGCAGTACTTGCGCTCCAAAGCGAGCAACTCCTGCTCATCTGTGGTGCGTGTCAATTGGACGAGGTCACTAATCTCTGTACTCATGTTTTAGCGTTTCCTTGTTCAGATAGTTTCGTGTTGTTTGATCTTCAAATTTTGCTATGCGCTCAGGCGCGTTCGCTCATCCTGTGTCTGATATGTGAGCCTCTCTACTACCGCTGCTAATTGCGTGGCGACGTCCGCGAGGCTTTCATAAGCAATGTGCGCGATTGATTGTTCGCGGCAGTAGCGCGCGAGGCTCTTTTTCGCAAATACCAGCCCGGCTTCACCGGCGGCATAGCGGTCTGAGAATCCATCGCCGACAAAGATTGTCGGCGCATCGAGCGGATTGAGCAGGCGCATCACCGCCGGTTTGCACGTCGCGCAACCATGTGTGCAAGATTGTTTGAAATAAGGGAAGGCAACATTCCAACTACTGTCGCCCGCCGGTTCTAAGTGGCTTGAATAAATCCGCACGTGCCGCAAATGTTCGACGATGGTGGGCGCAGTAGTAGCGCGTGCAAGAATACGATGGATGCAATAGTCAAAGCCGTCGCTGATAATATGCACCGGCACTTTTTGCTCGGCGCAAGTCGCGAGCAGCGCGCCCAAACCTTCGTCCACTTCGATGGTACTAAGCAGCCGATTCAGCTCGCGCGGCGTCGCACGCACCAAAGCCATCTGGCACTGAAGGCATTCGCGCGATCCGATCAAGCCGCTACGCCATTCTTCTTCGATAGCGAGCCAACGCTCATCCGCGCAGTGTTCCAGAATCAAATCAACTGCGTCGCAGCGTGAAACAGTGCCGTCAAAATCAAGAAACAACATCGGAGCGGGCGGCATAGTGATCATCATTAGTTGACTCCATCCAAAACTTCAGCGAGCGGCGCGATGCGCAGGCCGCGCGTGCTAAGGCCTTCAATGATGCGCGGCAACGCCGCAATTGTCTGGCGGCGATCATGCTTATTCGTGCTGTCGCCGTCATGCAACAAAATAATCGAGCCTGCTTGCGCGCCCTTTAACACATTGTCCGCGATCTGTTCCGCGCTCAATTGCTTCCAATCGAAACCCGCCACGTCCCACTGCACGGTTCGCAATCCCAGCCGTTGCGTAGCGCCGAAGTAAGCGCGTGTGCGCACGCCGCAGGGAGGGCGGGATAAAGCCGGGCGCACGCCGGTCGTTTGCTCTAAGACGCCTTGCGCCTGTTCGAGTTGACGGCTGGTTTCGCCCGCGGTGCGGAACAGATAAATCGGATGAGAATAAGAATGATTGCCTATCTCGTGTCCCTCTGCGACGATGCGCCGCGCCACCTGCGGAAACTGCTCAACCGCTTGTCCGATCATGAAGAAGGTAGCTTTAAGGTTATGCGCCTTCAGCACGTCAAGCACAACGGGCGTATCCGGCGATGGGCCGTCGTCGAAGGTCAACGCAACCAGAGCGCGCTCTGTGTTGCCGCGCCATATAGTCTGACCGAGCACTTGCGAGCGCACGGCATATGTCGCGTAATAGACAACTGCCCACGCGCCAACACCGAAGGCCAGTGCCTCTCCAACCCCTATGATTAGCAATCGTGCATCTATCATCATTGCTTTTCTTTGAGCTGATCCGTCGCGTTTTTCTCGTCCGCAAGCCAGCACGCGAGGCGCGATGCTGCATCCGTGTGTTTGCGCGCGCGGGCATTGGCACGCATACGTGCGCACTCTTGTTCGTCAGCGAGCAGTTGTTTGACAGTAGCCAGCAACTCATCAAGTGTCCGCACGGCGCGTCCCGTTCCCCACTTGTCAAGCAACTCGTATTGCGCGCGTTCGGAGCCGGGCGGCGGCTCTAACGCAAGCAGCGGCAACTCTGACGCGATGGCTTCGTCAAACGCATTGCCAAGTTTTGAAATGAACAAGTCAGCGGCGCGCATTAATCCGGGCATCGGAAAATCTTCGATCCAGCCGAGCACGCGCACGCGCTTTCTTTGCTCATCGCACGCTTGCCGCACAAGACGTTCACATCGCCGCTTCAATTTTTCATTGCGCCCGCAGAGCAAGATCAACTGCGGCTTGTGGTCTGCATCTCGCAACAGGCGGGAGAATGTTGCTTCCAGTTGTCCTAAGCCTTCGCTGCCGCCAGCCAGCAGAATGATGGGACGATGTTCGTCGAGTTCGAGCCAACTGCACACCGCCGCCCGATCATTGGATGTGCTGCACAGGTCATTGAACCCTGCGGTCAAAGGTGCGCCCCACACTGCGATGCGTGCAGTTGGCGCGCCCTGTCGTGCGAGGGTCGCGCCATACTCACCGGTCATTACGGTGTAGAGATCAACCTCAGGCTGTATCCATGCGCGGTCGGCGTCATAGTTGATATTGACGGCGACAAGCGGCACACAGAGTTCGAGATCGCGCTTGATTAGGGCGGCAATCTCACAACATCCGACTTCAGTCGCGATGAGCGCGCGCAATTGCAGCGTGCGCGCGTGATTAAATAAGCGACGACACCCGCGCCGGTAGTACCACTCAGGACTCGTGTGCGGCTGTCTCTTCTGATAGCGGTCAATGCGCTCCCAAACGGCGGGCGCGTGTTTGACGAGCCACAGGTACGCGGTGATATGCGTGAAGCGCGCGCTCGCGTTCATGTAATCCGCCACGTCAACGATTATCGTTTGCGATGCCGGTTCATTGCGCTTGATCGCTTCCGCCACAGCCTGCGCCGCGCGCGTGTGCCCTGCGCCGTTAGCAATGGTTAAGATCAGCACCGGGCGCGCATCAGTTGTTTGAGCCGACTGCCACACGGGGCGCGCGGATAGTGGCGCGTGTTCTTTTATTTCGCTAAACACTTTAATTTGCGCGCTCATGCTCTTCGCCTTCGTGCCGCCTGCGCTTTAGCGTTCTCTGCTCCACCGCCTGCTCGCTGGAGTATTAACAGGGCGATGTCAAAGGCCGCTGCCGGTCGCGCAAGGCGTGCGGCAGCGGCAGCCATGCGCAAGCGTCTGTGTTCATCTTTAAGGAGTGACCGCACGGCGGCGCTCGTCTCGCTTGTGCCGTATGTCTGAATGCCCGCACCGGCTTCGACGAGGCGGCGCGCGTTGCGCAATTCCGGGCCGGGAATGGCATCGAAGAGCACGCATGGCAAAGCGCACGCGGCGGCTTCCGTTGTTGAAAGTCCACCGGGCTTTGTCACCAAAAGGGTTGACGCGCGCATCAATGCCGCGACTTCATTTGTCCAACCGAGCACTTGCAAAGAGACGGGTGCGATTGATTGAGCGGCGCGGAGCTGTTCGAGCTTGCGACGCGCGCGTTTGTCGTAGCCTGTGATAGCGATCAAGTGCAGGCGTCCTGAATAGCGACAAAGTTCTGCCGCCACTTCATCCATGCGTGTTGGCCCCATGCCGCCCCCCATCAACAGCACGAGCGGCGTATCATCGCGTATGTTAAATCGTCGTTGCGTCGCAGTTCTCTCCGCCGCGTCGCGCTGTTCGGCAAATTCCGGCTCGATGGGAATACCGCAAATCACGACGCGCTCAACGGGTGCGCCCCACGCGGATAACTCATCGCGCACGGCTTCGTCGGCGACTGCATAAACATCCACTTCGGACTTGACCCAGACCGGCTCTGTTTCATAATCGGTGATGACGCTGATAATGCTCGCGCTCGTCAATGCGCGCCGCTTCGCAATGGCGGCCATCTCACACGCTGCTACTTCGCAGGCGACGATAACGTTCGGTTGCCACGCAGCGACCAAGGCGAAGACGTGCGGGCAACCGAAACGAAATGCCAACTCCGGTGCGGTCTCCGCGCTTCGCTGCTTGATGCGACGCATGAATAGCCAACGCCATAACCCCGGCGCGTGCCGCACCATCAACCAGTAAGGCAGCACATACAGCAAGCGAAACAAGCTGCGGCAATCCTTCAGCGCATCCAGCACACGAACGTCCGCATTCGGCGATTGGACTTTTATTTCACGCGCCACCGCTTCGGCAGCGCGTATATGCCCGGAGCCGAACGATAGTGTCAACACTAGAATGCGCGGATGCTTGCTCATAAGACTTCAAAGAGATAACTCAATCGTGCAGTTCCAAACATTGTTCATGCGCCACAGTTGCTTTTAATCTTCGCGCCACTTCATCAAATGAAAACCGAGCGCGAGTGTAACGAGTGTCATTAGAGCGAGCGCGAGCCATTCAGTTCCTACTTGATAGCCGCCGCCGAGTGTCGTTTGCACCGCACGCGCCGCGCACGATGTCGGCAGCCATTGCGTTACGGAACGTAGCCAGCCGGGTAAGTCATCCGGCGCATAGAACACAGGCGCAAGAAAAACCAGCCCCGTGCCGAGCGAGTCTGTGTACAGAGTGCCTTCGGTAAAACTGCGCGCGCGTGTCGCGATAATTACGCTCACGCCGCAGAGACAGAGCATCGTTAGCAAGATCGTGCCGCCCAGTAAAAGAAGACTCGCGGCGTCGGGTTGCATCTGTACGCCGAGCAGACGCGCCAGAACAAACAGCGTGGTCGTGCCGAGCGCTGCCTGCGCAATGGCGAAGGTGAGTATGCCGAAGACATACGACGAAGGCGCGAGCGGCAGCGTCGCAAAAAGTTTCAAGCGGCCTGTGAAGCGATTCTCCAGCAACAGATAACCGAGCCAGCTAATCGCCGTCAGCGACAACGAAAACACGATTGATCCGGCCAGAAAGCGCAGGCTCTTTGTTTCGCCCGCCGTCGCGCCGCTCACCTTCGACGCAAACAGATAGGCCGCCGACGGGTAAACAAGCGCGGCCAGCACGAACGGGCCTATCTCCGCCCGCAGTCGCGCAAGATGAATGCGAAAGACACACACAGCATCGCGTATACGCCGCTTCATACCGCTGTCGTCTCCTCTGTCGCACGAATCAACTGTTCGCCTGTCAGCGCGAAGTAAACATCTTCAAGCGAGGCGCGGGCGATGGCATACTCGGATAAATTTGCGCGGGTAACAAAAGCACGGGCTTCAGCGAAGGTTGAAAAGCGGTGTGTCTGCGTTGCGCCGAAAGGGTCAAGCTCATCGTGGAAGCTGACGCGATAAGTTTTGTCGAGCCGCGCGAAGAGTTCTCTGAGCGTGCCGCAAGCGACGAGCCGCCCGTTTGCGACGATGCCGATGCGGTCGCTCAAGCGTTCGGCTTCTTCCATGTAGTGCGTCGAAAGAATCACGGTTGCGCCTTCGACGACAGCCCGCCGCAGCACACTCCATACCATCTGCCGTGAACCCGGATCGAGGCCGGTCGTCGGCTCGTCCAGAATCAGTAGGGGTGGGCGTCCCAGAAGTGCCAAGCCGACGAGAATGCGACGGCGTTGCCCGCCGGAGAGCGAGCCGACAGGTTTGTTTACTTCCGCGCTCAATTCGAGTTCGTCAATTATCTCCAACGCCGCCGCCCGCGCCGCCCGCTTGGGTATATCCTTCAGCTGCGCGAACAGCTCGAAATGTTGCAGCACGGTGAGCGTTTCAAAGACGCCTGCTTCCTGCGGCGTGATGCCCATCTGACGTTTGATTTGCTGCGGCTGTGCGATGGAGTCTGTGCCGAAGATTTCGATACTGCCGCTTGTCGGGCGCAGTTCGGTTGTTAGCTGGCGCAGGAACGTGGTCTTGCCCGCGCCGTTCGGCCCAAGGATGGCAAAGACTTCACCGCGTTTGATTTCAAGGTCAATGCCGCGATTCGCCAGTGTGCCGTCAGCATACCGCTTCACCAGACCGCGCACGCGCACAACAAAGTCGGCCATATTGGAAGGTGCGACGTCTAACTCCAAAGTAGACGAAGACGTTTCATGGCGACGCTCAGCGGAAGCATGGGCATCCTGCATGATAGTGTCGTCGCTGCCGGTAATGTTCATCAATGAATTGTGATGATGCGTCGCGTGGTTTTACGTCAATTGCATAAAATCCAACGCCGAACGAACCGCCGTCAAAGGGCTGTTGCGATAAGCAGACACTTCATAGGGGCAGCCGATTTTGCAGCCTTCGCAGAAATCCCACATCTGCGGCGATTGCCGTATGATTTCGCGCACCTCCGGCGATTCAAAGATTTCGCGCAAACTCATGTCAGGCGCGCCGCGATGCAGAGAGACGAAGGCGCACGGAAATTGAATGGAACCATCGGGTCGCATATTGACGAGATGCGACGCCGAGCGACAGGGAAACTTTTTGGTGAAACCGCCCTCGCTGTAAAATTTGTAGTAATCCTTGTAGAAGCGCACGCACTTGTATTGCTTCTGCAAGTTCAAGACGTAATTCTTAACTTGATCGAGTTGCGCACGTTCCATCTCTACATCTTCGGTTTGCCATGTTGTGCGCACCACGTTATGCACGGCTTCCGTGTGCAACAGAAAGCCGCGCTCGGTGCAATACTTGGCAAGCGCAGGCAAATCTTCGAGATTGTCCAGATCAACGGCAGCATTGATCTGAATAATGTTGTGCCGGAGATTGCCCTTAATGTAATCGAGCGCGGCGAGAATTGTCGGCAGTCCGTCTATGCCGCGCCGCTGGGCAAACTTTTCACGGTCGAGCGTGTCTATGGAAACTTCAAGCTGATCGAGTTTGACGCAGGCTTCGGCGTATTTCTTGAGCGCCAGCCCGTTCGTCGGCATAGAAGTATAAAAGCCTTTGCGTGCCGCGTACTCGATGTAATCCGGCACGTGCGGGTTCATCAAAGGCTCGCCGCCGGACATACTCCACGCGAAGATGCCGAAGTCTGCGGCTTCGTCCATGCGCGCGAAAACGCGCTCACGCACGGCACGATCCTCCGGTTGCTGGTTCTGCCAGATGGCGCAATAACCGCACTTCATATTGCAGTGCAGCGTCGTCTCGAACATCACCATGAACGGACGGTTGAAACCATGACGCAACTGGCGCATGGTGTTCTTTATCATTAAACTTTTCTTCAAAACTCGCCCTCCCGGACACGGGTTGCGCACCTACTGCGGCGGCGCAACTCGTGTCACAGAGCTTTCAGATGTGAGGGAGAGATTACAGGCAAATAGATGAACAGAAGATAAACGGCGCGGTCGCAGAATTATTCGTGAAGGTCACAAAGACGGGTTTATGCTGTGTTCATCTCGACTTACATACTATTTCAACCGCTTCGCAGCCTCGCTATAATGGTTGCAGCAAGGAGTATTAAGTGCGCATTTTACTGGTAGAAGACGAGCCGAGCGCGGCACGCATGATGGCGAAGGGATTGCGTGAACAAGCCTATGCCGTTGATATTGCGACGGACGGCGAACTGGCGCTCTACCAGACGAGCATCAACGATTACGACTTGATCATTTTGGATGTGATGCTGCCCGGCAAAAGCGGATTCACGGTGTGTAGAGAAATGCGTGCCGACGGCTTGACTGTGCCGGTGCTAATGCTGACAGCGCGCGATACGATAGAAGACCGTGTAGAGGGCCTTGACACGGGTGCAGACGACTACTTGACCAAGCCTTTCGACTTTCGTGAGATGCTGGCGCACATCAGGGCGTTATTGCGGCGTGGGCAGGCGTTGCAACCGGCAATTCTTACGTTTCACGATCTTGAAATAGACACGCGCGGGAGACTTGTCAGACGGGGCGGGCGTGGCATTGGCTTAACAGCTAAAGAATACGCGCTGCTTGAATACTTTATGCGTCGTGCGGGCGCGGTGGTGACGCGGGCTGAGATAGCCGAGCACGTTTGGGACGAGAGCTTTGATCCGTTCTCGAATTTGATTGAGGTCTACGTGCAGAGACTTCGCCGGAAGATAGACGACGGCCATACGGCAAAACTGCTGCACACACGGCGCGGCGAAGGATACGCGCTCGCGCTGGCAGAAGAGGAAACCGATGTTTGACTCGATGCGGGCACGGCTGACCTTGTGGTATGTGAGCATCTTAGCACTCGTGCTCATTGCTTTCAGCGTGGTGCTCTATATCCTGACCGCGAAGAGTCTCTACGACGGTTTGGACGATGATTTGCGCCTTGCGCTCGAATCAGTGGCCGTCACACTTGTACGTGAGGTCAGCGAGCACAAACCGCAGCAGCAAGCCTTCGCCGACGCGCTAAACGAGTTGTCCACGCGCGAAGCCGTCGCTATTTACAGCGTTGACGGCCAGCTTATCGCCGAGCAACCGGCGCGCGGCCAGATTCATGCGCCGCTGCCTCCGCTGGATGCAATCCCCGCCAAAGAAATTCTCCTTTACACGGAAACGGCGAACGCAGTCACACGGGAAGACCGTCGCATCGCCGCGCAACGCACTTATACGGTCGCACGACCGGTGCCATATATTGTTGTGGTGAGCAAGTCTTTTGACAACGTGATAGATGGACTCGGCACGACACGCGATATGCTGTTCATCGTCGTTCCGGGCGTGCTGCTTATTTCAGCTTTGGGCGGCTGGTTCCTCGCGCGACGGAGTCTCGCGCCGGTCGTTGCCATGTCCGAACGCGCGCATCGCATTAGCGCCGAGAATCTGGAACAGAGACTGCCGGTTACTAATCCACGCGATGAGCTAGGACGGCTCGCCGCCACATTCAATGCACTGCTCGCACGGCTTGACGAATCTTTTTCACAACAGCGCAGGTTCATGGCTGACGCTTCGCACGAATTGCGCACGCCGCTCTCCGTGATGCGGACGGCCACCGACGTGACGCTTGAGCGCGCGACTCGCACCGAGCCGGAGTACCGCGACGCGCTCAAAATAATTGATGAACAGTCGCGCCGCTTAACGCACATCGTAGAGGATATGTTCACACTCTCGCGCTCCGATGCAGGTTCGCGGGGGCTGCGCCAGAGCGATTTTTATCTTGATGAATTATTGTTAGAGACGGCGCGGGCGGCGCGCGTGTTGAGCGAGCGTAGGCAAGTAGCCGTCATCGTGTCTGATCCGCCGGAGACGCCCTTTCACGGCGATGAAAGTCTGCTGCGCCAGATGATCTTGAATCTGCTCGACAACGCGATTAAACACACACCGGCGGGCGGCGTTATTCGGCTTTGTTTGGAGCAGCATGATGCATACTGTTTGATTGAAGTGGTGGATACCGGCGACGGCATTCCTTGTGAAGCGCAGCCCTATATCTTCGAGCGTTTCTACCGCGTTGATAAAGCTCGCTCACGCGCCGAGGCAGATCAAATTACGAGCAGCGGCGCAGGACTCGGACTCGCCATCTCGCGCTGGATTGCGGAAGCTCACGGCGGCTCGCTGAAGCTGCAACGCTCTGACCAGACCGGCAGCAGTTTCGTCGCTTTCCTTCCAACAACGAAAGATAGTCAATAGAAGTCGCAGATATACCGGGTGCGTCACACTCCTAGTAACCGGGACGCTTGCTCATCATTACATTCCTGACTTATCTGTTGTATGTGAACTGCACGGCGAATCTTCTGTTAAGTTGCTCGGCTGTCGCTTCGTCAACTCGATAAATTTCCGTCGGCTCCATATCAGGAATGCGCCCGGAACGTGTCAGCGTGTTATCAACATCCGATTCAAAGCCGACGAAGACATCTATTCGATTGCTCTTGATGCTTTGTCCTTCATCGTGCGCGAACACGAAACCATCATGTATCTCTCCGTTTGGCAAATGCACCCCGTCCAGCGCAGGCATATAAAGCACGCTTCCCACACGAATCACTTTCGGATCGACGGCAAGCGTGCGGTAAGGCACAAGCTTGTAGTCATCGACTCCGAGACCGAACGGCGCATTGACCGCGACGACGTAGCGCCAACCGCCTTCTGTCTTTTGATGAAGATTGATGACACGTTCATCATGTATATGCGCAGAGCCTTCGATGTCCAACTGTCGCTTAAACTCCGCCGTCACGCGCGCGATAGTTTCGCCGCTCATCGTCAACAGCGGAACGCTTGGTTCGCCGTCCTTCCACTCCGGTGCATTTTCGTCGAGTATGCGATAAAAGGTCGGAGCGAAGCGTCCGAGCAGTTTGTAGTCCTTGTGCTTTGCAATTTGTGATGCCATCGCCATTTCATTCCTGTAAGCTGCACATATAACAAACGCTCCGACGATTATCACAACGCCTGCTGCCATCCATACTTTTACTTTATCGGTCATCGAATTCCGCGCAATCATCAATCTCCTGCAATATGCGCATTAACCGTAGCTTTGCGTTCAACTGTGCCCCATCCCACGATGCGTCCACGCGCGGCGCTGACAACTGACTTGACCATCACTTGATACATCACCTGCCGGTAACCGAAGCGTTGCAGAAACAGCCACCATAGTAAAGACCATTGCTCGCGTTTCTCTAGAGCGAACGCGAACGCTGCCGCGCACCAGTCAACGAGCAAAAAGAGCGCGTAGTAGAATAAAGTTTGTTTTAAGTTTGAAGCGTTGTACTCCGCGCCGTGCTCTAGCCGATTAAGAGCAGCGGCAAGAAGTGACCACACCATCATCAAATCCATCACGGGCGAGATGAGCGGAAACAAGATTTGAAATATCCAGACGTTCGGCATCCCGATAAAGCCGAGCGTGCCGCTGCTTGGACGAAGAAGCGCATCCTTGTGTTTCCACATACACTGGAGAGTGCCGAACGACCAGCGAAAACGTTGTCTTGATAAACCCTTCAGCGTGTCGGGAGCTTCCGTCCACGCAATCGCCGCTTCCTCGTAGCCAACCTTGTATCCGAGACGACGTATGCGAAGCGTCAAGTCCTGGTCTTCGGCGAGCGTGTCGGATGTAAAACCGCCCGCTTGTTCGATCAAAACTTTGCGCCAAGCGCCGACTGCGCCCGGCACAACCGTGATGCAATTGAGGCTGGCAAAGGCGCGTCGATCAAGATTCTGCGCAGTGATATATTCGAGCGCCTGCCAGCGCGTGACGATGTTAATCCGGTTACCGACTTTCGTATTCCCGGCGACTGCGCCGATGCTCTCATCTGCGAAGCGGTGGGCAAGCGCACCGATGGTTTGCGACGGGAAAATCGTGTCGGCATCGAGGGCGATGATGATGTCTCCGTTTGATTGCTTCAACCCGAAATTTAATGCTTGGGCTTTGCCACCGTTTTGGACTTTGAACAAACGCACGCGATCAGTCGTACCGAATTCCCTGCGGACAACTTCGCTTGTTTCGTCAGCCGAGCCGTCGTCAACGACGATGATTTCAAAGTTCTCGTAATCGGAAGCGAGCAAGCTCTTGATTGTTTCAGCGATGACCGGCTCCTCGTTATATGCAGGCACAATCACGGAGACGAGCGGCGAGGAATTTTCTCCGGCGTGCGTGAGTTCGCGCCTTCGCGCGCGCAAGCGTTGTGCGAAAGCGAGCGCGCCGATAAAGATTAAACGACCCAGGCCGAGCGCGATGCCAATCAAAAAGAGCCAGTGCAAGCTCCACCCGCCAAGTGAAAGCAAATAAAAACTGACGGCATCCAAACCCGGAAAAACATTTCTGCGTGCTTGCGAAACCATCGGCATCGTTTGATTCTGCGTGAGTCCGGCGAGTTCCGAAACTGTCACAAAGCGATAGCCGCGCCGCTTGAGTTGTTCGATAATTTGCGGTAACGCTTCAACGGTTTGACTTCGTTCGCCGCCGCCGTCATGTAAAAGAACGATCTGCCCGCGCTGGTCTGCGTCCTCGGATTTGTTTGTTACCGCTTCAATTGTTTTGTTGACTATCACGCCCGCGCCCGGTAATGCCCAATCATCGGGATCAACGCGCAAACCGACCGTAATGTAGCCCAGGCGCTTCGCTTCGACGATGGGTTCGACTTCATCGGGCGTCGTCGGTTCGGCATCCCCGAAATACGGCGGACGGAAAAGCGTTGTGGTGCGTCCCGTCAAAGATTCGATCAAACGCTCCGTCGCATTCATTTCTAAGTCCGTGACGCGCACGGGTATTTCGCCCAAGTTCGGGTGCGTGAACGTATGATTGCCGATGTCGTGTCCTTCATTGACGATACGCTTGACTAACTCGGCATTAGCCTGCCCGTTTTCGCCGATGATAAAAAACGATGCCGGAACTCCTTCGCGCTTCAGCACGTCGAGAATTTGCGGCGTCCATTCCGCATCGGGGCCGTCGTCGAAAGTTAAAGCGACAAGACCGGGACGGTCGCCCGTGCGCGTGATGACATAAGACGAGGGAATTTGCGTGTAACTCTCGGCAGTAATGAAGAGCTTAGCGTCCGTCGTGATGTCGCGCTCTCCGTCCTGAGGTTCCGATGTGACCTGCAAGATTTCGCCCGTGCCTTCAAAGTCTATGTCGTAACCGGAGCGGATTCGGCGCAGCGTGGCGGGCATATCGGCATTTGCGTTCGTCGATTCGTTTGCCAACTTCGACGCGCCGAACACTTGCCAGAGGCTCGGGTCTTCACTGCCCAGACGCCAGAGCGCATAGCCTGCCGGACGAAAATCCATCGCCGCGCGCAACTCGTTGTAGGCCGTGACGGAATCGAGAAACCAGACGCTGTGATGAGAGCCGTCTTCCTCATCGTAAGTAAAAAAAGGATTGCGCGTCGCCGGGTCAAAGTTAATCTTTGCTTGAGAGTCACGCGCGGCGAGCACCGCTTCTTGAAAAGTTATATCTTCGGCTTCGTGCCTCCGGTTCGACCAGTTGTAGCCATACGAGCCGATACAAAGAATCGTATGTGCCGCGTCGAGTTCGCGCATTCGCCCTGCAAGCGTTTCTTCAAACCATTTCTGCGACGCGATGCTTCCCGGCTGGCTCGTTGACCAATGCTCATCGTAGGCCATTAGCATTAAGTAATCAGTCACTTCAGCGTATCGTCTGTAATTCCAGTCCGGGTTATCGAACGGCACGGCTTGCGCAAGCAGATAGCCGCGCTGCCCGAAGCTTTCATGCAATTCGCGCATAAACTCGAACAAATTATTTTGTGAATTCGCCGGTACTTCTTCGAGGTCAATGGTGATGCCCGCGAAGTGGTTGTCGTTAACAAGTTTGATGAGCGAGTTGACTAAACGCGTGCGCGCTTCGGGTGTCGCGATTGCTCTCGCCAGCAGTTCGCTGTTCCACTGTTCGTTTTTGTAGTTCTGGACAAGTGGCAAGATGGGCATCCGTGCCTTTTCGCGGCGCACCAAATCTAAAGCCTTCGGGTCGATGTCCGTCACAAGCGGATTGCCATTGGCATCTGCGGCGTCCGCATCTTGCAAACGCACCCATTCCGGCACGAGCCAGTCGAGTTCTCCCAGATTGCGCTTCAAAGACGAATAGCTCGAGTCATCCCAGTTAACGTAAAAGCCGATGGCGAGCGGTTTCGCGTTAATCGTCGCCGCGTTCAATGTCGAAGTCGTCGGGCGTGTGTTTGATGTTGACGGCGCGGGCGTGACTTTAATCTGCGCAGGGCGACGACCGGGTACAACGTGAGTTTGTCGCAACGCACCTCTCAATTCCTTTTCAGCTTGTTGCGCGTGTCGTTCTTGCGCCGTGGCGGCGACAACGAGATGCGGTAACGCGGGCAGTGGCGGGTTGAGGTCGCCCGGCTGCGGTAAGGCGATTGATGCTTGCAACTTTAGATGGGGCAGCGCCGGATTGATGACGACGCTCACAACGAAGGCGGCGGCCAGCACAGTTGCCACCACGCCGATCAGCAAGTACGTGCGTCGGACGCGCCGCCATCGTCGCCCGCGCGGGTCATAAAAGATCGGGTCTTCGTTCATCAAACTGATTCATCGCTCCGCAAGCTGGAAGGTTATCAATCGCTTATTTTGATCGCTTCGCGGCCTCGCTTTCCTCACTAATAATTAAATGCAATGATTGTACCAAGTATACATAACATTTAACCTGTTCGTTTACTCCGTAATTCTGTAGCAAATTGGAGTGCGAAGTAAGAAATCACGCAATAGTTCGCATTTACCGCAAGCATTGCGAGCGTGGCATAAGTGCGCGCATCGCAAAAAAGCCATACCGCACAAGGACTGACGACCTTTTCTTTTCAACTCATGACTGGGATTTACTTACGTGAACCCCTTTAGCTGGCTACTAAAAAGCGCACCGTCACTGAGCATCTATATGCAAGTGCCGTTCGCTTTAGCGATTGACTATGCCTTTGCCTTCAAAGATGGTCATCACGCGATCTACGCCGGGCACTTTTACTTCTTCCAGCGTGCCGTCCGGCCACTGCACTTCAAGCTTGTTTATTGCGATTGCGTCGCCCAGTCCGAAATGAAGTCGCGTGTCGCTTTGCGAAGCGTAGCTAGCGCCGCTTACCACATCCGCGCGCTGGCGCAGTTTGCCCGTCGTGACGTAACAGACTGCTCCCGTTGCATCGCGCGGGCTATGTTTTGCGACATCTCCGATCAAGCGCACTTCCAGCCAGTGGCGACGTGGCTCCGTCACGTTGCGCAGGATTGCGGGCTGCCCATCCATATTGTTGATGACCACATCGAGCCGCCCATCGCCATCCAAATCTCCGACGGCGAGGCCACGGCTACACCATGCTTCGGCGAGACCGCTGCCGGGCGCTGCCGCGACGCGCTCGAATTTGCCGTTTGAGAGATTGCGAAATAAAAGCGGCTGCTGCGCGAAGCTCGTTCCCCACTGGTGATCGTCAACGCCGGGGTAAACATGCCCGTTCACTACTAAAATATCTTTCCAGCCATCGTTATCGAAATCCAGAAAGCTTGTTCCCCAGCCGAGAAACGGCAGCGTCGTTTCGCCATGACCGGCCTGTGAAGTGACATCCGTGAAATTGCCGTCGCCGTCATTGTGATAGAGCGTGTTGGAATCGTCGGAAAAGTTTGTGATGTAGAAATCAACGCGCCCGTCGTTATCGTAATCGCCGACGCCCAAGCCCATGCCCGCCTGTTCGCGCCCGTTCTCGTTCAACGCGACGCCGGATTGATAGCCGACTTCCTCAAACGTGCCGTCGCCCTTGTTGATATAAAGCTGCTTCGGCGTTGAATCGTTGACGACAATTAGATCGAGCAATTTGTCTTCGTTAATATGCACGAATGCCGAAGATAACCCGTAATACTTTTGCGGATCGCTGACGCCTGCTTTGACGCTCACATCCTCAAACGTGCCGTCAGGCCTTTGGTGATAAAGCGTATCGCCTTCGCCTTTCAAACCACGCGGGCCGCACATGACTGTGACGCCGCGAAACTGGCAAAAGTTTTGCCCTGCGTTACCGGGTTTGCCCGCGTCGGCAGGACTCGGCGGCAAATTGTTCAAATCAAATTCAACGTAACCGGGAACAAACAAATCAAGCCGCCCATCACCGTCGTAATCGCCAAAACTCGCACCCGTTGACCAACCTTTGCGCGCGACGCCGAGTTTTTCGGCGACATCCGTGAACGTGCCGTCACCGTTGTTGTGATAAAGACGCGACGTTCCGTAGTTACTGACATATATATCCGGTCGCCCGTCGTTGTCGTAATCGCCGACGGCGACGCCCATGCCCCAGCGCTCGTTTGCAACTCCGGCTTTGTCCGTCACATCTTCAAACTTCCAATTGCCGAGGTTGTGATAAAGCCTTGCGCGCGGCGGCTTCTCCTTGCCTTGCATCACGGGGATTGTCGAGCCGTTAAGCAGATAAATGTCCGGCAGACCATCGCCGTCATAATCGAAGATCGCGACGCCGCCCGATGTTGTCTCGACGATATAATCTTTCGCAGCGCTGCCCGCATGATGTTTGAAATTGGCGAGCGCCGTGCGCGCTGTTACGTCTTCAAAAACAACCGGAGCTTTTGGATCGGTGATGCCGATGGTGCGGCGCGAAGAGTACGTCCGCGCCTCTCCCGTCGAGACGCTGCCTGTGCCGCCGCTCATGCCCTGCTGCTGTTGCTGCGACGAGGAAGGAACAGTTGTTTGCGCAAACATCACTGCGGAAAAAAGTACCGGAAAGAAAATTGAGAAGAAGAATGCGCTGAGAGTTCGTGCGCGAAACAGGTTCGATGGAAGCATTAAGAAGAGTCTTGCAACACTAGAGAACGCCATTTTTCATCCTTACAGCAAATATGAATGCGCCACTTAACAATTGAATTGAGCCGCCGTCCGCGAAAGGCATTCATCTTGCCGACGCTAGAGAAGCATCATGAAAAGAATACTATTGGCGGGTTGGGTTGAATGAATTGTTAGATCGTCGCTCGTTTCAAGCATTCAACCTACCTGCTGCGCCGCCGCTTCGTATTTCTCCCTGACTGAGGGTTCAAAAGTGTTTGGGACTTACTGAAAAGGTCACGGCCTAGAACGCGCGTGTCGCCAGCATGGGCGGTCAGCTTTATCTGAAGATAGATCAACAAATTAAGCGGCCCCTGAAATTCCGCAGCAAGACGCATTACATCAAGAGGTTCTAACATTTCCATAGTTTCGAGTTGTGTTATTGCATCCTTGTCCCTATGCGCACCAATTAGATTTCTAATCCTACGCAGGAATTCCCGATGCTCGTCTTTGAATCTGTTCAGTTGCTTGGAGGCTTCTTTAAGCTCATCGAAATATGTATCAGGAATTGCGAGGGTACGAAGGCCTTCACGGTACTCACGACCAAGCAGATCAGGAAAATCTTGTGATGCTTCATAAAGAAGTACAGCCAAGTGGCGTGCAACGAATACTCGTCGCGGCTTTCCCACAGCGAGAACCATGTCGGCAGTCATCATCGCTATATCTTGATCGAGGATTAGTGTATACAGGCTAATATTATGAATGCGACGGTTATTACTGAAGAGGGTACCAGATTTCTCGACGAGGCTTCGTACCGAACGGATTGCAGCATCACGTTGGCGTTGGCGACCGCGCTTATCCCACCTAAGGCGTATTCGGTTTGGCAGGAGAACAATCCATTCTATCCAGTACGGTGCGTTCATAAATTTATAGGTCTAAGTCACTTTTTTAGACTACGCACATAAGCGCAAAGCGCCGCGATGTCATCCGTCGAGAGCTTCTTTCCAAAAGCTGGCATCAACGCGCGCCCTTTCGTAATTGATTGCATAATGCGCTTGTCGCTCACCTTTTTGTGCCATTCCGCATCCGTTAAATTGGACGCTTCCAATTCCTTTCCGAGCGCGGTTTCGCCGCGCCCATCTGCCCCGTGGCATCTCGCGCAGTTCTGTGCGAAAACAATTTTCGCGCGTGCGAGTTGCGCGGAGGAAACCGGCGAACTGTTTCGGCGGGATGATTGCTTATGCTGCCCGGCCACAGTGACGGCGAGCGACACGTTCCAAAGATATGCGCAACATGCAAGCGCGGCAACTAGGAAAACGGCGCACTTCAAAATTCGTTTCATGCTTTGATTCTAGATTCTCTTCTCATTGTAAATCCCGCGACAGCAGACGCTATGACTATGGCTGCACGCTCAACTCGTGTACGTGCCATGGAACACTTTCGTTGCTCATCTCCGGGTGCTGGCGCAGGAATCCGTTGGCGGTGGGAAAGGCTGCGGGATCATCCTTTTGATCGGCGAATATTTTGGCTTCACGCTTTGCCTCATCCTTCAATCCTAGTCTTCGATAAAGCAGCATCAAGTTGTAGTGCGCGGCGGTATCCTCCGGGTCAATCGCCAGAATCTGTTCGTAAGCATGGCGCGCGTTTGGAAAGTCGCGTTTGATTTTGTACAACTCGCCCAGTTGTTGCCAGCTTATGCGATCACGCGGATATGCAGTTAAAACTTGGCGTATATTTTCTTCAGCTTTGTCGAGTTGTCCGCGTTTGAGAAACACGCGCGCTTGTTGATAAACCGCGCGCATGTTCTTCGGGTTACCTTCAATTACGTTGGCAAGCAAATCTTCCGCTTCGTCATAGCGGTCAAGCTCGATCAAGGTCATCGCGCGATTAACGCGCGCCATCGGGCGATACGTTTCGTCTAAATCTGCGACGTGCGCAAAAGCATCCGCCGCGAGCGGGTATTGCTTGGCATCGAAGAGCGCAATTCCGTAATTATTCCAGCGCCGCCAATCCGGGAACACGCCTTTCGCTCCTGAAACCGCCGCAAGCGCAGTGTTGTCGCCGACGCTCATCACATATTCCGTCGTCGCCATCGTCACAATCGGGTAATCTACTTTGTGGCCGAGCGCGTAGTCGCTGAAGATGCGCGTGAAGCGGCGATAGCGCACGCGCGCCGTCAAACGCAACACGCCACGCGCATTGGCTGGAACGCGAAATTGATAACGCGCCAAATCGGAGCGCCCGGAGTGTATCTGATTGTTCTGCGCAATGACGCGCGTGTTCCAGATGTGATGCAGATCATTAAACGAGCCGTCTGTCTTGACGAGATATGTTTTGTAAGTGTGCGCGGATTCGTCCAGATAACCATTCGGTTTGATGAAGCCGGAGTTGTAAAAGATTTTTCCCGCTTCATCGCTCACGGTAAACTCGACGTAAGGTTCATAGAAATCGCGCAACTCCGGTGCGAACGAGTGGCCGATATTTTTATTGGTGATGACCACATCGGCGGTGATGCGATCATTTGCATCTATCTTAAAGTTGCTGCGATTAACGGGCGCAATGAAGTCTTCTGCTGTTTTTCCACGCGCGTTCTGGCGATGCAGAGCAAAGATGTCAACGCCGAGCACATCCGTCTCTAGATTTTTTGTGACGGCCTGAAGCTGCTCTGTCCAATTATAGAAATATGGGATGGCCGTATTCGCCGCCGCCCAACGGTGCGATGTAACCATGCCGTCTTTGGCCGATACGTCGAAGAGCGGAGCGGCATCGCGCTTCATATGGCACGATTGGCAAGATTCCTGATTGCGTTCGTAGAAAGGATGCGGTGATTGCTTCGAGAACGAAGACATCTGAAATTCGTCATAGACGGCGAAGGCACGCAAGAACTTGTAATCGTTTAGCTCTTTCGGCACTTGCGATTTGTGGCATGATGCGCAAAATTCCTGTGACTTCATCACAGGCCGCATCATCGCGCGGCGGTGCGACGGCACATCGTCGAGAATCTGCTGATCCGTTACGTCCAACAGTCGCGCGCCGTCTTCACGCACGAGCAAAGCGGGTTGTCCCATCACATACGCGCCGATGCCTCTGTTCTCTGTCGCCTGAATCGAATGGCAAGCGATGCAGGAAACGCCTTCTTCGTCGAACGGGCGTTTGACGGCGGAATTTTTCGTCAGCGCGCCGGAGAACAGTGCGGCAGGGTTATGGCACGCTTCGCAGTGGCGTGTGGATTCAATGCCGCGTTGCTCGATCAGGTCTTTAACGTTTTTCTGGTAAAAGGGTTCGCGGAAGGAATTGCGGTGCGCGCTTTGTGACCACTGCGCGTGCGAGTCCGTATGGCATTTAGCGCAGCGTGAGGAAGATATAAAATCTTCGCCGGGAATAAAGCCGCCGCTCGCGGTCTTCGCATTGCTCGGCGCAAAGGGATTCGCCCCGAACCTGAAATCGTAATTCTTGGCCGTCTCGTCGTTATATTTCTTCTCCGCTTCTTCGCTTCGACCAACAACCCCTTGCGCGACACAGCAGATGGCTAGTGCAGTAAAAAGCGCCGCCACACAGCGTTTGATGAGCGCTTGTGTACCTGCCACAAGAGAGCCGGCGGGCTTTTTATTCACAGATATTTCGCCCATTGATGCTGGCCTTTGGCGGAGGAAAAATGCGAACGTCCAATGATGTAATTTGACGAATGAGCTTAGACGATGAATGCTTGAACAGATGCAGCACAGGCAATTCTCCGTCTGCAAATAATCGTTTCAAGAAAGACTAACTTTAACATCGGCCACACGCGCGGGCAAGCGTCGCTGCGCGCTGGCATGTTAAGGGAAACATACTTGGCGAACAAGTTTTGGATACACTATTACAGCCGAATTAGTGTTGCTCTGCTCTGGGTTCACTGATCGTCAAATACTTATCAATGACCGGACTCGTGAGTGTTTGCGTGCGGCCGCCGGGCCAGCGGATTTCGATGGAAGCGACGCCGGTTGCCGCGCCGAGTCCGACAAGTGTGCGCGAATCGTTTGAAGATAAATAGCTGCCTGCGCTTGAGACATCGAAGATTTGTTTGCGCCCAATCGAATCTGTGACGGTGATCCGCGCTCCAAGACCTGCGCGATTTTGCTTCGCGCCGCCGAGCATTAATCCAAGCCAGTGATTCTTTGTGCCGTTGTTGCGCAAAATCAAAGGAGCGCCGTTTACAGTCGCAATCACCACGTCCAACTGCCCGTCATTATTCAAATCAACGAAAGCCGCGCCGCGCGCCGCAACGGGCGTCGTAAAAGCGCTGCCAGCCGAAGCCGAAACATTAATAAAGCCTTTGCCCGTATTGAGCATTAGCAGTGGAGACTGTTTGTATTTGAGGTAGCTTGAAGTTTTTTCAATCGTGTCGAGGACGTGTCCTTGGGCGACGAAGATGTCGCGCCATCCGTTATTATCAACGTCAACAAAGTGCGCGCCCCAGCCCGTATTAAGTAAACTGATTTGCCCGACACCGGTAGTAGTTGTCGCGTATGTAAAGGTCGCGTCGCCGTTGTTGTGATAGAGCGGGTAAGTTTCGTTCGACAAACTCGTGATAAGAACGTCCGGGAATCCATCGTTGTCATAGTCCGCGCAATCAACGCCCATGCCCGCAAACGTCTTACCGTTTTCGTCGTAGCCTGCGCCCGAAACGAGCGCGATGTCTTCAAACGTGCCATCGCCTTTGTTGCGATAAAGCGTTTGGCGCACGCTGTCATTGGCGACGAAAATATCAACCCAGCCATCGTTGTCAAAATCAGCGAAGGCCACGCCGAGACCTTTGCCCGTCGGATCGTTGAAACCCGCTTTGGCGCTCGCGTCTTCAAACGTGCCATCCGTTCTTTGATGATAAAGAATATTCGTCGCGCCTTTGAAATTGTCCGGGTGGCAATAGGCGCGATAGCCAGCACGCTTTTCGCCGCAGTACAGTGAGCCTTTATCGAAATCCCATTCCATGTAGCGTGCGACGAAGAGATCGAGCCGCCCGTCATGATCGTAATCGAGCCAGCCCGCGCTCGTTGACCAACCGCCGCCCGCGACATTTAATTTCCGGGTCACATCAGTAAAGGTTCCGTCGCCGTTGTTGTGATAGAGAGTATTGCCGCCATATGCGGTGACGTAGATGTCCGGGAAACCGTCGGCATCATAATCGGCGATGGCGACGCCCATGCTGTAGCCTTCGCCTTTAATTCCTGCGCGCGTCGTGACATCTTCAAATGTGCCGTCGGGTTTCTGATGATATAAGCGATTCCAGAATTTCGGATCGCGCTTATCGGGCATCGCGCCTTTCGGCATCGGATCATCAAGGCGCGCGCCGTTGGTGAAAAATAAATCCATGCGCCCGTCATTGTCGTAGTCAATCGCGGCCACGCCGCCGCCCATCGTCTCCATCAAATACTTCTGCGAGGTGGGTGAAGATTCGTGATGAAACTTGATGCCGGATTGCGCTGTGATGTCTGTGAAGGTGACGGGAGATTGGCCTTGCGGGGCTGGCAGCGGCGGTTTTTTCACCGCGTCCGCGCCGCCGTAAGCTTTGCCTGTACGTTGATTGGTTTGCGCAGGCTGTTGGGCGAAAAGAAATCCGTTATTAGCAAGCGGCGTGCTGTTAACAAGCACGAAGAAAATCAGCAGTGCTCTGTAAATACGTTTCACGATTTGATTATCAACTTATTTTGCGCCGAAAGTTTTATCCGGTATGTATGTCTGAAAGTTAATTGGGCTGTGAACTCTTCGGCAAAGCTTCTACTGCTTCGACGCGAAAATCCGGTTCGCTTCTTCCAACGTTTCTTTAGACCCCACGTCGTACCAGATGCCCGGCACGCGCCAAGTATAAAACGGCGTGCGTTTGTACATCCACTGGACGAGGCGGCCCGGTTGATCCGGGTTGTTTCCTTCAGCAACATACTGCTCGATCAACGACAGCGTGGACTTCGGGTAATAGTAAAGCGCAATTCCAGTCAAAGTGCTTCTGGGATGCTGCGGCTTCTCCTCAAAGAATGTAATCCGCCCGTCAGCATCGGTTTCAATCGCATTATACTTTTTGATTTCGTCGAGATTCCCTACGTCATAAACAGCCAGCACGGGCGCGTTCTTCTCGCGGCAGACAGTAGCAAACTCCTTTAGACTGTGGCTGAAAAGATTGTCGCCCGCAACTACTATCAGATCATCTTTGATTTTCTCTTTCGTCAACACGAGGCGCAAATCACCAATCGCGCCCAGCTTGTTCGTATCGTCGGTTGAGTTGTCGTTGACGATTGTAATATCGGATTTAATTTCACCAACACGATACGCTTCCGACCAACGCTGAAAGTGACCGGCGAATTTATTGTTAGTAACGATGTAGATGCGGTCAATGTCATCAATCGCAGTTAAGTTGTCCAGCACATGCTCGAGCATAGGCTTTCCCGCCACTGTAAGCAGCGGCTTCGGCTTGTCGAGCGTGAGCGGATACAAACGCGTGGCGTAGCCCGCTGCCAGAACGATTAACTTCATTTGATTTTTCCTGTTCGCTTATCTTCGCCGGAAGGTTTCGGTATTGGAGCGTTGATTGACACGGGCGCGCCAAAGTCCGGTGTGCCGTCTGCTTTCCATGTGAATCGCTGCGCACGCGGCGAGCGAAACCTGCCGCATCCCTGATGTGCTTCGGCGTTGGCGTGATACAGAATCCAATCCTCTTTGCCATCCGGCGATTTGAAGAACGAATTATGCCCCGTTCCGTAAGCATGTGCGGCGGGCGACGACTGAAAGACGGGCTGCGGCGATTTCTTCCATGAAGCCGCGTCGAGCAGATTGCTGTCAACCGAAGTCGTCAGCATTCCAAGCGCGTAATACTCCGTCCAGCAACCGCTCGCAGAGTAAACCAGAAACATCTTGTCTCCGTGCGTCAGGATTTCAGGCCCTTCGTTCACGTCAACGTGCGGCGGCTCGGCTGGATTCTTTCTGTTATCAAGATCGCCGACCTTTTCCCATGGAAGTTCTGGAGTTGACAGCCTGACGCGCTCGCTTTCAATTGTCCATGGATTTTTCATGCGCGCGATATAGATGCTTTGCGTGCCGTTGGTGTCGCCCTCCCATCCTGACCAGATCAAATAAAGTTGCCCTTTATGCTCGAACACGGAGCCGTCAATCGCCCACTTGTCCGTCGCGTCGGCGAGTTTGCCTTTCATTATCCATGTTCCCTGCAAAGGGTCTGGCGCATCGTTTTCGAGTACCCATAAGCGGTGAGTTTGATTAGTGCTGGCATCGGCGGCAAAGTATATGTACCACTTCCCGCGCAAGTAATGAAGTTCGGGTGCCCAGATGTCCTTCGAGTAAGCGCCGGTGGCAGGCGGCGTCCAGACGACTTTCTTCTCTGCGTTTTTCAACTTAGCGAGGCTGCGCGTTTTCCAGATCACCAGATCAGCTCCCGTCGTATTCATGTAGTAATAAAAGCCGTCCTTGTAAATTGACCACGGATCGGCTCCAGACGACAGCAGCGGGTTTGTGAAAACGCCTTTCGCTGTGGAGCTGCTGCTGCTGGCGGCATTGGGCTTGTCCTGCCCGTGAACGCCCATCAGCAATACGCAGATTATTAGCAGCGGCGAAGTCGCTTTCATCCACACGGAGCGACTTTTTATTCGATTACTTTCTTTCATCTTATAACCATCTGTGGTAGCGCGCGTCTTACCCATTTAATTGTAGGGGCAGCGGCTTGTCCCTGCCCGCTTCCCATAAATGTTATTCAACCTGCGGGCAACCACAAGGGTTGCCCCTACACAAGCTACGATTAGTAAGCGAACGCTTGATAGACTTCCGTTTGTTCCGTGCTGTTAAGATCATCGACAATCGGGTTAAAGCGCAATAGGTGGCGCGCGCGCGGCGAAAGCGTGTCGAGGGCGGCGCGCGGAATGCGAATGGAGACTTCAGGACGAAGGAGCCAGCGGCGGCTATAGCCAATGACGCACATCGGGCGCGGCACGTTTGTGCGGTTCGGTGTGCCGCGATGTAGCCCGCGCACGTCGCGTATCATCACATCACCGAGTTTCAACGTGATGGCTTCCAACTTCACCTCGCCCGTTTCAAGACGGCGCATTCCTTCCGCCTTCGTCAGCATGTGTGTGCCGCGCGCCACCTCGAAAGGGCCGTTCTCCTGCGTCACATCAACGAGCGGGAAGTTGACGGCGAGTTGAAAGGGCGGCGTCTCCTGCGCAATCTCCGGGAAGAGTGGCGGCGCGTCTCTGTGTATGTCTTGATAGTCGGAACCTAGAAGAGGCGTGTCGGTTGCGAGTTGCGGCATCACAGCATCTTCACCAACTAACCTTTCGACAATTGCCATCACGTCATCATCTTCGTAAATCGTCGGATCGGCGAAAGGCTCCGCAAACGGCAGCGTCACATAGTAACGCTCGCTTCCGCGATTGAGCAGATGGCCTTCACGCTCGATATGTGCGCGCAGCAATGGCGTGAAAGCCTCGCGCCAAATTTCTAATGTTGTTTTTGAAAAATGATCTCGCAACACGCAGTAGCCGTCCGCCAGCGCTGTCTGCGCAAACGATTCCAGTTCTTTGTCGTTATATTTGTTTCCCTTCATTTCAAGTAATTCCTAATCAAAAACTTTTCCCCTTGCCAAAGCGGTTGCTTCGTTTGTTTATTTACGCGCGCTCAAACGATTTTGCACGACGACGACTGCCAGCAGAAAGATGCCGCGCAAGACCCACTGCCACCATGAGCTAATCGTGCCTTCGAGGTTGAAGAGATTAAAGATTACTCCGAGCAGCAGCACGCCGATCACAGTTGAACCGACGCCGCCCTGCCCGCCCGTCAAAAGCGTGCCGCCGACAACCACCGCCGCAATCGCATCGAGTTCCCAACCCGTTCCCGCAACAGGCTGGCCTGCGCCGAGCCTCGAAGCGAGAATGACGCCCGCAAGACCGGCCAGCGCACCTGAAAGTGCGTAAACGCCGAGCGTTGTGCGCGCAACGTTGAGTCCCATCAAGCGCGCCGCTTCTTCGTTATCGCCGAGCGCATAAATGTGTCGCCCGAAGCGCGTGTGATTGAGCATCACCCACCCTACGACAAAAGCTATCGCAGCAACAAGAACGGGAACGGGAACGAAGCCAATATGTCCACGCCCGAGCCATGTAAAGCTTTGTGAAAGCTTATCGACGCGCACGGATTCTTCGCCTGTTGAAGCGAGCGCAAGCCCGCGCGCCGCAATCATCATCGCCAGCGTAACGATAAAAGGTTGAATGCGCGCCTTGACGATGACGACACCGTTTACCATACCGAGCAACGCCGTCAGTCCGACAGCCGCAAGCACCGCAACGGGCATTCCGCGTCCCGCAAGATTCGCCGCCACAACGCCAGCGACGGCAAGCAACGACCCGACTGAAAGATCAATGCCGCCGGTTATAATGACAAACGTCATGCCGAGCGCGACAAGCCCCAGCATACTGTTTTGCCGGAATACGTTCAGCAGATTTTCCTGCGTCAGAAAAGCTTCGTAGCGCGCCGTCGCAAATGCGGCAACGATCAAGAGCGCGACGAGTGCTCCCTGCCGCTGTAAAAAGGAAGTAAATTTCGCGCGAGCAGTGCGCCCGCGCGTTGATTCGATTTCGTCAATCGTTGTTGCCGCCTGACTCATAACTTCCTTTCGCTTCAAGCTATCTCAAGCTATCTTCGGACGCTGCACATAAACCGCGATGAGAATAATTGCCGCCTTCAACACAAGCGACCATGAGAAAGGAATCAGCAACATGTTAAAGCTCGTCGTAATCACTTGCATAATGAGCGCGCCGATCAAGGTTCCGACGATGGTTGCGCGTCCGCCCGTCAGCGGCGTTCCGCCGACGACGACAGCAGCGATGGCATCGAGTTCAATATTGACTCCGATCTTCGCCCCGTCGCTTGCGCCGAGCCGTGCAGTTTCAATCAATCCGGCAAGACCCGCGAGCAAACCGCTAAGCGCGTACACCATGATCTTCGTGCGATGTGTCTTGATGCCTGCGAGACGCGCCGCCGCTTCATTGCCGCCGGTGGCAACGACATAACGCCCGAAGTTCGTCGCACGCATTACGAAGATTGCCAATGCGACGACGAGCACCATTATCACAGCCTGAATCGGCACGGGGCCGACGTAACCTTTGCCCAGATACTCGAACGATGGATTGCTGAACGGAATCAATTGCCCGCCCGCGATTACCTGCGCCACGCCGCGCCCAGTGATAAGCAGCGCGAGAGTCGCAATGATCGGCTGAATCTTAAAGCCGGAGATAAGCGCGCCGTTGAGCGCCCCGACCATGAGCGCGACGGTGAGCGCGACTAAAACCGCAAAGCCTGTGCCGCGCTCAAGCTGTGTGGCGGCGAGCGCAGAAGCAATCGCCATCACGGAGCCAACCGAAAGATCAATGCCGCGCGTTGCGATCACCAGTGTCATGCCAACAGCGACAAGCACGGTTGTCGAAACTTGCAACAGTATGTTCCAGAGATTGCTTGCCGTCGCAAAGTTCGGCGTGAACAAAGCGTTGCCGACAATGAGCAGTATGAGTGCGAGCAGCGCGCCGTAAGTAGGGCCGAGAGCAGCAAGGCGCGATAGCGGGCTAACACTCGAACCGGACGACGAAGGAACATCTGTGGTCGCGCTTTGCATACGCTCAATCTCCTGAATCCGGTGCGCCCGTCTGCATGGCGGGAGCTGTTACACCGGCGTTTGCGTCATCCGCCGATCCTTCGGCCATCGCGTGAATAATCGCTTCCTGCGAAATTTCACCACCGCGCAGTTCCGCGACGCGCTGGCCGTCGCGCATCACGATGACGCGCGAACAGCCTTCGACTAATTCTTCCAACTCCGATGAGATCATCAACACGCCCAAGCCATCTTCGGCGAGTTCGTTAATGAGCGACTGAATCTCGCCTTTCGCGCCGATGTCTATGCCGCGCGTCGGTTCATCTAAAATCAAGAACTTCGGATTTTTGCAGAGCCAGCGCGCCAGCAACACCTTTTGTTGGTTGCCGCCTGAAAGCTCACGAATCTTTTGTTCGCCGCTCGCCGCTTTGATACGCAGGCGTTGCATAAAGCGCGTGACAATCTCATTCTGGCGTGCGCGCGAAACGATGCCCATCTTGGAAAGCGCAGGCAGCGCGGCTAAAGTTAAATTTTCGCGCACGGAGAGTTCAGGGATAATGCCTTCCGCTTTGCGGTCTTCGGAGATGAATGCAAGGCCTGCGTCAATGGCATCATTCGGCTCACGCAAATTGAGTTGTGTGTTTTCCAGATAAACCGTGCCCGCCTCAATCCGGTCTGCGCCGAAGATAGCGCGCGCTGTTTCCGTGCGGCCGGAGCCGAGCAGTCCGGCGATGCCGACTATCTCGCCGCGCCCGGCTTCCAACGTCACGCCGTTCAACTTGCGCCCACGTTTCAAGTTTTCAGCGCGTAAGAGCGGTGCGAACTCCGGCGCAGCCTCGTGATGTTTGAAAGCTGTCGCGCCTTTGCGCTGCAACTCATCGCGTTGCTTGCCGAGCATTAAGCAAACAAGATCGAGCCGTTCCAACTTCGCAAGCTCGTATGTGCCGACTAACTTGCCGTCGCGCAAGACTGTCGCGCGGTCGCAGATAGTGTAGAGTTCATCGAAGCGATGGCTGATATAAACGACACCGACGCCTTCTGCTTTGAGGCGACGAATTACGTCGTAAAGAATCCCGACTTCGCGCTCTGTCAGAGAACTCGTCGGTTCATCGAGGACAACGACTTTCGCATTGAACGAAACTCCGCGCGCGATGGCAACCATCTGCCGCAGCGCGATGTTTAAGTCGCCGAGCGTAGCGCGCGGATCAATATCGAGACCCAACCGTTCGAGCAACGCGCCCGCGTCACGGTTCATGCGCTGCCAATCAATCAACCCCATTCGGCGCGGCTCGCGCCCGAGAAATATATTTTCTGCCACAGTGCGAAACGCAAGCAGGTTGACTTCCTGATAAACGGCGACGACGCCCGCCAACTGCGCCGCCTCGGGCGTGCGAAAGTTGACGGCACGCCCTTCCAATTCAATCGTTCCGCTATCAAGCGTGTACGCGCCCGTCATTATTTTAATGAGGGTGGATTTGCCCGCGCCGTTTTCGCCGACGAGCGCATGAACTTCGCCGCGCGCCAGAGAGAAATCAACTCCGGCAAGCGCGACGACTCCCGAAAACGTTTTCGTAATCTTCTCCATGCGGAGAATCGGATCGGATGTGCTCATAAGAGTTACACGGGCTCGCCCGCAGACTGCCGGACAAAAATGAGTAAGTGAAAGCGGCGGCGCTCCTTTGCGCGATGCTTTCTAATATGCCTCGTTCAAGAATTGCTGCGCGTTGCTGGCATCGAACAAGCGATCCTCAAGCATGATTTTGGTCGGCGGCTTTTCGCCGCGCAGATATTTCTCCAGCGTGTCGAAGGCGAGGGGGCCAAAGCGCGGATTGGATTCGACGGTAACATTCATATCGCCCGCGATGATTGCTTTGAGCGCATCCTTTTCGCCATCAACCGAGACGATCAAAACGTCTGTGCCCGGCTTCATTCCGGCAGCCTTCAAAGCCTGAATCGCGCCAATCGCCATTTCGTCGTTGTGCGCGTAAACGGCTGTGATGTCTTTGCCTTTCGCCTGAATAATGTTCTGCATGACGCTCTGCGCTTTGGCACGCGAAAAGTCGCCGTCCTGCGAAGCGATGACGTGCATCTCCGTGTGCTTGCCGATCTCGTCCATAAAGCCTTGCTTGCGATCACGCGCAACAGACGCACCGGCGGTTCCTGTCAACTCGACAATGTTCGCTTTGCCGTTTGATTTCTGCGCGAGCCATTCACCGGCGCGGCGTCCCTGCTCAATGAAGTTTGAGCCGATAAACGCCACATAGTCTTCGCCCGCTTTGCCCGCTGCTTCGCGGTCAATCAGGAAGACAGGAATCTTCGCTTCCTTTGCGGCTTGGAGCGCCGGAGCGAGTCCTTCAAATTCTTTCGGCGCGAGAAAAATCGCGTCAACGCGGCGGGCAATTAAATCTTCCACATCGGAGACCTGTTTTGAAGTCTGCTTCTGTGCATCGGTGACTACAAGATTGAAGTTACCGGCGCGTTTGCTCGCTTCTGCTTTCATGCTGTTGGTTTCGGCGATGCGCCACGGGCCGTCATTTTCCATTTGCGAAAAGCCGATAGTTTTTCGTCCGCCGCCCGCGCTGCCTTCGCTTTGTCCGGCAGGCTTTCTTGCGCAGCCTGCAAGAACCAAAGACAAAGCGACAAGAACAACCAGCATTGCCGCAACACACGAAGTTCGTTTGCTAAAAAGAGATTTCATGTTTTATGTTCTCCGGTAAATTTTAAAGTTAAAATTCTACACACCCGTTACTTCAGCGACGGAGTAATCCGCATCCACTCGAACTTCGCAATTGCATCCGCCGTTCCGCCTGCTGTCAGCGCGACACGCACGGCGCGATCCCACGGCGGCAAGTATGCTCCCTCTGTTACCTCACCGATGTTTGTCCAAGCGCGCCCGTCGGAACTTGCAGCAAAGCTAAATTGCTTACCGCCCGCCGCGGTCATTCTTAAATATACAAGCGGCGATGCGGGAGCGTTGATTTCGCTAATCGTCTTTTGCTCATTCTTCTCGCGGCGATAGACAAAAACCTTGCCGTCGCCGACAGCGACACCAAGCGCATTCTCTCGGTCACCATAAGCCGCAAGCCCCGCGCGTGCGCCCCGTTTCAGGCCGCGCGCGTCAATGACAGTCGTTGCAACGTAGTCACCAAGCGTCGTCGTGTGCGCCAGCACTGCGCCGAGCATATCGCTGGCATTTGCGTTCGTTGATTGCAGCAACAACGCGCCGCCGCCTCTCGTTTTTTGGAGATGAAAGATGGGTTCGTTTGATTGCGGCCATTGCCAACTCGTCAGCAAGCGAGGAGCTTTGAAGTCGTCGAAGAAAGAATACACTGCGTTGCGTTCCGGCACGCCGAGCGGCGAAGCGGCGCGCACGCTCGGCCCCTTGCCGTCATTGATCGTCGGCCAGCCATCCGCGTTCCAACGCACTTCATCGAGCATTGCCTGGCGTCCGGGATAAATCGAATCGCGGGCGTTGTAAGCATGGTAAAACAAAAACGTGCGTCCCTTTTGGTCTGTGACGATGCTCCCGTGACCCGGACATTTCCATGTTTCGTTGCCCGCCAGAATCGGGTTCACTGCATTCTTTTCCCAAGGCCCAAGCAGATTACGCGAACGCGCGACGCCGAGCGCATAGTTGCACTCGCGTCCGCAACAGGCGTTGCCGGAATAAAAAAGATAAAAGTAATCGCCGCGCCGCAGTACATACGGGCCTTCGATTAATTGCGCTTCCCACTTGGCATCGTTGCGCAGTATCTCTTGCTTTTCGCCGACGAGCCTTGTGCCGTCGAACGACAATTTCTGCGCCCAAAGCGGCGTCGGTTGATTGCGGCTGTTGCCGTCCTCTTTCCAGATGAGATAGCGCTCGCCTTTTTCATTCGTTACCGGAACAGGATCGATTGCTCCCGCGTCCTGACATACGAGCGGGCCGTGATCCGTGTATGGGCCAGCGGGACGCGCGGCGGTGGCGACGGCGACACACAGCGGGCCGTCCTTTTTGTGCCCAACGTAATAAACGAAAAAGCGCCCGCGATGCTCGGCGATTTCAGGTGCCCAGTAGTTGCCCGTAGACCATACCGGACGCTCCTGAAACACTGCGCCGACAGTCTGCCAATTAACCAGATCGCGCGAATGCAGAATAGGAAACTCCGGCGCCCATTCGGATGTAGTGGAGGTCGCCCAGTAGTCAGCGCCGACGCGAATAATCGACGGGTCTGGGTAATCGCCCGCGATGGCCGGATTGCTGTAAACGGCTCTTGACTGCGATTTCGAGTTTGTTTGCGCCGCACGTCTTCGGTGCGTTTGTTGCGCAGACGAACTGTTCAGAATGCAGAGGCCGAGCAATGCGACGGCAACGAATGCGCGGATCGCTTTTGGTGTGTTTCGCATCTTCTGTTTCTTACCTCTTAATTATTCACTGGCAAATAACAAAACTCGCTGCACGGTTGGGCGCGTCATGCCGCCCGCCGAATGCGCGATTGAGATCATTCATCTTAATGACCTGACGTTCTCCTGCTTATTCTTCTTTCCGTCTATGTCATTAGTGTAATTGAATTGCCTCCAGCTTTAGCTGGAGGATAAAGAATCAGAAAGAGTGTGGCTTTAGCCGAACCACTTCGGCTAAAGCCGCGACGCTTAACTTATCTGATCCACTAGCTAAAGCTAGTGGCAATTCATCTATCAAATCTAAAAACTTGGATTACAGAGAACTATATATTCAATCTCTATAGCAAACTTTGAAACGCATTCCAAATTCGTCCGTTCTTACGGCAAAGGCAAAGAGAGTTTCGGCGCGAAGTCATTTCCGCCCGCATAGCGAATCATCCCATCGAGCAGGCGCGTCGCGTATGGATCGCTTCCGTATGCGTCAAAGCGAAACGTTGTGACGAAAGCAGAGCCTTCGCCAACGCGCATTTGCATTGCGAGCGCGGCATTATTGTTCAGCCAGCCGTAGAAGATGCCTGACATTACATCCGCATAGTCATCAGCGCGCACGTTCTGAATAACGTACTGCGGCACTGTGGCGGTGGATTCAAAACCGAGTATGGGAGCGAAGGCGACATCGCGAAACGGCGCGGCGTCTCGCTTAATCCAATTAAAGTTCGTTACCCAGTTGCCGTCCAGATCAGACCCGGCGCGCGGCATCACTTTTAGGGGAAGACGCGCGGGCAAAGCTTCCTTCGAGTTTGCCAGCACAATCACACGCCCGCCGCCGCGCAGATGACGCTCCACCGCATCATCGTAAACTGTCGCGATCATTAATTTCTTACTGTCAGCGTCGGCTGAAACAGTATAACCGGCGGAAGCTAACTTCCCTGCTAAAGCATTGCTGCCCGTCGGGTCGTGAAGAATAAGCGCCGTCTTTTGCGCGGGCGCAAGTTTAGGAAAGATGAAAAGGTCGTAACTGTTTTCGGCGATAAGGGAATTATCGCGCGCGCGGACTTCGATGAAGAATTGTTCGCGGCGCGGCTTGTCTACATTCGGCGCGACGAACGAGACAGGCGCAAGCGCTTCGACGCTCGCGCGCTCGATTGATTTGCCGATTTTAAAATGCCCGCTTGCGCCCGATGTCATTTTCCAAGACACGCGCGCGCCGCTCAATTCTTTATTGCTGTAATGTGAAAGCAGTGTGGCGAGTTGAATGCGTTCGCCGCTCGTGTAATTAGTTTTCGGCGTTCGCGCAAGCACCACGTCCGGCTGCTGTATCTTCGCTAAATCGGCGGCATAGATTTTCGGATTGCGGTACATATCCATCAACCCGTTCGCTTCCCAGTTGATGTCCGTAAACTCCGTGATGACGTAGCCCTGTATAGATTCGTGGCGGCGCATTTCTTCGATCTCGTGTTTGAGCGAAATGAATTGATGCCGCTCGGTTTCTTCGGCGAGCGAGTTGAAATCAGAAAAGAGAGAATCGAGCTTGTATTGTCTGAAGCGTTCGAGCACTCCGGCGGGGCGCGTTACGTCGCGTCCGGCGAAGTCGCGCCCAAACCACCAAGGCAAATCTTTCGGCAAGTTCGGCAAGCCCCAGTTGCCGAATTCCGAAACGACAAGCGGTTCGCGTCCCGTCGGTTGAGCATCATTGTGCGGACTAAAAATCCACTTCGGGCGCGCGGCAAAATCATTCACCCACTTGTCCCAATTCTCATAGTTGTCTGGAATCGAAAAGTATTGATGAAAGTCCGCGATGTCCGTCTTGAGATGAAAATTATCGCAGCACGCGCTGTTGTCAACGATAAGGCGATTGAGCGGCGCGGTCAGTTGCTTCGCTTTTTCGTATGCCGCACGCAGCCATTGCCTTTGATCCGCTTGCTTAAGGTCAGCGCCCCATGATTCATTGATGACGCTTTGAATCACGATTGACGGATGATTCCAATCGCGCGCAACTTGTTCGGCAAAAGTTTGCTCACCGCGCGACGCCGCTTTCGCGGTGAAGTGATTAGCATCGTTCCAAGAAGGAATTTCGTACCAGACGAGCATTCCTACTTCGTCCGCGGCTTTCAAATAAACGGGATCGGGAACTTTGATATGGCAGCGCAGCACATTGAGACCCATGCGCTTGCCCTTCAACATTTCGTCGCGCACAAACGCTTCCGAAGGCGGCGTGTAAATGCCTTCCGGGTAAAAATCCTGATCGAGCGCCGCAATCATGTAGAACGGCTCACCATTCAAATAAAACTTTCCGTCGCGTGCTTCAAACGAACGAAAGCCGAAGCGCTCGATTTTAGTATCTTTCGATCCGTCGCCAAGGTTAACTTCAACCGTGTATAGTGAAGGATTAGCAGGACTCCAAAGCTGCGGTGCTTCAATCTTCCCGCTGAAGGAGCCGCCCGGATCGCGAGCACGCAGGGTCTTAGTAAACTCAATCTTTCCATTCGGATTGCGAACCGTAACGGTTAAACCTTGATTGAACATTCCGACAAATCCATTGCCACCAGACAGGCTGACGCTTATCTGAAATTCACCGTTAGTATGCGACGTGATGTGCATTTGATTAATATAAATGCGCGGGCGAATCTCAAGCGTCACATCTTGCCAGATGCCGCCGGTTTGCACGTACCAATTTTGCTTGCCATGCGGTATCTCGTTGTAGAGCATTTCGGGAAAGCGCGCCTTCCCTTCCTTCTCATCCATCGGCGGATCAATGACACGCACGACGAGTTGATTCGCGCCGGGTTTGAGTGCGTCCGTGACATCAAACTCAAAGGGCGTGTAGCCGCCTTCGTGCGCGCCGATGCGTTTGCCGTTAACGTAAACTTCCGAATAGTAATCGACTGCGCCGAAGTTTATGAGCGCGCGTCGCCCGTCCTTTAACTGCGGCGCATCAAACGTCGTGCGATACCAAGCCGCGCCCATGTAATCGCGCAAGTCTGCAAACTGCGCGTTCCAAGACACACCGACGCGCGTGCTGCGCCAATTCCGCTGTGCATCCAGATCAGAGAGTTTGAGCGCGCCATCTTTATCGGTTAGCAACTGCCAACCACGATCAAGCTTGCGTGTCTGGGCGTTCACGGAAAAGGCCGCGAGCAATAACGCCAGCAAAGTTGCCGCGCGAATGGCGTTGCAGGCTGCTTGCCTGCGAACAAACTGTAATTTTCTAATCATCTCAATATGTCGCCCGTTAATGTGCAGCCAATCAGCTTAAACTCATCTCTCGCAGGTTGCATGCGTAACAGTCTTTATTGCCTGCGCGATAATTGAATATTGTGCGATTGCCGGTATCAATCTACAGATTCGCTTAGGGTTGCTTCGCTGTCACAACGCGCACAGAATCCCAGTTGTTCTCCGATGATCCGAAACCATAAAGCATGACGTGAAAAGCTCGCGGCAAATTAGAGACGCTTTTCTGCAAACCGACTTCGCCGTTAAGCAAAAAGAAGAGATCGTTGCCGCGCCGCGCGATGGCGATGGTCGGGCTTGTTTCTTTCGTGCCTAGATTGTGATTATCGAGCCGCTCACCACGCCCGTCTGTTATCAACCATGCCTCGAAAGTTTTTGCGCTCGTCAATATCCATTCGATACGATTGCGCCCGGAACCGTCGAAGAGCACTGTCAAAACGGCGTTGCCGGGCTGCGTGACGCTCTGGCCGATTTCAGGCAGAGGCACTCCCACTTTGGCGATTTTAGCTTCAAGGATAAAGTGGTCTGCGATAAACGCCTGCTTGCTGCGTACTCCGGCGCGCGATGCCGCCACGCCGCGCATACGCAATTGCCCATCCTCGACTTTCAACTTGCCGCCGCTGCCGCCCTCGAAGGTAAAGCGTTCCCACTTCGCCGCATCCAGAACTTTGCCGTCAAAGTCATCCTTCCATTCATCAACGGCGGGCGCTGCTTTTTGCGCTGTCGCGGAGGAAGCACCGGACGGTTGCTGCGCTAAAAGTGAAACAGCGTTGCTGCCACAGATGAGCATCAAGGTAATGGTCAAGCGTAAAAGATTCTGCATGATTAAAACTCCTTTGTGTAACTAAAAACGAACGTTGGCGAGCCGTCGCACAATTTCACGACGCCCGCTCTGCGCCTGCTCTTTTTCCGCGTCGCTCAAGCGTTTGAAAGCGGCGAATTCGCTTTGCGCTTCGGGTGTGCGTTTGAGCCGCGTGTAAGCGCGTCCGAGTTGGTAATGCGCCTCGACCAGATTAGGTTCGGAAGCGACTGCACGCTCGAGTTGATTTACCGCTTCACTCGCTCGCTCGGCGCGCAGATAAAGTTTGGCGAGCGCGAGCCGCGCTGAAGCGAGCGATGGATCAATCGCCAGCGCTCGCGCTAAATGCTTTTCCGCGCGCGTCGCATCGGTTGTGCTTTGCTTGAGCAACGCATCGGCGACAAGGTAATGCACAACGGCCATCATATCGTCAATCAAAAGCGCTTGTTCGTAAAGCGCAATGGCTTCGTCATATTGCCCACGGTCAGCATACGTGACGCCCAGATAAGCAGAAGCGGGAGCAAACTTCGGGTCGAGTTCTCGCGCGCGGTCAAAAGCTTTCGCGGCTTCATTCGTTTTGTTCTGAGCGGACTCTGCCACGCCGAGCGCAAACCACAAACGCGAGGATCGCGGAAATTCCTGCAAGGCTTCCTGAAGGCGAATGACGGCTGCCGCCGGAGCCTTCGTGTCGGTCAGGAGCATCGCGTAGCGAAAGCGGTAAGCTTCCGATTTAGGATCGCGCGCAATCGCCAGACGCATCGCCGGGATAGAGTTTTCAGGTCGCCCGAAGGCCTCATAAACGTCTGCCAGCGCCGCATAGATTACTGCCGCATCAAGCCCACGCGCGACTGCTCCTTCGAGCGTGCGCCCCGCCGCCGGAATATCTCTACGCGCAAGATATGCACGCGCCAGCAATACAATGGCTTCGACGTTCGATGAATCAAAAGCGACGGCTGCCTTTAGTTCTTCAATTGCTTCATTGCCGAGTCCTGCCGCAAGCAACGCGCTTCCTAATTGAGTGCGCGCGCCGGGAGTAGTAGCTGCTGAAGTTGCGGTACTTGTCGAACCGTAAAATTGCACGGCATACGCGCGGTACTTGGCGGCGGCGACATCTTTATCATCCAGTTGTAAGCTGATGAGAACGAGGGCGCGCGCAATCTCCGCGTCGGGCGCAATCGCGCGGGCACGCTCGAATAAGCTACGGGCGGCGCGCAAGCTTACCGTCGTGTTGCTTGCAAAGCGAATTTGCGCGAGGTTGACGAGCGCGCTCGATTGATTCGCATCGAGGCGAAGAGACGCTTCAAACTCTGCGGCGGCACGGTCGGCGCGATTAAGCCGTACAAGTATCGCTCCGAAATTGTTGTGCGCAGAAGGCGAATTCGGATCAATACGAACGGCGGCGGCGAAGTGGCTCTCGGCCTCTGAAAGTGCGCCGCGACGATCCGCAAGCACGCCTAGATAAGTATGTGCTATCGCATCGTTAGGGTTCGACTCCAGCGCCTGTTGAAACAAAGTTTGCGCAATGGATTCATCTCCGCGTTCAAGCGCCGCGATGCCGTCGGCAGTTAGCTGTTTAGCGCGCTGGCGGCGAACCGATTGCTGATTCTTCTGCTGAAGAGCGGCAGCAACGATTCGCGTCCGTAACTCAATCGCGCAGGCGAACGCTGCCTCCACGCCCGTTATCTTACTGAAAGGAATGTTCAAAGATGCGCCGCGAACATTCCTCGCGATAAAGGCACAAGAACCGAACAGCGTTGAAAAAAAGAGCAGACTGAATGTGACGGTCTGCGCTGCTCCACGCTGCTTTGACAGCTTCGGATACATTTTCTATTACCCGTTTATTGTCGCTTTTAGCGATTGTTCAGGGAAGGAAAATACTACTAAATGCGGTGCTATCGAAGCACAAGCGGCGCGGGAAGAGTCGCTGCAATACTTTTCCCGCGCCGCTTAATGTCCGCTCTCCGGCAACCTAGAAGATTACACGGCCTCGGAGTTGAATAATGCGCGGATCGGAATTAATGCTCTGGAATCCGAAGATACGCGGGTCTGCATTGAAGTTCGTCGTCGGATTAAAGAAGCGATTCCGATTAAATATATTAAAGGCTTCCGCGCCGAGTTCGAGCGTCACGGTTTCGGTAATCCGCGTCTTTTTAAGCAAGCTAATATTCTCGCTTAAAAAGATGCTGGATTTAACGTTCGGCAAAATGCCGACAGAACCGAAGAACCGTAACGGGTTCGCATAGAAAGCTCGATAAGCCGGATCGTTCGGGTCGCCCGTCGGCGGCGCTGTGAAATCTGTCGGCAGCGCAAAGGCGTTGCGGTTAATGACGACGACTCCCGGAACCACCGTTTGCGGCGCTCTCGGGTCTGGCCTGACCAGATTGTTTGAACTGTTGCCGGTCAAGATCGGCTGGCCTGTCAGGTTAAGCCGCAGATTGCCGTTAACTCCGATCAAGTCTAGAAATCCTCTGGAGTTATTATCGTTTGCTGAGAAGAGGAGCGGCAAACCGGATTGATAGCGCTGAATACCGCTAATTTGGTAGCCGCCGAAGATTTTATCCACCACGCCGCCGTGATTGAGAAAGCGTTTGCCTTTGCCGAAGGGCAGCTCGAAAAGATAGTTAACGACAAAAACGTGCGCCGGATTGTTGGGCGAAACCGAACGCAAGCTTTTTCTATCACCGGCAATTTGCAAAATGCCGCCGAGCGGATTCTGGCCGAGAACGTCTTCGGCAGCGTCCGTTAGCAGTTTCGAGAAAGTGTAGGATGCGCCGAACTGTATGCCCTGCGCGAAACGGCGGTCAAGTTTGAGTTGCAGAGCGTTGTAGTTGCTGGTTCCCTGACTTTCCAAAATGTTGTTGATGCGCCCGTACTGCGGAAAGGGTTTCAATGCCTGCGCGACATTGCCGTTGAATCCTTGAAAAACGGCATTGCTGCTGGACGGAAGGGAGATGCCAAGGCTCTGGGCATATGTTCGATCCGCCGCCGTCAGGTCGTTGACATTTTTGTTCAAGATCGGGAAGCCCAAACGCAGATCATTAAACGGCACCGCGTTCAAACGTTGAAAGTCAGAGCGAAGCCGCGTTCCCTTGCTGCCAATGTAACCAACCGAAGCGGCTAGATTGTAAGGCAATTGGCGCTGTAGATCGAAGCTATACTGCACTGTGCGCCCTGTCCTGAAACTCGGGTCGAAATACTGCACATCGCTGCCGATGAATTGACCATTCGGGTCAACTACCGGTTTCGCCGGAAAGCTCGACAGAAAATTTCGCGCGTTGCGCCCGTCGGGTGTGATGGGGCCGCTGCCGGAGTTGTACCCCATGGTTCCGGTATTAATGTCGCCGCCGCCCTGTGTGCCGTACAGGATCGGCGCATAGTAAATGCCTATGCCGCCGCGAACGACTGTTTTATTGTCGTAAGAGTAAGCGAATCCGACGCGCGGCCCGATGTTCGAGCGGTCGGGCTTGACGAGCGTTCGATATTGAGCCTGTACGCCGCCTTGCCCGGCGGCACCGGCGAGCGCGCCGCGCAGCCCGACAACCGGATTGACGGCGTTGGGATCGAATGTGCGAAAGCGGTCGCGCGCTTCATAGCGCAAGCCCGGAAGATCGTAGCGTAGGCCGACGTTCACTGTCAGGTTCGGTTTTACCTTGATGTCGTCCTGAAAAAAGTAGGATTGCTGAAACTGCCTGAACTGCGGCTGAATCGAGTTGGTGCTGTTAAAGGCAAACTCGGTTGCGCCCGTTATCAAGCTGGCAATCGGATAGCCGCCGTTCGGGTCGCGGTCGGCAGCCGTTTGATCGTTCCTGAAGTTGAACGAACCACCCGGATCAATGAATTGGGTAACGTTAAATTGCGATGTGCGGAAATCGACGCCGAACTTCATTGTCTGCCGCCCTCTGACGTAAGTGACAAAGTCCGAAGGCTCAAAGGTACTGTCGCGAATGCGGTCAGTAAAAAAGGATGAGCCGATGTTCTGAACAGCTCGCGGATCAGACGAATTTACAGGATCGCCGTAACCGGGAAAGTCTATGCGCGGGAAGGCGGCATTTTGCGTCGCGTTAACGGGAATGCCGAGCGATGAAGTGTTGAACCCGACAGTCGTATTCGCGTTGGCAACGTCGAAGCGCGTAAATCCCAAGTTGAAATGGTTGAGCAGAGTCGGGCTGAAGGTAAAATCGTCCTGCAGGCGAAAGAAATTAGACCTAAAGTCTTGATTGAAAACGTCTTGGTTGGTAAATGGCAAGGGAAGGCGCGGAACTGCGCCGTTAAGACCGGCAACACGTGTATTGTGGCGGTATGAATAGCTACCGGAAAGTCGCTGCTTCTCCGACAACACGTAATCAATCTTGCCTGTGGACTGATTCGAGGTTAAGGGAACAATTGCCTGAGACACATAGTTGTGGAAAACGCCCGGGCTGGTCGGCACAGGGTAGGCTTGAAGAATCGCCAAGCCCGCCGGATCGAGCCGCGCGCCGCCTAAGTATTGATCGAGACGATTGCCGGGAATTGCCGTGCGCGTGCTGGAGGGCTGGCGCGGATCGTAAACCTGCACAGGGCCGCCAAAGAAGCCTAGAATATACGGGTCTGTGAGAAGCTCGGAAAAATCGCCCCGCCGCATGGCTAAGGTCGGCACGGTAATAAGCGCGTTCTGGCCTTGCGTAAAACGGTAGCCTTCATAATTGAAAAAGAAGAAGGCGCGATTCTTGCCGCTCAGAAGGCTTTTGCCGCCTTCGCCAAAACGCGGTAAATAAATCGGCCCGCCGATGTTAAAGCCGAAGTCGTTCTGATTGTCGCGGCCGCGCGGCAGGATTTCACGCCCCGACGCATTACGGCCTGCCAAGTTATTGATAAAGGAATTGGCGTTCAGTTTTTCGTTGCGAATAAGGTCGTAAGCTTCGCCGTGAAATTGGTTGCCGCCGCTTTTCAAAGCGAAGTTGACCAGCCCGCCCGATGAATTGCCGAACTCTGCCGAGTAGGTGCTGGTCGAAAGCGTAAATTCCTGATAAGCGTTCGGCCCCGGCGCGACTTCGGAAAAGAACGTGCCGTTTTGCTGGCGGCGTGTCGCCGCGCCGTCAATTAAAATTTCGGTGCCGAGTCCCTGCCCGCCGCTCACGCGAAAGTTTGTGGCATTGCTGCCGGAAGCATTAGCTCCGCCCGCCGCGCTCACGTTGCTGTCAAGAAAGATAAAGGCAAGCGGCGTGCGCCCACCTGCTTCGGATGCCACTTGCAGAGGCAGTTCTCTAACCTGTCGCTCGTTGACGTTGGTTTGCCGTACCGGACTGTCTGTTTGCAAAACGGGTACCGAGTCCGAAGTTACGGTTACGGTTTCACCAATCGCGCCGATTTCGAGCGTGAAATCCGCGCGCCGCGAAACTTGCACGCCGACTTTAACATCCTCAATCGTTGACGTCTTGAAACCCGCCGCCTCTGCCGTAAGCCGGTACACATCCGCCTTCAGTTCGGGCAAAGTGTAGCTGCCTTCATCGCCGCTCGTCGCCGTGCGAACTTCGCCGCTGGCGAGATTGGTAGCGGTGATTGTCGCGTTGACGACAACAGCGCCGCTCGGGTCTTTCACCGTGCCGGTAACAGTTCCACGGTCGCTCTGACCAAAGGCGGGGGCGACGCACATTAGAAATAATGCGAACATGGCAACGATGCCGAACTTGTGGAATTTCATGGTATCTCCCTGAAGGTTGACCTGAGATCGTATGCAGTCAGGTGGAAATCTAACAGCGGAGGACAAACAGATGTTTAAGCAATCGCGCAAATGCCCCGGGCAAAATTTCAAGGATACATGCAGAAGCAAGTAAACCGGAATTGCTTAAAAGCTAACCTTAGATTATAGACTTGATTAACAGTTTGCTTATATCATGATTGAGCCTATTCTTGTCAAGAAATTTATTCTGCTATGCAACCCAAGTTGCCGGTTAATGAATGAAGGACTTATCAACTTGATAAGCAAACAAAACCAAGCTGATCTTCAAGATAAAACCTGAGAGCGCCATCGCGTGAATCTTCTGCGAGAACAACTTTGTGATTTCGCCAAAGACCGTTTCAATCCGACGGCGAAACCATTGTTTATAATCGCGCATGGCGTGTGCATCCCGACGCTCGGAGTTTCGTTTGCGCCCGACCAGCAAGCTGATTTCGCCACTCTCAACGAATGCATCTATCCCGTTCATAGAACGTATACGCAGCATCGGCTGCAATGCGCGCCAGCAGACAGAGCAAGAGGCATAGCGCGCCATGCCTGCCACGTCCGAGAGGCTGGCTGGCAGCACGCAAAACTCAACGGGGAATCCTTCGACCGTAAGGATAAGTTGCACACGGACTCCATAAATACGACTCCGGCCACGAGTTGAAGAGAACCCGATAAGCCCTTGAAATCAACAAAGCCATTTTCAACTCGTGGCTGGGGTTACGTTAGAATTAGATTCAATCGCAAGCCTTTCGCGACTCAAAGGGAATGAGCTTAGACAGCTTTTGGAAAAGCAAACGCACGGTCGCTTAACTTCCGTTGCGCGGCTTCATCGGAACAAGCGTGTTGACGGAATTGTAAATCTGCAAATAGGTCTGTGTTTCGCGTGGAATAAGCGAGCGCCAAGCCGCGCCGCCGCGCTGTATGTAAAGGCCTAGACGCGCCGGATTGGAGTTGTATCCGGCGGCAAGAAGTTCAGGGAACGTGGCGATATTTGTGGACAGCGCATATGTAATGTCAGGATTGAAGGCCATGTCATTCCAAGTGTCCTGCATGTAAAGCAGCATCGCTTCGAGCGCGTTGCCGTGATTACGCATTCCCGCGACAAAATCAGGATTGAGGCCGACGCCCGGATGCCTTTGCCGTTCCATCTGGTAAGTTGCGGGGATCATCTGCACCATGCCGCCCGCTCCGGCAAAGCTCACGGAGTAGCGATAAGTATCCAACTCATTCAAAGCATAGAGCGAATAAATTTCGTCGAAGAGCGTGGAGCGGCCTTCCGTGCGAAAGCGGTCGTGATCCGTGTGTTCGACGATGCACAATCTTTCGGCGACATCAATGATGTTCGGCGCAATGATTACGCCGCGATCACGTAAACGCTTTGCCGCCGCGTCGAGCATCGTGCGCACATAGCTTTGGCCTGTTTTGACAAGGTCTGGCGAAAGCAACGACGGATGCGCGGAAGTGTAGTATGCCATTTCGCGGAAGACGCCGCCACGCTCAATCGGGTATTCGACGACGAGCGGCACGAGCGCGCGATTGTTGTTATCGTAAACGGTCACGGCGGTATTGACTCCGTTGGCGCGCAGCACACGCAGGCGGAGGGGCGTGCCGAGCGAAGAGATCAAACCGGCTTCGGCTCCGCGCGTCAAAAACGTTAGCTTCGAGACATAGAGCAAATGTACCTGCGACGAGTCGGGATCGAGCACAGCCAGCGTCACAGTATAAAGTGAAGGAGTCGCGGGCATCGCCGTCAACATCGGGCGCGACCTAAGCAGACGCTGCGCTTCGGTTTGACGCGCGCGAATCTTACTGACGGAAAGCGGATGCAAAAGCGTCGGCGTGACGAGCGGCGCGGGAAGTGGCACGGCAAGCGAAGGCACATTGATCGTCGGCGCAGCGCCGTTGGCGGGCGGCACGGCGTCGGAAGCAGACGGAAAGTTTGTCGTGGGAGCGCCTGTGTTTGTTGAAGTGGATTTCGTCGAAGCCGCCGGAGCAGTTGCGGCAGGCGTCCGTTGTGGAAAAGCAGATGGCCTTTGTTGCTGCGACTGTGACACGCCTGTTTTGGGCGCTGACGGCGATGCAGCGGGTGCGGCGGTAGTCGTGGTGCGCGGGCGTGTTTCCTGCGGCGCGGCTGTCGAAGGCGGATAAAAGGTTCCTTGCGCAAGCGCGGGCAGGGCGCTCAGAGCGACAATTATTAACGACAGCACGATATGTTTTTTTGTCATTGATTTTGGACTCCGCAAAACGATTCGCCCGTTGCAGGCAAACTCTCACAAGGTAAGATTCAGGCGCGGGGCTTTCGGTTGTCAGCGTTCATCTTCCGCACGCTTTTTCTGCGAGCTGCGAAGCTTTTAGAATTCCCGCATACTGCCCGCCACCGCTCCGACGGCAGAAGCCGCCAACGATTCCAACGCGCCGTTTGTTTGACGCAAGCGAAAGCGCGTGGCGATCAAATGTCCGGCGTTCAAACCGAGACTGCGATCAAGCGCATACAGTTCGTTCGTTAATTGTTTCTGCGACACTCGGTCGAAGGCGTGATGAAGTTCGGCAACGGCGCGTTCCATGCCTTCAACCGGAATCAACTCGAAACCGCTTCCTTCCTGCGCGCGCCGCCGCACTCCATCACGAAGGCGCGCGCGTCCGTCGTCGTGAATTTTTCCCGTTGTAATGACGACAAGGTGCGCGGCTTCCGTTTCAAGCTGGCGGTCAAGCACGCGGCGCGCAAAAGCGTTGGTCAGTTCGCCGTCACGCAGCGCGAAGAGAAACAATTCATGGCAGACGTTCGCCATCATGTAAGATTCGCCTTCGCCGTCGGAAGCGCCAGCGGCCACATTCGCATCCCGCACGCCCGCTTCGCGTAAGGAGGCACGAAGGCGAGCCGTCAGCCATGAACCGTCTTCGAGAAGTGTGTTGGCAAGTTCCGTCGGAGCGATGAGTTCTTCCGCCTTTTCGTCGGCGAGACTCGTTCCGCATTCGCTGCAAGTGGCATTGCTGGACAATACGATGGCGAGCGTTTCCGGCGAAGGCAAACGAAACAGCGCGCGCTCTTTCCGGCGGCAACTAATCAGCACTTCATGGCGCAGCAATCCAGCCTCGCGCAAACTGTCTATAATCGACATGGACGCCCACTCGCCCGCGCCGCCATTGACCAGCAGTTCCTTGATAACACCGTCAGCGTGTTTTTCTCGTATGCGTCGCAAAGCCCGGCGTGCCTCTGCGTCGTTCAATAATTCAAGAGCGCGCGCATTTTCGATTGAGGATAATTGGCGCTTGCCGTTCTCCTTCGCCGGCGCAGCAGCGTTGTCGTCCCTGCGCGCGGCGGCGAATCTGTTAAAGGAAGCCTGCGCATTTTCTTCCGCAGGCGAAAGGCGCAGATGCCACTCGGCGGAGGCCGCCTGTCCAACATTCTCTGTATCGTCATCGTCGTCGGTGCTTGCGCTCGTTTTCCATTGCATCTCATTTGCCACGTTGCGGCAAAAAGCTTCGAGCTTACGCTCAGGCTCCTGCGTCTCCGCTTCGTAGATAATGCCCGCGCGCATTCCCGCTTCGTCGTTCGTCGCATCGTTGAAAATGAGAAAAAGCGCGAAGTCTTCCAAACAGAAAACATCTCCATTGATATAAGGTGCGTCGCCTTCCGCGTTTGTCCACGCGCTGACAATGCGTTCCATATCTCCGGCGTGCTCCGGCCCAAGCAATGCCGTATCGTAGCAACTCAAACGCGTCGAACGAATCAGCGGCACGAGTCCCTTCTCCTGCAACCTATTCATTAACTCAAGGCGCGCATCTGCTTCGACTCGCTGATTGGAAACTCTGCTCAAGAAGTACAGCATACGTTGCAATTTCCTCCTGATTTCAATCTACTATGCTATCACGCTGTAATTTAACAATTCCACATTTTCTTAACATCTACCAATGCAAATTGACCGTTTGTGTTCCATATCAGGGCAAAGCAGACACTTGAGTAGGTGAAAGGCCACTGTATTATTATCAACTACGACCTCTTATCGTTCGTTATTTTTCTGCCGCCGGTGATTCGTCACAAAACGGTCACATTGCTTCTTGTAACCTTTATAACATATTTGCAATACTACGTTTGTCGGTACTTAGTGCCTACCCCCCGATCAAAGCAATAATCTAAAAGAAATAAGAATTAAAACGAGAGGTAAGTTCCCCGCATGTCCAATAAAAAACTGTTCCCCCGTGCAAATCTGATGTTCACCCTTATGCTCGGATTCTCCGCCGTAACAGTCAACGCGCAAACCGCAGATACTCGCCCACGTCTTGCCGGTGCCTCCATTAACTTCGATCCGACCGGAATCTCCAGATTAGAAAACGATGTCTTCATCGTCTCGCTCGCCGAAGCCAAACCGCCCGCCATCGCCGCGCCAACCACAGACGTTAAATCGCTGACCTCGCTTGTCGCGCCGCGCGCCGCGCGTTTCAATCAATTGCTGCTGACGGCGATAGACGCGCGTCTCGGTGCGCCTTACGTTTACGGCTCTTCGGGGCCGAACGTGTTCGATTGTTCGGGCTTTGTCTGGAGCGCCTTTCAATCAGCGGGCATCAAATTTGAACGCACCAGCGCACGCAGTTTGTGGTCAGAGTTCGCGCCTGTCAATAAAAGCGGCGAGCACAAATTCGGCACGCTCGTTTTCTTCAACAATCAAACGCACATCGGCATCGTCGCTGAAGACGGCGAAGGCTTTTATCATGCTTCGTGCAGCCACGGCGTCACTTATTCGCCGTTCAAAGGATACTGGGAAAACCGCATTGACGGATTTCGCCGCGCGCCCGTCCCGGAACAAAACTTGGCGGAATAGATCGCCGCGCAATCATCTTGCACTTACGACAAGGAAAAGGCCGACGTTGGAAACATGCCAACGTCGGCCTCAATTTTTTAGCGCGCTTTTTTTAACGCGTCCTTTCTCATACGATTATTTGAGCGCTCCTGAAACAAAGCCTGCGCGATGATCGTGCTCGCGCGCTTCCCATACGACGGTAATCTTGTCAATCGCCACGTAACACACGCCGTCTTCATCCTTCAGATGCAGCACACCACCTTCGACCTTAGATACTTCACCGCGCAAACTCGACGCGCCGCCGCAAAAAATATCCACGCGCTGCCCGATCAACTTCGATAAAATTTCCTGCATCGCTATTAAACCTACACGCAACGTAAGAGTGAAAACAGCTTCGAGAAATCAGCGCGCAAAACGAAAGCGAGCGTGAGCACGCATCGCATGGACGCGAATCACACGCACGCGAGCGCTGCCGCCGTTCTTCATACTGACTTCTGACTTCTGTCTCCTGACTTCTGTCCGCCTCGCTTCTTTTCCGGCGTCCACTGCCACACTTGCTCACCGTGTTTCCCGTCGGCCATCTCGTCCTTCTGCTCGACCTTTTTCGGATGCCAATCCGCAAACGTGATTTGAAACAGCGGCAGCACATTAACGTCGTCCTGCTGCTTGCTTTCAAACTTCAGGACATCGTAATAAACGCAGCGCGGCCTATCGGGGTACTCGCGGCACACCGCTGGGCGCGCATGATAAATCGAGCAACCGCGCGTTTCACGATCAAGGAACATACAGGCTTTGTCAAAGAGCGTGTCCTTCGTGCGGCGCAGCACGCGCTCGCCTTGATACATACGCGTGTAACGCTTTGTCGCTTGCTCAAACGACACGGCGAAATACTTGGCGAGACGCGTAATGTCGCGCTTCTTGACGCCGATGCGCTCGTACAATGAGCAGCAAAATGCCGGACACTTCGTGCAATCGAAATGGACGCGCGGCTGATCGTCCTTAATTGTTTTCGCCGCTTCTTTCTTTGCCATTGATCTCTTGTTTTCCCGATCTACCGTCGCTTTGATTTTTTGTACTCGCTCATCAATAAATCCATAAACTCCCCGCGCCTGTCATACAAACGCTTCGGCTCGCGCACGTCGTGCCGCGCCAGCGCATACGCCGTGATGAGCGGCAACGCCACCGTCGAATCAACATAACACACAACCGCATCCGGCAAACGATCAGGATCAATTTTTCCCCACGACACTGCCTCGCCGGGAGTTGCGCCACTTAACCCACCCGTGTCCGGGCGGGCGTCCGTCACCTGCAAAAAGAAATCGTGCCCGCGTTCGTCTATGCCTAAGACTTCCTGTATCTGCGGCTCTGTTTGGAGCATAAAATTCTTCGGGCTGCCGCCGCCCAGAATAAACGCCGCGTGGCGTCCGCCGTGTTTTTTGCCTTTGTCGCCAAGCCCGTGAACCGCGCCGCGCTTTGCCGCCAAGACAATCGCCGCCGTTTCGTTGACATCGAGCGACGGATCGAACGCGAGAAGGTTTCCCTGCAAAGCTTTCGCCGCGACGTTCATGCCGATGGAAGAATCGCCCGGCGACGAAGTATAAATCGGCACCGCGTATTCGTAAGCACATGCCAAGAGAGATTTGTTTTCCAGCCCAAGTTTATGCTCGCGCTCACGCACGTATTTGCCGCACAGGTAATGAAACTCGGCGGTTGACATGGTCTTTTGAAACTCTTGTGTTTCGATCAGGCGACGAAAGAATTCGTCCGTGTCGAGCAAGACAGAGTAATCGAAAAAGATGTCGTAGATGCGCACGACTTCTTCATCGCGCAGCACAATATCGGAAGTCTGCGCGTTGCCCTGATGCAGCGAAAGCCCGATGCCGAAGTGCGTATCGTGATACAGGTTCGCGCCCGTCGAGACGATCCAATCAATGAACCCCGCCTGAATCAAAGGAATCAGCGCAGAGATGCCCAAGCCCGCAGGCGTCAGCGCGCCCGTCAACGTCACACCGACGGTCACATCGTCTTCGAGCATCTTCTGCGTGAAAAGCTGGCACGCCTCACGCAACCGCGCGCCGTTGTAAGCAACAAACGCTTCGTCAATCAAATCCGCGAGCGCGATGTTCTTCGTGATCGGCGCGGGATCGATCCGCCGCCCCTGCAAAAACTTGCTTTTCTTTTTCACCATCTGTTTTTCTTAATGCTCATCCCAACCGCAAACATCGCCTTCTTCTCGTTTAAGCATTCGTTTGAGTTGTTTGGTACGTTCAATTGTCAATTCCTTTTGAGCTAAGCGATAGCACATTGGGAACACCGAGCCATATTTGGCTAAAGTATCAGGCGCAGGATAAACAGCTTCCATTTGCGCATCTCTAAAGTTAACCCAAGCCTTTTGCGCTACCCTTAGATTTGCGATGAATTGCCTATCCTCTTTATTGATGGAAAGAAGCTGCTGATAAATTCTATTAAGCTCCGCATCGGCTCTTTGATATTCTTGTGCGGCGCACTGATTCATTTCAAATTGCGTTAGAACATTCGCGCAAGGGTCTCGCCGTTTATGTTTTTGTGCAAGGCCAGCAAAAGTAATTAGGCAGCATAAAATCAAAGAACCGCAAAGGGTGGAAGTTTTCATAGCAACTGCTCGTTTCTTACTCAGCTTGTGCTTCTTCGGGAGCGTGGCGCAGGTTGTTGATTACGGTAAAGGTTCTATTTTGCCTAATGGTCTCAACTGACGAGCGGCATCCCACGCATCGCGCAATTCTTCTTTATGCAAGAACGTCCATTCTCTGACAAGACTTAGTGCTCTCGGCGGCAGGCTGCCGGAAAAGATTTGCGTGTCTTCGATGGTGATTAAAGCTTCGTGCTCGCCATACTCTGCGTGAAAGTGCGGCGGCGGGTGATCCGCAAAATACATTCTGATGATGATGCCGTAGAAGCGGCACAGCTCAGGCATGTGTGTTCTCTTGCGCAAGCTGTGGAAACAATTCTTCAGGAGTCTTGCCCGTCAATCGCATGTAGATTGCATCGGGACATAATTCGATGTCATCGCTCCACTGAATCTGCCTGCCGGAACCTATGTGAACCTGCTCGAAGAAACGGCGGTCACGCCATGCAGTAAACACACCTTGCCCGGCCAGATCGGAGACATCCACTTCGCCCTCCGTTCCGTCAGAGAATTTTACATAAAGGCGATAGCCGTCGAGCGCGGCGACATCAATCGGCTTAATCATCACTGTCTCACCTCAAAATAGATAATGAACTTGGCAGGCTCAGGCGGTCAAGATAATCGAGCTTAAAATCTTCCGAACGCGGCACACATCACTCTGCCTGTGCTTCTTCGGGCGCGCGTCTTAAACGTAAGCGATTGATGCGGCGTTCGTCTGCATCTAAGACTTCGACATCGAGGCCGTGAAAGTTGAGGTGTTCGCCTGCGCGCGGAACGCGGCCTGATTCGCTGGTAACGAGTCCGGCGATGGTCGTGAAATCGTCGTCTTCGATCTCTATGTCGAAGAGGCGTTCGATCTTGCCGATCTCGATTGAGCCGGGCATTTCGTAATAGCCGCCTCCAGCTTCGACGATCTCCACAATCTCGTTTGTCTCCGTGTCTTCGTCTTCGATTTCGCCGACGATTTCTTCGAGAATATCCTCGACGGTCAAAAGCCCCGCAACACCGCCGTATTCGTCAATCACCATCGCAAGTTGCACGCGCGCTTTTTGCATCTCCGCGAGCAGTTCGGAAACGTGTTTGGTTTCAGGCACAAAATAAGCCGGACGCATCAGCGGCGCAATCGTATCGCACGCCGCATCTTCCGACCAGCATTGCAACAAATCGCGCACGTAAACGATGCCTTCGACGTTATCAATCTGCTCGCGGTAAACGGGCAGGCGCGAATACTTGGATTCGACAATCAGATCGCGCGCCTCTCTCACGGTTGCCGTCGCAGAAAGCGCGACAATCTCCGTGCGCGGCGTCATCACTTCATTAACAGTCGTGTCGCCGAATTCGACGATGGAATGAATCAGCTCGCCTTCTTCCTCTTCTAAAATTCCTTCCTTCTCGCCGACGTCGATGAGCGCCTGAAGATGATCCGTGTCGTCTTCTTCACTATCGTCCGCGCCCGCTTCGATGCGGTTTTCCGTTGGGCGAAAACGATCCGAAAGTCTGTGCCAAGGAACGGCGAGATACGTGATAACGCGATAGAAGGGTTGAAAGACGGGAAGAATCGAGAGCAGCGTTTTATCAGGGTTGCGCAAGCTGACGAGGCGCGGGATAAATTGTCTGCAAACAAACGCGAGCGCGATGCTGGCAATGAACGCGATCAAAATAAAATGCGCGAATCCCAGACGGCTTACAATAGACGCAATCAGCACGGAGACGGCGACGAGCAGAATTTGATTCGCCGCCGAGATCGTATAGCGAAAGCGCGGGCGATCCTCCAAAACCTCTCTGAGAAATGTCGTCGCGGGAGCCGCAGGCTGTTCTTCCGCTTCGGCGTTGAGCCTGCGCAATCCGACATCGCTTAATTGACCGAACGCAAGATCAACCGTCGCCAGAAAAGCCAACGCGACGAGCAGCAAAACTGTGATCCCGATTTCGATTTCCATGTTGAAACTTTTGAGCCGGGCGGGATTAAAGGCTTAAGCGGCGACGCAGTTTAAGTTCGAGGCGGTTCATCTCGCCGCTGTCCGTTTCGTGGTCGTGCCCGCACAAATGCAACAGGCCATGCAGAATGAGTTGCGCGATTTCATCTTCAAATTCAAGTTTATGCTCGACGGCCTGCGCCGCAGCACGCTGGAGTGAAACAACGACATCGCCCAAGTTGTCTTCCTCGACGATGCTCGCAACCTCGAAGCGGCCTGCGGGAAACGACAGCACATCGGTTGTGGTGTTACGCCCGCGAAACTCTTTGTTCAATTCCCGCATCATTCGATCAGAAACAAACGCGATAATTACGCCGCGACTCTCCACGCCGGTCTCGCGCAAAGCCTTCTCGCCGAACACGCGCCACTTTTCCGTATCAACAGAATAAAGACGCTGGCGATTAACGACTTCGATCATAGTAAACGGTAAATCGTCAATCGTGAATAGACAAACGCATCGAGTCTTATCACGATTGACGATTCACGACTCGCAGACTGTCAGATATTATTTTTGTTTGTGTGCGCTTCGTAAGCCTTGATAATCATTTGCACAAGGCGGTGGCGCACTACGTCTTTGTCTGTGAAGTAAACAAACTCGATGCCTTCGACGCCTTCGAGCACGCGTTCGGCTTCGACGAGGCCGCTGCGTTTTCCCGTCGGCAAATCGATCTGCGTCACGTCGCCTGTGATTACCGCTTTCGATCCGAAGCCGATGCGCGTCAGAAACATTTTCATCTGCTCGCTCGTCGTATTCTGCGCTTCGTCCAAAATAACGAAGGCGTCGGCGAGCGTGTTGTGCGTCAAAATAAAATCGTCCGTGACGTAAAGCGAATCGGGCGCGGCGACGCTGATGCACTGCGTTTCTTCTTCGCCGACCCAATCTATATTTTTGACAAAGCGCATCGGGCGACTCGCGCCTTGTTCACGATAAATTGCGGCTTTGCGGTTCAGGCGAAACGGCTCAATGCCTTTCGGTAGTCGAATGTCCATAACGAAAGAGTCATGGCGATGATTGACTGCTCTGCCTCTTGCCAAGCCCGGCTTCCGGCCTTCCGCTTTTCTTCTTCGACACGTTGCTACGCCGCCGAGCGAGCGCACTAAAAACAGCGCGTCATCTTTCAATTGTTCCGAAGTTGTCGTGTATTGAATACGGCAAGTGCGCCCTTCCTGAACAACAGGCCCGCCGTCTGTGTCTAACAAACCTTGTAAAACCGCGAGCCGAACCGCCGCGCTGTTATGTAGGTAAATTTCGGGAACGAACTTGATCGAAGAGTATGTGCCGCTTAATCGTAATTCGCGCAACGCTTGCGTAAGCGGATTGAGAATCGGGATGCCGCCGCGTCCCGCCGCCGGGTTCGTAATAACATAATCAACGTCGGACTTTCGCCGGAACGACAAATTCATGTCAGACAGCGAGAATTCCAAAGACGAAATCAACTCGGCATCAGCCGTGCAAAAGCTCGGTGACGTTTTGTCGGTTATGCAGCCGTCGCCGAGCAATAATCCAAGTGAGTACGGTTCAAGCGGAGTTTCGCGGAACTCCCATTCAACCGGCGCGGAAAGCACGGGCAATTCGTAGCGGTATTGATGAAAACAGCGCAGATCGCTCATCATCTCCTGCGTTTCTAAAACACGCAGAGTCTTATTTCGGCGTTTATCCGAAGCCGTCCGAACCGCCCAGAGATGTTCGGCGCAGGCCAGAGTGCTTGAGCTGTCGGTCATCGTCACGCGATAAACCTTCTTTTTGCCCTGCGGAAACACGCCCAAAACTTCAGTCGGTTTTCCGTTTGAACCGACGACAAAATCACCCGTTTCAAGGCTACCCATTGTACGCCAGCCGTCCGGCGTTAAAATTTTACTGTCCAAAGTCTGCGCCCTGCCGCGCATGAATGCGAGCGGCGCAACTTCGATAACGCGCTTCTCCAAAAGCTTCGTGACGCGTTCATACTCGATTAAATCAAACAGCGCATCGTAGAGCGGCCTCAAGTAAGGATCGACTTTCTCCTGCAAATCGCCCGGCAAGAATCCGAGTTTCTCGCCTGCTTCCACCGCCGGGCGTGCCAGCACAATGCGATCGACCTGCTTCTGCATCAAAGCTTGCACAGCCATCGCAACCGCCAAATACGTGTTGTGATTGATGAAGCCGTTGGCAACGAACGAGTGCGTTCCCGGCACAGTCAGATCGTAAACTTGCCCACGCGATTTTTCGATGGCAGCAATTTCAACGAACAGCAAACGCCGGTCAAGCAGCTCGTTTAATTGTGCCGACGCTTCGTTTTGCGCGCCGTGAGAGTGTAGGCTGCCGACAAATTTTGCGAGTTTGCCATAGCTCGGACGACGATGCTCTCGACGGTAATCGCCGAACAGTTGATGCTCGGCGCGGTTGAAGGTCGTATTACGCATTGCTGCGCTTAATAATGCGCCAACGTGCGGCACGACATCGACGTTAGTGTTCGATTGCTTTGCCTGCCGCCGCTCACTTTTGCGTCTCAATGCGAAGCCGATCAATTCGTGAAACGCTTCGGCTTCCGCTCCGGCGATTGTCAACAAATGCGAAATGTGCGTCGCGCCATTGTATTGCCCGCGCTTGACGGACTTCGCGGCAATGATGCCGAAGTTGAGCAAAATGATTTGCGTTTGGCGTATTAACTTCTCTGAGACGGACGAAAGCGACACTATGCCATCGCGTTTGTCTATTGTTCCATCAGCATCGAAAAGCCCGCGCAGGAAAGCTGCGATGATTGGTTCGGGCGCGCGCAAGATTGTCTGCGGCAAGTATTTTGCTCGCGCTCCGCCGGTGGACATATCGACATGCGCGAGCAGTTCATAAAGCTGCGCGCTGGCGATTACGTGATCGTAAACCCTATCGCCGCCGTTGCGAAAAACATGCAAACCGAACCGCGCCGCAAACGAATAGAAAGCGTCAACGATTGATTCATCAGCCGATGAAAGAACGATGCGATTGCGCTGCGTCAAACAACCGTCGCCTGTGAGCACGCCCATCATGTAAGCGAACTCTTCATCGAGATGCTCCAGACCAACGGGCTTCGATGAATGATCCTGCGCATGTTGATGCAAGCGGTAATCAAATTCGACGGCAGTGCGCTTGCCGAACATTCTTTGGCCGCGCTGCAACGCCAACACATCGCCTGCGCGTAGTTCGTCTGCGCGACGCCATTCAAGCGTGCCGCTGTTATCGAGCACCATTAGAGGATGCTCCGGCGTCGTCTCAATCGCGTAGCCGAGCCGCGTCGTAAAGCGCAGCGTCTCCGATTCGCCGCCGTGATAAACATGCGAAGCGGATTCCGCGCCGTCAACGCCGTGAATCCACAGTTCAATTGGCACGTATTCGTCAACCTGAATCCCGGATTCGAGCGCGCCGATCTCCATCATTCCCTGATCCGTCAGCACAAGCGAATCGCCCGCAATACACTTTCCCGTGCCAGCCACGCCGACGCCGAAGACTACGTCTTTATTCTGTATGGCTTCGATGTAGCGGCGCTGGTTGGCGGATTTCGGCGCGACCTGTTTTTTGCCCGCAGGAGAAAAGCGCGCTTTCGTGAAATAGTCACGCAGGGAATAAGCGCGGTCTTCGGCGATTTGCGCGAAGGCTTCGCGTAGTTCTTTGTCCGTGAAGGTTTTGCCTTCGGAGAATAAGCTGGCGAAGTCTTCTAAAATTCGCTCGACGGTTTGGACATCCTTCGGGTCGCCGTCAACCGACAAGTCTTGCCCGCGCGCGTTGATACGCACGTCCAAAAGCGATTCGAGATATTTAATGTTTTGGTCGTGGACGCCGAACAGCGTTTCCAGACCTCTGGGCGGAAGTTCGATCTTCTTCAAAAGGTAAAACAATCTCCTTGTGATGGATAGACACAGTAAGCCGCGCGGCGTGTGAGCGGACAGGCGTGCGGCAGAGGCGTTTGCATACGTTGGTGAACGTGGACGCTACTACACTGCGCGCGCGGGTGTCAATGCACGAATGTCCGCGCAAAACAGCGCTTTTATGAACGGCGTTTGCCTTGACAGCGTGGCGCACGATCATTATACTTTTTCGCTTGTGCCGGTTATCAGAATTTTCCGAAAATTATTTGAATGCGGGCGCGAGTCAGATTCGATTTCAGACGGAGATTTCAATGCCGAACCACAAATCAGCCAAAAAGCGCGTGCGCCAGAATGAAAAGCGCCGGGTCATCAATCGCACCAGTCGCGGACGCCTACGTACATCCATCAAAAATTTGCGCACGGCACTCGCGGGCGGCGACGCCAACCAGATCACACAGCTTTTGCCCGCCACCGTTTCGACCATCGACAAGGCCGTGCAAAAAGGTGTGCTCCACCGCAACGCCGCCGCGCGCTATAAATCTAGGTTGACGGCGCGCGTTAATCAAGCGAGCAGCGCAAAGTAACGGTTAATCATATAAACTTTACTGAAGCGAAGCGAGACGGATTATCTGTCTCGCTTCGCTTTTTGCATTGCTGACAGATTACCTGAAAAGCTGAAACCGCTATAGTAATTTTCAGTTGAATGAACACTTCAAAAGAGAGTAATTTGGAAAGATGCAAGCCTATTCTTTAGATTTACGTGAGCGCGTCGTTGCCACCTACGAGAATGGTGTGGGAACAATCGATG
>JAABUM010000523.1_pt1 | contig 66213 bp, 129 predicted proteins | sample 5559161 | NCBI WGS metagenome assembly JAABUM01 (sample SAMN10711868, study PRJNA513369) | rock metagenome | isolation source: Antarctica rocks | place: Antarctica: Victoria Land, Siegfried Peak nord
GAGATGCCCATCCAGGTGCAGAAGGGGCAGGACATAACGGGGGAGCTGCGCCTCAAGTCCCATAGCCGGCAGAGCTACGATGTGCACCTGCAGCTCACAGGTCAGGACTCGGCGCTGCTTCGGGCATGCCCGGCGTTCACTGGCAGAGCTTCCACCCTGGCGCGCTACCGCTGCATCGATTGCACTCGTACATGTGGCATTGTTTCAGAATGTTGCCAAGTGTCCTGGCGTTTCTGAGCTTTCAGTACGGTGCCCGCAGGCCCGCCGCTCGCCCCCGGCCACCCGCCGCAGACAGTGCGCTGTCTTGGTCGCAAAATACGTGCCTGCCTGCATGCCTGCAATGTACATCGCGCCTGCAGTGCCTCGTGCGCGCACGCCATGCCTCAGAAGCCAAGCAATTCATTGGACCTGCATAACCATGCCGCCAAAGGCTCGACCACACCTGAGATCCGCCTTGCTGACAGCCGCATTATTCCACGCATGTGCAGGCGTCGGGTGTGCTGGATCTGAAGGAGCCATACTACAGGTGAGCCCTGTGTAAGCAAGAGTGGGATGCCTCAGCGACATACTTTCATCGGGTTATCTGCTGTGTGCAGGGTGACGGGCTGCGCCACTTCATGTGCACGCTTGTTGACGCTCATGCAGATGTCGACTTTGAATCTGCAGGCAGCTCAACACCTGGGCTCAGTCGCCCGCGCAGCAGTGAGCAAGCCAGCTGCGTCTTGTGGTGCATCAGACGGCGGACCCGCTTCATGTGTGGCGTGATCCTTGGCTTGAGCGTGTGCGCATGAGTCTGGAAGCGCGTGCTGTCTTTGAGAAGCTAGGCCGAGTGCAGCACAAATCGGTGCAATCGGCGGGGATGCCAGCACCGATAGTTGTGGCCGCGGCGGCGATTGCAGCAGTCACTGAAGTCGGCATGTCAGGCCTGTGCTTTGCCTCTGAGAATCTGGGGAGTGTTCGTCGAATACAGGGGTCTAACATTTGGACCGCGCCACGGTGTGGGCCTTTGAAGTCGATTTAATATGCGTGCGCGGGTTTCGATGACTATTTGCTCAGATCCATCAGCGAAATTTTTATCAGTTTGATTTAAATTTGAATCGGCAGTGTCGTACTTGCCTAGCAACCCTGTGTTATATCCGAGATCCAGCCTGACTCTGCCGCCACAACTGTCTAAATGTCCGTGGACAAAAATGTTGCAATCCAATGATACCCCACGACCTGTCAGGTATAGCTAGCTAGTCTGTCAGCAAGTGCCATGCGGTGGCAGGGCTGCCAATGCGGCAGCAAAAAATTGCAGCCAGCTACTGCTCCTCAGCTGCGGTGCGCAGCTGTAAATATGCGTCTGTCTGCATCTCGTGCAGACGGCTGACCGCCCGTTTGAACGCGAACTGCAAACACCATACAGCTCATTTAGGTATTAGACACATCGGCAATCTTGTGGTGCGGCAGCAGTACCGTGCTGATTGTTGTCACTGCTGCCAGCCTGCCGTGCCAAGCTCGAGGGTGACTTTCGACAGCAGGCGGGCTGCACTTGCTGGAACAATATGCAGCATGGCACTCGGCGGACTGACCTGCTCTTCCAGCCCGCCCAGCCGCGCCTGCAGCGACTGAGCCGCGCCGGCCAGCGGCGAGACGCCGCCCACCTCCATGACATCTCTCCTCAGCCGGCCGCCTGCAGCATGAGAATTCCTCAAAACGCGGTTGTCGTCATGAGCAGCTGGCCTGTCAGGAACTTGCCTTGACCGCGATGCAGGGACTCTAGGGCGTGACTACAGCCGCCGTGCTGAACAACTGTCCCATGCCCCATTTGGCCAGCACATTGACCGTATATGAGGCAAGATTTGTCAGTGGTGATCGCAGTAGGTGAAGAGCAATGGGTTTTGCAGCGCACCTTCGGCAGCCGACTCGAACTGCAGGCCCTCCAGGTCGACCAGCGGCTCTTCGCTCTCCGCCCCGGCAAACAGCCGGTCTGGCTCCACCTCCGCCGTGCACACCTGCGGCAGGAGTGCGGGTCACTTCCAGTACTCCGAGGTGCAGGCACAATCTGAGTAGGGAGTCAATGTGTGTAACATCCGCATTTCTAGCGCTATTAACACAAAGGGGATGCCGGCTGCCATGTTGTGACGCCGCAAGTCTCCTGCTGCGCGCTTGTGCACCGAGCAGGTCAGCACAAGGAACTGAGGATCCGCCAGGAGGATGTGGAGAGTCAGTCCACTCACTAGCTGTACGTTGGAGTTGTACAGCTCATCGATCAGCACAATGAACCTGCGCGCCTGGTCCCGCGTCTGCAGGGATATAGATGATGATTTTCATGATGTCACTTGATAGATAACAACAGGTTTTAGCAAAGCCACAATCGATGCGCTTTAATGTGACAGCTGTCTTCAGGTGATGCGTCGATGACATCACATCTGGATTCAAGGCTCCCGGCGTGCGTGGCTTTGTTCCAGCACAAAACATAATTAGCAAACCACGTACCGCAAGTGACAGCGACGGGACGTCTGTCACGAAAATGGTGTGGAAGCGCTGCGCGATAGCCTGCCGAAACCACACGAGAGCCCGTCAAGATTTGCTGCAAACGTGCACCGAAATCATGGTCGCAATTGATGGTCAGGTGATGCATGGTTTCTAGCAGCAATTCACGAGCGGCCAGTGGCACCCTTAGTACCTGGTAGTCTGCTGCGCCGAGGAGGGCCTTGCAGAGCTGGAAGAAGGTGAAGCGGGCAGCGCCGCCAGCCACCTGTAGCACACTTTTTGGAGTGATTTAAGCATCGTATGGGAGGGTATGGGACTGATTCAAGTGCCGCATCTTGTCACGGATGCTGCACTTGAATCGGCATGTGTTTCAGCAAAGCCCACCCGGAACGCCTCCATCTCGATGGTGCGGCCAAACATGACGGGCACGCTCTCGGGGCCGGCCTGCGGGGCCGCCGCCCGAAATGCTGCCCAGCGACGCTCCAGAGCCTCGGCGTTTTCCGACGACAGCGGGTGCAGGTAGTTCGCCGACCGGCCGTCCCCGCCGTTCATCTGCATGATACAATTGGCATCTGAAACTGTATCAATCCGTTTTGAGTCACCCCCGGTGCGCCAGCCAGCGGCGTTCCAGAGCGTCGGCGGTCTCAGGCGACAGCGGGTGCAGGTGATTCGCCGACTGCCGGCCCCTCCGTTCACCTGTGTGGCATCAATTGTTGCCAGCTTGTGTGCATGTCTGTCTGGTGGTACATTGCGTGATTCAGCCGCCAGTGCGCGCGTTCAAATGATTGGCCCCTCCCCCAGGCGATGCAGCGTGCTGAGGACGCTTAAAACATCGAGGAAAATCACCTTCGGGCAACAATATTCCGATTGGGCTTGACATCTGAGCAAGGACGCAATCAATCTGCAGGACGTGCCATCCACGCGGGCCATCTGTAAGCCAGGGGAAGGACAGAAGCACGCCAATCCGAAGCAGATGTGGTGTGCACCGAAATTCACTTTGGAAGGAGCGTTCAACTATCTGACCTGCGCACCATGCGCCAGGCGGCTATAATCGGTGCCGCCGGCGCCAACTGCACCAAATTTGCACTAAAATGCATTTCTACAAGATTGGTCAAGTCTAAGCATCTGACCTGCGCGCCATGCGCCAGACGGCGGTAGTCGGTGCCGCCGACCCCGAGCTGCACCATGTCGCAGGAAGACTGCAGCGTCTCCACGAAGTGGTTGAACAGGTCCTGAGGGGCGGAGAGAGGCGCACAGGAAGGGTTGAGACCTTCGTGTGGGCCTGGGGTTGGGCTTCGCAACACGTGAAACACTTCTGCGTCAGGTGGAGCGTCGGCGCAAGGCGCAGAGTTCCTTGAGCGCAGGAGCGACATAGGGTGGCCTCCACACTTCGCAGTTCACCGGGGCAGCGGTCCAGGCAGCAGCCGCTCAGCAGCAGAATGACGAGAGCAGGCGAATGGCCAAAGATAGCTGATCAAGTGAGCAGGCGGGTCAATAGAGAAAGCGGGTCACACCTCGTGCAGGCCATGGTTGGTCAGCGAGGAAGGGTGCCGGTTGGAGGTGATCAGTAGCACCGCCCCCTCCGCCACAATCTCCTCCATGAGCCCTGCATGGAGCATTTTCTCATTTCAATTCTATATGATGTAGACCACCGACAACATTCATTATTGCAGGCAGCGCAGGCGAAAACTGAGAGGGGCGCTATCCGCTGCACACATCAAAGAGCATCCTGGGAGTGCGTGCGGCAGCTACGCCGCAGGCGGCCGTTGCCAGCCTGCCACTGTGGGTGCATCAGCCCTCGCCTTCAAGCGAGACTGCAGTGGAGGGGCCAGCAATCTGCAGCTCTCGCCCGAGCCTTGCGGCGAGACGGCCCCAGCCTTTCAGCAGTACGGCACGTGCCTTTCAACGAGACTGCGGTGAAGGGGTCGGTGATCTGCAGCTCGTCGAAGTAGAGCAGCGCCGGCTGCCGGCCCTGCAGTGACGCCTCGTCCTCGCGGCTGCCGCGAATGAGGCCCCGCGCCGCCCGTGTCAGTATCACCTGTGGTCGATGCTAAACACAAACTAAGAATGAAGTACAGGCCCTGCAGAGACGCCTCGTCCTCGCGGCTGCCGCGGATAGGCCCCGCGTCAGTATCACCTGTCGCCGATTCACAGAAACATTATCGAATGTGTTGAAGAGGAGCGAGCAGAGGCACTGCAGCACCACCTCTCCCCGCGGCTGCCGCATATCAGGCCCACGCCGCCCGCGTCGGTATCACCTGCGGCCGACAGTCACATTTGTAAAGGCAATGACGAGGATCAGACCCCGCGCCGCCCGCGTCAGTATCACCCGCGGCCATATACGGAGATCAGGACAGCTGGTACCACAGCATGTATGGCAAGAGACCGTCGAGGCTGCCTGTCATACAACGGGGAGGTAGATAGATGAACAATCCGGAGGTGGCGACGTCGCAGCGGCGCTCGGACCGGCCGGGGTCGAAAGCGACAATGCCACACGAATCCACAGCTACTCCGGAAATAGGGGAATGGAAGCGAAGTGACGTAGATTCTTTTGTGTGCATGCAAGCGCAGTGGAGCGCGGGAGTGCCTCAGAGTGCTTGCTGGGCGTTCACAACACCCTCTAAAGCGGAACCTTGCGAAGGTGTGCTATGTGCGCGCACCGCGTTGGATCGCGCCAGGGCCTCAGAGTGCTGGCTGGGCGCCCGCCGCAGCATCAGCATGCGGTTGCGCCGCGCCGCCAGCTTCGGACGCAGCGTCGCTGCCTTGGCCTGCCGCGCCACCCGCTTCGCCTCCGCTGCGACGGCCAAACACAAGGAGAATCAGGTCATGTTGCAATTTCGCCACCAGCTATGGGCGCTTGGTCGCCGCCTTGGCCTTTCGTGACACCATCCGCGCCTCCGCTGTGGGTCAAGAGAGAAGGACAGAGGTGAATGAAGGACAGATGCTCGTGAAGACGTGCATGTGCTGTGGGGCAGGACCGCCTTGGCCCGCCAGGCCTCCGCTGCGAGGGCCAAAACACTGGAGGGCGTCAGCAATGCTTGGCGATGATCTGAGGCGCCCACCAGGACGGCACGATGACTGATAGCAAGGGAGCACATCCTGGTGTTAGCGACGCTTCAGTCAGCCCTTTTCGAGGATGTTTGCATTCATTTGTAAACCAGGACCCACCGGAGCTGTCGCGCAGGTGTTGGTGCTCCACAGTGGACTCTACGAGCGAGGGATTCCTGCTGAGCCGCTCCTTCTCGATGCCCCATATCCGCGAGTTGACCTGGGCAGATGGCGGCGCGGTCATCAGGCGCCCGGCACACGGCATGCAATGTAGCTCGCCCCGCTTCCATGCTTACAGGCACGTCGCAGACAGATCCTGGAGCAACGTGCAGATTGACGGCCAGCAGACGGCCCGGGGGAGACTAACGGTTCGCGGACGGATGCCTCACCTCCAGCATTGCGGAATTGAAGTGCAGGTGCCGCCGCAGCGGCACCCGCGCCTGGCCATCCACTAGATTGTAAAACATGCTGGCCAGCAGGCTCTTGCCACTGCCGACCTCGCCGTAGAGGTACACGCCTTTCGGCGCCGGCGGCGGCTCGGCCGGCGGCCCCAGCAGCTCATCGAGTCGCTTCTCACGCCGCGTCGCGGCGAGAATGGCGCTCTGATGCGGGCTGAGCCTCGACTCTGGCCGCGCCTCGCCGCCGACGTTGCGGCGCCACCAGGCGCCCGCCTGCGCCAGTGGCCCGGCGTCGCTGCCGCGGGCCGCCTCCGCCGCCGCCCGCTTCTCCTCCGCGGCTTTCAGCTCCTCCCGCTTCCGCTGCCGCTTGGCCTGCGACGATCATCACGCAAGGATGGTGATGCGTCTCGTTTCCACTGTCGCTCTGTGACAAGTGGATCTCGCATCTGATATGGGATAAATGCAGCCACAGCAGCCTCGAGCCCGTCACAGGCGCGGCAACGCTTAGCACGCTTTTGGGCATCAGGGTTTCATATTAGATCACGCACACCTGGTAGGCTTCCAGCTGCTGACGGTAGGCTGCCAGGGCGTCGTTGTATCCGAGGAGCTCATCCGCCAGCAGCGATAGCCGCTCTGCGCATGCCGCCTGATGGTCGTCCGGCAGCAATTTGCCGGATTCGACGGCGGCCTGATACCGCTCGACCAGCTGACCTGAGAAATGAATACAAGTCATGGTATGCATGTAGAAGCACAAAGGAAAGTGACAGTATTGGCAAGTTCGTGTCAGCACAGCCGCAGCCACACCTGCCGCATGTCCACTTGCTGAGCGTGTCTGAAGCGCCGGTACTGAAGGCTGACTGAGGTTCTGAGTGCTGTATTGTTGCAGAATTCTATGATCTGACTGGCTGAGCACCCGCAAACACGGAGGTGCGTGCTTGGTTAAACGATTGAGGAGTGGTATGCATTGACGCATGGCTGTTTAACGCTGTGCGGTCGCGAAGAGATTGTTCCACATATTACTATTGGGTTTGCAGATATCATGCACATATTGCGTTGCAAACTTCATTGCTGTTGTGCTGTTGTGCCGTCGACAGCCACGTCAGCGGAAAAACTCCGACACTGGTGTCCGACATCCAACTGCGATCACGAAAGCGATCCAAACCTACACAATTCAGTTGTACAGGCGTCAAGGATGATCAGACACAGCGTCTCACGCCCGCCGAGTACGTTTCAAAATCACGTGCGCCACAGCAGGCGCCTCCCAGCGCCGCCAGTCTTGTGTGCATCCCGGGAGGTGCAGCCGAGCTGCAGGCCAGGTGCGGCGCAGTGAGCATGCACATGAGGCAGCTGATGATAATGCAGCTGGATCGCGATTCACCTCGCGCTGGATGACTTTCTGCAGGCAACAACGCAGCCGCAGGAGGCGCAGAGTTCAGCAGGCGGTCGGCGCTGCTCACAATCGGATCTGCAGCGCTGTGGTGAGTTCAATCTCAAGTGTTGAATCAATTTGAGAGATCCATGCTTCGCGTGAGACTGTGAGATGCAGCAATTCGACAGCGTTGTATCCGCCGCTGCAGGCCGAAGCAGGCATCTGCAGAAACCGAGGCGCCAGCGCCGCCGCTGACAGCGCCGCAGCCGTTCAACGCCGGCAGCGCTTCGGGCTTCAAGACCTTCAACGAGAAGGACTTTGTGCTTGAGGTGCCGCGCAGCTACAAGGAGTTCCAGGACCCCTCCACCAGCGAGTTTGGCGCCGGCGGCCGGCCCAAGTCCACATACGGTGAGATTGCAAAGCACCCTTCTGGCAGCACCCTTGCATCTTGCCGTCGCTGATGAGAAACTCATCTGTGAAGTGCAGCCGATGCTCTTACAGCCGTCACTTCGGTGGGTGTTCCGGATGCGATGGCTGGTCAAGTCTCCAGCACACAATATAAAGGTAAACATGGTGTTTTTATTGCCACCTGCAGAGCGTGCTGCGGCGCTGACGCCGCTGCGCGTCAAGTTCACGTCGGGCGACGGTCAGGAGCTGCTCACCGTCATCCAGCGCAATGCCTCGGAGCTGAAGCAGTCCCTTCTGCAGGTGAGATGGCATGTGCCATGTGCGCGCATGGCTGCGTCGCCACATCCGTGTGAGCGCACTGCTGCATGCAGATGGATGCTGCAGCTCTATTTGGCAGCCCTGTTGTCGACGAAACAATCGACGAAACTGTCCTAATGACGTGGAACGCGCGCCCAGCGTCACAGGCTCGAAAGGAGGCTGCATCTACAGCAAAGGCGCACGTGCAGGGGCAGCGGCAGGTGTACTGAGGCCAACCGTGTCTTGTGCCCACAGATCACGGACATCTCGCAGCTGGGCAGCATCGGCGACGTGGCCAAGCTCATCCTGCCGCGGGAGGTGCAGGTGCTGGCAGCGGGGGAGGTCACCATCCCGCAGGAGCCGCGCGACACCGGCACCGTGCGCGGCGTCGTCAACACGCCCCCGCAGACCATCTACCGGTGAGAATCCGTCCCATTTAGCTTCCCGTTTCGCTCACTCTGCTGTGCGGCCGTGGGCGGCGTCGTCGACTCGCCGCCGCAGACCATCTACCGGTGGGGCAAGTCCCATTCCCTCTGCCAGTTCCATCTGCCCGTTCCATTCCACGAGTGCAGGATTAGGGCATCGTGCGCGGCGTCGTCAACTCGCTGCGCAGACCATCTACCGGTGGGGTCTCGCCCCAAGTCTGTGTGCCACATATGTTCCAATCAAACTCGCGCACCGTGCTCTTCGTGCATTGAGCTCGGCATTGCCAGCATGCCCACACAGGTACACGTTTGAGACGCAGGCCCGGAGGACGCACCTGGTGGCAGTTCCAAAGGAGCAATTGGCAGAGCTTTACATGCTTGCTTTGCCTAGCAGGTACACGGGGCTAGCCGGCACACCTGGTGGCATCGTCAAGAAGCAATATGAAGTCACATCATTACGATCTCGCTTTCCTCTGGCAGGTACATGTTCAAGACGCGGGGGACAGCGGGCGCATCTCGCGGCAGTCGCCCAGGAGCGCATCATAAAAGCAGACCATTGGAGACCATGACTAGACCAGTCTTGTTTTGCCCTGCCAGGTACACATTCAAGACGCGGGGACAGCGGGCACACCTCGCGGCAGTCGCCAAGGCGGGCAAGGTGTACCTAACGGCGGGTTCCACACGGGAGGATCACTGGACGGAGGCCTCTGACCGGCTGAAGGCCGCCGTCGTGTCCTTCCGCCTCGTCTGATCGCCGTTTCGGCGGCGGAGGGATAGCCAGGCAGCCGGCCGCTTGAGGAGCAGGTGCTGCAAAAGCGGCGGCAGCGGCGGCGCGGCAGCCCTTCCCTGCAAAAAGCGGCGGCTCTCGTTTGCTGACGGCGGCACCAGCGGTTTGCCACCAGTCAGCGGCCCGCAGCAGGGGCGGTGGACACCTGAAAGCGGCAGAGCGCGAGCTCGAACCACGCGAGGCAGGGGGTACATGCTTCGGAGCTTGTTCAGGGGACCGCTCAGCAATGTGACGGGCTGGCAGACCAGCGGCGCTCGGCAGCTCTCAACGCGGACGGCCGCTGCAGCAGCCACCGCCGCAGCGGGCGCGGCGGACGCGGCGCCAGCGCCAGCAGCAGAGCATGAGGTGCCGCCACAGGAGCCCTCAGCGGTCAAGCAGCCAGCTGCCGTCGAACTCCCATTGGTGCGCATATAGCTAAGAGTTTGATTTATTTATTGTTTGAGCACCCACGCACCCTGCCATTGCACGCGCGCATGCGTGGCCGAGAAGCTGCACCCACTGGAGAATGCTGCCATCTTGTCGAGCAGCATGAGGCTCCTTTCAGTCGGCTGTGCAATAATCCTAACCGCTGCAAACGTGCAGGTCGCCATCGTGGGGCGGCCAAATGTGGGGAAATCAGCGCTGTTCAACCGCCTGGTCCGCAAACGCGATGCTCTGGTGCGCATTCCCTGATGCACTATCAGGCACGATGAAACTCTGGGAAGATGACTCTCTAGAGCCCCCCAGTTTGCATGTACCGACGGTTTGTGTGCGCTTAACAGCCTTCCTGAGATCCAGGCGGCACAGCGTGGCATGCAGTTCCGTCAGCAGGTGCACAACATGCACAACATGAAGCACCCAACTGCCTGATTCAATTCGTGCCCGCAGGTGCACAACATGCCGGAGGGGCATGTGGCACGTGTTGCATGGCAGCCTCCCCAGGAACATTGACCATGATCGACCGCGTATTGGTTTTCTATTCGCCCCCACAGGTACACAACACGCCGGAGGGGCATGTGACGCGGGACTACAAGGAGGGCGCGGCGCGGCTGGGCGACATGGACTTCACCTGCATCGACACCTCCGGCCTGGAGCCCTTCATGGCTGCCTCCAGCCTGCAGGCAAGTCCAACAGCGCTGCGAGATGCCTCCACAGGGAAGTCAGCAGACCACGATCGTCCCAGGATTGTCATGCAGCAGCATACCTGTGTGTCCCCCCGCGTGGCTGCCGGCAGACGCGTCTGCCCGCCGGTGCAGAATCCACTGTGGCCGCACCGGTGTCAAGCCTGCAAATAAATTGCTCGTTTACTTTTGCTGCGCTGAATCCTTTGCACTGCCATGCGCAGGCGCGCGCCACGGGACTGACCATCGGCGTGCTGCGGCGCTCGGATGTGGCACTGCTGCTTCTTGATGGCAGGTGCGCTGACGCATATGCGCCTCATCGTGCATGCCACCAGCCAAATCCTTCGCGGAGCCGCTTGCCCTAACACTGCGTCAACCTGCCCATGCCCCAGGGCTGCTTAACGCAGCTTGACTGCACTGTTCGCTATATATGACCCTGACGATGACATTGACCTTCCTGTGACTGCATACAGGGTGGGCGTCGGATCAGAGGACTCGGCGCTTGCGGAGTGGCTGCGGCGCACCGTCGATACCCCCGTGCTGCTGGCCGCCAACAAGTGCGAGCGGCGCGGCTCTTCCGGCATTGCTGGTGCGTCGGGGAGTGGCCACTGCTGTTGCCTATCCTTCGATGAGTTCCGGTTTCTTGGGATCTGGTTGAAACGTCGATTGAAAAATGTCAAAGGTTGTGGCGTTGCGGCACTGCCACGCTGGCGCCGGCGACAGCCACCTGCATGCCGACATTCAGGATGAAGCAAGCACAACCCCCACAGTGCATGCTCCTGACAACAGCTTCTGCTGTGCGTGCAGGTGTCGGGGATGTGCTGGCGGAGGCAACTCGGCTGGGGTTCGGTGATCCTGTCGCCATCTCTGCAGAGACCGGTGAGCGCTCAAACTTTCTCATCACTTCCTGCCATCATCCAGTGATGCCAACCTCCTTTCCCAGGGACAGTGCTGAAGCTGCTTCCATCGGCGAATTGTGTGCCGGAGCCTCATCACACAGCGCTTGACTCGCGGGCTCTGGTTGCTGTTGCGCAAAGCACCGGGCATCGATCGACGACGGCAGGCATCTGACGGCATGCATCTGACGCTCACCCTGTCGTGCACCCGAACCATCATCACGTCATGACAATTTGAACTACAGGGGAGGGCATGGCGGATCTGTATGTGGCGCTGCGCCCGCGCCTGGAGGAGGCCGCCGCGGCTAGAGCCGCCGCTTCTCAGGAGGCAGCGGCGCAGGACGTGTCTGGCGGCGAATTACCGGCCGCCGAGGGCAGCAAGGCCATCTCCCTGACGCTGATGGGTCTTCCCAATGTGGTGAGTCTCCATTGCTGCCAGACGCCACATCACGAACTACAGTGTCGGGAAGGACTGGATGTGTGATCCAGGGTTTACCCAGTTGCTGAGCAGAATGGTCGGCCGGCCCACACCCTGGCAAGTTTGAGAGCAGCGCCAAAGACCGCCCGGACTCACATGCTGCCGGCAGCCATATTCGTATCGTGTCAGAAAGAAATAGGATACCTGAACATGCAGCCGATGCCGAGGCAGGGCCCTTCTGATCAGCTGAGGCGGTGATGCCATGTTAGGGGCAACCGCATGCAAAATCTGGCTGCTGGGACCGGAGCGCAGCCTGACCTGAGCCACAGTCCTTGACGGCAGCTTGCTCTCATATTCTGCTCTCACATGTTGTGCTTTTGCAGGCCATGCTCGAGATTCACCGGGCAACATGAAACAGATCTTAAACCATCGTGAGAACAAAGCAAATCTTAAATCATCACATGCTGCAGGGCAAGTCGACGCTGTCCAACCGGCTGCTGGGGCGGGAGCCAGCCTCACGGGTCCTGAGCCGCGACTTTCATTCGTAATGCACCCAAACTCGTCAACTGAAGTTCAACTGAGAAACCGCATCGCATGCTGCAGGGCAAGTCGACGCTGTCCAACCGGCTGCTGGGGCGGGAGCGCAGCCTGACGGGCCCCGAGCCAGGGCTGACACGTGATGTAGTGCGCGCGACCTTCAGCCACGGCGACTACACCATCCGCCTCATGGACACCGCAGGCCGCATGAAGAAGAGCCGCCTGCCCAACTACGACGACTCCCAGTGCGCCTGTCAGCAGATATTCATGTCCAGTTCCTCCGGCGGCTGACTCTGGCGCCGGGGTGCGCAGCCTGCACATGGCGGTGCTGTTGCTAACATTCAGACCAGCTTGAGACACCCTTGCACATGTATTTATTCAACTTTGCAGGGGCCTGGTGGCGGCGATGACGCTGGCGCAGGGCGTGCGCAGCATGCAGATGAGCCAGACGGTGGCGCTGCTGCTGGACGCTCCCGCGGCACTCGCCGCTGACGGCCCCAGGTGAGCGCGGGACCCCACAGCCCCATGTTTGCGTGCTTGCCCATACCAGATCGGGGGTGTTCCCTACCGGTATTGCTCGGCACCATCCCACCATCACCTCGATGCCTGCACACATCCTGCGCCTCTATTGATCTGTATTCCGCACCTTCGTTGCTGCAGCTTTGAATGTGCCGCACATCGCCGCACATCGCCGGAACCTTTTCGATTGCCAGTGGGCCCTCTTGCGCATGGTGTATGGGCGATTTTTTCCTGCCTTCTTTTCCAGCCGCGCGGAGATTGGCCTGGCCGCCTCCATCTCCGCGGAAGGGCGCTCCCTGGTGGTCGTCGCCAACAAGACCGATGCGATGAGCTCGACCGATAGGTTCCGGGTGCGCAATCTTTTCTGGCACGGCGGTAAAATTCAGGAGGCCCATGCCGCTTATTTCACACAACAACTGGTGGGCGCTGCTAGAGCAAAGATTCGCGCAGTAGGTGCCGGAGCTGGTGGGGTCAGCACTTCACACCCTACTTCAATCCTGACTAGAGAATCCTTGAAACCTCTGCAAACAGTGGTAGCGGTGCTCGGGGAGAAATTGCGCAGCATACGCCGGAGCTGCCGGGGTGGCCGGTGCCGAATTTTCAGCTCTTGACTCCCCACGAATTCCTTTCGACACATGGATATGATATACAGGTGGTGGCGCTGCTGGAGGAGAAGTTTGCGCAGCACGTGCCGGAGCTGGCGGGGGTGCCGGTGCTGCCGGTGTCGGCGCTGACGGGCAGCGGCACGGGGGCGCTCATGCCGGCGGTCATGCACGCCTACGACATCTGGCAGCAGCGCATCCCCACCTCCCGCCTCAACCGCTGGCTGGAAAAGGTGCGAAGGAACTGCGAAAGGAATGGTGGAAATCCCGCGATCACTGAGCGGTACAAGTATCGTAGAGCAGGTCCCAGCCTCAGACGCTCGCTGGACAAGGTGCGCTGTGTCGGCGCTTGCGGAAATCCCTCTCTGACATGTGTGTCTGTCCCCCTCCAGTATGGCCTGCTGCGCTTGATGATGGGGATGCCGGGGGCGGGGCCTGGCAACGCATTGGGTGCCTGTACGAAGGTCACGCATCGTCTGGTTTTGGTGTCATCGAAATCAAGGTTGTCATCCCTGATGCATCCGGTTCTGTTTTGCAGCTGGTGGTGCAGTACATGGGGACCGGCGGCACTGCCAAGGAGCTGGCCAAAATCCGCTACATCACCCAGGTGGTTTGATGTACCTTTGGTTTCCTTTTGTTTCCTTTTGTTCCTTTTGTTTCCTTGGACATCATAGCTTGCCGGTTGCCCTGGCCTGGGCTCTGGTTGCCGAGCCCCTGCTGACCACCGCGCATGCCACTGCCGTTCCTGCCGCAATTGCTGTGATGCGGCTGCACTGGTCAGCTTGGCACATGTGCGGGCTCGACAGCCGACGTGTGCGGCATTCCAGCACACCCTCGGTCGAGCAGCCAATGGGTCTGGAGTTGAACAAGAGTATCAAAGATCCCTATGGTGCTCCTTCTTGAACTTTCCAGGTCAAGGCGCGGCCGCCGACATTTGCGGCCTTCACGCGCACGGACGACCTCACAGAGCGCACACGGCGGCAGCTCATGAACGCGATCCGGCGCGAGTTCAACTTTGCCGGCGTGCCAATCCGCATCCTCGTGCGCCCAAGCCGCGAGCACGACAAGAAGCGCAAGAAGCCGGCGGGGAAGCCCAACCCGCACCAGTGTCCGGAGCGGTGATGTTGTGAGGTGGCTCGCGGGCGGCATGCCAAAACCTGTTTCTTGTTCATGTCGTGGTCGTCTTATCTGATGTGTGCTGACTGGCTATGGCCCTTTCTGGCTGGAACAATTAAGGATTCAGGCATTCGCTGTTACAGAGTCGGCCAGCACAACAGAACGCATACAGGCCGCTGACGGCCTCATACAATGGGCAGAGGCTTGCCAAACGCACTTGTTCATGGTTGCGGAAAGCCGATCAACGCTGCGACACAACGACACTGTGCAGGGCACAGTGCCGCTGCGATACAACGCTGGCAGGCGGGATGTTACTAGTACACTTGTCGATTGGTACATCAGAGGAGGAATGCGGCTGAATAGTAGGCCCAGACAATCTCCATCTCGGCAGGCGGAACGACATGACGCGAAATCCGAGAAGCCTCTACGACTGCGACTCAAAGCGGCGGATCCTGTCCTGCAGGGAACTCTTCGACTGGCTTGGCGCTGCGGCGGCTGCCGGCTCCGCCTGCGCATCCTCGGCCAGCGCCTGCAGGGCAAGCAGGAGGTGCATGTGACAGGCTGTGCCAAGGGTTAATGTGGGTTGCGGTAGAGCATCGAGCATCCGCAACATGCAAACTGCCGCAAGCTTGCACACGCACGGGATGGGGAGAGATGCGTTCGGGACAGGAAAGCAGGAAACCTAGCATAAAACCCGTAAATTAACCACACCTTCAGATCCTGCTCGTAGGTGGCGTCAGCGGCGGCGGTGGAGCGCTGCGCGGAATCCGCCGCGCTGCCCCGCGGCGGAGCTGGGTGCCCGACCGCCATGTAAGACGGCTGCGCCACGCCGGACGGCGGCGCTGCGGCATGCGCCGACTGCATGACGCACGGCGGGGCGGCTGCGGCGGCACGAGGCCGGCACTCGCCGGCATGCACGGACTGTGCGACGCGTGGCGGCTGCTGCTCGGGTGCCCGCTGCTGCTCGTGCTGCTGGCCCTGCTGATGGTGCGATGGCCGGGATAGCTGCGGGGAGGCCACCGCGGTGCGGCGCGTGGCGGCACGGTGGCTGCTGTCCGAAACGGCGGCCGCAAGGATGCCGACGGCGGAGGCGCCCGTGCCGCGAGGGGCGACCGCGTCCGCTGCGTGCGCAGCCAGCGCCGCTGCAAGATAAAACAAGTACCACTTGGTCTCATAATCCTACAAACACGATGAGGAGGCGGTCGTGCCACGCGGGGCAGCTGCAAGTGTGCTGCCGGCGCCGTTGCAGTCGACGGTCAAGCAGACAACAGCCGGCGAAGCGCTTTGACTACGGCGTGGACGCTGCACTGCATGACTTTGCAGAGGCGACATCTCCACTCTGGCCTCCCCTTCAGTTCACATGCTTGGGCGAATGCTTTGCATTGCAAGCTTTGCTAGTGAAGTGAGGCGGCACCAGAGGCGATGTCCAGGTCAGCGGGGGAGGTGGGCGCCGCGTCGTCCAGCGCCGCCGCATTGCGCTCGCGCTCGCGCAGCGTGCTGGCCGCCAGCGCCTCTCGCGCCGCGCCGATGGCCACCGGCTCACCTGCACACAGATAGTGACGATGCTGAGCCGTTCAGCCCGTGGAGCTTGCAACACAGCATAAGCCTCGTGCAGCGTGCTGGCCGTCAGCGCGTCAGCGCCGCACCGACGTCCATAGGCTCGCCTGCAACGCATACATTGCGACTTTACCATGACTTCTACACAGGGATCTCAGAAGTGCTGTCTGCGGCCTGCGCAGCGCCGGCGGTAACCGGTTCGCCTGTGCACAGTCGCTGGCAGCATTGAACAATATCTGTGCCGCTTGGATCAGGTCTGGCTGTTCGAATGTCCCGTGCGGCGCCGATGTCTACAGCCCCGCGTGCGCCACAAGTCTTGTTGTTGCTTTTGTCTCGGACTGATCAGCAAAGCAAAGCGAAGACACTGCGCCGCGCCCTCACCGCCCGGTTGACCTGCACACATCTGCACGCATGGCATGAACCACCTGTGGGCTTCGACTTGGAACAAGCGGTGTGCAGAAGGGGCTGACTCATGACCCGCACCTGAGGGTCGAGTTTCACCCTCAACACGCAGGTGCAGGCGGGGATGCTAGCTCAATCTGCCATCCCTCTTGACTGTCTCGCAACGTAAACACTCTGTAAACGGAAGGTGCCTCCACGTGGATTCCACCCGCCTGTATCTATGCCGTGCTTGTGTATCTATGCCGTGCTTGTCGGATTCGCCCGCCAGTGCAAAACGGCAGCGACTGCACGCAAAGGGACGTAAGCCATTTCAAGAGATACCAGACCAGGTGTATCGCCGTACTCGCCGTCGCGGCGCGGCAACCACAGAAAACAAAACCAAACAAATAAAATCCGTGTACTCGCCGAACTCGCCGTCATGGCGACGTCTGCAATTGCTGGAACCACTGGAGGTTTTGGGATTCAAAAGAGGGCACCGACCTGAATAGTCGCCGTACTCGCCGAATTCGCCGTCGTGGCGCGGCGAGGACGCAGGAGTGGACCGCTCCGAGTAGGCCGCGTCGCCTGAAGAGGCCTCCTCCCGTGAGTCGCCGCCTGCGCTGCCGGCGGCGGCCGCCTGCGCCTCCGCCAGCGCCGCCTCGCTGACGGACTCGCTGGGCGCCTCGCTCTCGCCCGCCACCTGCCGCATCAGCACGCCGCATTGACACATGCCCGCCAGTCGCCGGCCCCAGGGCGCACAGCTGCGCAAGGCCATGGGTTGGCCGCAGCAACAGAACTCTCTGCGCCGGCCGGCTCTTCATTGCTGCCGTTTGCTGCTCACATAGTTTGCTTTCACATGCGGATAGCACGCTGTCACCAGCCCAATGCAAATTCTGATATCCACAAGCAGGGTGACTTCCGCCGATCGACGGTCACGTCCTCGCGCGGCAGCGGCTCCCTCGGCGGCACCGCGCTCTTATTAAGAAGACTGCGGTTGACAGTGTTTATGTCTTCAAATCACCCGGTCCACGGCCACGTCCTCGCGCGGCAGCGGCTCGCCAAACGGCGGCAGCCCCGCGGGGCGCGCCAGCTCCTCGAACTCCACGCGCAGCCGGTCCATGGACTGGAACACGTCCTCCAGCTCGTCCGACATGGGGATGGGGCGCAGCTGCGCGCCCAGCAGCGCGCCCGCCGGATCCTCCGTCTCCGCCCAGTCGTCGTCCGAGTCTGCAAACGGATTTGGTGTTGGAAACAACTCTTCACTGCATGATTTGAACGGCCGTCGCAGGGGTGCTTCGTGCGAACCTGTGCGAACCTGTGCAGGTGAAACCGCTGCAGCGCTGATCGAGTACTGGCACAAGATAAGGGTTTGAGCCTGCAGACTGCGGCTTGGCTTGCTGCTTGCCGGCGCTAGCTTGTTGAGCAAAGCGTACAGGCTGTGCTGCCCTTCCGGTGACAAGCTCAAACACTGCAGGTGGAACAAAGGGTGCCTAGAGCGGCACGTGGCAGAGAAAGGAAACCGCACCCGAGTCCTCGCCAGGGCGGCGGCAAGGGGCGAATGTGGCCCGCAAGATGGTCAGGTCTGTCAGTCGCCGCAGCATCGCCGCCTGTCGAGCAACAGACGTGTGTTTGAACTCGTCAGGCTTGCACGACCCGAGCTCTTGTTCAGGAGGGGCAAGTCAGCAGCAGGGGGCCGTGACTCGGTCACAGCATGTCGAGCCAGGATGGTACAGGCATGCAGGGACTGCACGGTGCTGGCAACAAGAATCTGAGTAGCGTCCAGAAGGGCAAGCCGTGCGGCGCACCTCGCAGTGCAGGTACTTTTGGGCGAGGCGGGACTGCCCGGCCTTCATGTCCACCATGATGCTGCTGAAGTATTTCACCCCGATGTCCACCATCTGCCCCTGCTTCTTCGATATGGCTGCACACAGGCAAAAGTTCACATTTGCGCTTGTATTTATGTGGGTTTCGTTTGGGTTCTGGCATGCGCTGGGCTTGCAGCACAGCCGCTCGTGACCATAGCTGCAAACGGACCGCCTCATGGCACCATCTTTGATTCCACGCTACAAGTGCCATGCTGCAACAGGAACAGCGCCCACAGCCGTGATCGAATTTGGCACAGCACAAGCATGCGTTCGAGGCGCTGCGAAGTGTGCTCTCACCGCCGAGCTCGGCGGCGCAAAAGCGCAGCTGGCGCAGCAGCAGCTGCAGCTCGGCGCGCTGGTAGTAGCAGTGCCGTGTGGCGGCGTGCATGTACTCGCGCCCCGTGTCCGCCTCCACCGCCCGCGCCGCCGCCAGCTCCTTGGGACGCCCCGCCGCCCAGCCCGCCGCCGCCTCGCCCAGCAGCTCGGCTGCAGCCTCCACTGCGGACTCCTCCGCTTCCTGAGAAGTGTGACTTTGGACGCGGTCATCGCAAGTGGCGTGACAGCGCTGTACCGGGCCCAGTGTGACAGCGCAGCAGCCTCCCCCAGCAGCTCAGCCGCCGCCTCCACTGCACTGTTTCCGACCTCCTGGCAATTGTTAAATTTTTGTGGTTGCCGCCGTCATTCAGTGGTTCAAATCTTGTTGGGGCAGCATGGCAGCACAACTGCATCGCCCAGCAGCTTGGCCGCCGCCTCCACTGCGCTCTGATCCATGCACTGCACCGGCCATAATGCTGTTTATGTAAAACTAATGTGAACAACGGCCCACCGCAGACAAGGAGGAGGAGTGGGAAGCGGGTACGGCATGGATTTCCCGCAGCATCTCCCGCAGATTGCACAACGAACGTTTCTTCAAAGCGTGTGCGACTGTCACTCGCTGTGGGGGCATACTCGTTGTGGGACCCAATCGCAGTTGAGTTTCGCTCGCTGTCGAACTCACACCCTGACTCCCTGTTGGTGGCTGGCGCGCTGTGACCGTGATTAGTCAATGAACGCATGCTTGGAGCTACAGCTTGCAGCGATAAGCAGACTGCGACGCTGGTGCGCACCTGGTAGTTCTGGCAGGCGGACAGCTGGTCCAGTTGCTGCTGCAGCATCTTCACGGAGTCTTGCTGGTCCTCGGTCACTAAGGTGCCCCTGGTTTCGACTGCAGGCAGTGGGACTTGACAAGACTCCGCACCTGGAAGTCCTGGCAGGCGGACAGCTGGTCGAGCTGCTGCTGCAGCGCCTCCATGGTGAAGGCGTTGCCCTCCTCAAACACGTTGCGCCCCTCCTCCATGTCCGCCCACGTGCTCTTTGCCTGCAGACATGAAATGATCATGGGCCTGATTGAGTTGTGTTTGATGGACATCATTCAAAGGCGTTGCCCTCCTCGAACACGGTATGCCCCCCTCCTCCATGTCCCCCCACGTGCTCTTTGCCTGCGGCATATGACCGCTCCAAGAGTGTATTTGTAACGTTTGGGCATGCCGTTCTGGTCACTCGCATGGTCGTCGAAGGGCTGGCTGTGCAGCCAGCAGTACGCTGCAGTTGATCCCAAGCTGATGTCAGAGGCCCGGGGGAATGCGCTTCTGCAAGCAGTAGGCGCCGCTGGACCACTTACCCAGAGCAGACATCGCAGTTTGAATGGCAGTGTGCTTGACACTATCTAGCAGGTGCTGTAACAAAGCGCTACCTTGAAGAGCTTCTGGTCGAGGACCTCCAGCTCCTGCAGCAGGTTGGCTTTGCGCTGCTCCAACACGTGGATGCTGCCCACCACCTCGTCCAGCGACGTCTGCATCTCCTCCAGCTTCGCCGCTGCGCCGCACACACCATGTGCTTGCAATTTTACCTTGTTCAACAGGCCCGACATTTGGTCTCTCCTGTCTCGCAGGTGCCCACCACCTCGTCCAGTGACGTCTGCATCTCCTCCGCCTTTGCCGCTGCACCGCAGGGACCACAGTGTGTTTGGTGTGTGCTCGTGCACAACGCCAGATGGGAGTCCGTGTGACTTCAATTGCTCCAGCCCCGCCTGCATCTCCTCCTCCAGCTTTGCCACCGCAGCGCCGCAAGCACATAGCGCTCTCCCACGAGGCCAGACAGGCGTCTGTTCCACAGTTACTCGCCCAGACTCGCATCCCGAAGAGCTCGTAGCGAATCTAGAGCAATTTCAATGTCAGACCATGGGGTGGCAGCTGTCATCGGCAACCGCGCACACTCAGCTGCACTGCGACAAGGATCAACAGAGGGAACGCACCGCGGTATGCCTCTCCCTCTGACTTCTGGGAGCGAGTGACCTCCAACCGGCGCACAACCTCCGATATGCTGTCGCCCACCTCCGCAGAGTGCTCCTGTTGCGGCAAGCGTGCAGGTTCAGCGGCGCTTGGCAGTGGTGTTATGATGCAATGACGCCAAGGTCGCGCAACAAAGGTCAGAAGTCCGTGGTGCTGCACCTTCGACAGCCCTGTCATGTGCTAGCGACATGAAGCGTTCCTTGTCGGCAATTTGGGGGTGGACGTGGGCAGCAAACCATCGTGCCGCGCGCCTGCAGCTGGTCGACGAGGGCTGTGAACTGTGGGGCGGCGGCCGCTGCGACCAGGGCGCCGCGCTGCGCCGCCAGGTGCGTCAGCGTCGCGTTCAGCTGCATCACCTCCGCCGTCGCCGCCAGGCCTGCAGAACCACGAGTGCCGAGGTTCAGGTCATGTGCAATCATGCTCCTCCAGTGGCAACCACTGGAGTGAGCCACTACATGGATTCGAGCCTGACGTGTGCTCAGCAAGCCTATCTGTGGCGCTGAAGTCATGATGTGCCCCGACCTGCGGCGACAGTCGCGGGGCTGCTGTCTAGGGTTCGCAAACGCGCCTGGACTTGAGGCCATCATGCGATCAGTCAAGCGCCACGCAATCCCTTAGACGTGGCCCCACCTGCGGCGACGGTCTCGGGGCTGCTGTCAGCGGTGGGGTGCGCGGCGCCAGCATTGAACTTGTACACCTTGGCGGCCTCGGCGGCCTTCTCGTTGATGTCAGCGCGCAGCGTCGCCATCTTCCTGTCCAGCAGCTCCACGCCCGCCTGCGTCATTGTGGCATTGTGGATACGTGTTCAACGTGGAGACAGTGGCAGTATCGTCCCATGCGCGCAGTCGACGCGGAACGGGCAGAGTGGGTCACACCTGTCTTCAGCTGGACTTGAAATGCTGGCAGACAAGCGACTTGCTTACGGCGCTGGCATGCCAGATCAGCGTCTGGAGAAGAAGAGCATATTTACTTCGAAGCAGGGCACAGGCCGGCACCTGGAGCTTAAGGGCGCCCAGGGCGCCTGCGACAAGGACACCCAGGTCCTGCTGCGCCACCAACACCTGGTGCTGCGCCGTCGCCCTCTGCGCCGCCACATGGCAGAACAGCTCCGCCAGCGCCTGCAACCAGCAACACTCGAATGTAAACCCTAATAGTTTTGACACTACGTGGCCAGATTTGCAGATGTGTTGTAGGCTATTTAGGCAACCCACCGCCGGAAGAGCTCCGCCAGCGCCTGAAATAGACAGCAGATATGAGCCATCACAGGCGCCGCCATATTGCCATCCTCCACATGAGTTGTCAGCTGAACCTCTGCAGAGGAGTCACGTGTGCTGTGTGACAGAGCTAATGTGCTCCTCGGTTTCGGATCTGCCATGTCCGGCCCGGCAGCACGTGGGTCAGTGTTTGGAGCCGCCGCAATAGACATTGGTCTCACCTGGTGCACGGCGGTGGTGCCACCGAGCGTGGCGCCCAACACGGAGCCAGCAGGTTATGTCTAGGATAGACTCCTAGTCTAGGATCCCTGAAAACCCAGTACCCTGAACACCCAGTACACTGCTAAGAGTCCTACCTGGTGCAGGGCGGCGTCGCCACCAAGGGTAGCGCCCAGCAGCGCAGCCAGCAGGCCATGCTCTTCGTCGCCCGACGGCGGCTGTGCGATGAAGCCCGCCAGCAGCAGCTCCAGCGCCCGCGAGCCCAGAAACACCTCCCGGAAGGTCAGCACCTCGTCCTCGTGCTCGGAGTCAACGAACAGCACCTCGTTTGCCTGCGAGTTACGGTCCGTGCAGACATTTGGTACAACAATTTGCAGGTTGATTTGCTTTTCAACACTCCGGTCACACAACGTGTGCTGGCAGCGTCCCCCTGAACTGGTTTACCTGGCAGCAGCTCGTTTCGGGCTGTGACTCGTGTGCAGCAGAGCACAAGCTGAGAGCCTTGCATTCTGCCTAACATCTCTCGCCCCAAGCCCCGCGGACGAGGCAAACTCCAGCGCTCACCTTGATGGCCAGGGGCGAGTCGCCGGAGGTCTCCGCGATGCCCTCGAAGGGCGCCAGGTGAAGCTGCTGCCAGTCGTCGCCGCTGCTGGCGCTGCCTGGGGGGCCTAGGCCTCCCGACGCGGTGCCCAGCTCCTTGAAAACAACAGCAAAATGAGTTCCTTGAGCAGACAGGACGCAGATCACACTTGATGCCCAAGTAGGCCTACAGGCCTGCGGAGGGGCTCGGCGGGTGATCAGCAGACAAAGCTGAGAAGGAAGCTGACACGGGGAAACCTGAGCACCTTGAGCACCGCCACCCAGCGCCGCAGCACCGCCGTGCGCGCCTCCCCACGCAGCTCCCCCGCCGACCGCTCCAGCCGCATCAGCGCCTCATGGTAGTCCTGCATCAACGGGGGTGTATTGCGCATAAAATGGGGACAGTGTGAGCCGCGACGGCGATTATTGCAGCATCAAGAATGGGCTGCGGGCTCCGGATCTAAGTAAGACATCAGAGTGTTGGAGCACGAGTGCTGGTGATGCGGATTACGCGCAGGAGCTTGCCTGGTACTTCTCTGCACCGGTGAGGCGCTGGATCGCGGTGGCACCCCGCGCCGCAGCTACACCCAGCCGCTCGCCTGTGAGCACAAGCGAGAAAGCGAATCAGTCCGCTGATTTTAGCAATCCAGCAAACAGGCCATACATGGACATGAACGGCCATGCCACACTCCGAGTACCGCCTTCAACACCAGCAGCACGTAAGTGCTGCAATGGTAACACGCACCTGCGGTCGTTGCCGTGCTGGACAGCCAGCCCCCGATGCGCGTGAGGGCCTGGTTCCGGGTGACCGCCGTAGCTGAGGGCGCATGATCGCTGCTGGCCACTGCCTGCTCCTCTGGTATTGTCGCAGCACCGGCACCGGCGCGGGGGCTCGTCGTTGGCGCCTCTGCGATCGGGTCGCTGCCGCGCCGGAAGAAGCCAAACACGCTCTTCGTCGCATTTGGCTTTGCCGCCTGCACCAGAAGCCATGATGAAGTGTCTGCATGAGTGTGGGTGGTTGCGCCATCAAGCCAATGCAAGTGTGAGCGATGCCCTTGCCAGGTCTGTGCATCCACGAAGGGCTCGACGGCAATGCTGCAAGCCGGGTACAGCTGGCAGCCGCTCCGGCAAGTTGCCATGCAGCATGCGAGGGGTCCTGCAACGGCTTCGAAATATCGAGCGCGCTGCAAGGGCCTCACCACATCCGAGTCCAGCGTCGCGGCGTCGAGAGCAGCTGCGCCCGCGACTTGCTCCATGACTATCTGATGCGTTCCGAAACTATGACAGCAGCGTTATGCAGTAGTCTGAAGAAGCTTGGCCGGCCGCGAAGGTCAGCACCGGTGTCGGAGTTCGTTTCGAACCGAAAGTGTTTGTGACTAGCGAAGGACCTGCCAGCCAAGCAGGGTGGCCGAGCGATCCAGTATGCGATGCTGATCAAGTCAGATCAAGTGCATTGGAGCGAGCTGCTATGCGCAGTCCTCCACAGCGGCAGACGATTGTCGAATATCGATAGCGTCCGGACCCTGGTGCAGGCTCTAGATTCCGTTGAAAACATCCATAGGTCACGTGCCGTTTCGTGAAGGCGCTGCAATTGCAATTTGCGTCCAGATATTGCTCACAGGGCACTGCAAAGGCTTGCATAGCTGCAGAAAACTGTCCCCTGTGTGTGATATCGTAACCCGACACCACGCAGGAAATCATTCATCACCCCAGTGCAGCCGTCTGACGCGAGGACCTCGTGCCTCCTCGACAGCGACGCCATGCAGCTGCTGCACAGCCGCCAAGCCCTGGCGGGCAAGCCGATCCATGTCGGGGCATGTCAGCCGGTGGGCACAAGCCTTTCCTGCATGCTGGTGGCGGCGGACCCATCTGGCTCGGTGGAGGTTGCTTTTCGCAAGGCCCTGTCCCAGACATCTCATAGTGCCCTGTAGCTTTCGCCTTTACTCATTCCGTCAGTTCAGTTCTTGCGCCGTTGCAGGCGGCTGCGCTGAGGCCAAGGCCGTGCACTGCAGCGCCGACCTGCGCTGCCGGCAAGCGGCAGCAGTCCTCGCCGCTGCGAGCGATCGCGCCGGCGACGGAGGAGCAGCTGCCGGGCGAGGAGGCAGCGCTGCAGCCGCGTCCAAAGCTGGCCAATAGCGTGACGGAGCTCATCGGTGCGGCGCCGCGACTCATGCTTCCGCCGCTGGCCCGCCGCGAGGCCAGCGGAATTGCTGTGCCAGCAATGCTCCAAGGACCTGCTTGCCGTGCCTGCCGCCGGCACTGGAGGTGATGCAAGCCCGGCATCGCATCCCGATGCATGGGTGGTTGATGTGGCACTCCGCACTGACGGCTCACCACGCGCAAAGGAGGAAGTGAGCTGTCCTGCGGCGCAGGCAACACCCCTATGGTCTACCTGAAGAACGTGACGAAGGGCGCCGGCGCGCGCGTCGCCGCCAAGCTGGAGACCAACGAGCCGTGCAAGAGCGTGAAGGACCGCATCGGAAAAAACATGATCGAGGACGCAGAGAAGAAGGGCCTCATCCGGCCAGGTAGGCGGCTCTCGACGAGGCGGATGTCGTCCGTTGACTGAGAGATGTTGCAGGATGTTTGCCTACTGACCTGAGCCTGAAAGGGTGCACCTTTGCTGTGCTGGCGTCAGCTTCCATCGCTGCCTCCAGCGGAATGCCTGATATGGACACAGGCTGCCACACCGCAGCTCGGCGTTGGTTGCAAACCAACCCCGTATTGACCAACTGCATGCGCACAGGCAAGACAACACTGGTGGAGCCCACTTCGGGCAACACCGGCATCGGGCTGGCTTTCATCGCCGCCGCCAAGGTCCGACAGCTTGATGCAAACATAAGTGTGCTGCCTTGGATCCGTGTCTGTAATCTCACTCGTAAGTGTTGCAAACTATGCACATACTGCCGGGTACACAGCTGTGCGAAGCTCCTGTCTCTCCTCATAGGGCTACAAGCTCATCCTCACGATGCCGGCGTCCATGTCACTGGAGCGACGCATCCTGCTGCGTGCCCTGGGTGCGTAGATAGTTGCATCGGGTGAAAATGTGAGATGGATGGAGGAGGGTTAGCAACCATACAGAGCCTGTTGACATGAGGCTTTTGCTGCTTTGGTGTGACCTGTCTCCTCGACGTCGGCTGCTCACTGCTGCGCTGCGTCGCCGCAGGTGCCGAGCTGGTCCTGACCGACCCGGCAAAGGCAAGGCCAGCTTGTCCGTTTTTGTTCCTGTCCGCTGCCTGTTGTATGAACCCTTCTCACACGGCCTCATTCTGCGCTGCTGCTTGGTGCACCGCACGTGCGGCATTGAGACAGTTGCGGCATGGTGGCACACGCCAGTCTGAGGAGGTTTTACGAGCCAAATCTCAAAGCCAAGTCTAACCAAAATCCAGTCGCCTTCTGAACATCAGGCCATGAAGGGTGCGGTGGCGAAGGCGGAGGAGATCGCTGCCAAGACGAAGGGCGCCTACATCCTGCAGCAGTTTGAAAACCCCGCCAATGCGGACATCCACCGCGAGACGACGGGCCCCGAGATCTGGCACGACACCTGCGGCCAGGTGAGCCCTTATTCGCTGTTGTTCTGCAAATTCAGGTGCATCGCCTGCTCATCAGCCGGGGCGAGCTGCGGGAGCCTTCGTTGTACCTGTGGCCAGGTGGGCACTCTGAGCTTGACTTGGCGACGCGGAACGTGAGGAGAGCGCTGAAGCGAGGCCTCGCCAGGCAGGCCTCGTTGTTGCCCGAGTGCAATGCTGCTCGTGCAGGGGATGCACTTGTGGATACGAGGAACGCACAGCATCAAGGTCTACAACCTGCCATGCCATACACAGCGCCATCAACTTGCAGGTGGATGCCTTCATCTCAGGCGTCGGCACAGGCGGCACCATCACCGGCGTCGGCGAGTACCTGAAGTCGAAGAAGCCGGAGGTGCAGATCATCGGCGTGGAGCCGGCGGAGAGCCCCGTGCTGTCTGGCGGCAAGCCAGGCACGGGCCTTAATCGCAGCTCACTACTCTCACTGGCACGCGTGAATCTGTCATATGCTGTCTAGTCTCAACTGTGAGAAACACCTCTGTCAGCCTTTTGCGGCGATCGTCATTGCAGCGCTGTGATCCGTGTTCGCAGGCCCGCACAAGATCCAGGGCATCGGCGCAGGGTTCGTGCCTGGCGTGCTCAACACAGATGTGTACGGCGAGGTCATTCAGGTCCGCTGATTCGCCGTTGAAGCCCTGTGTCTGCTTGGCCGCTGCAGGTCGTGAACGATGCAGCTTCTGTACATTCTTCTGACTCCCATCCTTCACAGCAGTTTTGCCTCATCCTTGCCGCACCCCCTTGGGTGCCCACCACGTCATGTGGGCATGCACCCCATGAGGCGCTGACGCCGCGCCTCCCGCCGTCTCTTGCGTGCCACACAGATCAGCAGCGACGACAGCATTGCCTTCACCAAGCGGCAGTCGCTGAAAGCGAGTCGTCGTAGAATATAGCCAGGTGGCGAGGTGACGGAGCCCTGTAACCGTACATGTTCTGGTTCCGGCAGGTCAGCAGCGACGATAGCATCTCCATGGCCAAGCGGCTGGCGCGCGAGGAGGGCCTCTTCGTGGGCATCTCCTCCGGCGCAGCGGTGGTCGCGGCGTTGCGCGTCGCAACCCGCCCCGAGATGGCCGGCAAGCTCATCGTGGTCATCCTGCCCAGCTTCGGCGAGCGGTGCGCGTTCGAAAATGTCATCCTGTCAGACAATAGTTCTGGGTGACGACTTTGTTCTGTCAGCATGCATGTTGCCTGTTGTTGTAATGCTGCACAGGGCTGTATCTGGCGGACATTGATTTCCGTGCAGTCGCCAGAGGTGTCATCCGCGGCGTTTTTCCTGCTGAATGTTGCAGTGGGATGCCTGCAGGTACCTGTCGTCGGTGCTCTTCCAGTCCATCCGGGAGGAGTGCATGCAAATGGACATCAACGAGCGGGTGCAGCTTACTGACGAGGGCGGCCGCTCGTTCTATGTGTAGCTCAGGAGGTCTTCGAGTTGCAACAAGGGCGCACTGTAAGGAATCCTCACTGTCAAAAATATCTCTATCCACTGTGATTCATCAGCGATGGCGGCTGCGACTCGCCTAGGCGTGTGTCTCAGCGGAGTGCTTCATGCGTGGGTGAGCGCGCAAGCGGCCATGGGCGCCTTGTCATGTTGGGTCCGGCAGCAGGTGGTTACCTCGGCGCATTGCTGAGAGGAATCAGCTCTCGGGCCGCCATGAAGATGTCGGTGTGGACTGGTGGAACAGTGCCTTGAAGCAGGGCGCGCGGCGGCAGGAAGCAAGATGTGAATAGACATGCATGTGATCAGCACTCGCGCGGGTCAGTCTTCCAATTGCGAACGCGAAATAGGAACAGATGAAATCACATAGGTATCGTCCACCGTGCTACCGGTGATCTTCGGCAGGCATAGATCCGTCGTCATATGATGCAATGTCAATGCCTGGCACCCCAATGCCTGTCAGCAAGCCTTGCACCAAGGCCAAGACTAGGTAGAGCGCAAAGGTGGTGTGCCTTCCGACCTGCCACCGGCAGGAGCTGTGGACAAGTCACAGCTGCTCGATATGAAGGACAGGTAGGCGCCGCATCGCTTCACGCACGCGGATTGTGACTGAGCCTCAGCGTCGTAATCTCGGCAGGTTCGCCACACATTCCAGTCTCAAAGACAGTGGGAACGTCCATGTTGCAGGCTCGTGAGCAGCAGGATGCAGTCATAGGGCGCCGGCACATCCTGGGTGTGGGTGCCGCATTGCTGGCGCTGCCGGCGCTGTCATGTGGCGCAGCAGATGCTGTCGAGAAGGTCGGTACACGGCATTGACTGACGTAGCGTCTGCCTCTTCAGATTGCGGAGCATGAGGCATGGCATTGGCGTAGCCGGCCGGTATGTCATACGCCGCATTCACACGAGGGGCCTCTGATGACGCTTCTGATGATGTTCATATTGTGATGATGGCGCAGGGAGGCAAGCGAGGGCTCGGCAGGTACATAAAGAAAAAGGGTCTGGACCCGCTAGAGACGTACGTTCCGCCAGTGCTGCAGGCGCGGCAGCAGCTGCAGAAAGCCGGCGAGATCATGGGTGCGCCCGGTGGCAGCTGCATGTTTTTCAGCGGCTAGTGCGCATATGTTACTGACTCTATTCTGCCTGTCCTAGAAGAAGGACAAACTTTCAGAGTGGCCGTCAAATCAGTTGTTGGTCAACTCTGCAGGTCAGGATCCGGCGTCAGCGAGGAGCCTCCTGCGGGAGGGCGCATTTGATGGGCTCCGAGACAACATCAGGTGCGCCCACGGCTGCTGACAGTCTGGACCCCTCAGCTGTCTGCACCACACAAGACGCTGCTGCTGCTGCCAGCCAACGCCAGCCCAAAAGGTCGCGTGCAAGCGCCCTGATGCCTTGTGACGCCCAAGCTACCCGTCAGATATCGCACTTCACCACGACCACAACTCGTTTACGAACCCGAACATTTGCTGCTTCCTCAGCAGGGCGCTGGCGGAGTGTGCGCAGCAGAATGGCGTCAGCAAAGACGGCGGTGGCCCCGTCACCCATGAATAATACGGTATCACAACATACACAACATAGACAACATACACAACACACACACCATCATGAACGCAGGGCGCTTGGGGAGTATGCGGAGCAGAACGGCAAAGACGGTGCCGGTCTCGTCAATGGCTTTTTCAAGGGCCTGGAGGCCTTCGACCTGCGTCTCTTCGAGGCGGGCCGCTTTTCCCGGCCCATCGCGGACGGCACCGACGAAGTGCTCGACGGCGCCATCGCGGCCCTGGACAGGTCTGTGTTTACTGTTGTTCTTCACGATTTCTCCGTCACTTCTATTCTTGCCCTGTCGTGGACGGTACCGATGGAGTGCCCAACGGCGCCATTAAGGCCCTGGACATGTCCATGATTGTTTCCATTTCAAAAAAAACAAATACGGCTCAGGCGCACCGACGAAGTGCTCGACGGCGCCATCGCAGCCCTGGACAGGTGCTGTCTTTGGCATGTTGGGGTTTTGACAATTTGGACACGGCGCCGGAGCAGGACCTGGTCTTTGCATAAACATAGTGTTAAATCAATCATCTCATTCTTGCCTGGCAGGCTCGTTGAGACGGTGCCGGGAACAGGATCTGGCAAAGGCGCTGGGGATTGAGCGTGTCATGGTAGTTTCAGTGTTTCAAGTCTCTTGTCGCAGGCTTGTGGAGACGGTGCCGGAGCAGGGCCTTGCAAAGGCGCGAGAGATTGTGCGCGTCATCAACGAGAAGCTGCCGGGTGGCGCCTCCAGCCAGGCGTCGGGGACGGGGGCGCCCGGCGGCGCCGAGCAGAGATTGATCGTGCCCAGGGTGCAGCCCAGCGATTGACCAGTGGCTTGTGGCTACTTTTGGGGTGCATCCCGAAGGCGGCACATCTCTGCGCATGTCGCTGCAGGTTTTGTGGGAGGGTTGTCTCGTGCCCTCGGCAGCGCCGATTTGCGACACGCTCCAACGCCCTGAAAGAGCTACAGCTGAGTTAGACAATCCGACCGCGATTTTGTTCCTCGGGGTGTGGAGCAATGCAATTCTGTTTACGGCTTCCAGTTTTCAACTCGGGGGCTCGCAGACCCGGAAGGCTTGGGGACGTCTACAGGGGCGGCGCCCAAGCCCAGGGCTCCAATTTCCCAGACGCCTCGTTGATCATCTCGACGATGCGGACCATGGCCTTTGCCCGGCACGCCTTCGGCAGCCTGAGATTCCGCGGCGGGTACAAGCCCTCGTAGTCCCGCTTGTCGAAGTGCCATGAGCCAACCTGCATTCCAGCATGCGCACAGTGAGCGTCTCGTGCGCATCCTCCACGCTTAGACTACAAAAGTCCACAGAGCTTGCAACGAAACTCACCACAGCCCGCCCTACCAACCCATAGAGCATGATGTTTTGAGTATGTGTGCAGCCGCAGTGACTGGGCAATCCTGCTCCCACCCTTGCCACCGCTGGCCCCTGAGAATCTCAGCAACAGGAGCGGCACGACGGGAGTAGCTGCAGGGTTTTTTGCCGCGACTTGTCGGTGAGCGGTGCGGCGGTTGCCACGTCGCAAGTTCTGGCCGTACTGGGGAGAACTACATTCTCTAACTGTAGCCTCCGTCCTCCGCTCGCAGCCTCAGCAGGCAGTAACACAAGATGAGCCTGGCAGGGATTGGAGGGCGCGCCTTGTCGGTGAGCGGCGCGGCGGTTGCCTCATCGCAGTCCTGGCCGTAGGTGTAGTGCAGCACGTAACCCTCCTGCCCGCTGGCGACGGTCAGCTGCTCGTCCCACGGCGGCTGGAGCATCAGCTCCTTTTTAAGCATGTACTCCACCTGCAGATAGACAGAGGCCAAATGCAGTTACGGACTCGACCGGAGGTCGATGGAGTCGTCAAGGCATTTCCACCTTCAGCACGTGCCCAAGGACCGCCGTCAGAAGCAAGGAAGATTCCAGTCGACATACTCGTGCACCAAAGATTACTTCCGCAAATAAGCACCGAAGATTACTTCTGCAAATATCAAAAGACCTTCGAATTATCAAAGCTCACCGGTCCCGACTCCAGCTGCGAGCTCGCCACTGAGAACGCATACATCTCCTGCAGTTCCGACAGAGGTTGTGTGTTTGGAACTTGGCGGCAGCAGGCATTGCGTCAATTTTAACTCGAGAGCAGGCAGGCTGCAGATCTCTGGATCCCAAGTCAGGTTGCGGGGCCGGGCCAGCTCTGCGGTTCACGCGCAGCCATGGCTGCTGAGTGAAGATGACGCATGCAACAACATTACAAGGTCAATTTGATTGCAAAAAATTTGAGATACTGACCTGCACCCAGCCGAAGGCCTTCTCCGTCTCATTGTCCCGCTTGAACTTGACCGCCTGCCGTGCGCGACGAACAGGTCAAGTGGAAGGGGACTGTGTCACGGCTGCGTCAAGGGACAGCAAATGGTGTTCGGCGAGCTGGCATGCCGTCAATTCATCGACTCACACGAGGCAGCGGTCAGAGTGCGGCATTGCTCAGAAAGGGCAGCCTGGGAGTGACTCACCAGGTCATACCAGATCGGCACTATCTGTTCGAGCTGCGTTTTGTGGATCATCACGGGCGAGTTGCCTGCAGCAGACACCACTTGTGTATATCACATGCCTGCCAGCCTGCTGACTCGATGGGCAGTCACGTGGCGCACATGCATTCAACTCCAAAGCAACCGCAGCAGGCGGCGGGCTTGGATCTCACCTATTGGCGCCATGGACTCGATGGGCGCCTTGCGAGTGTTGTACTTGTCGATTAGGTGCCTGAACTGACCCGGAGTGATGTAGAAGAACGGAAACGCGGCCGCCTGTCTCGGCGTCGCCCTGCAGACATTGCTTTTATTACTTCAGGCCGGCGATCAAGTACACAAGCTGCTCTGCCCACACCGGCGTGTGGAAGATGTGCGGCTGCGTCGCAGGGCCGCAGTGCACCATGCGGTGCAAGACAAAGCGGTCGCACAGCCGCAACAGCAGCACCGCCCTGCGCCACAGCAGCACGAGCGTGTAGCGCAGCCATAGGTGCCCTGTCTGCAAGTGGTCTTGTAGGGTTCTGATGCAGGACTCAAATTCCAAACTCTCCAGAGCGGCGGCAGCTTGAGGAACAGGTGATCTGGCTCTGGCGTAAAGTTGCAGTCCAGTTCTCTTATAGCGTTTGTGGAAGGGTTTCCTTACTCACCAGAGCGGCGGCAGCTTGAGGAAAAGATGGTCCGGCTCCGACATGAGTATGTAGTCCTCAGTCAGCCGGTCTGCATACTTTCGCACCCACTGGACCAGGGCCCATGGCCGGTGCAGCACCACGTAGCCCTGCGCAATTGGGATCAAATCTCACCTCAGGCCGCACTGCAATGAGCAAGTAAATCTAGGTCGACACCCCGACAAGAATTGTGGCATGCTCAGCAGAAACGCCACAACATCCCCCACACACCCTCGAATCCGGAGCCGCACCCCGTCGGGGACGTCTGGCGGCAGGGGGTCCACAACTGCGGTGGGGATCTCGGCCATGAGGCCATCCGCCCTGCCGCTGCGCAAGCAACACACAAACAATTCGATGCCCTTTCGGTTTCGCTTTGTCCCTTCTGCTCTGCTGTTCTTGTTTGCACGCACTGTGGAGCTGTGTAGATGTGACATGCACACACATTGCACACAGACTGACAACAAGCTACAACAGCTGCAGGGGCTGGGTGCCGCATTTTGGCCAAAAACAAAACAAGAAATCTCGTAGAGCCTCACACCTATGGAGCAGGCGCGTGAAGCCGCCGGCGTCGCTGTGCGGCGTCGCCTTCTTCAGCTTTTTGAAATGGAAGTAGCACACCCGGACCTGCCACTGGGCATACACTGAGCCGTCCGCCGTCACCACCACATGGTATCTGCTGCGCATGCGCGGTATGATGCTGTCGCCTGCGTCGGCAAGAATGTATCAGATTTGGGTCGGCTTCGGCTCCTGCATGCTTGTGATGCATCTTGGCGTGAGGGCGGTGCATCTTGGCGTGCGCATGACACGCTGCGTTCGTGAAAGCGGCAGCACTGTGGGGGTGAAACAGCGCAACCATGATGGCGTCACTTGCCTTCGGCTGTCCGCTGCGGCTGCGGCGGCGGCGGCTGCGCGGTCCCCCCGCTGCGCGCCCCGGCGTCGCGCTGCTCGAGTATGTGCCGCGGGCTGTTGACGTCATACGTGCCGCGCCGCCAGTGCAGATGCTCCGCCACCACGTTTAGCAATGCCAGCAGCAAAATCAGGGTTGCCGCGCTGACCAGCAGCAGTTTGGTGCGCATCGCCGCGGCCCCCAAGGCTCAGCAGGGGAGCATGTGCCTGCGGTCCGCCGACTCGGCCGCCCGCCGCATGTCACCTCTGGCACCGCATCGACATCGTGCGCCGGTGGACGGCGGGTGTGTTACCAGCAAGCCTTGTGAGCAATGTCAGGGATAGATGTTCGATCGGAGGGGCCGCCAGGAGACCCACACTGATCTGAATTCTGGGAAGTTTGCGAAAAGAGCAGGAGCTGGAACCGGCGCCAGCAAGACAATGCGGTGGGTCGATTGCAACCTACAACAGGCTGTCAATGAAACTGTACTCTTGCAGGCGCTGAGCACTGAGCGACCCTGCAGACGCCTTAACAGCATTAGCTTAATCAGTTAGCCATGCTGACGTATCATGTGTGCACGTGCGGAGGACGAGGCACACCTAGGCCATCTGCGCCCGCTGCTGCAGTTTTGAGATCTGCAAACAGAGCAAAATTCCTCCTGTATCTCCTGCAAGCCACTCGGCTGGCTGCGGTGCGTATTGCTTTTCTGGGGTTGACTGTGCGAGACTGTTGTCAATAGGACAGCAGCTAGCCAGCTCAGCCCGGAAAGGAGGCTGTGCCGCAAGGCAGGCTGCTCCGTTGGCTGTGCTAGGCCCTGCAGGGCTTGAGCACCATATGGCCTCTCCGGGTGAGGGAGCGTTGCCTGCGAGCTCGTCGGACCCGGCCATTGCTGACCCTCTGGCTCGATTGCACTGTCTGTAATCCTTGCATAGTCCAACAGCGACCAATACGAACCGAACGTCTCGCACGGTTTGCCAGGCAAGCGACGGGAGATGGACCTCATGAAACTCATGATGAGCGACTGGAAGGTGGACCTGGTGAATGACTGCGTCAACGAGTTCACGGTCATCTTCAAGGGGCCTTCGGACAGTGAGTTGTCCATCCGAATCACCTGCCTGTTTTGCAAGCGCCTCCTGTGCGTGCGCGCTGGCCTCGCGTGCAACGGGGGTTTTCCGCAGCGGCACAGCACCACCCCCATGCCGAGCTCGAGCACCTGGCCTGTGCACATATGCACTCTGCATAGTGTTAGATCAGCATTGATCTGATGGCGCCAGCCCTGTCTCATGTGACGACCTATCCCTCATTTGACCTGCAAGCCCGCCCATGGTCGTGACTTCAGCTCAGGAGCTGCGAGCATGTAGCTCTTGCAGCTCTGCTGGTGATTGCACCCGCTGGAGTCCTCCACGAGTGCGACATGCAAGGGCACAATGCAACAGCCATTCTCTGTGAAAGAGAATCTGCATCTGCGCCGTGCATATCCCCTGGCAGCGATCTGAAACTTGGCCCTTCAACGTGCAGGCCCATACGAGGGGGGGCACTGGCGGGTGCACGTGGAGCTGCCGGAGGCGTACCCCTACAAGTCGCCCTCTATCGGCTTCGAGAACCGCATCTACCACCCCAATGTCGACGAGATGTGCGTTTCCTGCCTGCCTCCCCGGCAGCATGTTGCTTGCTCCACAATTCTAGCTGTGTCCTGCAAGGATGGTGTTATGCACTTGAGCAATATGCGGCCGTGGCACAGCCACGCCCAGCATGCTGCGCAGCTTTGATCGTTGTTGGTATCTCACCTCTGCGGTTCTGAGTGCAGGGCTGGCTCCGTCTGCTTAGACGTCATCAACCAGACATGGAGCCCCATGTTTGGTGCGCCCAATTGCCGAACCTGTCATGAAGACCTGCCGCAGCTTTGTTGCCTGCAGTTTGCGCCAAATTCGCCGCTCACGTGCTCGAGCGGCTCTGACACCGCACATCCCAGAAACACTCTGGAATATCATTCATACCTGCTGCAGAACTGGTCAACTGCAATCTCAGGAACATGCAGCGGACCTATCATTTCTGACACACCATGCCTCCCTGCTGCAGACCTGGTGAATGTGTTCGAGGTGTTCCTACCGCAGCTGCTGCTGTATCCCAACCCCACAGACCCGCTCAATGGGGAGGCAGCGGCGCTGCTCATGCGGGAGCCAGAGGCGTACAACCAGAAAGTCAAAGGTAGGGGTTTGTTTTTGCCATGTCAGGCTTCTGGTTTCCGGTAATCAGAAAGTCAAGACTGGGTAACTGTTTGCCTGCATTGCCATCTGGGTTTGGCAAGACAGCAGGCTCGTGCATCTGATGCCTAGGGAAGCAGCACACAGCACGGTGTGCTTTCTATCTGGCTGGAGGCTTTTGCAGGACTTGGGTTTTGCAGGAAGGGCACGAATTTGAGCATCTGAAGCCACATTGACATTGATCATGTACAATAAATTGATTACCGTCATTTTCCTCCGCTGCGACAGACTACGTGAAGCGGTACGCAAAGGCAGATGACGCGGCGCCGAAGCACGGCGGCTCGGACGCCGGCAGCGGCTCAGACGAGGAGGGCGGCGGCGCCTACCTCTCCTCCAGCGAGGAGGAGGACGACACCCCCGGTGCGCTGCCAGAGACACCCTATGCTATACTGTGTCGTTCCTCAGAGTTTGCCCAGTGCACCACATTAGCTGAGAAAAGGCTTGTTGGGGCCTCTTCTCAGCGATGAGGAGGACGACGGCCTCAAAGCGCTGCCAAGGCACACACTGTATTCCATGACGTGCCACACGGTGCGGCCGCTGCATGCTGCGCTATATTTGTTCATTGCTTAATTGTGTCGAGTATCGGCTAAATTGCCACACCAGTGCCGTGTCCGGTTCGCATTGCCGCACGCGCAGACCTCAGTCTTACAATGTTCAGCGCAACTGCCGTCCCGTGTCCTACACAGCGCATCTCCAAGCAAAGCTGTACAAGCCTGCTGACTCTTTTTGCTGCCGTGCGGATTGCAGGCCACCTCGACCGGTGACAGCAGATATATGGGTGGCTATGCCGCTGCCACGGCGCCGGCAAGCCAAATTGATCCCACCCTTGTACCATACAGCCCTAGTCAGCTAGGCAGCTTTATAGTCGAACACTGACCTGTCGTGTCCGCCTCTATGGCGCCAGAAGATGACCGTCGTCTCACAGCGTTGCAAATACATGTAGGTAGCCCTGGGATGTGCCGCTTGTAATGCTGCTGCAGCAACTAGTAGCTGCATCCTGCTTCCCGCTGGCCGCAGCAACTGGGTTTGGGGCAGAAATCGCCCCCAGAGTGAGACAGAATGATTCGTAAGTACTGTGCCCATGACCAGCAGAGCTTTAGCCTAGGAAAGGAGCAGACGATGCCGGTAGCAGTGTTGGGCCTAACACACGGGGGAGGTGTGTCAGCGCCCACTGACCTGATTTCTCTCGGATTTGACACAGAGCTGACACATCACGTGGGACCTAATAGGACTATAGTAGCATGCCTTAGAAACCAGGGGAAACAAGCTCGTAAGCGGCTCAAAAGTGGTGCAATCGACAGCGCTGCTCCTGGCCAGCACGACCGTTCTCTTGTTTACTAAAAGGTATCATTCTTCCAACATTTGTACTGAGCTGCCACTAACCCTAAAGCCCGGCTAACTCCGGCTAACTCCGGCTAATTCCGGCTTACTGACAATTCCGGCGCTGACATTTGAGGTGTCAGTGTGTCAACGCTCGGTGGCGCAGTACCCAGCAATATTTGGAGTATGTTTGCATGATATGGACTGTGGTTCAGTACAGATGTGCCATTTGCGATGTAAACCTTGCACGGGCGCAGATTTCGTTGTTTCCTGGCCACCCGGCAATCACCAGAACTCATCGCAGACTGATCGATGGTGAAAGCAGCTCATCAGTGCAAGATGTGGCAATCTGCAAGGTGCCGTCAACACAATGCTGCACACTTGAACCCCTCGCAGATCCTTGTGGCTGATAATGTACATGATACACACACATTCTATGAAGTATCTTGGCTCCGAAGCGACACGATTCTCAGCCAACAGCCTCCAATGCTGGACAGTCTACGATATTTCTGCTCAGCTGCTAGCGGCTTGCTCCAGGCGGGCAAGGAAATCCTTGATGACGGCACCTGCGCAGACATTATGCAGATAATATCAGCGTCTGAACTGCACACTGCTGCTGTACAGGTCCTTGGCAGGCTGCTACCAGAAAGGAAAGCAGGCAAAACAAACGAAGAATGCTCACCCTCTTCCGATACATCCACATCGTAGCCGGACAGGGAGTCCTGCCCCATTAGTGACGCCACCTCCTGGTCGCATGCACGGCAGCCGTCAATATGCCCCAAGGTATTGGCCTTGATGACCGCTCACAGCCACGTGTTTATGGCAAAGCATGTCAAGTTCCAGCATCCAGCTGCGCTGTATGCTTGTTCCTGTTGCGCCAGCAGGCCGCCCACATGTGACACCCTGCTGGTGCAGAAAGGCACATGAGCGCACCGCTTCCATTTCGTGGTCCGCATCATCGCGCGGCGGCGCCGACACCGGCGGCGCCGACACCGCTCCAGACGTCAGCGCCGCCGCCAGCTGCGTGGCCGCCGCCGCGGCAGCAGGGTTTACTCCTGTTGCTGCGGCGGCCGCTCCGCCCGCGTCAAATTCGGCGCTGAGTTGCGCTGAAGCTACAGCGCTGGCCGTCGCCCCGACTGCAGCTGTGCCCTGATCAGCCGGCGCAGCGTCTGCGATTCGCACAGCATCGGCTCGGACTACACGCCGATAGCAAATGCGGCCAAGCGCGTGGGGCAGCCTGACAAAGGGTCGGAGGAGGGGATTTGGGTTGGGGTTTTGGGTTGGGGTTCTGGCGGGGTGCCGAGGATGCACAGGCGCAAGTTTCAGCCTACCATAAATCATTCCGTCGAAACGCCGACGTGCTCAACCAACGACCGCAAGCAGTGCAAGGCGAGCAGTCGATCCGCTGACCCCTTCTTGATCAGGTCGAACGGGCGGACAGGTAAGGATGCCCAATCGATTGATTAGAGCCAGACCCTCTTTGAAACGTTTGGCCAATAATTCCGATCCGTCATGGGTTGCAGTCAACATCGCCAGTGTGACGGTCCCCACGAAACCCCAATCATTTAGGCTGTTGCATTTGCTGGTGCATCTTTTGACACAGAACCCTGCAGTGTTAAAGACGCTGGTGCTCTATGCGAGTAAGCACCTGTGTCCCTGACGCCTGGAGCCTACGCCGCCCAGCCGCTCAGAATGCCGACCGCCGCGGCGCCAACAATTCGTTCTGACGTTTTTGTTTTGTGCTTCACCTGTGTCCCTGACGCCTGGAGTCTGCGCCGCCCAGCCGCTGAGGATGCCGACCGCCGTGGCGACGTCGCCCGGCCGGCAGTGCTTCAGCGCCTCCCGCACATAGTGCTTGGCGTACCCCATGCCACGCAGCTGCGTCAGAAAGTCAGCAGAGCAGTCCTCGAGCATCGTGCAGACTGTGCGCAGCTTCCGGCAGCATTGAAAGGTGTTTCAACGGCATCGATGCACAGTCTAGTTGGCCCAGACTGTCGGCCTGATCTCGCAGGAAGTCAGCAGATGACCACTCCCCGCACCTGGCGCTCGGCTGACTTGAGGGCGTCGGCGCGCGACGCGGACGCAACCGCCGCCACCTGCAGCGCTGCATTGCGCTCGCCATCCAGCAGCGCATTTATCGCCGCCTCCTGGCTGTTCTCCTCCTGCGAATGCGATTGTAGTCACAAAGCTGTGTTCCGTGGCGGATGTGCATGGCCCATGTCAAAACTGCAAGCGGCACCCAGCAGCGCATCCATTGCCGCCCCCTGGCCGTCCTCCTCCTGCAACAACACCAAGCGCGCATCGTTGTTTGTTCTCACAATTTCTCTGGCAATGAGGAGAACGCCACGTCCAGCTCGGCGTCCCGCAGCGCGTCCATCGCCGCCTCCTGTTCTCCTCAATGAGATGGCGAAGACACCGCGATCACGCTTGGAGACATGACCGCCTCTACAGCAAAGCCCGGAGGGAAGTGCCTTGGCGCGCAGCCGGCTGGCAACCCTGGCATGGGCACAACTGGCTCTCCGGTGCATTGCACCATGGAACGCGCCGTTCTCAGCGCCTCGGCGGTGGATGCACGTGTAGATGCAGATGATCGACATGCAATGTCGTGACATGTCACGAAGCTACTGGACGCACCACTCTCAGCGCCTCGGCCGCGACGGCGCGCCCAAAGCCCAGCGCTTCCAGCTGCTGCAGGGCCTCCGCGTCGATGGCCTTGCCGCCGATGGGCGTGCGGCCGAGCGCCTCCACTTCTGCAGGGTTTGTGTAGGGTTCAGTGCTTGTGTATCAATATCATGTTGCTGAAAACTGAAGAAGCATGTGGCCGAGCGCCTCCATTTCTGACACCCACACAGCGACAGTTACCCTGACAAGCCGAAAACCCATGTTCATCAAGGGGTCACTTTGAGAGTGCAGTTGTTGTCAGGCGGCTCAGCACGCACACAAGACGCTGGAGCACCATGAGGGCGGATGGCGGGCGGTGGAAAACTTTGCAGCAGCAGACTCCCAGGGCTTAGTCCTGAGGAGCAACAGATGCCTGCACAAAGGTGTCACACATGACCGCACCTTTGCGGATGGCGCGCTTCCGGCGGTCGGCGGCCTTTCGCTCGGCCGCCTGCTGGCGCTGCCGCAGCACAAAAGCGGCCGCGGCGCCGACGTCGCCGCTGCAGAACCGCAGCGCCCTGTTGGCCTGTGTAGCGTCGGCAGACCACGATCTTGATGATCGTGTTCTCTTCGCCTGTAGAGTGATGGCGCTGTTGTGGCTGCTTGCAGTGCTGTGTCGAGAGAAGCGTGCTGTGGCAGGCCAGGGCGGCAGAGCGTTGCCACATCGATATGCAGCCGTTCTTGGCAATCATGTTTCTGGTGCGCCTGGACGTGATCATGAAGAGGTGTCACCTCCGAGGCGGTGAAGCCCATGGCGAGGAGAGCGGCCAGCGAGTCGTCAGACACCGCAAGTCGCGCCCACTTTGCCTGCGCCGACATGTTTTTGAGATGATCAATTCGAATGGAGATGTATGGTCGACATATCCATGCAATGGCTCAGCATACGCATGAGCAAATAGCGAAGGTGAATGCTTTGGCACAGCGCACACGCCAGCAGACGAACAAACAATGATCCGTTGCGACTGGGCATGACAACAACACCTGCGCCGACAGCAGGCGAACAGCCATGCAAAATAGCTGGGGCACTACAGCACCTGCGCAGACAGCAGGCGCTCGCGCGCCGCCGCCGCGTCGCCGCTGCCGTAGAAGGCTGCCAGACCCTCCAGCAGCTCAAGCCGCACATAGCTGTTGCAGCAGAGAAAAGTATCGTATATCCCCAGCACTACTCAAGCTGATCAGGGACGAACAAAGGCTGCCAGCCCCTCCAACAGCTCCAGCCGCACGTAGCTGAGTGCACCAGATGGGTGTACGAATGTCAGGAGCCAACCCTTGCGTATGCACTGACCAAGTGCCAGTCTTGGATCGATCAGTGCACATGACCTCGCGGGCCTGGAGCTGCCGCACGGCAATGAAATTTTACCATCAATGCAGGTTCTCAGAAATTCGCCATCTGTTCTGGCGAGTCGACACCAGAAATGAGAAGCAACGGCACTTTAATGCAAACTATGCTGTGCGCACGTGGCCAGCTCGGGCTGGAAGTCGCCGTGCAGAACGTGCAGCCGCTCCAGGCCGGCGCCAACTTGTTTGAACCCTGCTTTGACAGATCCTGGTCCTTGTAATGCATTGGTTGTTTGGTAAAAAGGACGAACTATCGACAGCGCGCACGTGGCCAGCTCGGGCTGGAAGTCGCCGTGCAGCACGCGCAGCCGCTCCAGGCCGGCGCCGTGCGAGGCGGCCAGGCAGGCGCGCGCCCGCTGCAGCTTGGCCGTCGCCGCCGCAAGCTTCGCGCTGTCCTGTAGCTTGAACAGGCACCTGCGCAGCCGCGCCGGCCTCTCAATGTTCGAAAAAGCTCGAGCGCCAGGCTGCTGTTCGCGTTGCCGCCAGCTTTGTGCTGTCCTGCAGATTGAAGAGGCACCTGCGCAGCCCAGGCGGGCGTCTCAAGGTCGCACACCAGACGGTTCGGGCCAGTCGGACGGGGCTTTACCTGTTTGGCCTTTCTGACTCACTTCGCTTGAACCTGACACGCAAGCTCCAAAACTTATTCGGACTGGTTCAAGGCTTCGAAGGTAGCCGTGACCACAATCGCGCCTCTCACCAGACGGAGTCCAGCAGCAGCAAGCCGATGTTGTCCACAGACTGCAGCAGATCGGAGCGGCACAGGTCGAAGGACTCCTCAGCCAGCTCCAGGTCATTCAGCGCCCCCGCCCAGTCTCCCTGTCCATAGCAACGCAGAATCTGCTCATAGTGGTTGTCGAGGCGTCAGCACTCTTCTCACAGGCGCGTGATCCGCAGAAGATGCGCTGCCTCCTACAGGATCAGCCAGTCGTTGCTGTGTGGCCAGGACATCGTTGTTGCAAGGTGGCAAGCGAAGGAGGCCGTGCAGCGCCGCACCTGGCCCAGCAGCTTCTTGCCGCTCGCGTGGAGCGTCATGCCCATGATCAGCAGCGACTGCTGCTCCGGGTCGATCTTCACCGCAGCGCCGTCCTGGTTCTCCAGCTGCACTAGGGATTACAAATAATCACTCACTGAGAACAATGCTGTCAGACCTGCTTCGTGGAGCGTGACGCCTATGCTGCCTCCGTCATGCATGTCATGGAGCATGCCACGGACAGGCCTACCTGCAAAGAGTACTGCGATCGCCGCTCGCCGCGCGCTGCCATGGCATCCACTGCGTGCTTGAGGCGCTTAATGCGACGGTCCCGCTCGGCCGCCGCGTCCATTTGGCGCTTCTGCTGGCTGTCCGCATGTTTGAGCACCAGGATGCAGGACGTCGCTGTCACGCCACAGTCCTTCAGCGACTTGTCCAGGTCCTGCATCGAATATTTACGTGCATGGATATCTAAAGCTGTCAAGTGAAGCATGTGAAGAGATAGTGCATCGCATAGCGTATCAACAGATAGTGCATCGCATAGCGTATCATACTGCCAGCGGACTCCAATGCGCTGGGCATGCACCGGCGTATGCTGTGCGCGCTGGCTTGCAACGCCTGGGAATCGAACCTGGAGGTTACGGCCCGCGACGATCAGCTTGATGTCCAGCACTGGGTCGTTGCAGTTTGCCGAGGCTGCTTGCACGATCTTATCCCTGAGCGTGCGGACTGTGGCAAGATCTGACTCCACCGATACTTCGCCGGTCCAGGACCCCGCACAATGGAGGCACAGGGGCTGGACTACATCACTGTGGTCAGCCATCTAGGAGATGCAAATTGTGGTAAAGACGCACTGACTGCCCACTGTAAGCCGCAGATCGTCCAAAAACTCGTCCAATATTTCCATTTTCTTGACACCCAAATTCCGAAACACCGCTCCCGTGTGAGCACACCTGTGAGTCACAGGCTGTGACAGTCTCATGCCCCTGCTGCTCCGCAAAACACAGTGCTGCTGCTGAATGCAGTGCAGCATCCGAAGAAGAAGCTCCATAAACATCTCATCTTGCTGGCGTATTTGCACTCACAGCCGAGACGAGAAACTTTGCCTGAGCTCGGAGTAAGGAACTGCACGAGCCTGCAGAGTCGTAAACTCTGCCTTTCCGGGCTTGACATACATTCTGTTGGAGTACTTAAGCTGCAGCTCGCCAGCCATTAGCGCGTAGGTCGTGGTCAGCTCTACCTGCTGCTCAAGTAGGCGCGTCTCTACCTAGCGCGGCGCCAGAGCACCACAGCACAGCTTTGATCCCGCTGCAGAAGCCAACATGACGACAGGTACAAAGGACAGCGTGGCAACGCTGTTCTAGCTGCGTCGTGTGTCGCTTGCATGTGCCTTACGCAGCCGCACGGCGGGGCGGCAAGTGCAGCATTCACATCCGATGACTGCCAAGTCTGAATGAGCACATTTTCCCCTGCAGCACATCGCCCCACGATCGTGCCGGCGAAGGGCCATGAGGAGCAGGGCGGCATGCGCATCTTTGCGCCCAGCCGCATGCAGTCCGCCAAGGACATGGCTGCGCACACAAAGCTCAAGTTCCGGTGAGCCTGTCATCATGCATGGCTCCGAAAACGGCTTGCTACCGACCTGCTGCCCTCTCTGCTGCCTGGAGCACTATTTCCGTAAGTCAGGCTCGAATAGAGGTCAATATGTGATTGATGCGCAGCGTCGAGGGCCAGAACGCCCCCTCGGAGCAGGCGAAGAAGGACCTGCGCGCGGCGCTGCTGGCGAAGGAGCGGAAGCACTTCGCCAAAAAGGGCGGCGACAGCTTCGAAGGTGCGCCACGGTGGCGTTTGAGCGTAATTCTCCCATGTAGGCCTTGCTGCAGATTTGAAAAAGTGCAAGGCCTCGAGGTCTACCTCTTCCAGATTCGATTGTGTTGTTCATTACCCGCCAATGCCCTGTTGCAGACGAGCGGAAGGAGGACCTGAAGCTACTAGAGTCAGCAGCAGGCGGGGAGGACGGCAAACCCGCCAAGATGCTCGTGCCAAAGGCCATAGACGCGGACGATGCAGACGGCAGCGACTCAGACGACGAATCAGACGACGACGAGTCGGTGCGTGCCGGCTGTGCTCTGACAGAAATTTCAGCAGAATGTCTTTCATCAGCACACCCTGCATGTCGAGACAAGCTTGCTGGGCCACTCCAGGACGGTGCACGCGTTTGCACATCGTCGACTGACCGGCATCTGCCTCAGACTGCAGGAGAGGGCGAGCTGGCAAGCGCTTCTGCAGTTCAACCGAGCGCTTCTGCGTTGTTCAACGCCATCAGCTCACGAACATGCAGGACGACGAGGCACGACTGCTGGCGGAGCTGGCGCACATCAAGCAGGGAACCTGCAGTTTTCAAATCAGAGGTAATCATTACGAGATCTGCAAATGGACATGCAGGACGATGAGGCGCAGCTGCTGGCAGAGCTGGCGCGCATCAAGGCGGAGCGGGCGGCGGACGCCGCCAAGGCGGCGGCGGAGACCGCCAAACAGGCAGAGGAGGACGTGCGGCAAGAGGTGAGAGTCAAGAATCCAGGGGTTTCCACCAGATCACGCCCACGCTGACATACTGAGACGTCTGTGGCTCGGAACCAGTGTGCAGGCAGTTTGTGCAGGCTGTCGTAACACCACAGGAGGCAAGATTCTGCCTCTCACCCTTCAATCGCTCAGCGCAGGGCAGCGAGGATACCTCAGATTTGCGTATTGCGTCCCAAAGGCGCACAACACACCATGACGGTAGCAGTCAATGTGCCGCTCATCTGCCGCAGGTGATACGGGGGAATCCGCTGGTGCTGGGCGGGCAGGAGCAGGAGCAGGAGCAGGAGCTGAACTTTGGTATCAAGCGGCGGTGGGACGACGACGTGGTGTTCAAAAACCAGGACCGCGGAGCACCCAAGAAGCAGCAGCGCTTCATCAACGACACCATCCGGTGCGGCGTGCTTGCATGTCATCATCCTCGACCACTGCTGATGCTTATGCTGCCGCTGAGCGGTGCTCAGTACTATGCACGAAATGTCGACAGCTGCAAGTCTCCCCTGGGGTGGGCCGAGCCAGCAGCTGTGTGTGGGTCTGCGCATGCATATCACGCGAGTGCTGTATCGTCTGCAGGTCCGACTTCCACCGACGCTTCATGGACCGCTACATCAAGTAGTGCGTGCTGCTGGCGCTGGCCGCTGGTGCGGCGGGGGCCGTTCGCATTGTGCGGCGCTCTGGGTGCCGCGGCCCAAAATGCGATCAGCACCTTGTGCAAGACACTAGTGGCTCTGCCGTTCTGGCATCTTGACTTGCAACAACGTTGTAACGCTGTGTGGCACGCCGTTTTGCTGAACCCTTTCTTGGCACAACTGCTGGTTGGCTTCCTAATTATCTAGGTCACCTGACTGATGCACTCATGTTGCCGCCTACGGCACGAACCCGCAGCATAATTGATCTATTCAAGGTTTGCAATCAGCAATCATGATCGCATCGGGCAGCACATGCCACGCGAGGAGGCCTGCAATGCAATGCTCCCAGTCGCCACGCCTGCCTGCGTCGAGACACACACTCAGATCCCAAGCATTCTTTGGCAGTCCAGCTGTGTGCTCAAGTTCTAGTCGGCATCAAGTGGCCAGGGCTGACAGGCGGTCGACGCGCAGCACCACCTGCAAAGCACAGGACGCTTCACACTCAGTGATCTGCGTTGGCGAGGCGCTGTTCGGTATGTTCTTGCGTCTACGCGTGCATCGAGACAGCTTGAATCTTGTCACCAAGCTGAAATAGTGCATGTTTGATCTGGTGTCTGCTGAAGTTCTTGTGTGCAACTGCAGACTGCCTGGCCGATCAGAAGGGCAAACCGGTGCCAGAGGTTACATCCTGGTGAGCACAGCAAGTTCGAGTTCCACATGCATTAAAACCGTGTGAATGTTCGCAGCTACTGCGTCTATTAATCGGCACTCATGCATGTGAGTATCGGGCGCGGTGCAGGACGCCTTACCCCGGCGGCGCGCCTGCAAATGTTGCGTGCGCACTTGCAAAGCTTGGCAGCAAGGTCATCTTCATCGGGAATCTGGGCCAGGATGACCTCGGGGACCAGATGGCCGACCTGCTCGCCGGTGAGCCGCCAACTCTGCGGCGGATGCCGCGACCAAGCTGCCACTATGCATTGCATCAGGGCAGCCTTGCTGCTTTTCAGCGGCAAGGATTTGCCAGCTGCTGCACTCCAAACCGCATCATGCATCTTCGTGAGATCATGCGTTGACCATGGACGGCGATGCGCTGCTCGCAGGCCGCGGCATTGACCTTTCGGCGGTCTTCAGGACATCACAGCCGACGCGGGATGTGTTGGTGACGCGAAGCCTGGACGGCGACCGCACATTCGCCGGCTTTGGCAAAGCGAAGGCCAACGGTGTGGTTTTCAACTGCTTTCCAAGTCACAATGCATGCCAGCTGCCTGGCACTGCTGTGCATTGGTTGATGCAGCATTGGCTTGTCCAACTGCGAAGTGGGCTTGCACATTGGAACTTTGAACGGCGCCTCCGCGACATGCAGAGTATGCAGACTGCTTCATCGACCCGGAGAAGCTGCCGGTGGAGGCCCTGGAGCAGGCGGACATCTTGGTGACGGGCACCCTGGGGCTCGCGTACCCGCAGACCGCAAAGGCAATGCGCCGATCCGTGGAGCTGGCCCGCTCCTGCGGCAAGTGCCAGGTGAGAGCTGGCATGGGCGATACCAGTCGTTGAAGATAGATGGGTGATACAAGTCACAAGGCAGGCGGACTCAGTGTGCAATGGATTCGTGGGCCAGCACCTGTGCTTGCCCGCATTGCGTCGCATGCACCGGTGCCGCCACCCCCGCCGGCCGCCAAAAGCGCAGCAGAAGCAGCCAGGGAAGGGGCTGCCCGCCGCCCTCGGCAGCCAGACTCGGGTTGCCAACAGCATGCATTGCGTGGGCCCGGCAGGTGCTCGTGGACGTGAACTGGCGGCCGGTGTTCTTCGATGACGAGGAGGCGGCGAAAAAGGTTATCGTGCCATACGTCCTGGAGGCGGACCTCCTGAAGGTGGGCACTTCGCTCTCCGTGTTGATGCTCCAGGGCCTGGTTTTGCACGGTGCAGGCATCGCGCAGCGGCGAGCTCATGCAGCACAGGGCAGATCAGCAGGCGGCCTGGCGATGCAGTATGCTGTTTGGCCTTAAGCACGTCGGGCAGCAGGCCTCGTCTGCTGCTCGTGTCACAACACAGAAGATGGTCATGTCGTTGTATTGCACTGGGCAGGAAGCGCACCCCATTTCGGTGAGCTGTGAAGCTGTGGCAAGCCGCAGGTCACAGAGGAGGAGGCAGAATGGCTGTTTGGCATCCCGGGCGCTGAGGCCCTGGAGCAGCCTGAGCGGGTGAGTTTGCAGCTGGCTGCTGCCGGTCGCTTTGCAAGCGCGCTACGCCTCGCGTGGCCCAGTGCATGACCCTGCACAGCACTGGAGGTCATTCTCGGCGTCGGCGTCAGCAGTAGCAGTCAGGTGGTGGCAGCTGCCGCCTGTGCGCCCCAGCGCATGACCGCGCGGCGCTGCCGCCGCACTGCCCAGCACATACGGACCTGGCTGCTAGTCCACTCACAAAGCAGCTCGTCACAAACCTTCGTTGCCCACAACAGGACGTCGTGGAGCCATCATCATCAAAATGTGTCTCTCAAACATGGATCTGCGGGGTGCAGGTGCTGTGTTTGCGCCAAGGCGAAGGGCGTGCTGGTGACTGTAAATCATCTCTCCCCAATAGCACTAGGTGTGTCACTGACTAACAAGTCCACGACGCCCTGACAGGTGCTGGAGTTTGTGCCCAAGGCAAAGGGGGTGCTGGTGACGGCGGGGGCGCAGGGCAGCGCCTACGCCTTCAAGGGCGCCGGCGGCAAGATCGACCTCACCGGCCGCGTGCCCGTGCTCAAGGTGAGGGGGCAAGCGCGCAGCACGTGCAAACTCGGGCGCACATCTGGACTATCGGACTGGACCCTGGCATGTGCACCCAATCTCCAACAGAGTACGCAAGCGCCAAAGTCCCACAGGAGGGCACCCGGCACGTGGCAAGGCTGCACCCTCAAGAGGTGCAGCTGAGCGACCGTTGATCTTGACAAGGGTCTTTATCTGCACCCTTATTTCATCATTGTGCTTTATTGCGCAGGTGGATGTGCTGGACACCACGGGCGCGGGCGACGGCTTCCTCGGCGGCTTCCTGCACTACACCCTCAAGAAGGGTGCGCGCGGCTGCCAATTTCTTCCTGAGGCATGTGGCAGATCACGTGTGGAGAGGCTCCCAGGCTGCGGTTCTTTGCCCAAGAACAGCCCCGCCTTGGCGACCTTGGGTGATGGCGTCCTCTGTCAGCACACCACGCTTCCGTCAGCACACTAGGTGCAGTTGTCTTGCTGACACAGAGCACAACATTGGCGCGTGACCATACACGCATTGACGCATGCAGATCGTGGCGCATGGCCATACAAACCCTAAACGCCAGAGAACCATGCGGCGCAGGCGGGCTGAAGGCGCTGGTGGGTGACGCGGAGGAGGTGCGCAAGGCGGTGGAGTTTGGCACCGCCTGCGGCGCCTTCGTCACAAAGGCGAGGAAAACCTTAAAATCCGAAACCGTTATCTGACTTTCGCTATGATAGGTCTTGAGTGTTGAGGCGGTGGAGTTTGGCACCGCCTGCGGTGCCTTCGTCACAAAGGTGAGGATTATCTTCAGGTGTTGAACGTTCTTCGACCTAGGTTTGTCAAGTAGGTTGGCACCCTTCTGCGGCGCTTTTGTCGCAATGGTGGGCTGCCTTGTAACATCGAAAACACACTGAGTATCCGGCTGCAGTGGTCATGAGGTGTCTTCGGGCTGCAGACAGCAACGTGTCAGCCTGCACATAGTGGTGAGAATCAGGATTCAATGGAAGCTGTGATCTGCTGTGGCCAGGGGCCGGGCGCGATCGCGCCGCAGCCGACAGAGGCGGACATCGCTCACTTCCTGGGCGAGAACTGGGATTTTGAGATTCCGCCAAAGGAGTACTTCGACCTGAGCACCTGAAGGTAAGCCTGGTGGAACGGACGGAGCAGACGGCCAAGTTTGTGTTTCGGTCAGACAAGTGTTGTCTTGGGCAGGCTTGGCCGCGCATTTGCTCAGTCAATGCGGAATGGGCCCTCAACGCTCAACATAGTCTGCTGGCTGGGTGCGCCAGATCTCATTCATCAGGCTAACAATGCTGTTGCTCGTCATTGTGACACAGCGTCATTACATGTAAATCTTCATCTACTACCTACAGCTACTTTCCCTACCTAGAACCAGATCAGCTGAGCATGCGGAGCATCCGCTTTGCGCATTTTGCTCCGCATTGTGGTGCGCAATCCTCTGGCCTCGTGCAAGCCTTGATGTGCCTTGCACGTCAATATCAATACATCTGCCTCTCATTCAAATGGAAAGCAGCCGCCACAACTCTGGCGCAGCCCATGTCCTCACAACCGAACCCACGGCAAGTGAATGGAACAGGTGGCGCCACAGTTTCAGGCGAGCTGTGGTCACACAGCGCCGCCTCTTGTCTGGCACTGTCTCCGTCTGCCTGCCGCATCATTGCGTCGGAATTCCCATGATCTGCAGGCATACATCTCAGGATTCAGCAACTTCCAACATGCACTGGAACATCAGGTGGGCGCACACATCTGGAGTTCTAGCAGCTGTGACATGCTCTGGAACAAACGACCTGGGCCGCTGGTGTCACGAAGTGACATATCGAGGTCACCTCTCTGATCTTCTCGTACGACAGCCACAAAACGATGTTGAAGCTGGCGAGCCTGCAGGCAGCAACATGACGCATCACGCATTGCGTCGTTTACCAGCATGATGCCGATTCACATGCATGCCTGGAAATCATGCATTGCTTTGCAGGCATTGTGCGAATACCTTGCAAAATTGGGGATGAAACCCTGCGCGGCATCATCACACATGAGGAACCGACCAATTTGTTTGAACATGCGGATCTGGCAGGCCAAATTGTATTGAGACACCAATCAGGGAACTGGACATAATTGCTGTGCGAGACCAGTCGGACCTTGTAGAAAGCGCCCGGGCCTTCGTTCCTCCAGATGTCCAGGCAAAAATTCGCCAGGCCGGGACTGCGCGGATCCAGGCGCGGTCATGTTTTGCATCCACATCATGAGACACACAACTCTGGAGCAGGGACGCAAGCTTTTGAAGAAATGCCATGTTGCAAAAGTCGCACCTGTTCGTCAGAGTCATCAATCGGGTGCCCACCACGTCTGCATGGCACACACGGAGTGTCACCAGCAGAAACGTTGTGTAGGGACTGTTTCGTAGTCGCCTGCACTCACAGACAGGGTATCGAGCTAGGAACTGCCGCAGCATCCAGAAACACAACTGCTGACCTGCCGGCGACCCAACGCATGTGGCGGCAAAGCCGGCGGTGATTGCCGACGCCAGGTGCACCAGCAGTCCGTCCTCGTAGCCGCGCTTGAGGATGGCGTGCTTGGTGGTGTCGTAGGTCACGATCTCCGTGGAGGAGATCGCGATGTTGCGGATGAGATTGGGGCCATACCTACGGCGCGAGGGGGTAATGATTTCAAGCCCAGCTGAAAGCAGCGCCATTTTCGGACTGAAACCTTGCGTGAACACGGGAACATAGACGCATACTGTAGCTGGGAGGCGCGGCACTGCGGCACCAGGCAAGGCCTTTTACTGCTTGGATGCACCGCTGCGGAACATGGCGGCAAAGTGTGATGAGGGCAGTGATGATTGATTTGAGGGTAACAGTTGAAGCGCACCCGCGATACAGGCCCGCAAATAGGCCTTCTTCCTGCAAAATGCGCCGGTAGCCGTGGAAGCTGGTGGTGTAGGGCCGCTCCCCAGCCAGCGAGTTGTGCGCCTGAAACCGCACCTGTGCTCGCCCCAGATCAAACGCGAACGTGAGCGACGAGCTGCTGTCAGCGCACTGAATGCGCGCGTACTGTGAAAAGCTTGCATAATGTCGGGCAGGGATATTGCTAACAAAACCTGCCGCAGAATCGGGGTGGTTCAGGATGTTGGGGTGTGGACATTCTATAAGTGGCGCCACCCACCTTCAGGACATCACTGGGCTGAGCGATCGTGATTCCGATCGCGCTGGTGGTCATGGCCGCGCCCAACTTGGCTGCCAGCGGCTCCTGCCCCGGCTCGCCTGCAGACATTTTTGGCCACAATGTAAAACGTGAACGGACGAAAACACAATCAGCTGTTGCAACAGACGCTGTTCACGGTTACATGGCGGTTTGCATCTCCTCTGGTATGCATTAGAACGGAACGGACCACTTGTAAGAACGTGAGCTTTGCTGTTCCGCTCGACACAGCACGACGAGAGGACGCTTACATGTACAAGACGGTGACACACCTTTGTAGAACAGCCGCTTGACGGGTTCATACAGCCCCAGCCGCACGCCCGTGAACAGGAACTGCCGATGCAACCCTGGCGACAGCCCCTGTGTAGACAGGCCACAGCACATGGCCAGGCTCCGGCATCGAACTCGTCTTGATACAGCAAGCTGGACCTCTGTACTAGATAGGCGTCTGCGCCAAACAGTTGAAAGTGTTCAAAAACCACCTTGAATGGCGCCTGCATGCCCTCTTCCTCCATGATCGTCACCACCGTCTGGAATGGACCCTTGTACTTCGGCGGCAGGTGCACGCCCGTGGTTGTGTTGGCCACCAGCGTCTGCAGCTGCAGCCGCACCTGTGCCGAGAGACCTGACACGTCTCATGCGCACTTTGATGGTCGCCTCACAGGGTTGATATCACCAAAGCTGAATTTGGACCGCATTAGCCACTGCTACAGGCGCATGCATTTGACATGCCGGAGATCACTGTGCAGAGGGGCACTGTACCTTTGCCGTGTCCAGCGGCAGCGTCGCTGCCTCCGCGACGCAAGCTGCGGTAGCGCCGCTGAGGAACAGGCGCGCAACGCCAGCCTGCTTCTGAGGCGCGGCACCGCCGTCGCCGCTGCCCATGGATTCGTGGCCTGGCCGGCTGCCGATCTGAAGATCTACTCCCTTTTACAAATTGCTCATCGCTGTAGCTGATCAAGCCGTTGCAGGCAGGGGTACTGCGGCACCGGGCATCGCGGCCGCCCAATGGCGCGTGTCAGGCGTTCTGAGTTTGATTGATCAGGTTTCGCGCACTCGGTCAACGCAGTCCTTCGAGGCGATCTGCCTGCCCGTTGACCAGGATCTCCAGAAGCGCTTTGCACTCGTAGCAAATGGTTCGAAAGAGGCAATCGCTCCAATAGCCCAGACAGGCCCACAGATGCGTCAGCGTAAAGATCTGAATGGCCCCATCCCCTGTCATGTCATTTGGATTAGATAGCTCGACTTGGACCGCTGAGTTGGCAAATGCGAGCACTGTGAGAGCAATGCATTCCTGCTATGCTGATTAGATAGCACCTACATATTGACGCACGTGCAGACTATCTTGTTGAAGGACAGCAGAACGTGCTGCGATACAATTCGATCAAAGCTTGTTCCTTACATCAAACATCCTTGTTCTCTCTGCAGCATGATGTTGGCGCACAGGCAAGCGGCACCAGTTGCTGCAGCATCACGATCAACACAGCACGCTGGCCTGTTTCGGTTGCAGCCTGCACGGCCGTTTCAGGTCGCGCGGCAGCACAGCAGGCGCAGTGGACTGCGGCAGATTGTGAGGGCAGAGGCTGCCACCGGAAACGAGAAGGCGAGCTGCTGTTGCCTCGAGGCGCTCGTACTGCGCAGGCCTTGCGCCTCACTCTGCACCTAAGGCAGCCTATGCTCTGCGGCGTTTACGGATGTCATTGTTGTCATCTGCATTTCGATTCTGTGATGCGACACTCTGAAGGGCGCATGCAGCCACATGCTTTGAACGATGCGGGGAACTTGTGGTCAGCCGCGGCGTATCAAGCGCACTTAAGACGCAGCGGAGAAACTGATTATTGCTGTCTGTCGGACTTCAGCTCCCCAAGTGGGAACTGATCTACAAGTATCTGAAGGAGGAGAACGACCTGCGGTCGCTCAGCGCGCAGCAGGCGGAGGAGCTGGTCAACAGTGGCGAGGCCGTCATCGTCGACGTCCGCCCTGGGTGAGATGTTGTGCCGCTGTAACCCGTACTGCCGAGGCGCTGAATGCATTGGTCACATAGGTCACACTGGTTCACACCACTGCGACTGCACAAGCATTGTTACTGGCGCTCAAATCAACTACAATGCATGGTCTTGCATCCTATCACGAAATAAAAAATAAAAGCAGAAATAATGTGCATGTGATGCGGTGCAGCAACCTGTACAACGATGCGACGCCGAACGGCGCCAAGAGCGCGCCGCTGTTCCAGCTGGTGGACTGGTCGAAGCCATCGTTCACGAAGGTACGACCAGCATATCTTCGCGCTCCACAGCCGCCTACGTTCCTTTGGCATTGAAAACGCTCATGCGGCATTGTTTGTCTGCGCATCCTCCCGGATGGCTTGCATATATATTTTCTGAGTTGCTGCTGCAGCTGACTATGCACCTTCTTGAGTGCATCGCTATCAACAGATGCTGCGGGCGGGCGCGCTGCTCGCGAATTTCGTACATGCAAATGTAACCTGTCACCATGTAAACATATGCAGGTTTGCGGGACGGTGCGCGTCTGGCGAATGGTGTGACACCCAGAACACTGCTAGGGGCTGCTGATCATGCATCCCTCTCAGCAGGTCGTGCAGGCTGGCGCACTGCTGGCGCAGCTTAAGATAACACCATGCAGCCGGTCAGGCATCCTGCCAAACAGTACATCACGTGTCAGTACAGCACACCAAATGTCAATACGGCCGCTATTAGCTGTGAGCTGGTCCTGCGGGCGGGCGCGCTTCTGGCCAATGGCGTGACGCCGGTGGAGCCTAACCCGGACTTTCTTGGGTCGGTCAAAGCAGGAGTTGAAAGAGCAATACCCTCTGCACTCAGGTCCTGCGGGCGGGCGCGCTGCTCGCAAACGGAGTGACACCGGTGGAGCCCAACCCGGACTTTCTGGAGGACGTGCGGCGGGCGGCGGACGGAAAGGGCATAATCCTGGCATGCGAGGGCGGCGGCAGCACCCAGCCCACCGCCAGCTTCCAGTGGGTGAGTGCACCATTCGAGAGCTTTCTGGAAAGCTTTTAGCGGAGGGCATGTTCCGTGATTGCTGTCCTCTTTCGTGCATCTCTCGTGTGCGAGGGGGCGGCGGTAGCACCCGGCCCACCGCCAGCTTCCAGTGGGTGAGTGATCCGCCACCGATATCCATCAGCTGTCTTCTTCCTTGCATCCCTAGAGTGCGAGGGCGGCAGCAGCACCCAGCCTACCTTCAGCTGCCGGTGGGTGCGATTGCAGCCGTGAAACATCGCATTGGCATGCTCTCCAGGCAGCCACCTTGGGCGCCCAGTGGTAACTGCAGTCCGTGAGTCCGTCGAGGACGATCGCGTGCAGCAGCTGATGCGATGTTTGTTTTGGCATTGCAGGGTAAGGCGTCTCGCAGCCTCACGGCTGCTTATAGGTGAGACTGCGCCAATGCGCCTTCCCTGCATTCTTTTCCCGAGAACTCAAATCCGAAAGGTTGCAAGGGCTGGCAGCGTCACATGCTTTCGCATGCACAGCTCACAGACGCGCATGCGGGGATCTGAGGGCTCGGTCGCAGCTCACCCACAGCACCGCCTTGTGTGACGCAAATGCAGGGTCCTGAGGGCAAAGGCAGCCAGGCCGGTGTACCACCTGCAGGGTGGAGTCTACGGCTGGTACACCACATTTGGCGATGCGGGCTTCACAGGTGCACACACGGCGTTCAGGCTGCACACACGGCCTTCAGGCTGCATTATGATCTGACGGCCTGCCGGTCCGGGCTGTGCAGGCGGACGTGCGCCTGCAACTGCGTCGCACGTGCGCCTGCTGCACTGGCTTCGAGCAATTGAGCAGGATTTTGAGGAGCATCACTTCGAGCAGCTGAGCAGGATGGTGACTTGACATCAACTTGCAGGCGAGTATGACACAGGCAACATTGGTCGTACACCGAACGCTGCAGGTGAGTCCTGCTTGCGGCTGGCAATTTCTGGGAAGGATGCTTTCATCGTCACAACACCAATGGCGCAATCGTTCGGCCAGTGTCTCTCAGTGTCTCTATAGAGTACCAACTCCTGTTCTGGTGCTGACACAACTGCAGCGCCGGCGGAATACCCTCCCAAGAAGTAGCCAACCTTATAGGGCTCCAACTTCACTTTGATGACAGCCTTCGGTATGCTGACGGCTGTCAGTGTCGATATGTAAGTCATTGCCATGTTGTTCCAGACCAAAATTTTCTGAGGCAATTTTGGATCTTTTGCTGATCACCATGATCATGAAATGCCCCAGATTGCCCAATCACGACTCATTTCTGGACTCTATCATTTTGTCCGCGGGCTCATCTCTCGCAGTCACAGCCTCCCTGCCTTCGGAGTCCATATTATCCACCACGCAGAATGCAAAAGACACCACTGCCATCGCCAGAGCGGCACCTGAGACAGGGAAGACAGATTGATAGATCAGCCGCTTTAGATATGTGCACATGCTCACGAAGAGAGAAGGGTTGATGACGAGGAAAATCTGGTGACCAGCCAGAGAACGGTGTAAGACTTGGAATTAACCAAGCCTTAGAATCACCGTCCGAGCCGCGGGCCTCATTCAGGCACATTTCCAACGAACAGCTCATAAACTCCGCCTCTGCGCAGCTTGAACCCGTTCTGAACCTTGAAGCCGAGAAACCCAGAATAGTTCCACTCACCCGCCATTGTGTCGCTTGCCCAGTGTACGTCTGAGAGCACCCGCCCCACGGCGGTCACGCCGCCCAGCACCAGCAGCGGCGCCGAGTTGCGCCGGATGAATGCCGACACAGGCGACGACGAGCCGTCGGCCGCACGGGCGCTGGCCAGAAGAATGGCGCACCCGACGAAGAAGAATGCGGTGAAGGTGTGCCTGCAGACGAGAGGCGAGAATCTGCTCTCCAGATTTCGCCATCGATGCCTGGCGTTCAGCAGTTGACGTTTCTGCAGCTTCAGCATGCCAGTTGATGTTTCTCCACCTTCAGCATGCATGTCGGTATGAGTGCTTGCCCTGACGGAAGGCTGAAGGTGCCGCTGTGGATGAGACCATATCCTGGCCGCGCTCGCCTGCACATTGCCGACTTCAATCTTCAAATCGCTTTCACGTCACTCTCCCACACGCACTTTTGTGCAGGCCATAAATGCAGGAGTTGCCTGGAACCAATGCGCACCGGAAGATATGTTTCAGTAGGTCGAGAAGCGGCACATCCTTGTGCGTCAATCCCCAGCCTGGACGCATTGCTTCAGTTGCATCAGACATGGGTCAAGAGTCTCCCTGTCATGCATGCTGCTGCTTGTATGCTCGTTATGCAATGGTGCGGCAGTACAGGCTGCAACCTGCTATCCGAAATAGAAGCACAGTATACCTTGCTGAGCCTCCCAGACATCACACCTGGTCCAAAGTAGAGCGATCCGCCAAGCGCCGCTCGCCGCAGCGTCCGCAGCGGAGCGTGGACGCCCGATGCCACGCCCGCGACAGCGCACGCGCCCAGCGCTGCGATGATGGGCACGTTCGAGACCGCGTTCGCGATGCTCCTGGCCTGGGGTGCGTCGACCGGCCAGCGGCTGGAGGCGAGGCTCTGCACGGCGGTGTCAAGGGGCGCCAGCACGTGGAACGATCCCGGCACCAGAATGTCTGCGATGATCAGGCCGAACGCCGCTGCTGCGCCGGCGCAGAAGCGCGGCTGCGACAGCAGGTCGGCAGGGTCTGTGGCACCAGGCCGCGACGCCGCGCATGGGGTGCGTGCGCGTCGGGAAGCTCTGCCTGGGCGTTTCCGTGTCAACATCGCGGTTCTCGGCAATGTTTGTAGGGCCTGGCTGCCGCACAACATGTGTGGCGATCCACGGTGCCAACAGATCGAGAGGTGCGCCATGACTCAAAATTCGCCCTCCAAGTCTCGCGGTCAGACGACGCCTCTCGCCCTGGGAAATCACGCCACAGAGGTTGACAAAGCCAGAGAGAGAGATAGATGTTGCCAAACCGATCTGCTGGGGCGGTGCTAAGCTGTGTAGGAGCAGGGGGAAATTCTGCAGGATCACCATGTGGATTCCGCGACTCCAATTGGCCAGGATCCGGCACACAACACGGAAGCATCTGAACGCCAGCAAGCTATAGGAGGCTATATTGCTCCCTTCAAAGCAGCTCACCCTCCCATCTGCGAGAGGTAACATGAATGTTTCAAGCCGCTCGACCGCCCGCAGCATTGCTTGTTCCTCACTGCTTGTTGATGAAATTATTGGACTCTCGAAAGATAAGATGTGGCCTGGCAGTCCACAGTGTATTGGAGGTCGGTTCAGCTGCGGACCGCGCTCTCCCGCTTGACCGCTCCGGCTTGGCGGAGCGTCAGAAACCACCGATTGTGCGAGAGTTGCCTGTTTCGACAATAAGGGGAACTTGTAGGCGCCTGTCGCTAGTCAGCTCACAATGTGAGTTGAAACTCAAGCTTGGCAGCGGTTTCTAAGTCACCTTTGCGCGCCCGTCTCTGCGGCAGCTCGCCGGAGCCGCGGCCGGAAGACCTTGCGAAACAACAGAGTGTCGCTGAGGCGCTGCACAATCTGCGCTCTTATCAAGTCTGGCAGCGCTAACCCAGTCTAGCGCCAGCCTCGCTATACTGATCTTGACAGTAAGCGCCGTTCATCGCTGTGAAAGCCGGACACAGGGCAGAGAGTGGGCAGCATGTCAATGTGGCGCCTGGATGGCTCGCCTGTAACACGCTGCCAGAAAATGCATGGTTTCTGCAAAAAGGTGTGAGTGCAGCAGATCCCATGGCTGCGATGGATGTACTGAGCTGTCAAAGAGACCATGTGATGTTACAACTATATGTTATCTAGTGACTTAGTTGTACGACAACATGCAAAACAAAGGAAACGGACAAGCCACACCAAAGGCGTCAGGGAAGCAGCAAGCAATGCAAAGCCTTTCAAATTCCACTAGATAAACCACTGCCGTGTGCCCAGAGGATCGTGTCTGATCAAGGGCCGCCTGAATTGCAGCAGCGCTCCACGAGTTCCGGTGCGGAACGCGCGCGCAGGCCAAAAAGGGGAGCATGCAATAGAATGCGGATAGTTGTTGTGCCCAGCTTGCGATTTGTGTGCTGTGTGCGCAACTTTCGTCTCTTTGCTGTCGCTCAAAACTGTCTTCTGACGGCGCGAGCGCTCTCACTGCAGCAGGTCGTGCGGGAATTCGACTATTGGCCCGTGGTCCGACGCGGGGAAACCGTCCGTGTGCGGCAGCGGCTGCATGCCCAACATGCCAGCGCTGAAGTCCTGCAGCAGGCCCTGTAGCGTGGAGAGGGTAGCAGGTTTCAGCGCCCACTAGACATGGGTGACCAGTCAAATTATGTCCACGAGTCAGGCTATCAGGCTGGGGAGGAGGAAATGCAGATTGTCGCGAGGCAGGGGTTATGTTTGTGTCGGGGTGCACCTCATCGAAGGCCAGGGGCTGCGAGGCGGCGGCGGCGGGCTGCGGGGGCCGCCCGCCGCCAAAGCCGCCTGGCGGCCCCTGCTGCTGGGACGGCGGCGCGCACATCTGCGGCAGCGGCCCGGAGGAGGTGTAGCCCGCGGGCGCGAGGCCGCCTGGCTCGAAGGACGCGTGCACGCAGGCGGGCGGCCCTATAGTGCAGCACGCCGGCAGGCAGTCCAGCGGCAGGCAGTTCAGCGCGCACTCCTGGCTGCCGGAGCTGTGAAGAAACATATCACACATGAGTGATTGCAATTTGCAGGACACATGTTTCAGGTTCAGGTGACGAGCCTGAGATTGACGATGATGAGTGGAACCCACGTTGACAACAATGATTGTCGATGACTTGCATTGACAGGCGGATGACAAGAGTATAGAGGAAACCGCACCCGAGGCCGCCGCCGGGCAGCAGGTGCGCGATTGCATCCAGGCTGCCGATGCGGTGGCGCGCCGACAGCCGCGGCAGAATGCCGGGCGCCGCCATGGGGATGCTCATCGCCGGCCAGCCCGACAGCTCCGGCAGCATCTGCGCTTTCAGCGGGCGCCGCATATCAGGTCCCGCTGTCCTTCACTAAGTGCGACCAGAGGAGGCACACGGTGTCTAGCTTGCGCTTGCACTCAGATCTCGCACTCACATCTAAAGGTGTTTACAGCGCCCATGAGCAGGCAAATGGAGCGACGCTGCACCACCGCAGAGAGACGAGATCAACGACGAGGCGGCCAAGGGGCGGCAAGCTGGAGGCAGCAGGCGGGTCGAAAAGCAAGCCACTGGATCGTTCTATTGTTCAGTCGAGCGCACCATGAGCGGCTGGCTGGGCTGCGACGCGAGGCTGGAGGCGGGAGGGTGCATGAAGCCGGGCACCGGCGGCAGCACGTCCATCGATGTGTGGGCTGAGCCTGCACGTATGTGAGGGAGCACAGCTTGGTTGACCAGACAAGACGGCTGTTGGAACATGGCGTTGGTCCATAGGCTGTGGAGGATTCATGAACGTCAGCATGCCCAGCTTCTCGGCCCTGATATGCCATAGCGCAAAAAGGAAAGGCCTGCCAGCCAAGTCGCTGCTGACAGTCTCGCATGTCTGCATTCGACTTATTATAGAAAATGGGCGTCTGGCAAGGAGATGGCGAGCCGCGAGGTCGCGCACCAAACTGCAGCGTCGCGGACTGTGACGACTTTGGTGTGGTCGCCTGGCTGGCGCCGGATCCAGAGCCAGAAGCGCGCTCCTTCTGCTGCCCCTTGCGGGCGGACCGCAGAGACGGGCGGCGCGGCCAGCGCGCGATGCCGTGCCGCCTGCAGGCGCGCTTGAGCGCTGCGCGGAGCACAAGCGTGTTCGGCGCCATCTCGTCTTCAATAATGCCATCTCTTGGGGGTATCAGATTACAAACAGAAAGCAAGATGTGTTTGTAGCATGCCACATATGACTGAACCAAACTTGATATCGTCGCGGGCACAACCTGTGACAGCTTGCAGCTGTGCTGGTGACTTGGGAGGAGCAGCAAGGGGAGGGCACTCACTTGTGGGGCAGATGCCCAGGTTCACCGCCGCCTCCTTCAGGCCGCAGCCGAACTGTGCCTGCGGCAGCCAGTGAAGATATTGTTCATACTTGCAGACCAGCCCTGCAGGCCCCTCGCGTGACACATCTTCCGGATGCGTGTTCGCAGGCATGTGCTTGCGCCTGCCGCTGCCTGGCAGCAGGACATGCCGCAAGTCCCGCAAGCTCTGTCGACAAGGTCCTCGAGACCTGCGGACCCCACCTGCAGCTGCTGCAGCATGAGGCGCTTGCCGGCGCCAGTGGACGCACAGCGAGGAGCACCAAAAGCCTAAGTCTGCCGCCGTCTGGCATCAGGGCATGCCACAAGTTCTGCAGTCTTCAGGGACTCGGTCTTCTCGAGTTCTGCGGTCCTCACCTGCAGCTGCTGCAGCGAGAGGCGCTTGCCGGCGCCGCCGGAGACGCGCTCCTCGCCCGCCTCCTCAGTCGCGCCCGTCATCTCGCTGCTGCCGGCGCTGAACAGCGACGCCGTGCTGCTGAGCCGCAGCCGCTGCGACCTGTGCGGGTGCGACCTTAGGCATCAATGCATGAGGTTGAGTCATACTGGGATGCCTTTTCATGCATGTGGCACTCAGGCGGCTCCAGGGCAGGGGCATTCCGAAGCTGTGAACGCGCAGTGGCAGAACATTGCGTGCGTCTCAGCCAGGCTTGGGCAGGCAAGTTGCAGGGAGCGGGTGCCAGTCCGAGAGCGCACTTGTAGGTCGGCGTGCGCAGGGTATCTGGATCCAGGAGGCTGCTGCCGCGCGACATGGCGCGGGACGCCACCAGGGGCTTTGCTTCCTCCTCCGCCCGCGCCCGCTTGCCTGCAGGGACAGCTTTTGCGGGAATGTGTGAAAGGGTGTGCGAGCACACACCAGAGGCATGCTTGCCGAGCGCCGGGCTGGCGAAAGTAAGGTTCCAGCATCAGATGCGCATGTCTGCAACACAGGCACGGACAATCAGTTCTGTTCAGTGCAAAAAAGTAGAAAAACAAATCAAAAAGATACTCCGTAAACCCTTCGGCAAGTCGCCAGCAGCCGCACCTGACGTCTGTATGGACTCGCTGCTGTTGTTCTCGCTGCGGTCGCCGCCCGACGCCGCGAGCCGGCCCTCGCCGGCCTCCTTGACGTCCGCTGCCGCGCCGGCCTCCGACACAGACGGCAGCGCCGCCGAGCTTGCGGGCTGCTGCAGCGACGCAGCGCGCAGGCCGCTCTGCTGGCGGCCGAGCTGCCTGCCCCCGCCGTTGCTGTTGCCGGCGCCGCAGGCGTCCACGGCCACGCGGGGCGAGGCGCCCGGCGGCCCCTGCAGCCCGACCGCCATCGCGTGCATGCGCGCATCGACGGTGTGCAGCCCCGTTCGCTGCAGCCGCATAGATGAGCACACTCGGTACCGTACACATGACGACCGGCATGTGACGACCGTCACATGGACGCCTGAGGGAAGGGGAGGTTTGTATTGCCGCATGTGCGCGCGCACGCACACATGGACACTCACCTGACAGCTGGATCTGCCATGCAAGATGGAATCGATCTTGTTGGACTGGCTCGGCAGCAGCCCACAAACCTGCAGGCAGCTGACGAGGCAGTCGACCAGGGCGGGAAAGAGTACGTCCCGCTCCGCCTGCGCGACCTCAAAGACGGCCACCGGGTGGTCGTGGCTGGCGCCGCTGAAGAGCGGCATGAACAGCGACGAGTGGACCCTGCACCGCTTGGCCTCGCCCACGCGGATGTACAGGCTTCGGTCATACTGCTGCACGTCGTGCGACATCTCCGGCTCGCCAGAGGCGAAGACGCGGCCGATGGCGCCCATCTGGAGCCCCGCCGGCGACGAGCCGATCGCGAAGCGGTAGCGGCAGGAGACGCAGCGGAACAGCGCCAGCAGGTCGCCCATGCCGGACACGGAAAACGGCTGGCCCTGCGAGCCGGCGGAAAACCAAGTCGGCAAGGCACTGGCGACGAAGCTGGAACATTTGTCATTGCGATGAGCCTTGGCAAAGCCTGGTGTTAGCGTTGCCGACGGCACGGACATGCCACAATTGCCAAGATGACCAGAGAAAAGTATAATTCGAGGCGTCTGTGAACATTGCGCGTCGGCTGTTACAGGTACGCATCGGTACGCTGAGCAATCAACTGCACAAGACACAACGCCGGCGCCAGGACCGTGGGCACACCTGTGTGCTCAGCGAGATGCTGCCGTCCACCTCCGGCTGCGGCAGCCACACCTGCACGGACGTCGTGCGACGTGCGTTAGCCCACGCGTTGCACAAAAAACAGATCCAGTTCCGAAATTGCGGCCGCCCGCCGCTGCTCGCGCCCGGGGCCGCCGTACACAGGCGGCAAATTTAGCTGGCTTGCCTGGTTGCCGAAGCGTTGTTTCGTTGAACACTCAGGGTGCGGCGGCAAAGCTTCTGTGGGAGAGTGTACCACAACGCTGGTTTTTCTGGCAGAAACAGCGTCGGGAGCAAATGGACGCTGCCTGTATGCAGCGCCCGCGCACCTGAGCCAGGCATCCACCGCCTGCAGCAGCGATGCGGCTGGCAAACGCGCACGTCGCAGCTGCCAGCTCCGGCTTGAGTGATTGAGCCATGCCGCTCTCTAGATATGGCTCAGGTCGTCACCCCGGCGCGCCGGGACAACTGCGCCAACTCCGCCCACGCTCACAGTCAATGCTTCATGGTTGCTAGCGCTTTCGATTGGGCACCCAGACGGGGCCGGCCGGGTGATATGTTGCCAGCATTCTCTGGCTGGGCTGACTAGCTGGGACTTTCTACCAGCTCGCGTAGTTTCCCATTATTACTAAGGTTTCCAGCAAAGATGTAAGTTTGGAACCAGTGTGTCAGTGCTTGTAGGCAGTGTGTCAGTGCTGTGTAGGGGGTCAGTGAGTCAGGCGTCAGCGCCCAACACTGTTTGGAACTGATGAACATTGCAGTTCAATCCCGTTTCATGCACCTATACTTCTTGCCAACAGTAGACAGTTGACCAGCTGTCGAACGCCAGCTCACCCAATCGAGACGGGAAGCGCTGTTCGCGCGACCCGAGAGATGCCAGCCAGAGGACCCTGCTGGAGTGAGACAGATGTCCAACCTCAGCGACGGCACCATGCACCCGGTCGAGCAAGCAGACGCACAGACAGCGGCCCAACCAGTAAAACTCGCCACAGTTCCGTCATCGCCGATGGCCGAGGGCGCGCACGAGCCCTTAGACGCAGCGGCGGCTGATGCGCGTGCGGTGCTGGAGACGTGGAAGGCGGCCAACCCGTGGTGGCGCACGGTGATTCTGCTGACAGTTTCTTGTTCGCATGAAACATCCTGCATGATTCGGCTTGACACATGGATGATGTGTTTTGCGGCATCGTGCTGGGCGGTCGCGTGATGAAGACGCCGATGTCGGCTGGGCTGCGCAGGCCAAGAACAAGGACCTGCCGCCGGAGTTCTGGGACCTTCGGCGGCGCATGCGCAACCAGAAGCGCACGCACCGGCAGCAGGCCAACAAAGCAAAGAAGCGGTAGGCGGTCGGCGATCCATGAGAAAATATGCGACTCCATGACAGCAGCGGTGCACATGGGGTACGCGGTGCAGGGTTTAACACTCATGTCGCAGATGCCACGTGCGCACGGAGCTTGAGCGGAGGTAGGCACCACATCAAGGCAGCGGCTCGCCCGCACACCACTAACTTCTCATCTCCTCACGCGAGGGATGTTTCATCTTTTTCCCGCAGAAAGGCGGAGTCGCAGGAGCCAGAGGAGGAGCTGACAGAGGAGGAGGCGGCAGCGCGGGCGGCGGAGGCCACGGCGGCAAAGGATGTGCGCGTCAAAGCGCACCTGGCGCAGCAGGCGCGCCTGGAGCTGGCGCTGCGGGAGGGCATGCGCATCGTGGTGGACTGCAGCTTCATCCTCAAGTCCTCCGAGCGCGAGGTGAGTGCCCGCCCAAAATGGTTTTCCAAATCCCCGCGCAGCCCTAGCCCTGCGCATCGTCGTGGACTGCAGCTTCATCCTCAATTTTTTCGGGCGCGAGGCGAGTGGGCGGCTCGTTTGGGCATGATGTATTTCCTTCCTTCATTGATTCACGATTCACGATCCAATGGGATTCCTGCTGTACCTGCCTCTCTCTGCGCATCGTCGTGGACTGCAGCTTGATCTCCCTCCCTCTGTACTCTGCAGTGCTGCACCGTTTCATGTTGCATGGACATCGCATGTCACTGCGGATTGCGTACGCTGACGCCACGCTACATTTCTGCGCCGCAGATGCGCAGCCTGGCGAAGCAGCTGCAGGAGTGCGTAGCGGCCAACAAGCGTGCGCCACAGCCCGCGCGGCTCACCTTCACCAGCTTCCAAGGTTGCCTTCTGATGCGTACTGGAAGCCAGGTTGTTCAAGACTGCAGAATCAGATTGCAGGAACTGGCAACACACCTCTGCCTTCCAGAACACAGCCTGCCTCATCCGTCCTCGAGCATGCCGGTCGGCTTCGTCCTTGGGCACAGATGCCGAGCGCCCAGCACCCAGCACTTCATTTGATCTCGGTGGAGTTCTTCCATTCATTATGGTTCATCACTCTCAGTGGGTGTCTGGCCCTGTGCAGGTGAGCTGCGCCGCTTTTGCGAGAAGATGGGCGGCGAGCGCTGGGCGGTGAACCGGGAGGAGGGGGCCACCCTGGAGTGCTGCCCTTCGGGCTCGGTTGTGATGCTGACGCCCGACGCGCCGCGGCCGCTGGACGCGCTGGACCCCGCAAAAACCTACGTCGTCGGCGGCCTTGTGGACCGCACGCCAAGGAAGGGCGTCACCGCCACGGTGGGTTGAGGTTCAAGGATGGAAAATTGGAAATCAAAAACGAGAATTCTGCAACAGAAATTGCCGCTGGAGGCGCTGGACCCTGCTAAAACCTATGTCGTCGGCAGTCTCGTGGACCGCACGCCCAAGAAGAGCGTCACCGCCACGGTGGGTCGAGGGTTCAAGTCTGAGAGGTGCAGATATTATCGATTTTCCCACTGGAGGCGATGGACGCCGCAGAACCTACGGTAGCGGCCCCGTGGACCGCACGCCGAGAAAGGGCGTCACCGCCACGGTGGGTTGGCTATCAAGCTTGGAGTAGGCTATATCTTTATGTCTGTCGTGCTCCTGACGTAACCTGTACCCGACATCCTTGAATGTGTGTCATTCCCCTGCCGCGATTTGCTCCATAAACCCTGCCATATCATTGCGAGAGCTGCATCAGCGCGTGCACACACACAGGGTGGACTGCTGCTTGGAAGGCGCCTCTCCCGCCGAGGTCAGCCACCAACCTGAACCCCACCAACTGAACCCATCGTGTCTGGTGCTCCTGAACAGTTCGCCGAGGAGCACAACGTGGAGGCGCGGCGGCTGCCCATTGCGGAGCAGGGCCTGCTGACGGCGGCCGGCATGCCGCTGCGGGACACCAACTTCATCCTGAACGTCAACGACGTCGTGTCGGCGCTGCTGGTGGTGCATGGCGGTGCCGGATGGCGGGCCGCCATTGACGCGGCGGTGCCGATGCGCAAGCGGCTGCCTGCAATTGGGGCCGCATCCGCAGCGCCTGCGCCGCAGGGCGGCGGCGGTGGCGGTGCGGGCGCTGGAGCTTTAGCAGGATCTTGTGCGGCCCGCAGCACCGCGGCGGACGGGGCTGGCGCAGCTGCTCCAGCCAGGAGCGACATGGAGGCTGCAGCTTCAGCAGCACGGGCGGCCGCAGCACACGAGGCTGGTGCGGCTGGGGCTGCGCCGCAGGGTGACGACGACGACGCAAATGTGGGATCTTCGGCGGCCGGCAGCGCCGCGGCGGACGAGGCTGGCGCGGCTGCGCCGGCTGACAGCAGCGTTGGCCAGGATATCGTTCCAGAGTCTGATGCTGCAGCAGCGGCAGCTGCGCGGCAACCTCCAGCGCTGCAAACAGATGAGGGCGCGAAGTTCACGTGACAGTGCTGATGCGTAAGTGGTGTGGTCTGTTGTGTCATACCGTACCAGCCTCAACCCGGCCCTCTTCTGCTCACCACTGCAGAGGCGCTCAGTCGCTGAGAGGGTTTTTGTCCTGGCACAATTGTCTGTGCGCACAGCGCGCCGCAGTTTTCGAAGGTCTCGGTTTCTGCTCGTGCAATTTCCAGAATTTATTTGGCAACTGCCCGCAAAGGGCTAAATGAAGTCGCACTGGATGTGCACAGCCTGCGTGAGCAGCTAGAACACGTTTGCGACTGCTTGCGGACCCGTAAGGTGCCTAATCTGGCCTCCGCCGGCGATTCCGCAGGCGATTACGTTATTGGCATACCGTAGTCACGGGCATGATTCGCGCAAAAATAATTCGGCGGCCGCTGCGCGAAGCAATTTCGCGCGGGTTTTCAGCACTGCGCGAAATCCGCGCGAAAGGTGGATAATAATTCCAGCAGTGCTG
>JAABUM010000524.1_pt1 | contig 65996 bp, 58 predicted proteins | sample 5559161 | NCBI WGS metagenome assembly JAABUM01 (sample SAMN10711868, study PRJNA513369) | rock metagenome | isolation source: Antarctica rocks | place: Antarctica: Victoria Land, Siegfried Peak nord
CCCGTCAGATGCCCTCTCGTGCGCCTTGACGTTGTCCGTCGCAAGACACATCGTGGCTGCTCAGAGAGCATCTGCGCGCCTACGGCACGCCGTCAGCGATCAAGAAGAGCAGTGGATCCGGGCTAAGCAAAACCCGTCCGGGCTACAGCAGTTGGGGACGGACCTGCAAGGCGCTCTGGCGTGTCTCACCAAAATGCCCTCAGCTTCGCCCACGACGAGCACCGGCGGTGGTGGTGCCAGTACCGAATCGCCGGTCGCATCCACCGGTACCGCCCCCGCGGCCACGCCGGTGGCTGGGACGCCGACCTTCACCGGCTGACCCACGACGGATCAGAACGGCCTCCGGCACGCGCCGGGGGCCGTTCTACGTCTTGTACCGCCGTCGGGCGCCGAGCTCATCAGCCAGCTTCACCGGCGACGGCTGGAAGAACGGCGGGTAGGGCGACGATCCGCTGCGGTCGAGCCAAGCGGTCTGCACCCCCGCCCGCGCGGCGCAAGTCGATGTCCCACGGGTGCATGGCCACCAGCACTGACCGCTCTGCCGTCACGCCGCACGCCTGCAGCCCGTACTCGTACGCCGCCCGCGCCGGCTTCCGCTCACCGGCCTCCTCGACCGACAGCAGCCGCTCGAACGGCCCGCGCACTCCAGCGCGATCGAGCAGTGACTCGGCCACCGACGTCGCCCCGTTCGACAGAGTCCCAAGCCGGAAGCCCGCCCCGGCGAGGCGACGGACGCCATCGGCCACGTCCGGATGCGCGTCCAGCTGCCCAACCCCTGGATCACGTCGTCGGCGAACCGCCGCCCATCGGCTCCAGGTCCGACAGCGTCTCGTTGACGTCGAAGACCATCGGTTCTGGCAGATTGAGCACGGCCTACCGCTGCCCGCGGCCCCCGCGCCAGCCGGGGCGTCCGCCGGCTTCCTAGGCTGCGGCCATGGACACCTTCAGCACCGACGGGCTCTCCTTCGACCTACGCGACGCCGGACCCCCCGACGGCACGCCCGTCGTGCTGCTGCACGGCTTCCCGCAGGACTCCACCTGCTGGGACGCGGTCGCCCCGGCTCTGCACGTCGCGGGCCTGCGCACCCTCGCCCCCGACCAGCGCGGGTACTCCCCGGGTGCGCGTCCCCAAGAGGTCGGGGCATACCGGCTGCGGCGGTGCGTCGAGGACATCGTCGCCCTGCTCGATGCGGCCGGGCTCGACAAGGCGCACGTCGTCGGTCACGACTGGGGTGGGGCCGTCGCGTGGGGGATGGGCGGCTGGTATCCCGACCGGACCACCTCGCTGACGGTGGTCTCCACGCCTCACCCGAGCGCCATGACACAGGCCCTGCGCAGCCCGCAACAGCTCTCCCGCTCCTGGTACATGGGCGCGTTCCAGCTACCCGTCGTCCCCGAGCTCGCCCTGCGCCAGCTCTCTGGCGTGATGCTGCGTCGGACGGGACTCCCCGCGGCGCTCGCCGACCGCTGCAGCAAGCGGCTGCGCGAGCCCGGAGCGGCCACGGGGATGCTCAACTGGTACCGCGTGCTACCGCGGTCGCTGCGCGACGCCGTCCCGGCCTCGACTGTGCCGACGACGTACCTCTGGGGCCGGGAAGACTTTGCTCTCGGCCCGAAAGCGGCGCACCTGACCGCGCAGCACGTCAGTGGTCCGTACACCTTCGTCGACGTTAAGGGGGGGCACTGGCTTCCGGAGCTGCAACCCTCGAGCGTCGCGGACGCCGTGCTCGCTCAGGTCCGGACGACTGCCTGAACACAACCGCCGTCGCCCATCTGCGTGGGCCGGTTGCCATCAAGCCGAGCACCGAGCCTGCCGAACCTCTGACATGCGCCTCATGCGCCTGATGCGCCCCATGCGCGAGGTCGGCGCACGACGCTCCGGTCCGGTCGCTCATGCGTTGGCCGACCGGGGCGCGGATCGGCGTGCCCTGACGGCAGACAGCCAGCGCCCGATGAGCCTGGCGGCCTGCCTGCTGTTCACCTTCCTGGTGTACGACCACCTGATCCAGTACCAAGGCCACGCCCGGACTGTGATGGCGCTCGTCGCCGGCTCTCTGGCCGTCTTCTTCGGGCTGGCACGGCTCGCCGCCCAGGTGCCCAGGTTCCGTCGGCGGATGCAGGAGCACGCCTACGAAGTCGCCCTGCTGTTCTGCTTGGTCATATCGCTCGACGCGATCATCGGGCTGGTCGCGACGGGGCAGCCGTGGGAAACCGGACCCATCATCTTCGACATCGTCTTGATGGGCGGACTCCTTCACCAGCAGCGGTATGCAGGCCTGGTGGTCGCGCTGCTGGTGGGCTCGTGGACCAGCGTCGCTGCCTCATACGGGTTCAACGGTGAATGGGGGGATCTGGCCCCCATAGTCATGGCTGCCGCCGTCCTCGCCGCTGTGCTCAACAGGATCAGGTGCCGCACGGCGGACCGGCTCGTTGCCGTGCAGCAGGCCGCAGCACGTAGTGCGCTGACCGATGCCCTGACGCAACTGCCGAACCGGCGCGGCTTCCGTCTCGCGGGCGATGCTCTCGTCGGCCTCGCTCGGCAAGCCCAGCGACCGTTGACCCTGCTGTTTATCGATGTCGACGGGCTCAAGCGGGCCAACGACACGGGAGGGCACACCTGTGACCGCCTGCTGCAGGCCACAGCCGAAGCGATGCGCTCCGCTGTTCGTTCCGCCGACGTGCTCGGCAGGCTCGGCGGTGACGAGTTCACGGTTCTGCTGACAGATGCAGGCCCTACTCAAGTCGCCCGGGTCGTAGCCAGACTGGAGCTGGAACTGCAGAAGCGGGGTGCCGCAGCAAGTGTCGGACAGGCACACCTTGATCTGGCCGACCCTGGGCAGACCCTTGAGGACCTGATCGACGCCGGGGATGCGGCGATGTATGTCGTCAAGCAGCAGCGCTACTCCCAGCGCTCGGCGACCAGCACCGTTACCCCGCGGGATGATGCCGAGAGGGCGCCAGAAGCAGTCTCAGAGCGTGACATCTACGAGGATGCCTGGCTCGCCGAGCGTCACGACCGTGCGGACCGGGTGAGCGACCTCAGGGCCTTCTCCGTCGGTGGAGCCCTCGCCCTTGCCGGGGGTACACCGATCGAGCTGGTGGTGCTGCCGCACTCGGTCGCGGCGTCGGTGGCAATGGTGCTGGCAGTGTCCGCGGCTGTGTTCGCCCTTGTTGGCGCGATGCTGCAGATGCAGCGGACATCCGCGGTCGACAGGTACGCGGCCGGCTTGCTCGTCGGCCTGGCCGTGGTGCTCGACACCACGGCGGTGCTGCACGCAGTGCTCATCGGGCAGCCCTGGGCAAGCACAGCCGTGATGCTGGCGGTCCTCACCACCGCCGCGTTGGTACGGACGCCGCGTCGGGCCGTCCCCGTCATGGTCGGCGCTGTTACAGCAATGACCGTGCACGCCGTGCTCCAGCAGCCAATGGGTGACTCGCAGTCGCACATGTACCAGGGATTGCTGATCGGTAGCTTCTTCAGCGGCATCTTCCTGCAGGTGACCCAGAAGCGGACCCTCGCCAGGCTCGCTGCGGCACGGCTGCAGGTGCAGACGATCGCCGCGACCGACGAGATGACGGCGCTGTGCAATCGGCGCGGGTTCCTCACGGCCGGGTACCCGCTGGTCGATCTGTCGCGACGAGCAGGCGAAGGAGCCGGCGTCATCTACCTCGATGTCGATGGCCTCAAGCAGATCAACGACCTGCGCGGTCACCTGGCCGGTGACCGCCTCCTGGTCAGGGCAGCAGACGTGCTTCGAGCTGTCGTCCGCCCGTCGGCAATTGCGGCGCGACTCGGCGGCGACGAATTCGCCGTACTGCTCCCCCGGTCGCGGCCGCTCGAGTTGGCACAGGTCGCCACCGAGCTGCGATCCGGCCTGGCCGATCATGGCGTGGCGGCCAGCATCGGGACCGGCTACCTCGAAGGTGACCGGCTGTCGTTGGACAGCCTGCTCGATCTGGCCGACGCCAGCATGTACCGCGCCAAGCACGCCCCCTCCAACCCGCCCGGGGTGCCCGGTCCCCGCCGCGAGATCCAGCTGAGGTCGTCGCTCTCCTCAGGGCAATCCTGGCCGCGCAACTCTTTCTGGTGACGCGATTCACCCTTGTATTGCAGGCATTACTGGTGGGTAATATCGTTGTTACTGACGAGTACGGCACAGAGCCCGTACCTCACCACTCCCACAGGGGGTAGCCATGTCGCACTACAAGAGCAACCTGCGTGACCTTGAGTTCAACCTCTTCGAGGTCTTCGGGGCCGAGAAGGCGCTGGGCCAGGGCCCGTTCCAGCAGATGGACATCGACTCGGCGCGCGACGTCCTGCGCGAGGTCGAGCGGCTCAGCGTCGAGGACCTGGCCGCATCGTTCGTCGACAGCGACCGCAACCCACCGACCTTCGACCCCACCACTGGCACCGTCACGCTGCCCGAGTCGTTCAAGAAGTCCTACGCCGCAGTCATGGCGGGCGAGTGGTACCGGCTGACCCTGCCAGAGCACTTGGGCGGCTTCGGCGCATCCCCGTCGGTCATCTGGGCCGCCAACGACCTCATGCTCGGCGCCAACCCAGCCATCTTCATGTATATGGCGGGTGGCAACTTCGCCGCCATCATCGACCGGCTCGGCACGCCGCCGCAGAAGCAGCTGGCGCAGACCATGGTCGACAAGCAGTGGGGCGCCACGATGGTGCTGACCGAGCCCGACGCCGGCTCCGACGTCGGCGCCGGCCGCGCAGTCGCCCACCAGCAGGCCGACGCCACCTGGCACATCGAAGGCGTCAAGCGCTTCATCACCTCCGGCGACTGGGACATCCCCGAGAACATCGTGCACATGGTGCTCGCGCGCCCCGACGGCGCCGGCCCTGGCACCAAGGGCCTGTCGCTGTTCATCGTCCCGAAGTTCCTGTGCGACTTCGAGACCGGGGAGCTGGGCGAGCGGAACGGCGCGTACGTCACCAACGTCGAGAAGAAGATGGGGCTGAAGGTCTCCGCCACCTGCGAGGTGACCTTCGGCGACCGGCATCCGGCCGTGGGCTACCTCGTCGGCGAGGTCCACGACGGCATCGCGCAGATGTTCCAGGTGATCGAGTACGCCCGGATGATGGTCGGCACCAAGGCCATCTCGACCCTGTCGACCGGCTACCTCAACGCGCTCGAGTTCGCCAAGAGCCGTGTGCAGGGCCCCGACCTCGCGCAGATGACCGACAAGACCGCGCCCCGCGTGACGATCATCAACCACCCCGACGTCCGGCTCATGCTGATGCGGCAGAAGGCCTGGGCCGAGGGGATGCGGGCCCTAGTGCTCTACACCGCCTCGGTGCAGGACAGTATCGAGCTGGCGGCGTCGGCAGGCACCCCGGACGACCTGGCCATCCGGCTCAACGACCTGCTGCTGCCGATCGTCAAGGGCTACGGCTCGGAGAAGGCGTACGAGCTGCTGGCGACCTCGCTGCAGGTGCTGGGCGGCTCGGGCTACCTGCAGGACTACCCGATCGAGCAGTACATCCGCGACTCCAAGATCGACACTCTGTACGAGGGCACCACGTCGATCCAGGGGATGGACTTCTTCTTCCGCAAGATCGTGCGGGACAAGGGCCAGGCCCTGACCAAGCTGATGACCGACGTGCAGGAGATGGCAAAGGGCGACGCCGGCAACGGCGCGCTGACGGCTGAGCGAGAGATCCTGGGCAAGGGCCTCGAGGATGTGCAGGGCATGGTCGGGGCGATGGTCGGCTTCCTCACCTCCTCAGCCGAGGAGCGGCGCAACGTCTACAAGGTCGGGCTGTCCACCACCAAGCTGCTGATGGCCTGCGGCGACCTGGTCGTCGGCTGGCTACTGATGCGTCAGGCCGAGGTCGCGCTGGCAGCGCTCGAGGCCGGGGCCAGCGGGCGCGACAAGGCGTTCTACGAGGGCAAGGTGACCACAGCGAAGTGGTTCGTGCGCGCCGTGCTGCCCGAGCTGCACTGCAAGCGGGCCAGCGTCGAGAGCACCGACCTCGACCTGATGGACCTCGACGAGGCGTCCTTCTGACCGGCTCACGAAGCACCGTCCGGCGGCCGGGTCGCGCTACTGGGCCCGGCCGCTCGGCTGGGCGATCTGGCGGGAGCGGGTCCTCACCTGATCCGTGACAATCGGGCGGCAGCGGGTACACGCAGTCTCATGGTGGGTATCGCGTACAGCCTCGTCGCCGTCACGATCGGGGCCATCCTGTCGTTTGCGGTCACCGCCAGCACGCCTGGCGTGAGCCTGCCGGCCGTCGGCACGGTGTTGATGATCGTCGGCATGGTCGGCTTCGCGACCTTCCTCTACCTCGAATGGCAGCGCCGCCGCGCCTACGCCCAGCGGCATGACCCCGGCCCCAACCGTGGGGGCGGGTACGACGAGACGACGACCTACGAGCGCTACTGATCAACGCCCGTTAGGGTGCGATTGGGGCACCACGGCGTCGGGTAATTCTGGACGCGAGCAACCTGCTCGGCGGTACCCGCGCGACACGATCGGGGTCTGACATGGGCATCGGCGCAGGCCTCGTGCTGGTGGCCGTCGGGGCCATCCTCACCTTCGCGGTCCACGTCACGCTGTCCGGTGTCGACCTGGCCGTCGTCGGGGTCATCCTCATGGTCGTCGGCATTCTGGGGATCATTCTCGACCTGGTGCTGTTGATGCCGCGCCGCCGGGCCGGCAACGTACGCGACGAGCCCGTCGTGCGTGACCGGTACTACGACCGCTGAGCCCACTCGGGTGGGGCCGTCGACTGGCAGCCGCCCTACCTACCCGCAGCACCCGCCGCCGCAGCACCCGCCTGCTGCCTGCCGGGGAACGGCCGGGGATGGCTGTGCTGCCGCTGTCCCGGCCCCGACCGCGACGGCGCTGAACACCCGCGTGGTGTCGGCGTGGCCGCCGGGGCAGCTGGGGCGCTCGGCAGGAGCTGTCATCGACCGGCGGACCTCGAACTGGTCGCCGCAGTCGCGGCAGCGGTACTCGTAGGCAGGCACGCCCTCATCGTAAGGCCCGCTCGTAGGCCTGCCCTGGTGCCGGCTACTCGGCGAGCAGCAGCCGACGCGGGTCCTCGAGCAGCCGGCCGACCTCGACCAGCACCGCCGAGCCGAGGGCGCCGTCGACGAGGCGGTGGTCGAAGGTCAGCGCCAACTGGGCGACCTGACGCACCGCGAGCTCGCCCGCCACGACCCACGGCCGCTCCCGAACCGCTCCGAGGCACAAAATCATGGCTTCGCCGGGATTGAGCAGCGGAGTCCCTGCGTCGACCCCGAGCGGGCCGACGTTGGTGATGCTGACGGTGCCTCCGGTCAGGTCCGCCGTCGTGCACCGGCCCTCCCGTGCGGTGGTGGTCAGCTCGCCCAGTGCGCGCGCCAGCGCCGCCAGCGGCATCGCCTGCGCGCCCTTGATGCTCGGCACGAGCAGACCGCGGGGACTGGCGACGGCGATGCCGAGGTTGACCGCCCCGTGTCGGACGATCTCCTGGCGCTCCTCGTCCCAGGAGGCGTTGCCACCAGGGTGACGCTCCAGCGCCAGGCAGAGGGCCCGGGCGGTCACGGCGAGCGGTCCGAGGCGGGCGTCGCCGAGCGCCGGGTCGTTGGTGAGGTCCGCGCACAGCTGCACGGTTGCCGTCACGTCGACGGCGAGGAACTCCGTCACCTGGGGCACGGCAGCACTGGCCACCATCGCCGCAGCCATCGCGCGCTGGACCCCCCGCACCGGCAGGCGCTCGTCGGCAACGGCGGGGGCGGCTGTGCGCGGGCTCGGCACCGGCTGCACCGGCTGCACGGGCTGTGCGGCGCCGACCACGTCCTCCCGGCAGATGCGCCCGTCCGGCCCAGTTCCGGTCAGCCCGGCGATGTCGACGCCGAGATCACGGGCCAGCCGCCGCACTGGCGGCTTGGCGAGCGCGCGGGCAGGGGCCGGGCGGGCCGGGCCTGTCGCCGGCATGGCCGCCCTGCGCCCGCGGCGCATCGGCACGGCCGCGGCGGTCCGTGGCCCGTAACCAACGAGAACCTCCTGCCGCTCCGGCTGGCTCGGTTCGTCCCCGGCGGTGGGCGCATCCGCAGTCTCCACTTCGACGAGCACGGCGCCGACCGGCAGCGTCTCACCCGGCTGGCAGGCCAGCGTGGCGATGCGGCCGGCCCAGGGGCTGGGCACCTCGACTGCTGCCTTCGCCGTCTCGACCTCGACAAGCGGCTGGTTGACGACGACCACGTCGCCGGGCTGCACCAGCCAGGTGAGGATCTCCGCCTCTGTCAGCCCCTCGCCGAGGTCGGGCAGGCGGAACGCCAGGCGCGCCATCAGAAGGCCAGCGAGCGGTCGACGGCTTCGAGCACGCGGTCCAAGCCTGGCAGGTAGTGCTCCTCCAGCCGGGACGGCGGGTAGGGGGCGTCGAACCCGGTGACCCGCAGGACCGGCGCCTCCAGCGAGAAGAACGCCCGCTCCGACACCCGGGCGGCGACCTCCGCGGCGACCGAGCACGACGAGGGTGCCTCAGCCACCACGACCAGGTGCCCGGTCCGGCGGACCGATTCCAGCACCGGGTCGAGGTCGAGCGGAGACAGCGTCCGCAGGTCGATGACCTCGAGGTCGTGCCCGTCCTGCTCCGCTGCCTGCGCCGCATCGAGGCACACCCGCACCATCGGCCCGTAGGCGACGAGGGTGGCGGTCGTGCCCCCGCGGACGACACGAGAACGGTGAAGTTCCTCGTCGGCGGGGCCGACCGGCTCGGCATCAGCTGGCACCTCACCCTTGTCCCAGTACCGGCGCTTGGGCTCGAAGAACACCACCGGGTCATCACTCGCGACGGCCTGCCGCAGCATCGTGTAGGCGTCGGCCGGGGTGGAGCACGCCACCACCTTCAGCCCGGCGGTGTGCGCGAAGTAGGCCTCCGGGCTCTCGCTGTGGTGCTCGACGGCGCCGATGCCCCCACCGAACGGGATGCGGATGACGACAGGCACCTGAACGGCACCGCGCGACCGGGCATGCAGCTTGGCCAGCTGGGTGACGATCTGGTCGAACGCCGGGTAGACGAAGCCGTCGAACTGGATCTCGCAGACCGGCCGGTAGCCGCGCATCGCAAGCCCGACGGCGGTGCCGATGATGCCCGACTCGCCGAGCGGGGTGTCGATCACGCGGTGCTCACCGAACTCCTGCTGCAGCCCGTCGGTGACCCGGAAGACGCCGCCGAGCCGGCCGACGTCCTCGCCCATCACCAGCACCCGCTCATCTGTTGCCATGGCAGAGCGCAGGCCCGCGGTGAGCGCCTTCGCGAGGGTGAGGGTAGGCATCAGCCGGCCGGCTCGAGGGTGGCGAGGTAGGCGGCGTACGCCTCCTGCTGACCGCGCAGCTCGGCGGTCTGCTCGGCGTACACCTGGTCGAACATCTGCTCCGGGCCCGGCTCGGGCAGGGCCCGGCACCCCTCCCGCAGGTGCACCGCCAGCGCCTCGCTCTCCTCGTCGAGCGCGCTGAGCCAGGCTGGGTCAACCAGGTCCTCGCGTTCCAGGAGCAGCCGCATCCGCTCGACCGGGTCGCGGCGGCGCCAGAGCTCGAGCTCGGCGGCCTCGCGGTAGCGGGTGGGGTCGTCGGAGGTGGTGTGGGCGCCCATCCGGTAGGTCACCGCTTCGATCAGGCTTGGCCCGCGCCCCTCGCGGGCATCGGCCAACGCCCGGCGGGTCACGGCGAGCACCGCGAGGACGTCGTTGCCGTCGACGCGGTAGCCGGGAAAGCCGAATCCCGACGCCCGCCGGGCGAGCGGGATGCGGCTCTGCCGGCTGACCGGCTCTGAGATCGCCCACTGGTTGTTCTGGCAGAAGAAGACGACTGGCGCGGCCATCGACGCCGCCCACACGAACGCCTCGCTGACGTCGCCCTGGCTCGTGGCGCCGTCGCCGAGGAACGCGACGGCCGCGGCCGACTCCGGAGCCGGGGAGCCATTGCGAACCGCGCGGGCGGCGTCAAGCGTGATGCCCATGGCGTAGCCGGTGGCGTGCAGCGTCTGCGAGCCGATGACAATTGCGTACAGGTGGAAGCCCGTCTCGCTGGGGTCCCATCCACCAGTGGTAGTCCCGCGGAACAGCCCGAGCAGGGCCAGTGGGTCGACCCCGCGGCACCACGCGACGCCATGCTCGCGGTAGGTCGGGAACCCGACGTCGGCGGCGGCGAGCGCCCGCCCTGCGCCGACCTGCGCCGCCTCCTGGCCGAGCAGGCTGGCCCATAGGCCGAGCTCACCCTGGCGCTGCAGCGCGGTGGCCTCGGTGTCGAGGCGACGGACGAGGACGAGGTCGCGGTAGAGCGCTCGCAGCTCGTCGCCGCTCAGATGCGGGTGGTCGAGGCCTGGATGCTCTCGTCGCCGGCCGTCCGGTGCGAGCAGCTGGATCGGCTCGTCGTCGGCCAGCGGCTGCGCATCAGGCGATGCGACCGGCACGGGCGGTCGGCTGACTGTCATGGACATGCGTCCTCCTCGAGGGGCGCGCACCGGGATCGCCGGGTCGTGCCGTCACGTGGTGGCGGCTAGGTCGGGGTGGGACCAGCCGTCACCTCGAACGATAGCCCGCGAGTTGCCCGCGTCACAGCATCGGCGGGGCGACCGCGCCCGGTTGCCCCGTCATGCCACCCGGCCGGGGGATAGCCTCGGCGGCACGGGAGCCTGGTAGGACCGGGCTAAGAGGGGGGCTCGCAGCCCCCGACCGTCAGTACCTGATCCGGGTCGTGCCGGCGAAGGGAGGAGCGGCGTGGGGATGCAGCTGCGCGCCCGGCCTGATGTCGCCGTCGTCGGTGGCGGCGTCATCGGCCTGACGATCGCGTGGCGCGCCGCCCGGGCCGGGCTCGGCCGCATCGCCGTCCTCGACCCCGAGATCGAGGCGGATGCCCCTGACCAGGCGTCGTGGGCCGCTGCGGGGATGCTCGCGCCCGTCACCGAGGTGCACTACGGCGAGGAGCCGTTGCTGGCCCTGACCATGGCGTCCGCGGCCCGCTGGCCGGTGCACGCCGCCGAGCTGGCCGACGCCACCGGGACGCAGCCGGCCGGGTTCGGCTACCGCGAGAGCGGGACCCTGTCGATCGCCCGCGACGCCGACGACATGGCGGCCCTCGACGACCTCGCCGCCTACCAGGACAAGCTGGGCCTGCGCGTCCAGCGCCTGCGTGGCCGCGAGTGCCGCGCCCTCGAACCCGCGCTCGCACCGGCCACGCGTGGCGGGCTGCTCGTCGAGGGCGACCACCAGGTCGACAACCGGGCGCTCGTGCTCGCCCTGCGCGAGGCGTGCCGACGGGCCGGCGTGGCGCTGCTGGCCGAGCGCGTGCAGCAGCTCGCCGACGTCGATGCCGGCGTGGTCGTCCTGGCGGCGGGAGCGGCATCCGGTGAGCTGGCTCCCGAGCTGCCGGTGCGTGCGGTCAAGGGCCAGCTGCTGCACCTTCGCGGGCCCGAGCCGCTGGCCGGGCGCAACCTGCGCGGCGTCGAGGTCTACCTGGTGCCGCGCGCCGACGGCCGGCTCGCGGTCGGCGCGACTGTCGAGGAACGCGGCGACACCACGGTCACTGCGCGCGGCGTGCACGACCTGCTCCGGGCCGCGATTGAGCTGCTGCCCGACGTGGGCGAGCTGGAGCTGGTCGGGGCGACGGCGGGTCGGCGCCCCGGCACCCCGGACAACGCCCCGCTGCTCGGCTGGCACGACCAGCGCACGCTGGTCGCCACGGGCCACTACCGCAACGGCGTGCTGCTGAGCCCGGTGACGGCCGACCTGGCGGTGCAGCTGCTGACGGGCGGTGGGGGCGGGGCCGTGCCGGAGCAGGCCCGCGCCTTCGATCCCGGCCGCTTCGCCCGAGGGGCACCGTGACGCTCGAGGTCAACGGCGAGCCCCAGCAGCTGGCCGACGGCGCCCCGGTGCTCGACGTCCTCGCGCTGAAAGGGCTCTCCGCGGGGAGTCGCGGCATCGCGGTGGCCGTCAACGGCGAGGTCGTCGCGCGGAGGGAGTGGGAGTCGTACGCACTGGCTGACGGGGACGTCGTCGAGGTCCTCGTCGCCGTCCAGGGTGGCTGACGCGCCATCCCGCGCGCATCTCGAGCCCCTCACCTAGAACCCCCTCACCCAGAACCCCTCACCTAGAACCCCTCACCCAGAACCACAGGGAGACGACGATGGATGACCCGCTGCTGCTCGCCGGCGAGACGTTCTCGTCACGGTTGATCATGGGCACCGGTGGCGCCGCCAGCATGGCCGCGCTCGAGGCGGCGCTGCGAGCATCGGGAACCGAGGTGGTCACCATCGCGCTGCGTCGCCTCGACCCGGCGGCGCGCGGAACCGGCACGAGCCTGCTCGACGTCGTCGACCGCGCCGGCTGCCGGGTCCTGCCCAACACGGCCGGATGCTTCACCGCGCGCGACGCCGTGCGCACCGCCCGGCTCGCCCGCGAGGCGTTCGCTACCGACTGGGTCAAGCTCGAGGTCATCGGCGACGACAGGACCCTGCTGCCCGACGCCGTCGAGCTGCTGGATGCGGCCGAGCAGCTCGTCGACGAGGGCTTCCGCGTCTTCGCCTACACCACCGACGACCCCGTGCTGGCGGTCCGGCTGCAGGACCTCGGCGTTGCCGCCGTCATGCCGCTGGGCTCGCCGATCGGCAGCGGGGCGGGCATCCGCAACCCGTACAACATCGCGATCATGCGGGAACGCGTCACGGTGCCGCTCGTGCTCGATGCCGGGCTCGGCACCGCTTCCGACGCGGCCCTCGCGATGGAGCTCGGCTGCGACGCGGTGCTGCTCGCCTCCGCCGTAACGCGGGCGCAGGAGCCGGCGCTGATGGCGGAGGCGATGCGCCGCGGCGTCGAGGGCGGCCGGCTCGCGCGCCGGGCCGGGCGCATCCCGCGGCGGCTCTACGCGGTCGCGTCGACGTCGTTCGAGGGGATGCCGCAGCTCGACAGCTGAGCGGCGCTTGATAACCGCCCGGACCATCCCAAATCCGGCGGCTCGGGCGGGGCGCCTTGTCCTGGCGCTTTTCCGTGGTGTAGACCGAGTCCCGGCGTCCGACGCGCCACCCGCTTGCTCAGACGGATCTGAAGGGCGCCCCGATGCTGCGGCTGAACGTCAACTTGTTCGACTACCTGATCCTGGGCATCTACTTCTTCCTGGTCATCGCCATCGGGGTGCTGGCGCGCAGGGCGGTGGCTACCAGCGAGGACTTCCTTCTTTCGGGTCGCTCGTTGCCCGCCTGGGTGACCGGGCTGGCCTTCATCTCCGCCAACCTGGGGGCGCTCGAGATCCTTGGTATGGCGGCCAACGGGGCGCAGTACGGCCTGTCGACTGTGCACTTCTACTGGATCGGCGCCGTCCCGGCCATGGTGTTCCTCGGCCTGGTGATGATGCCGTTCTACTACGGCTCGCGGGTCCGCACCGTGCCCGAGTACCTGCTGCGGCGGTTCAACAAGCCCACCCATCTGCTGAACGCCAGCACGTTCGCGGTCGCCGCCGTGCTCAACGCGGGAGTCAACCTCTACGCATTGGCTCTCGTCATCAACGCCCTGATCGGCTGGCCGATCTGGGTGTCGGTCATTGTCTCGGCGCTGTTCGTGCTGGCCTACATCACCCTCGGCGGACTGTCCGGCGCGATCTACAACGAGGTGCTTCAGTTCTTCGTCATCCTCGCCGGCCTGATCCCGCTTGTGATCATCGGACTGCACTCAGTGGGCGGCTGGTCCGGCCTGCAGCACAAGGTGGCGACGACAGCACTCGGGGCGCACTCGTTCTCGACCTGGCGCGGTACCGGGGTGGGCGGTTGGACCAACCCGCTCGGTGACTGGATCGGCATCGTCATGGGCCTGGGCTTCGTGCTCTCGTTCGGCTACTGGACCACCAACTTCGCCGAGGTCCAGCGCGCGCTGTCCGCCAAGGACCTCTCAGCTGGTCAGCGCACCCCGCTGATCGGCGCGTTTCCCAAGATCTTCATCCCGGCGCTGACGATCATCCCCGGTCTGATCGCCCTGGTGCTCGTGCCGAACCTCGGCGGCAAGGATCTGCCCTACAACGACGCGATCCCGCTGCTGATGAACAAGTTCCTGCCCAACGGCACCCTCGGGGTGGCGCTCGCCGGCCTGCTCGCCGCCTTCATGGCCGGCATGGCAGCCAACGTCAGCTCGTTCAACACGGTGTTCACCTACGACATCTGGCAGGGCTACGTCGCCAAGGGCCGGCCCGATGGCTACTACCTGAAGGTCGGGCGGATCGTCACAGTCGTCGGCATCCTGATCGGGATCGGCACGGCGTTCATCGCCTCCGGCTACAGCAACATCATGAACTACATCCAGCTGCTGTTCTCGTACTTCAACGCCCCGCTGTTCGCGACTTTCATCATCGCGATGTTCTGGAAGCGCACGACGCCTTGGGCGGGCTTCTGCGGCCTGATCGCCGGCACGGTCGGCGCGGCCGTGATGCACTTCTCGGGCTACAACATCGGCTACTTCTACCCGCACCAGCAGCTGGCGGGCCACGGGACGATCAACGCGCAGATGGTCAACTTCTACGGCGCGATGGTCGCGTTCGTGGCTGACGCGGTGGTCACCGTCGCGGTGACACTCGTGACCCGTCCGAAGCCGGTCGAGCAGCTGGCCGGCCTGGTGTGGGGTGTTCACGACCCCAACGCGCCTGACCCCACCCTGGTCAGGAAGCCGTTGTGGTGGGAGTCGCCAAAGCTGCTCGGCTTCAGCGCGCTTGCCATCGTCGCCGTCCTGTCCATCATCTTCCTCTGATCGGGGTACGCCGTGACTGACACCTCCACCCCGAAGTCCGCTGCCGCCCGCCTGTTCGACATCCGGTTGCTGATCGGCGGCCTGTTCCTGCTGTACGGCGTGATGCTGACCGTGGCCGGCCTGTTCACCTCATCCCAAGAACGGGCCAAGGCCGCGGGCATCAATATCAACCTCTGGCTGGGTCTTTCGATGCTGGTGATCGGCGCCTTCTTCGTGCTTTGGCTCCGGCTGCGACCGCTGAAGATCGAGCCCAACCCGATTGGCGATCGCGACGACCTGAACGGCGGCACCCGTCCCATCGAGGGCGCTCACGAGATCGACGACCGGCCCACTGACGCGGGTACACCCGGCGCCCGCCGCCGGACCTAGGTCCGATGCGGGCGGGGCTGCGCCCTACGCGGCTCCGGCTGCCTCGCGGATGGCGCGACTGTCGGCCGCGCCGATGAGCCCAAGCACGTCACTGCGAGTGCGGCCCGTCTCGTCGTTCCAGGCGGTCAGCTCCCGGACCCTCGCGGCACGGACGGTTGGCGCGCACACGATGTCGAACGTCGGCGAGGTGGGCCAGCCGCGCTCCTCCTGAAGCGTGTCCCAGAGCAGGTCGAGCGCTCGCCCGGTTGGGGTGGACTGCGACTGACGCGTGCCGCCCGCAGCCTCGACCACGGCGCCCACCAGGCATGCCCCGATGATCTGGCGTCCCTCGAGCAGCCGCAGCTCGAGCGGGCCGATGCTTCTGCACCGACCGCCTGCGTCCTGCACCTGGAACCACGCACCCTGCATCCATCCGGCCTCCACCAGCGCTGACGCGCCCGACAGGGCGGCCCGGGCTGAGTCGATTGCGCGCAGCCGGGCCAGGTCGCGCTCGTGTTGGCGGAGCAGTGCCGCCCCACGCCGCTGGCGGGCCCACCGCAGGAACGACCACCGTTCGACGGAGGGCGCAGGAGGCTCCAACACCTCGTGCACCTCGTGCGCCTCGTGCGCCGGGTAAGCAGTCGCGCCACGAACCAGCTCGTCCAACGCCATCTCGGTCCTCCGACCTGTGCGGTGCCCGAGTCAAGTATGACGCGCCCGAAGCGCAGGGCGACCCCCCTGAACGGGGGCATTCACCGTGAATTCCTCACCGCAGTCGGCGAGCCCCTGGAGCGGGATGCGCCGCAAAGAGGTCCGGATCGAAGTCGCGGGCCCTGGCGGCGTCGTGGACAGCGGTAGTGACCTGCTCGAGCTGCTCGACGGGCACCAGCGCGATCGCCGACCCGCCGAACCCGCCCCCGATCATTCGCGCCCCGAGAGCGCCCCCGGCAGTCGCCGCATCGACCACTGTGTCGAGCTCGTCGCACGACACCTCGAAGTCGTCACGCAGGGAGGCGTGCGATGCCGACAACACCGCGCCGACCTCCGTGACGCCTCCGCTGCGCAGCAGCCGGACCGTCTCGAGCACGCGCGCATTCTCAGTGACCACGTGAAGCGCCCGCCGGTAGAGCGGGTCGCCCAGGTCCGGCTGCGCGGCCTGCAGCTGGCCGATGTCGACGTCGCGCAGGGCCCGCACACCCAGCAGGCGGGCGGCCTGCTCGCAGGCGGCTCGGCGCTCGCCGTAGGCGCCGTCGGCCAGCGCGTGCTGAACCTTCGTATTGATCACGAGGACAACCAGGCCGTGGGAGGACGGGTCGAAGGGGACCTGGTCCACCTCGAGGCTGCGACAGTCCAGCAGCAGGGCGTGACCGTCCTCGCCCAGCATCGACACCATCTGGTCCATCACCCCGGTGGGTGCGCCGGCGATCTCGTTCTCGGCCACGCGACCTGCCAGCGCCAGCTCCTTGCGCTCCAGGCCGGCTCCGGCTAGGTCGGCCAGCGCCAGGGCGACGCATCCCTCCAGCGCGGCACTCGAGGACACGCCGGCCCCGTCGGGCACAGTCGAACTCAGGTACAGGTCGAACCCAGGCACGTCGACCCCCTGCTGGGCCAGCGCCCATGCCACTCCCACCGGGTAGGCCGACCAGTCCGGCGGCCGGTGCTCGGGCGAGACCGCCGAAAGCGGCACGGGCTTCGCCGTCCCGTGGTCGTCGGAGTAGCAGGTGGCGACACCGTCGGTGCGCGGGGCGACTGCGGCAAGCGTGGTGCGGTCGAGGGCGAAGGGCAGCACGAACCCGTCGTTGTAGTCGGTGTGCTCGCCGACGAGGTTCACCCGGCCGGGGGCAGCCCACACTCCCTCGGCAGGCCGCCCGAACCTGTCCTGAAACCGGTCGCGCACGCGCTCCACGCGTGCGTCGACGTCGTCCACATGTCCCTGGCCCGGAGCAGTCACCCGCGCAGCACCTCCCCGTCGGCCACACGCCGGGGGCCGCTCAGCCGGACCTCTCCCTCGACCACCACGTCGGCACCGAAGGTGACGTCGCCCTCGACCTGCAGGCTCGTGCACCGCCGCAGTGACGGCGGCCCGCCCGGGAAACGCCGCTCGAACTCTGGCAGCAGCCGGAACCTGTCGCGGTCGAGCGCGACGACTGGCCCGGAGCCCTCGAACGCCCGGGTCATCTCTCCTTTGGCGGTGAGCTCGTAGGCATCAGAGCGCACCACCAACAGGTCGTCCGTCGTCTTGACCGGCGCGAACCGCTGCCGCGGTACCTGGACGGCCTGCGCGCCCTCGATCGAGCCGATGGCCGCACCCATGGCCGTCTCAAGCTGGATCACCGGGGTGCTCGCCGCGTTCGACGGGTCGACAGTCTTGCGGTTGACGATCAGCGGCAGGACGGGGGCGCTGGTGTCGGCGGCCTGCAGCTCCTGCAGCACCTGCAGGTCGATCCAGAGGTTGTTGGTGTTGTAGAACCGCCAGCGCTCGACATCGGAGAACGAGGAGTCACCATCTGGAACCTGCGCCGTCTCGCGTAGCACCGTGCGCCCCTGGTGGCGCGCGAGGTGGCCGCCCTTGCGGTCGGCGGAGGTGCCCTTGACTGCCTCCATCGCGAAGGGCACACCCTCGGCGGCAACCCATGCGGCGAGACGGGGGTCGGGCCAGGCTCCGAGGTTGTCCGAGTTCGACACGAAGCACCAGCGCATCCCGGCCTCGAGCAGCATCGCCAGCATGCCGGACGCGGCCAGTGCCGTGTAGAGGTCGCCGTGCCCTGGCGGGCACCACTCCAGCTCCGGGTCCTGCGGCCACTGCACCGGCATCAGGTCGCTCTCGCGGAGCTTGGGCTCGCGGCCCTGGAGGAAGTCCAGCGGCAGCTGCGCGGCCTGCTGCTGCATGCCCGGGTGGCCGTGCAGCACGTCAAGGGACGGGCCGCGGGTGACCGGCGAGTTCATCAGCACGAGCGGCAGCCGTGCCTGGTACCGCTCGCGCAGCGCCAGCACCTGCGTGGCGAAGATGTCGAGGAAGCTCCTGCCCGGCTTGACCTCCAGCAGTGACTTCGGGCCGGACAGGCCCATGCTGGTCCCTAGCCCACCGTTCAGCTTGAGGACGACGAGCCGGTCAAGCACCTGGCGGGCCTGGTCGGCCGACGGTTCGGGCAGCTCCTCGAGCACGGGCAGATCGTCGAGCGGCTCCAGCTCACTTCCCGGCAGGAGGCCGGCTTGAGGCTCGGCCAGCTGTTCGAGGCGGCGGCGCAGGCCGGCCAGCTCGGCCGGCTGGGCTCCCGCGGCCTGCGCCTTGTCGAGGGTGGCGGCGATGTGGTCGGGCACGGGGATGGGCTACCCGCGGACGCCGAGGCCCAGGCATCCGGGGCTCGGTTCTGCGCCCGCTCTGCCCGGCCACTCACCGCCTGCCTACGGCACAGTAGGGCTGTGCTGGTCTCGACCGACGTGCCGCTGGCACCGCTGACCACCCTGGGTCTCGGCGGTCCTGCCCGCCGGCTCGTGGAGGCGAGGACCGAGGACGAGTTGGTGAGCGCTGTCGCGGCGGCCGATACAGCGGGTGAGCCGGTCCTGCTCCTCGGTGGCGGGTCGAACCTGGTGCTGCCGGATGCGGGCGTCGAGGGCACCGCGGTGCTCATCCGCACCAGGGGTGTCGAGCAGGTACCGGAGCGCCCGGGCGCCGTGCTGGTCACTGTCGCTGCAGGCGAGCCGTGGGAGCACCTGGTCGCGCGCACCGTCGATGACGGCCTGGCCGGGATGGAGTGCCTTGCCGGCATCCCCGGCCTGACGGGCGCGTCGCCGGTCCAGAACATCGGCGCGTACGGCCAGGAGGTCGCGCAGACCATCACGCAGGTGCGGGCGTACGACCGGTCGGCTGGATGCGTTACCACGCTGACGGCGCCCGAGTGCGAGTTTGCCTACCGGCACAGCCGCTTCAAGGCTGAACCCGGCCGGTGGGTCGTGCTCGCCGTAACCTTCCGACTTCGGCAGAGCCAGTGCAGCGAACCGGTGCGCTACGCCGAGCTGGCCCGGCGGCTGGGTATCGGGGTCGGCGGCGGCGCGCCACTGGTGCAGGTGCGTGAGACGGTGCTTGAGCTGCGGCGGGGCAAGGGGATGGTGCTCGACCCGGCCGACCCCGACACCGCGAGTGCCGGCTCGTTCTTCACCAACCCGCTGCTGACCGGCGGCGAGCTGGCGGTGCTGCGCGAGCGCCTTGGCGAGTTGGCCGGGAGCGTGCCCGGCTACGCCGAGCCCGACGGCCGGACAAAGGTGCCCGCCGCCTGGCTCATCGACCGGGCCGGCTTCGGGAAGGGCTTCGGCGCGGGGCTCGGCGCCGGCCGCGCCCAGGTGTCGAGCAAGCACTCCCTGGCCCTGACCAACCGTGGCGGGGCCAGCACCGACGAGCTGCTGACGCTGGCCAGGACCATCCGTGACGGGGTGCGCGACGCGCTGGGCGTCGAGCTGATCAACGAACCCGTGATCGTCGGGGGCAGTCTCTGACCGCCGCCGGCCGCGGCACTGTCCGAATGGCATGACGCTCCGCAGTTGACCGCCCGGTCTGTCCGCATTCGGGCGCCGATCACGCGGCTCAGCGGCGGGAGCGTCATGCATGTCGAGCGTTCCCCCCGGCGGCCCGGGCACGTGAATTGCCTTTTCACCCGTTCCGCTCAACTTCGAAGACGGGTCTCCTCCAGGTCGAGCTGGCGCTGCAGCCGCCGCTGGACGGCGTCCGTGATCTCTCCGCTGGCGTGCATTCGTTGCAGCTCGGCGGATTCTGCGTCGAGCAATGCCCGCTGGACCTGCCGCAGGTCCTCGCCGCCGGGGTCAATGGAGGAGCTGCCAGGTGGGCGGTCCCGCGTGCGGTCTACGCGGTCCTGCAGCCCGGCCCGCAGCCGCTGCGCCACCGAGAACAGCACCAGCGAGGTCCCATCGTTGAAGAGGCTCTCGGCCTGCACGACGGTCGCCAAGCGCGTCGGCAACCGCAGCCGCCGGCCAAGAGCGGTGACGGCGACCGCGTCCGTGCTGGCGAGCACCCCGCCGAGCACGAAGGCGACTGCCAGCGGGATCCTCATCCGCTCGGCTAGGGCGGCGACGACAGTCGCGAGCGCCACCAGCGCCAGGACGATCTCGACGGACCTCATCGATGGCGGGGCAGGCTAGGCCCAGCTCTCCGCCTGATGGCGGGCCAGCTCCACGAGGTCGCCCAGCGCGGCGTTGACGTCGTATACGTGCAGCCCCCAGATGGCGCCGAGGGTGCCGACGAGCTTCTGCCGCAGCGGCCCGGTCTTGCCATCGGAGTCGACCTGCAGCCAGGAGGCGCCGCCGCTGTTGCGGCACTCGGCGTGGAGCAGGTCGGCGGGCTCGACGAAGTTGGGGTCAGCGGCCGCAGCCCCTGCCGATCCCCCGGTCCCGGTGGGGCCGAGCAGGTAGGGGTGGAGCGCCGCGCGGCCGCCGGACAGCGCCGCTGGGTTGGTGCACAGCACCTGCAAGCCCTTGGCGGGGTTGCCCAGCGCGGCATTGGAGGCGCTGTCGCCGCGGCCGAACAGACTGGGGTTGGGCGGCTGCCTGTCGAACATGCTGTACGCGACGACGCAGGCGTGCTGGGTTGGCCGCCGGCAGGCCGGGATCTGCGAGAAGTCCCCGCCGATATCCTTGCCCGGCGGGACCAGCACGTTGCCGCCCATCAGCAGTGCCGATACCAGCAGCCGGCGCTCGTCAGCGCTCTTGTCAACCTCCTGGCGCATCAAGGCGTCGAGGGCAAAGGCGCCCTGTGAGTGCCCGATCAGCAGCACGCCGCGGCCCTTGTTGTCGTTGTCGAGGTAGTCGTGCCACGCAGATGACACGTCCTCGGCCGCCAGCTGCCGAGCCTGGGGCGTGAGCTTGCCTGAGAACAGTCCCTTGATGGTGATCTGGCGGTAGACCGGGGCGAACAGGCGGCATACCGAGGCGAAGCGGGCCGCCTGGGCCCGGGTCGTTCGTACCAGCTCCGGGGCCGAGGCCAGCGGGGCGTTCACCCCCGCCGCCGCCGAGGCGGTCGGGTAGACGTAGAAGCAGTCGACCTTCGGGGTGGCGGCGGGTCTGAACGGCTCGCGCTGCCGAGTCCCGTCCGGGCGGACGACCGTTGCGTCGAGGCCGCCTTCGCACGGGTTCTTCGCCATCACGGGTCGGCAGAGCCACACCGTCGGGTGCGTCACGGGCAGGGAGAAGTGCGTCGTCGTCGCGCCGCTACCGCCCGTGCTGCTGCTTCCGCTGCCGGAACCGGCAGACGAGCTGGCTGCTGCCGGCGGCTCTACCACCCCGCCACCACTGCTGCTGGTCGAACAGGCGCTCAACGCCGCCGCGGCCACGAACGCTGCCGCCGCTGCCCCCAGCCGTTGCGAGAGCCGCCTCGTGGCCGTCCGTCCCTGCTGGGCGCAACGCGCCATCGGTCAACCTCGCGCTCGTCGTTGGACCCCTGCGGCAGGACGCTACCGGGGCCGTCAGAGCCAGCCCTGGTCCTCGGCCCGGCGCAACGCCTCCAGGCGGTTGCGGGTCCCCGTCTTTGCGATGGCCGCGGACAGATGGTTGCGCACCGTGCCCTCCGACAGGAACAGGCGGTGGGCGACGTCGGCCACTGTCGCGCCATCCCGCGCCGCGACGAGTACGTCTCGCTCGCGACCCGTCAGCGGGCTGACCCCTCGGGCCAGGGTCTCGGCCGCAAGTGCCGGATCGACGACCCGCTCCCCCCGCGCGACACGGCGCACGGCGTCGGCGAGCTGGTCGGAGGGCGCGTCCTTGACCACGAAACCCAGTGCGCCGGCCTCCATCGCCCGGCGCAGGTAGCCCGGCCGCCCGAATGTCGTCAGGACCAGCACCCGGGCGGCCGCCCACGTACTGGTCAGCGCGGCGGCTGCGGCCAGCCCGTCGAGGCCCGGCATCTCGATGTCGAGCAGCACCACGTCGGGACGCACCTGGCGCACCAGGTCGACGACAGTGTCGCCGCGGCCGGTCTCTCCCACCACCTCGATGTCGGGCTCGAGGTTCAGCAGTGCGGCCAGTGCGCTGCGGACCAGGTGCTGGTTGTCAGCGAGCACAACCCGGATCACTCCGGCCTCACGCGGCGGACACCGGCACCGGTGGTTCCTGCCCCCGGGGAGGGCGGCGCCCGGTCGCGGGTGGGCGACCCAGCGGGACCATGACACAGACCCGGAAGCCGCCCCCGATCAACGGTGCAGCCGTGAGCCGGCCGCCAGCGGCAGTGACGCGCTCGTGCAGCCCCCGCAACCCGGACCCCCACTCCGCCGGGCCCCACCCCGCAGCATCCGATCCCGATAAGGCACCCGCGCTGTCACGGGCGCTGTCACCGTGTCCGTCATCGACGACCTCCAGGCTGACCTCGCCGGCCAGGCCCCCGCTGTCCTCGCCGCGCAGCCGTACCACCAGCGTGCGAGCGCGGCTGTGCCGAACGGCGTTGGTCACGGCCTCGCGCAGCGCCCAGCCGAAGAACTCCTGCTGCTTGGTGGGCACGACCTCGGTCGAGGCGGGCAGCTCGGCGCTGATGCCGGCGGCCCGCAGCACCTCGCGGGCGGACGCGAGCTCGCCGACCAGGGTCACGCTGCGGTACCCGCTCACCGTCGACCGCACGTCGGCCAGCGCCTGCCGCGCGAGTGCAGCCACCTCCGCCATCTCGGCGGCCGCCCGTTCGGCATCCATCGTGGCAAGCCGGCCGGCGAGGTCGGACTTGACCACGACCGTCGTGAGCGCGTGCCCCAGCAGATCGTGTAGGTCGCGGGCAATACGCAGCCGCTCCTGGTCGGCCGCAAGGCGCTCGACCTCCTCCCGGACCTGGTACAGCTCCCGCTGCTGCCGGACGTTGAACCGGGCGCCATAGATCGCGAGCCCGGTCAACAGGCCCGGCACGCCCGTCCCCCACTGCTGGCCGACGAGGTGCCACGAGTCGACGTACTGCGGCAGGCCCACGACTGCCGCGGTCAGACCGACGAGGAGCGTCATCGAGACCCGGACCGGCAGCGCCACGACGATGCCCACGCACAGGTAGGTCCAGAAGATCAGCCCGCCCCGCCCCGCAACGAGCAGGTACACCGCCATCAGCGCTGCCATTGCTGTCAGCATCCGGACGGCCGGTGCCCTGCGGTCACCCCACGCCCTGGCGGGCAACGGCCCCAGGTAGAGCCCGACGAAGGCGACCATCAGGCCCAGCCCGACGGCGACGACCGCCGGCCGCTGCGCGAACAGGTCGGGCAGCGCATAGCCCAGGTAGACCAGGAACACGCTGGCGAAGATCCGCCAGCGTGCGCAGGCCTAGCTGGCGCTCGGCCTCGCCACCGGGTTGGGCAGGGAGATGGTCGCTGGTGCTCGGCCGCCACCACATGCCGGCGATTGTCACGGGCTCACGTCGTCCCGGCCACGCCCGGCTTGATGGAGTCACTGCGGTAGGCCCGGGCCGCGAGCGCGCCGAGGACGAGCGTCCAGGCAATGAGCACCGCCGCCCCGTGCCAGCCGACCCAGTCCCCGCGCAGCGCGGCCCGCGCTGTGGCTGCCGACCAGTACGTGGGCAGGACCTCGACGGCGTCGCGCAGCAGCCGCGGGAAGGTGGACGCCGGCACCCACAGGCCGCCGAGCAGAGCCAGCAGCGCCGAGCCGATGCCGAACAGCGCCTGGAGGGTCTGCGGCCTCGCCACGTACCCCACGAGCACCCCCAGAGCTGCGATGGGCAGCAGCCCCGCGAGCACCGCGACCGCGGTTACCACCCACCGGACGGCAGGCAGGTGAACGTGCTGCACCAGGGCTGCCGCGACGAGGACGGCGATCAGTCCGGGCAGCGCCATGACGTAGGCGGCCACCACTTTCGTCGCCACGTAGCGGCTGCCGGGCAGGCCGGCGATCCGCAGCTGGCGGTTCCAGCCGACGGAGCGCTCGGCGCCGATCAGCCCGCCACCGGTGAACAAGGCGTTCATCACGCCGTAGACCGCCATGCTGGTCATGACGTAGGGCGCGACGCTGAGGCCGTCGAGCCGGTCGTTGCCGCCGCCCGAGGAGAAGGCCAGGAAGAAGGTCACAGGCAGGACGGCGCTGAAGATCAGCGTCCGCTTGTTGCGGATGGCACGTCGAAGCTCGACGTGCAGGAGCGCTGTTGTCCCGCCACCTGCGCCTGTCATGCCGCCACCTCCTCGTCGGTCGCGCTCGCGTGGTCGTCGGTCAGCTCGAGGAAGGCCTCCTCGAGGCCTGCGCCGCGGACCTCCAGGTCACGTGCCGCGGGGTAGCGGGTGAGCAGCGCCCGAAGGGCGGCGTCGGAATCGGAGCAGTTCAGTGTGATGGCATCACCGGTCCGGGAGGCACCCGTGACACCGGGCAGGCTGCGCAGCTCATCCTGACTCACGTCGGGCAGCGTTGCCCGGACCAGCCTGCCGCCGACCGCGGCTTTGATCTGGGTCACCGGTCCGTCGGCCACGACCCGGCCGCGAGCCATCAGCACGGCACGGTCAGCGAACGTGTCGGCCTCCTCGAGGTAGTGGGTGGCGAACAGCACGGTGCAGCCGCGGGCCGTCCACTCGTGCATCGCCGCCCAGAACGTGCGACGCGAGCCGACGTCCATGGCCACGGTCGGCTCGTCGAGGACGAGCAGCCGCGGGTCACCGGCGATAGCGAGCGCGAAGCGCACCCGCTGGGTCTGGCCACCCGAGAGCCGGTCGGCCCGGCGGTCGGCGAGGTCTGCGATGCCGGCCGTCTCCAGGACCTCCGCTGCGGACAGCGGCGCGGGGGACAGCTTGCGCATCAGGTCGACGAGCTCGCGGACGGTGACAGCGCCGAGCAGCCCGCCGCCTTGCAGCATCGCGCCGACGTACCCGTGCTCGCATGCGTGGCGTGGGGTCTGGTCCCACAGGCGCACGGTGCCGGCGTCAGGCGGCGCCAGGCCGAGCAGGATGTCGATCGTCGTCGACTTGCCCGCCCCGTTGGGGCCGAGCAGGGCGACAACCTCCCCGGGGGCGACCCGCAGGCTGACGTCGTCGACGGCGAGCGTGCTGCCCCAACTCTTGCGGATGCCTTCGAGGACGACACCGCCGGGCGGACGTTCGGGTGCGGCCAAGGCCATCCCGGCGGAGGTTCCTGAGGGCATCGGGGAGGACATAGAGGCAGCATGGGCAGGGCGGCTTGGCTCACGCCAGGGCTGGCGATCACCGATCGCGGATGACAACTGTCACCGCCCCACCGCTCTCCTGTCGATGGCTGGGTAGTGCTCGGCCAGCAGGGTCAGCAGCTGCTCGAGATGCCGGTGGTCCTGCGGAAGGCGCTCCAGCGCGCGTTCGGCGACCTGCCAGACGTCGGCGACGGACGGCGCTAGCTGGCCGCATGCGGACTGGCGCGTCGCGACCACTCCTCGTGCCGCATCCCGCGCAGCACCGAGCGAGGCAGCGAGCGTGCGCAGCCGGCCCGCCGCCTCGGACAGGGCGCGCGGATCGATCGCCTGGTCACTCATGGGGGCAGCGTGCCAGCCTGCAGCCCTGGTGCCGGGTAGTTGTCCACAGGCCGCACACGGCAGGGCACGGCTGGGCTCGGCTGTTACCGTCGGGTCCCTAGTCTCACCCCACCTGCGGAGGTTCTGATGTCCCTCGACAGCAGGGTGCGCTGGGTGGCACGGCACGGTCTGGCCCGCACCGTCCTGCGGCGGTCGGCCCGCAACGGCCACCTCGACGCGCAGCTGATGACGCAGCAAGAGCTGCAGAACGACCCCTACCCCTATTACGAGCAGATCCGGGCGAAGGGCCCGCTCTACAGCGGCCCCATCTCCAAGGTGACGACCGAGCACGCGTTGTGTACGTCGGTCCTGCGCAGTGACGCGTTCGGGGTCGGCGTCGACCGCGACCGGTTGCCGCGCGTCGCCCGGACGGCGCTCCGAGTCGCGACGCAAGCGAAGACGGTCAGTCCCATCGACCCGCCGTCGCTGCTGGCAATCGACCCGCCGGACCACACCCGGCTGCGACAGCTGGTCACCCGGGTCTTCACGGCCCGCGCTATTGAGGGCCTGCGCGAGCGCACCGAGCAGATCGCCAGTGAGCTGCTCGACGACCTCGCCGCCGACGCTTCCCGCGACACTGCCGGCGAGCGGGTCGACCTGGTCGAGCGCTACGCCAGCCTGCTTCCGGTCACCGTCATCGCCGAGATCCTCGGCGTCCCCCAGGACATGCACGCCCAGTTCCTACGCTGGGGCGAGGGCGCCTCGGTCACGCTCGACCTCGGCATCAGCCACCGCGCGTTCGTCGACGCCGAGCGCGACGTGCTCGCCCTCGACACCTGGATGCGCCAGCACTTCACCCGGCTTCGAGCCGCGCCAGGCAACGACCTGCTGAGCAACCTGGTCCGCGCGTCGGACGAGGGGGAGCTGCTCGATGAGGACGAGCTGAGCGCGACAGCGATGCTGCTGCTCGGCGCCGGGTTCGAGACGACTGTCAACCTGCTGGGCAACGGCGTGCAGCAGCTGCTTACCCACCCCGACCAGCTGGCCCTGCTGCGCGAGGACCCGTCGCTGTGGCCCAACGCCGTCGAGGAGGTGCTGCGCTACGACTCGCCGGTGCAGCGCACCGCCCGCTTCGCCCGCAAGGACACCAAGGTCGGGGGCGTGCGCATCCCGACGGGCGGCGTGGTGGTGACGCTGCTCGGCGCTGCCAACCGCGACCCCGCGGTCTTCACCGACCCGCAGCGCTTCGACATCACGCGCGACAACGCGCGCGACCACCTGTCGTTCTCGAGCGGCGTGCACTACTGCCTGGGGGCAGCGCTCGCGCGGATGGAGGGCGAGATCGGCCTGCGGCGGCTGTTCGAGCGCTTCCCCGACCTCGCCCTCGCCGGTCCCCCGCACCGGCGCACCACCCGAGTGCTGCGCGGCTACGACGCCATGCCAGTCGTGCTCCGCGCGCACGCGGAGGCGAGGAGCGGCACCGCCGCCGGAGGCTGAACCGCGAGCGCACGGGCCGAGCCGGCCGGCGAGTAACGGTCTACCTCCACCTGCTAGCATCGCTAGCAGGTGGAGGGGGGTTGTCACTGTCATGGCTGCTGTGAGCATCCGGGGGCTCGATGACCACGTCAGAGAGCAGCTGCGCGTCAGGGCAGCGCGTAACGGACGGTCGATGGAGGCCGAGATGCGCTCTATCCTGGTCGACGCTGTGAGGGATAACCCGGAATCGAACGGCCTGTTTCCAGCGCTGCTGGACCGGTTCAGCGCCTTGGGCGGGGTGGAGCTTGAGTTGCCACCGCGGTCGACCCAGCCTCGGGCTGCAGACCTGTCCGAGTGATCGTCCTCGACACGAACGTCGTGTCAGAGTTGATGAAAGCCGAACCGGCACCGCAGGTTGCAACGTGGGTTCGAAGCCACAGCGCGCCGGAGTTGTTCACGACGGCAATCACATTTGCGGAGATTGGCTACGGCATTGCGCGGCTGCCCCGGGGGCGTCGCAAGAACCTGCTGGAAGCAGCCGCCGAGGTCTTATTCACGGCGTTCGCGGAGCAAGTGCTGCCCTTCGACAAGTCGGCCGCGGGACGCTACGGCCAGATCGTCAATCATCGCGAGCGGGCAGGGCGTCCGCTCAGCGGCTTCGATGCTCAGATTGCCGCGATCTGCCAAGCCCGGCACGCGGACCTAGCGACTCGGAACCTCAAGGACTTCGAGGGCATGGAACTGAGCCTGATCAACCCGTGGCAGAGCTAAGCGAAAGCGGCTCAGCCGTCGAATGAGCCATGACGGCCTGCGCCCGCACGGAAGCGGGCGGCGCCCTCGGCGGTGTCGGCGACGAGGGAGACGAGGCCGTGCTGCAGCTCGCCCTGTAGCGCGGCTTCCTCTCCCATACCGTCCTGCTCAAGCAGCGAGAGCCGGTCCTGGCGAAGGCAGGTCTGCGGGAAGCGGGCGATGGTCTGCGCAAGCTGCGTGGCTGCCGCCCGGGCCGTACCCGTTGGCACCACCCGGTGCACGAGCCCGATCGCCAGCGCCTCGTCGGCGTACACCGGCCGGCCGGTGAGGACGAGGTCCATCGCTCGGCTCGTCCCGATCAGGCGTGGCAGGCGCATCGTGCCGCCGTCGATCAGCGGCACACCCCACCGCCGGCAGTAGACACCCAGCACCGCGTCCTGCTCCATCACCCGCAGGTCGCACCACAGCGCCAGCTCCAGACCCCCAGCGACTGCTGGCCCGGCAATCGCAGCGACGACGGGCTTGCCCAGACGCAGCCGGGTGGGGCCCATCGGTCCGTCACCCTCCGGCGCCACCCGGTTGCCGCGCTCGGTGCCCACCGCTGACAGGTCCGCCCCGGAGCAGAAGGCCCCGCCCTCGCCATGCAGTACCGCGACGCTCGCGGCTTCGTCGGCGTCGAACGCGCGGAACTCCTCCGCCAGGGCCGCGGCGGTCGGCCCGTCGACAGCGTTGCGGACTGTTGGGCGCAAGAGCAGGACAGTCGTCACCGGCCCGTCGCGCTCGCTGCGGACCGCCGGCACCGGACTCATCCGCCGGTGCCGGTCGGCTCGAGCTCCCGGTACTCGGCCGGATCCAGGCGCCGGGTCAGCGTCACGTACTCGCGCATCGTCCCCGGCCAGTTGTTGGCAACCCGACCGGACGCGTCGCGGTACCAGCTGCGGCAGCTCGTCCAGACCGAGTGCCGCAGCCGCTCCTGCGTCCGCTCGTCCGAGGCCCGCCAGACCTCCGGCCGGACCTCGAGCAGGGTCCCGGGACGCCGGGCGATGCGCCCGACGGCATCGACCACATACCGGACCTGCGCCTCGATCATCACCACGATGGAGCCGATTCCGAGGTTGGTGTTGGGCCCGTACAGCAGGAACAGGTTGGGGAAACCGGGCACGGTCAGGCCGAGATGCGCGGCCGCCCCGCCGGCCCAGGCCTGCTGCAGGTCGAGGCCGCCTGCCCCCGTCACGCGCATCGGCAGGACGAAGTCGTTGGTGCGAAAGCCCGTGCCGTAGACGATGCAGTCGACCGGCCGGCTGGTTCCGTCTGCGGTAACGACGGCGTCCTCGGTGATCTCCCGGATGAGGTCGGTCACCAGCTCGACATCGCTCCTGGCGAGCGTCGGCAGGTAGTGGCTGGAGAACAGCACCCGCTTGCAGCCGATGGGGTAGTCAGGCTTGGTGCGGCGGCGCAGCTCGGGGTCGCGGACCTGGCGCCGCATGAAGGCGGCCGACCAGGCGTAGAGGCTCCAGCGGATCGGCGGAATCGTCGTCAGCCCCTTGATCGAGACCTCCATGAACGCCTCCATCCCCAGGCGCCGGGCGGCCTGCAGCCCGGGCAGGCGGTGGATGAGGGCGCGCACCAGCCAGGTGTAGGCGTTGTTGCGGCGCGGCAGCATCCACGGCGGCGTTCGTTGGTAGACGTCGAGGTGTGCGGCCTGCTCGGCGATGAGGGGCACGAACTGCACGGCGCTGGCGCCGGTGCCGATGACAGCGACACGCTTGCCGGTCATGTCGTAGCCGTGGTCCCATTCAGCGGAGTGGAAGCTGTGGCCGCCGAAGCGCTCCCGCCCGGGGATGCTCGGCCACGAGGGCCGGCTCAGCTGGCCGCAGGCGACGACGAGCACGTCAGCTGTGTCCTCGTGCTCGGTGCCGTCGGTGCCGCGGACGACGAGCCGCCAGCGCCGCGCGGCCTCGTCGAACGTCGCGGTCTGCACCTCCGCGCCGGTGCGCAGGTGGCGGTACAGGTCGTGCTCGGCTGCAGTCTCGCGCAGGTAGTCGAGGATCTCCTGCTGAGGTGAGCACGGCCGGGTCCAGCGCCGCCGCTGACGCCAGGAGTAGGAGTAGAGGTAGGACGGCACGTCGCAGGCCGCTCCGGGGTAGGTGTTCTCGCGCCAGACGCCCCCCACGTCGTCGCCCCGCTCGTAGATGGTGAAGCTCTCAAGCCCTGCCCGGCCGAGCGCGACGCCGAGGCCGACCCCGCTGAACCCGGCGCCGATGATGGCGACGCTCGGTCTGGTAACCACGGGACCGGTGGGCATCGTCGCGACTCCATGGGGCGTGGGCTGACAAACAGAACTCGTGGTCGGTATCTTGCCCTGAGGCTCCTGCTGCGTCTACTCTTTGCGAGCAGGTAACCGACCGCTCGGTCGGTATGCGTCAGCACCGGTCGGAGGTGGGATGACCCTCCTCGCTGCCGCTCCCGCCGCTCCCGCCGCTCCCGCCGCTCCGCGTCGCACCCAGCAGCAGCGCCGCGACACCACTCGAGCAGCGCTGCTCCAGGCGACAGTCGCCGGGATCATCGAACGGGGCTACGCCGACCTCACCATCGCCGACGTCCAGGTCCGCGCCGGCGTCTCACGCGGAGCGCTGACCCACCACTTCGCCTCCAAGGCCGAGCTGGTGCTCGCGGCCATGGACCTTCTTTACGCCCAGTTGAGCGAGCACGTGCTGCGCCACGTCGATGCCCTGCCCAGCGGGCCGGAGCGCGTGGGCCCCGCCCTCGAGCTGGTGTGGGACACCTTCGACGGGCCGCTGTTCCCCGCCGCGATGGAGCTGTGGGTGGCCGCCCGCACCGATGCGGTGCTGCGCGCCGCCCTGCTGCCGCACGAGCGCGCGCTCGGGCGGCAGCTGCGCCAGTTGTGCCGCCGGGTCTTCGGCGAGCAGGCGGCGGCGCATCCGGCGGCCGATGCCGTCTTCGACGTGCTGCTCACGTCCATGCGGGGTCAGGCAATGACGCACGTCCTCAACCCGAGCGCCCGACGCACGGCGCAGCCGGTGGAGCAGTGGAAGCGGGTAGTCCGCGCCGTGGCGCTAGCACCGGCAGCAACCGGCGGCAGCGGTAGCTCCATCAACCCTGACGAGAAGGAGAGCTGACGTGGACAGAGCCCCGTTCGAACCCGAGCACGACGCCTTTCGGGCCGCTGTCCGCGGCTTCCTGGACAAGCAGGTCGTCCCCTTCCACAAGCAGTGGGAGGCGGCCGGAATCGTGCCGCGCGAGGTGTGGGTCGAGGGCGGCAAGCAAGGGCTGCTGGGGATGGGCGTGCCGGAGGAGTTCGGCGGCGGCGGCTCTCCCGACTTCCGGTACAACGTCGTGCTAGGCGAGGAGATGGTCCGGGCCGGCGCGTCCGGGGTCGGGTTCACCCTGCACAACGACGTCGTCGAGCCCTACCTGCTCCTGCGCACCAACGACGAGCAGAAGCAGCGGTGGCTGCCCGGTTTCTGCTCCGGCGAGATCATCACTGCCATCGCGATGAGCGAGCCGGGCGCCGGGAGCGACCTGCAGGGCCTGCGCACCACGGCCGTCCGTGACGGCGACAGCTTCGTCGTCAACGGGCAGAAGACCTTCATCACCAACGGCATCAACGCCGACCTCGTCATCGTCGTCGTCAAGACCGACCCGGCCGCCGGTGCCAAGGGCACGAGCCTGCTCGTCGTCGAACGCGGGATGGAGGGCTTCGAGCGCGGCCGCAACCTCGACAAGGTCGGCCTGAAGGCCCAGGACACCTCGGAGCTGTTCTTCCGCGACGTGCGCGTCCCCGTTGCCAACCTTCTCGGCAACGAGAACGAGGGCTTCATCTACCTGATGCAGGCGCTGCCGCAGGAACGCCTGTCGATCGCGGTGGCGGCGGTGGCGACAGCCGAGAACGCGCTGGCCGGCACGCTCGCCTACTGCAAGGAGCGCACCGCGTTCGGGCGCCCGATCGGCAGCTTCCAGGCCAACCGCTTCACCCTCGCCGAGATGGACACCGAGGTGACGATCGCCCGCACCTTCGTCGACAGGTGCGTTGAGCTGCACAACGACGGGAAGCTGTCCGTCGCCGACGCCGCCAAGGCGAAGTGGTGGACGACCGAGCTCGCCAAGCGGGTCGTCGACTCGTGCCTGCAGCTGCACGGCGGCTACGGCTACATGAACGAGTACCCGATCGCACAGGCCTACGTCGACACCCGGATCTCGACGATCTACGGCGGGACGACCGAGATCATGAAGGAGATCGTCGGCCGCTCGCTCGGCGTCTGACGAGCACCTCCGCCCGCAAGCCACCAACCGACTCGACACCACCAGGAGCCAGCGATGCCCGAGGCCTACCTCTACGACGCCGTCCGCACGCCCCGCGGCAAGGGCAAGAAGGGCGGTGCGCTATACGGCACCAAGCCCGTCTCGCTCGTCGTCGGGCTGATCGAGGAGATTCAGCGCCGCTCGCCCGGGCTCGACCCGGCCCTGATCGACGACATCGTGCTCGGGATCGTCTCGCCCGTGGGCGACCAGGGGATGGACCTCGCGCGCACCGCCGCCATCGCCGCCGGCCTGCCCGACAGCGTCGCCGGCGTGCAGCTCAACCGCTTCTGCGCCTCCGGGCTGGAGGCTGTCAACATCGCCGCGCAGAAGGTGCGCTCGGGCTGGGAGGATCTCGTCCTCGCCGGCGGTGTCGAGTCGATGTCCCGGGTGCCGATGGGCTCCGACGGGGGGGCGTGGGCGACCGATCCGGAGACGGCGTACGGGGCGCGCTTCGTCCCGCAGGGCATTAGCGCCGACCTCATCGCCACCATCGAGGGCTTCGACCGCGACACCGTCGACTCCTACGCGGTGGAGTCCCAGTCCCGGGCGGCCAAGGCGTGGGCCAACGGCTACTTCGCCCGCTCGCTCGTGCCCGTCCGCGACCGCAACGGGCTGATGGTGCTCGACCACGACGAGATGGTCCGCCCCGAGACGACGACCGAGACGCTCGGTGCCCTCCAGCCCTCGTTCGCCGGCATCGGCGAGATGGGCGGGTTCGATGCGGTCGCGCTGCAGAAGTACCACTGGGTCGAGCGCATCGACCACGTCCACCACGCCGGCAACTCCTCCGGCATCGTCGACGGCGCCTCCCTGGTGCTCGTCGGCAGCGAGCAGGTGGGCGCCCAGCTGGGCCTGACCCCGCGCGCCCGCATCCTCGCCGCGGCGGTCACCGGCGAGGAGCCGACGATCATGCTGACCGGCCCGGCGCCCGCCTCCCGCAAGGCACTGGCGAAGGCCGGCCTGTCCGTCGACGACCTCGACCTGGTCGAAATCAACGAGGCGTTCGCCGCCGTGGTGCTGCGCTTCGCCCGTGACATGGACCTGCCGCTGGACAAGGTCAACGTCAACGGCGGCGCCATCGCCATGGGCCACCCTCTCGGTGCGACGGGCGCGATGATCCTCGGCACCCTCGTCGACGAGCTCGAGCGCCGCGACCTGCGCTACGGCCTGGCGACGCTGTGCGTCGGCGGCGGCATGGGCATCGCGACAGTCGTCGAGCGGCTCTCATGACCATGCCCACCACGCTGTCCCCGACCCCCGACGTCTCGCCCGTGCACTACGAGCGCGCCGACGACGGCATCGTCGTGCTGACCCTCGACGACCCCGAGCACTCGGCCAACACCATGAGCGCGCGCTACGTCGAGGCGATGGGCGACGCGCTCGACCGGCTGGCCGCCGAGGTCGACCAGGTCACCGGGGTCATCGTCACCTCGGCCAAGAAGACCTTCTTCGCCGGCGCCAATCTCGACGAGCTGGTCAAGGCCGGCCCCGACGATGCGCCGGCGCTCGCCGCCAACAGCCGGCGGGTGAAGGCGCAGCTGCGCAGGCTCGAGACACTCGGCCGGCCCGTCGTCGCCGCCCTCAACGGCACCGCACTCGGCGGCGGTTTCGAGATCGCCCTCGCCTGCCACCACCGCGTGATCGCGGACCTGCCCGGCGTCAAGGTCGGTTTCCCCGAGGTAACGCTCGGCCTTCTGCCCGGCGCCGGGGGCGTCGTTCGCACCGTGCGGATGCTCGGCATCGCCGACGCGGTCATGAAGGTGCTGGGGCAGGGCCCGCGGCTCTCGCCGTCGCAGGCCAAGCAGCTCGGCCTGGTCGACGAGGTGGTCGGCTCGCTCGATGAGCTCATGCCCGCTGCACGCTCGTGGATCGCCGAGCACCCGCAGTCGACCCAGCCGTGGGACGTCAAGGGCTACCGCATCCCCGGCGGCACGCCGTCGTCCCCGGCGCTGGCGCAGATGCTGCCGGCGTTCCCGGCCAACCTGCGCAAGCAGGTCAAGGGCGCCCCGATGCCCGCGCCGCTGAACATCCTCGCGGCCGCGGTCGAGGGCGCGCAGGTCGACGTCGACACGGCGTTCGACATCGAGACGTCGTACTTCGTCGACCTCGCCGTGGGCCAGGTGGCCAAGAACATGACGGGTGCGTTCTTCTTCGACCTTCAGGCTGTCAACGGCGGTGCGAGCCGCCCGGCGGGCCAGCCCGAGCGGCGCGTGTCGAAGGTCGGGGTGCTTGGTGCCGGGATGATGGGGGCGGGCATCGCCTACGCGTTCGCCAAGGTCGGCGTCGACGTCGTGCTGCGCGATGTCAGCCTCGAGGCCGCGCAGAAGGGCCGCTCGTACAGCGAGACGATCGTGACCAAGGCTGTCGCGAAGGGACGCAGCAGCAAGGACAAGGCCGATGCGCTGTTGGCCCGCATCACACCGACGGCTGACCTCGCCGACCTGGACGGCTGCGACCTGGTGGTCGAGGCCGTGTTCGAGGATCCGGCCCTGAAGAAGTCCGTCTTCGCCGAGGTGGAGCAGCATGCCGCCCCCGACGCGCTGCTGGCGTCCAACACCTCGACGCTGCCGATCACCGACCTCGCCGCCGGCGTCTCGCGCCAGGAGGACTTCGTCGGCCTGCACTTCTTCTCCCCGGTCGACAAGATGCCGCTGGTCGAGATCGTCCGCGGGGACCGGACCAGCGACGCCGCGCTCGCCCGCGCGTTCGACGTCGTCCGGCAGCTGGGCAAGACCCCCATCGTCGTCAACGACAGCCGCGGGTTCTTCACGAGCCGGGTCATCGGCACGATGATCTCCGAGGGGCTCGCCCTGGTCGGGGAGGGGCTGCATCCGGCCAGCGTCGAGCAGGCGACGAGCCAGGCCGGTTACCCGGCGCCGGTGCTGCAGCTGCTGGACGAGCTGACGCTGACCCTGCCGCAGAAGATCCGCAAGGAGGCGCAGGCCGCCCTCGAAGCGGCCGGCGGCACCTACACCCCCCACCCCGGCGACGCCGTGGTCGACCGGATGCTCGAGCTCGGGCGGCCCGGGCGCTCCGGCGGGGCCGGGTTCTACGAGTACGAGGGCGGCAAGCGGACGCGGCTCTGGCCAGGGCTCGTCGACGAGTTCGGCGGCCACCCCGACGCGGTGCCGTTCGTCGACGCGCAGGAGCGGATGCTGTTCGCCGAGGCGCTGGAGACCGTGCGCTGCATGGACGAGGGCGTCATCACGACAGCGGCGGACGCCAACATCGGGTCGATCTTCGGCATCGGGTTCCCGGCGTGGACCGGTGGCGTGGCGCGGTACGTCGAGCAGTACGAGGGCGGCGTGGCGGGCTTCGTCGCACGCGCGCAGGAACTGGCTGAGCGCTACGGCGAGCGCTTCACCCCGCCGGAGTCGCTCGTCGCCCGCGCCCGCGCCGCCCGGCAGCCCGTCTCGGCCTGATGCGGGGCGAAACTGCAGTCATCCTCTGCCAGGAGCGCTTCCGAACCGGGGCATACCGGGCGCCCCGCCCGTCCTGCCGAGGAGGATGACTGCAGTTTCGACGAGCGGCTCAGGCGCGGGGGGCCGCCAGCGCCTCACGCGGTTCGGGGGTGTCGCCGGCGCCCGGCCCGCCGTGCCCCGGACTGGTCTGGTCCCTCGCCAGACGCCCCATCCGGGGCAGGACCACGAGCAGCAGCAGCGCGTATCCCACGCTGGCGACGAGCATGGGCGCGCGAAGGGCAAGGTGGCGCGCGACGAGATGCCCGGCGCCGACGACGATGAAGCCACCCGCGGCCGCCCCCAGCGGAGCCATGCCGACACCGAGGAGCCGGTAGACGCTGCCGACCCGGCCGAGCAGCCGGTCGGGGATGAGCCGCTGACGCAGGCTCATAGTGACCACGTTCCAGATGATGCCGGTGAAGGCGAACAGCGCGATGGCCGAGCCCGTCACCCACGCGACCGGCGACAGCCCGTAGATGAGAACGCTGAGCGACTCAGAGATCAGCGAGAGCTGCAGCATCCGCGGCACGCCGATCCGGGCCACCAGCGGAGCCGCGACGACGCTGCCGAGCACGCCGCCGACCGCCCCGCCGGTGAACAGCAGGCCGAAGCCGAGCGAGCCGAGCCCGAGGGTCTCGCGGGCGAACAGCACCTCGGTCGAGGTCGCCATCGAGAACAGCATGTTCATGACGCCCAGCGTCAGGGCCAGCAGTCGCAGCGTCGGATGCGCCCACAGCCACCGGAGCCCCTCGGCGATGTCGCTCCGCATCCGGTGTGGCGTGGAGTCCGCGCCACCCGCGGCCACGGGTGGCGCGGGAACGGCTGGCCGCAGGCGCAGCGTGGCGACGAGCACGGCCGAGGCCGCGAACGACGCCGCGTCCAGCGCAAAGGGGGTGGTCAGCGCGAGCGCGATCAGCACACCGGCCAGGGGCGGCCCGATCACGCCGTTGGCGACGACGTCGCTCGCCTGCAGCCGCCCGTTGGCCCGCTCCAGCGCATCCGGCGCGACGACCGAGGGCAACAGCGCCAGTGAGGCGTTGCTTGCCAGCACCTCGCCCGTGCCAAGGACGAGCAGCAGGACGAGCAGCAGCGGCAGGCTCATCGTGCTGGTGGCCACCCCCACGGCCACGCCCGCGGTAACGCCGGCACGGACCACGTCGACGCCGATTATCAGGCGCTGCCGGTCGACCCGGTCGATCAGCACCCCAGCGGGCAGGCTGACGACCAGCCACGGCAGCCGCAGCGCCACTGGCACCAGCGCGATCGCTGCGGCGTTGCGTGTCAGCGTCGAGGCAAGCCAGGGGTACGCCACGACGCTGACGCCGTCGCCGACAGTCGAGATGCTGACAGCCGTCCACAGCCGGGCGAAGTCCGCGCCGAGGGCGCCGCCCGCGCCCCGGCCCCTGCGCCGAAGCCGTGGTCCCATCCCCGCAGCATGGCGCAGCACCCGCCCGGGCGCATCTCACATACCGGCCCGGGCCGGCTACTCGTCCGCCACCTGCAGGACGAGCTTGCCGGTGTTCTCACCGCGGAACAGCCGCAGCAGCGTCTCGGGGAAGGTCTCGAGCCCCGGCACGACGTCCTCGCGAGCCACCAGCTCGCCCGAGCTCAGCCACCCCGCCATCTCCCGCGTCGCCTCCGCGTACCGCGAGGCGTAGTCGAAGATCACGAAGCCGGTCATGCTCGCCCGGTTGACCAGCAGCGACAGGTAGTTCGCCGGCCCGGGCGGCGGAGAGCTGGCGTTGTAGGTGGAGATCGCGCCGCAGATGACGATGCGGGCCCCCCGCGCCAGGCGAGTCAGGGCAGCATCGAGGATCTCGCCGCCGACGTTGTCGAAGTACACGTCGACGCCGTCGGGGCAATGCGTGCGCAGCGCGCGCTTGACGTCCTCGTTCTTGTAGTCGACAGCCGCGTCGAACCCCAGCTCACCGACGACGTAGTCGCACTTCTCGCGGCCGCCGGCGATGCCGACGACCCGGCACCCCTTGAGCTTGGCGATCTGCCCCACCGCCATCCCGACGGCCCCCGCGGCGCCGCTGACGACGACCGTGTCGCCCGCCTTCGGCTTGCCGATGTCGAGCAGGCCGAAGTACGCCGTCAGCCCGGTCATCCCGAGCGCGCCGAGGTAGGTGGGCAGCGGAGCAAGGGACGGGTCGACCGGGATGACGCCCTTGCCGTCGGTCACGGCGTACTCCTGCACCCCGAACGTCCCCGACACGTGCGTCCCGACCTCGAAGCGCGGGTTCCGGCTGGCCACGACCACACCGACGCCGCCTGCGCGCATCACCTCACCGATCCCGACCGGCGGGATGTAGGACCGGCCCTCGTTCATCCAGCCGCGCATAGCGGGGTCGAGCGAGACGTACAGGACCTTGACCAGCAGCTCACCGTCGGCCGGCTCCCCGACCGGCTCCTCGGTGAAGTCGAAGTTGTCGGCGCTCACCATCCCGACGGGGCGAGAGGCCAGCCGGTACTGGTGGTTGGTCGTGCTGCTGTCGGGGCGCGTGGCTGCTGTCATCCCCCTACTCCAGCACCCTGCCGGGCCGGGCGCGCGGGCGGGGCCGCCACCCGCGCGGGGGCGGATGGGTCAGGCGTGCACGGACGCAGGGTCGCGGACGAGGGTGGTGAGGTCGTGGGTGTAGTCCTGCGGGGTGGTCGCCGCCAGCCACAGCACCTTTGCTACGCCGTTCTGGAACGCCAGCACCTGGGTCCCGTGGTCATACGAGGTCGAGCCGTCCGGGTTCTTGCCGGTCGGGACGAGCGGCACCCCGAGCGCGCCGGCCGCCGCCAGGATCTGGGTCGCCGGCGCGGTGAGGCCGAGGAAGGGCTGCGGCAGCCCGGCGTCGAAGTTCGACAGCCACGCCTTCAGCGCCGCGGGCTTGTCGCGGTACGGGTCGCTGGTCACGAACACGACCCGCACCGCCCGCTGCACGTCAGCCGGGGCGCTCCGCAGGGCGACGCCGAGGTTGGCCATCGTCGTCGGGCACACATCGGGGCAGTGGGTGTAGCCGAAGAAGACCAGCATCAGATGGCCCTGCTGCAGCTGGGCCAGGGTCGGCCGGGTCCCGTCGCTGGCGCTGAACGCTGCAGCCGACGCCCTAGCCGCGGATGCGGCTGCCGGCGGCAGGGCGACGGGCGAGGGCAGCACGTCGCCGCCGCGGATCGGCGCGGCCGGGGATGACGCGGTCGACGCGGCCGGCGCCACCGACGAGCCACAGGCAGCGACGAGCGTGAGGCTCGCGGCAGCCAACACTCGGCCCGCCCGCACCCTGCACCACCCCTGCAGCGTGTTCACCGCGTCAACGGTAGCCGCTGGTCCTGACAAGCCCGCTGCCTCAGTCGAAGCCGGGCGGAGCCTGGTTGGGGCTGGCCTCCGGCGGTCGGGGCTCGTCCTCGGGGCGGGTCCGGATGGCGAGCAGCGCGATGTCGTCCTCGGGGTCGGCGGCGGGCAGCATCCGGGCCAGCAGCTCGTCGCACAGCTGCCCGAGCGGCAGCCCGCCGAGCGCTGCCATCGTCTGCCGCAGCCGGGTCAGGCCGGTGTCGAGTGCGCTGTCGCGGCGCTCGATGAGCCCATCTGTGTACAGCAGCACGGTGTCACCCGGTGCGAGCGGGACGACGTGGTCGGCGCGCTCCGTTGCCGGGTCGAGGCCGAGCAGCAGGTCGGGCTCGCTGTCGAGCACCTCGACGCGGCCATCCGCGCGGAGCAGCATCGGCGGCGGGTGGCCCGCGTTGGACCAGCGCAGCCGCCGCATCCCGCCGGGCAGCGCCACCCTGTCCTCGTCGGTCTGCTCGATCCGGGCGAGCACCACCGAGGCCATGGTGTTGATCTGCAACCCGCGCATCGCGCGGTCCACCCGGGTAAGGATGCTCGCCGGGCCTTCCCGGGAGCCTTCGAAGGCGAAACCGCGCAGCAGGGGCGCGAGCTGGGCCTGCCAGCTGGTGGCGGCGAGGTCGTGGCCCGACACGTCGCCGATCGCGCCGAGGGTCGCACCGTCCTCCTGCAGCGCCCCCCAGTAGAAGTCGCCGCCCACCTGCGCCGCCTGTGCGGCTGGCCGGTAGCGCGCGACGAGCTCGAGGAAGTCGGGCGCGGGCAGCGCCGGCAACAGGTGCCGCTGCAGGCTCTCCACGGCCGTGCGCTGCTGGGAGTACAGCTGGGCGTTGTCGATGGCGAGGCCGGCCCGCTGGCCCACCTCCGTCGCCGTGGTGAGATCGGCGTCGCTGTACGGCTCGCGGTCCTCGTTGCCAGCGAGCACGAGCACGCCGAGCGTGCGGTCCCGAGCCTGCAACGGGACGATCATCAGGCTGGCGAGTCCGATCTCGCGCAGCAGACTCGTGAGCTCCTCGCTGTCCCAGCCGGCCACCAGCGCGTCGACGCTGATCCGCTCGTGCAGGACCGGCTGCCCGGTCCGGGCGACCCGGCGGGCGTAGGACTCGTCGGTGAGCACGGAGCCCTGCAGGGCTGGCAGGCGGCGGATCTGCTCGCTGAGCGTCTGGTCGGCGTGCCGGGCGACGGCCTGCTGCAGGTTGCCGACCTCGTCCAGCAGCGCGACCGACGCCCAGTCGGCCAAGCGGGGGACGACGATCCGGGCAAGCCTGGCCATCGCCTCGTTGACGTCGAGGGTGCTCACCAGGGCCCGCGTCATCTCGGCGAGCAGGGCCAGGCGGTTGCGAGCCAGCTCGGTCTCGGCGAACGCCTTCTCGCGCTCCTGCTCGACCAGGCGACGGGCGGTGATGTCTTGGAAGTAGACGTTGAGCGAGTCCGGCGACGGCCAGGCCCGGACCTCAAACCACCTGTCGATGGGCTCCGGGTAGTACTCGTAGAAGGTGACCGACTCCCCCGACGACGTCGCCCGGTGGTACTGGCGGTAGAACTCGGAGTCGACAGCGTCGGGGAACTCGGTCCACACATCGCAGCCCAGCAGCTGCTCACGCGGGCGGCCCAACAGCTCCTCGGCCTTCGCGTTGACGTAGGTGAACCGCCACCCGTCGTCGAGGCTGAAGAACGCGTCCGTCATCGTCTCGAGAACGCGGGCAACGCTGTCGCGACCGAGACGCACCTCGGTGCTGTCGAAGGCGGCGCCCACCAGGCGCACTCCGGCGTCAGCCGGGACCACTCGCCCTCGGGTGGTCATCCACCGGGTCTCGCCGCCGGGAAGGGTGATACGGTACTCGACGGCCAGGTCCTCCCGCGTCTGCACCGCGCGCTCGATCGCTGATGCCACGCGGTCGCGGTCTTGGGGTTGCACGCGAGCCGTGAAGCTGTCGAGGTGCGGGACGAACGCTGCCTGCTCGTAGCCGAACAGCTCGATGAGCCGCCGGTCCCACACCAGTGCCCCGGTGGCCGGGTCGAGCGCGAAGCAACCGATGCTGGCAGCACCCAGAGACAGGTCGAGCCGGGCGGCGCCGTCGGCCAGCTCGGCGCTCACCCAGCGCAGCTCCAGCTCCTGCTCCACGCTGCCCGCCAGCCGGCTCAGCACGGACACCTCGGCGTCGGTCCACTGCCTCGGCTCAGCGTCGTACGCACACAGCACCCCGACAAGGTGCTCCCCGACGACGAGCGGGACGCCCAGGTAGCGGACGATGTCCCCGCTCGCGACGAGCGGCAGGTCGGCGACGCGCGCGTCGGTCCTCGCATCGGCAATAGCGGTGAGGATGCCCAGCTCAGCGGTGACGCCGCAGACGCTGTCCTGCAACGGTGTGAGCTGGCCCCGGCCGCTCGGCCGCCACCGACCTGACGCCGCGACTACTACCCGCTGCTCGGCCAGCAGCGCGACCTCGGCGTGGTCGACACCCAGCAGCTCGGCCGCAAGGTCGGCGAGGCTCTGCAGTGCCGCCGAGCCAACACTAAGGGCGAGCAGCCGATGAGCGGCGACCGCGCGGCCCGGGTCGTCGAGGACCCCGACCGAGCCCGTTGCAGTCAGTACCTGGCTCGAAAGGCCCTCGAACGGGTCGAGGTGCATGGGGCGAGTGTAGGCGGGGGGGTTGCCCACGAGGCCGGTACCGCGACACCAACCTGCCTCCCGCTGCCCATCGCAGGCGACGCTCTTACAAACCCCGAACCTGGTCTTCGGTCCGCATCGCCTGCCGCCGACGTTGCATAGGGAGCAGGGCACAGAGTCGTCCATCCGGACGGCGAGGACCAAGCAGCCCGGCACCGAGGAGCAGTCATGAACATCTCTCGCAAGGCCGGCCTCACCGCCGGCGCCGCTGGCGTCACCGCTGCCCTCCTCCTGGCCGGAGGCGCCGCATACGCCTCCAGCGACGGAGGGCAGGCCGCTCCCGCTGCCTTCAGCGCTGCGGCCTCGGGACCGAGCACCACTCCCGCCAGGACAACAGCCGCCAAGGCAAGGGCTCACCACCTGCGGTCCCTCGCTCGGCGCGCGGAGTACGGCACCTTCACCGTGCACACCAAGAAGCACGGCAACCGGACCTTCGATGCACGACGCGGCACCATCTCCTCGGTGACGCCTGCGAGTGGCACCGCGCCCGAGACCGTGACGGTGACCAGCCCCGACGGCACGTCAGCCCAGTTCACGCTCACCTCCACGAGCCGGGTCAGGAACAACGGGGCCAAGGCCGCGGCGACCACGCTGGCCGTGGGTGAGCGGGCACGGGTCCTGGCAACGAAGAATGGAGCGGCCGAGAACGTCGTGGGCATCCGCGCTCACAGCCCCAAGGCCACGCCCAAGTCCGGCACCACTGGGTGACAACAGTGTCTGGCGACGCCGGGTTGAGCACGGTGAATGCTGTCAACGTGCCGGACGGCGAGGAGCGCGGGCAGCCGTCCGCGCGGGGCCTCGTCCTCGTCATCGAGGACGAGGCCCCGATCGCTGAGGTCGAGCGGCTCTACCTGAGCCGGGAAGGCTTCGGCGTGCACGTCGAGCGCACCGCCTTAGCCGGGCTTGCCGCCGCCCGCCGTCTGCGGCCGGTGGCGATTCTGCTCGACGTAGGGCTGCCGCCGGATGGGGCACCGCCGGATGGGGCACCGCCGGATGGGGCGACACCGGACGAGACGCGCCTGGATGGGACGGACGTCTGCCGGTCCCTGCGCGAGGAGGGCGACTGGACCCCCGTGCTGTTCGTGACCGCCCGCGACGACGAGGTCGAGCGCATCCGCGGCCTCGAGCTCGGCGCCGACGACTACATCACCAAGCCGTTCAGCCCTCGCGAGCTGGTAGCGCGGCTGCGGACCGTCCTGCGCCGGTCGGAAGGACCCACGGAGGCTGGTTGCGTCGTGCTGGGACCGGTGCGGGTCGATCTCGACAGCAGGCGCGTTCGGATCGACGGCGACGAGGCGTCGGCGGACGTGCCGCTGACGGCCACCGAGTTCGACCTGCTGGTCTTCCTGGCTCGCCGCCCCGGACGCGTCATCTCCCGTGAGGAGTTGCTCTCCAGCGTCTGGGGGTACTCCGCGGCCGGGGGGACGCGCACGGTCGACGTGCACATCGCCCAGCTCAGAGGCAAGCTGAGTGCTGGACTCGGTGCCAGGCTCGGCCCGGAGGCCGACTTGATCCGCACAGTGCGCGGCATCGGGTACGCCGCCGGAGTGCCCGGGCCTGCCGCGACCATTGACGAGAGCTGACGAGAGCGAACGAGGGCTGAGGATGCCGCCACCAGACGGTAGGGCCGACCCCCGGCTCGCCCGGCTCGTTAGCACCGGCACCCGCGCTGGTAAGGCTCGCGCGAACGGAAGCCGGGTCAGGCCCGCCAAGGCCGTCCGTCCTTCGAGGAGTATCCCGCCCGCCTCGTCCGTCCGGTCCGTCAGGAAGAAAAGCCCTCGAACCAGCCGTGCTTCACGCCCAGGGCGGCGAGGCCGCATGACGCGGATGTCCAGCCAGGTCATGGCGGTCACCTGTGGTGCCGTCCTGTTTGCGGTGGTCCTGTCCGGCGTGCTCGCATCAGGGCTGATCAGGAACGCCTACGACGGCCAGGCCAAGGCGGTGCTGCACCGCGAGGCGCTGCTCACTGCCCGCCTGGTCGAGGACCGCGCCACGACCGCCGCGACCCGGGCAGGCCGGCCGGCGGCCCTGGTGCTTGCGGGGGCGGGCGTCCAGGCCGTCCGGGTCCGTGCCAAGGGCACGGTCGTGGGAGCGGCCGCTGGCCTGGTGAGCGGCGACCAGACCGACGTGTCCGCGGCGGCCCAGGGCCGGTCGGTGCAGGGCAGCAGGACGATCGCCGGAGTGCGCTACCTCGTCGACGTCGAGCCGGTCGACGGTGGCGGCGGCGTTCTGCTGCTGCAGAAGGCGTCGGATGCGCGCGCCGTCACCCGCGGCGTGGTGTGGCGTTTCGTCCTGGCCCTCCTCGTCGGGCTGCTGACCGCCGCGCTGCTGGCAGGGCTGCTCGCCCGGCGGCTCACCCGTCCCCTTGCCGGTGCTGCGCTCGCCGCCCAGCGGTTGGCGACCGGCGAGCGCGACGTGCGGCTCGCCGAGGACGGCCCCACCGAGGTGACCGCGGTCGCGAGCAGCCTCAACAGCCTGGCCACCTCGTTGGCGACGAGCGAGGGACGGCAGCGGGAGTTCCTCCTGTCGATCAGCCACGAGCTGCGCACCCCCCTGACTGCCATCAAAGGCTTCGCCGAGGCACTCGCCGACCGCGTGTCGACCGGCGACGCGGCAGTGGCTGCGGGGCGGACGATCGAGGCCGAGGCCAACCGGCTGCAGCGCCTGGTCTCAGACCTGCTCGACCTCGCGCGGCTCGCCGCCGACGACTTCCGCCTCGACCTCGCCGACGTCGATCTCGGCGAGCTCGTACGCGAGGCCGGCGAGGTCTGGTCGGGGCGGTGCTCTGCCGTCGGCGTGGTGTTCCGGCTAGAGCTGCCGGACGAGCCGGTAACTGCGCTCACTGATGCCACGCGGCTGCGCCAGGTTCTCGACGGGCTCGCGGAGAACGCGCTGCGGGTGACGCCGGCCGGCCGCCCCATCGTGTTCGCGCTCGCCCTCGAGACGGGCGGCGCACCGGGGGTACCGGGGGAACCGGGGGCTGCAGCGGGCCCCGCCCGCTCGGTGCTGGCCGTTCGGGACGGGGGCCCGGGGCTGAGCGCGGGCGACCGCGCCGTCGCCTTCGAGCGGGGGGTGCTGTACGAGCGCTACCGCGGAGTGCGCCAAGTCGGGACGGGTCTTGGCCTCGCCCTCGCAGCCGGGCTCGTGGGGTGCCTCGGGGGGACGGCGGAGGCAGCAGAAGCGCCGGAGGGCGGCGCGGCCTTCCTCGTCCGCCTGCCACTGAGCACGCCCGGGCCATCGGTCACACCGCTGGACGCTGCGCCCCACCACTCGTCTGCTCGCTGAGCTGCGTGAGGTCGGTCTGCTCCTCGACCCAGGCGTCGATCCGCGACCAGACGCCTGTCAGCCACTGCCCGGTCTGCTCCTCGTCGGACGGCAGCGCGTCCGGCTTCTCGCGCCACCACAGCAGGTGCAGCTCGCGCCGCAGCGGCAGCGCGTTCCAGATGGTCACGACGTCGGCGAGCTCGTCGTGGCCGGTGTGCGTGAACACCACTACATCGGCTGCGGGCGCTGCGCGCAGCGCCGCGAGGGTCCCGGCGGGCTTGGGCGGCAGGACGTGCGGCATGCTCAGCGCCTGTCGCGCCTCGGCCCGCCGCCCCGTGCGAAGTAGCCGGACGACGGCCAGGCGGTGCCTGGTCGGGGTCCAGTCACCGCCCTCGGGGTAGAGCAGCAGCGCATCATGGTCATCGAGGGTCCCGGCGACCTCGGCGATCATCCGGGCTGCCGCGTCAGGCCGGCCCTTGCCAGTCGTGATGAAGCTGCAGCCGATCCGGCTGAGCAGGACATCGAGCGATGGGTCCAGCCGCAGCTGCTGCTTGAGGACGATGCGGGGACGGCGGCGGTAGCGGCTCAGGAGCAGGTGCACAAGCACGAACGACGCGCCGGGGCCGGCATGGCGGGCAAGCACGAGGATGGGCTCGGCGCTGGCCATCCGCTCCGCGTCCTCGGGCCGGGTGACCGGCTCTTCGACAGTGAGCCGGAACCCGAAGACGAACTGCGCAACCGCCAGCAGCGCGCGCAGGAAGGCAGCGATCAAGGCCAGGTGCGCGTCCTGCTGCCGCTCGGACCGCAGCTTCCACCCGAACCCCGACGCGACCCACAGCGCGAGGCAGACCAGCAGGCAGGCGCTCTCACCGAGCAGGTAGGCGGTGGCGAAGGTCCAGACGCGCAGCACCCTCCACCTCGGCCGGCGCCCTCGCGCAACGAGCAGGATCAGCGCAACTGCAGTGTTGACCACTGCCACGACCGGCAGCAGGACCAGCGCCACGACGCCGAGCAGCGGCATCAGCGGAGCGATCAGCAGCCGCCGAATCAGCCAGGGCGGCACCGGCAGCCTGCTCAAACGGGTGCGGCCTGACCCGACGGCGAGGGATTCGACGCCAGGTAGGCCGCCGTCGCGTTACGGGCCTGCTCGATGCGAGCGGCGACGCTGCGGTTGTCGCGGTAGCGCACGGTGGCCAGTGGTGTGCCCTCGTCTCCGGTCGGCAGGACGTGCACCTGCACCCCGGCGGGGACGTTGGTCAGATCTTCGACGAAACGGTGCCGGCGAGCGACCTCGAAAGCGACGAGTCCGACCTCCCACGGCCATTCAGGTGCAGTCAGCGGCCGCTCGATCCGCCCGACGTGCAGGACGTAGACGGTGCCGGCGCCGAGGGTGACGGCCCGCCCGAGCGGCAGGCTGTCGACAAGCCCTCCGTCGAGGAAGTGCTCACCGCCGATCTCCACGGCCGGGAGCAGGCCGGGCACGGCACATGAGGCGAGCACGGCGTCAGCGAGCGGACCGCTGTCGAACCAGTGGCCGCGTGCCCGCTCGATGCTGGCAGCGACGCACTGGAACGGGACGGCCAACTCTTCGATGAGAACGCCCGGGGCGTGGGCGTCGATCAGCGCCCGCAGCCTGTCGTTGCTGTGCAGGTGCGTCCGGCTCCGGGCCAGCGTGCGCAGCTGGCCCAGGACAGAGCTCGAGAACACGTCGGCGTTGCCGAGCGCGGACCACAGCTCGGTCAGGCGCCCCACCGTCGCGGCACTCGGGTCGGACGCAATCGCTGCCCCGTTGATGGCCCCGACCGAGGACCCGAGTACCAGCTCGGGGTAGATCCCGGCGTCGGTCAGCGCCTGCAGCATCCCGACCTCGGCTGCGCCGAGCAGACCACCGCCGCCGAGCACGAACGCCGTCAGGCCGCCCGCTGGCGGACTACCCATCAACCCTCCAGACGTGCCTTGACGGTCCGGCCGCGTGGAAGAACGGGCCGCTGGCCCATGCCTACACGCGCCGACACCTATCGACGCATTCCTTCCACCCAGCACCGCCTAGGGCCCAAGTGCTGACCGCGCGGGGGTGACCTGACGATCCGCTACATCTGCTGGGAGTGGTCCACCGGCGAAGCGCACTCACGAGGCTGTCCGGGCCTACGAGCGGGACCGCTGGGATGAAGTTGACGACGTGGCGGCGTTGGGTGGCTACCGTGCGCCAGGTGGATGCCCCGCCCGTCTTCGAGGCGGCCGCCGTCGAGCGACGAGCGGTCGCCGAGCTCCTCGAGGGGCTGAGCGAGAGCCAACTCGCAGCACCTAGCCTGTGCGCAGCGTGGGACATCCGGACTGTCGCAGCACATCTCGCCGCCGCCGTCGCACCCTCCAAGAAGCCCTTCCTGCTCGCCACGCTGCGCTCCAGCGGCAACCTCAACCGCGCCAACGACCGGGTCGCCCGGCAGACCGCACGGCAACCGGTCGCGGACCTGGCCGGACCTTGCGACAGCACGCGGCCAGCACGTTCGCCCCGCCGCTGGTCGGACCGCGAGGGCCGCTGACCGACGTTCTCGTCCACGCCGGTGACATCCGGCTCCCACTCGGGCTTGCCCACCACCCCGCCCAGGGCGCGGTCAGGCTCGCGCTCGAGTTCGTCACCGAGGGCCGCCCCCTCGGCTTCGTCCCCCGCGGCCGGCTCGACGGGCTGAAGCTCATCGCTGACGACCTGGACTGGTCCTGGGGCACCGGACCGGCAATCAGCGGACGGGGCATTGACCTGCTGATGGCGACCTGTGGTCGCTCCGCAGTGCTGCCCAGCCTTACCGGCCCAGGAGTGCCAGGACTCGGCGCCCGCCTCCCGCGTTAGTGCTCCTGGCCTACCAACCGCGAGCGGATGACCGCTCGCGGCGATCAGAGCCCGGTCTCGGCCCACAGCTCGGGCCGCCCGCAGCGCCGCTCCAGGAGCAGCGCCGGTGGACATGTCCGTTGCAGCTCAACGGGTCCGGCGCCCGACCCGAGATTGTCACTGGCCTCGGCGTCCATCGATCCGCTCGCGCAACAGGTCGACGTGACCCAGGTGGTGCGAGTACTCCTCGATCGTTCCGACCAGCGCCTCATGCAATGACACCGACCCTCCACCGCTACCGTGCCGGGCAGTTGTGGCCATGCCGGACGTGCGTGGCCACGCGTGATGCCCGTTTGGCCACAATCGGTGCTTCCTTTGCAGCTACCCGTCGCGACGCATGTCAACGAAGCGGCTGTAGTGGCCCTGGAAGGCGACGGTGATGGTGTCCGTGGGGCCGTTTCGGTGCTTGGCAACGATGAAATCGGCCTCGCCAGCCCGGGGTGACTCCTTCTCGTACAGGTCGTCACGGTGCAGCATGATCACGATGTCGGCGTCCTGCTCGATCGAGCCTGACTCGCGCAGGTCAGACAGCTGCGGGCGCTTGTCGGCGCGCTGCTCGGGCGAGCGGTTGAGCTGGGAGAGCGCGACGACCGGCACCTCGAGCTCCTTGGCCAGCAGCTTGAGGTTGCGGCTGATCTCGCTGACCTCCTGCTGGCGGTTCTCGGTCCGCTTCGGCGAGGTCATCAGCTGCATGTAGTCGATGATCACCAGCCGCAGGTCGTGCCGCTGCTTGAGCCGGCGGCACTTGGCCCGGATCTCCATCATCGTCATGTTGGCGCTGTCGTCGATGAACAGCGGGGCGTCAGCGATCTCGCCCATCCTGCGGGCCAACTTGGCCCAGTCGTCGTCGCTCATCCGCCCGGTGCGCATGTTCTGCAGGTGCACCCGCGCCTCGGCCGACAGCAGGCGCATCGTGATCTCGACCCGACTCATCTCCAGCGAGAACACGACTGCGGTCTGGTGGTTCTTGATCGCGGCGGAGCGCGCGAAGTCGAGCGCCGCCGTGCTCTTGCCCGCGGCCGGGCGCGCCGCCACGATAATCAGCTGCCCCGGGTGCAGCCCGTTGGTCAGGGCGTCGAGGTCCTGGAAGCCGGTCGGGACACCGGTGAGCGCGCCGTCGTGGCCCGCGATCGCCTCGATCTCTTGCAGCACCGGGTTGAGTAGCACCTCGAGCGCCAGGTAGTCGTCTGTGGTGCGGTGCTCGGTGACGGCGTAGACCTCGGCCTGGGCGCGGTCGACGGCGTCGTCGACCTCTGCGGCCTCGTTGTAGCCGAGCTGGGTCACCCGGACGCCGGCGTCGACCAGGCGCCGGCGGATGGCCTTGTCGGCGACGATGCGGGCGTAGTAGCCGGCGTTGGCGGCGGTGGGCACCGAGGCGATGAGGGTGTGCAGGTAGGCAGCCCCACCCACGCGGTCGAGCTGCGCGCCCTTCTGCAGTGCCGCGGCGACGCTGACGGCGTCGGCCGGCTCCCCCTTGGTGTAGAGCGCGGTGATGACCTCGAAGATGGTGGCGTGCGCGGGCCGGTAGAAGTCGACGGCGCGCAGCGACTCGACGACGTCGGAGATCGCGTCCTTTGACAGCAGCATCCCGCCGAGCACGCCCTGCTCGGCGGCGACGTCCTGCGGCGGTGTCCGGTCGAGCGAGGGAGGGGCCTCGCTGCTCGGTGACTGGCTGCTCGGTGACTGGCGCGGGCCCCGCTCGATGCTGGCTACCGACACCTGCGCCGACCCCCTGGATGGCTCACTCGGCGCACCCTGCGCCGCTGTTGCCTTGTCTAGCGGACGCCACCGACAGAACTCCAGGGTCGTCGGCGTGTCCGGTTGGCGCCCTGGGGACGGCGCGGGGCACAACCTGTGGGTAGCTGCCGGGAACCTGGGGACCAGCGGTGGACAGCCTGTCGACAGAGTCTCGGGCAATGCCCACCGCATGCACTGAGGCACTGGTCACGGTATCCACCGGCTGTGGACAACTATTGGGGACAACCCCTGCCTGTCACTCGCCGTTCACCGTTCAACTACCCCCCGTATGCCAAACGGCGCGCTCCCGAGTCAGGGGAGCGCGCCGTCGTGGCTGCCGGGTTATGCAGCACCGGTGTCAGGCCGGGACCACCTCGAGGTTCACCGTGGCGACGACCTCCGGGTGCAGGCGCACCGCAACCGTGTGCCTACCCAGGGTCTTGATCGAGTGGCCGGCATCGACCCGACGCCGGTCAAGCTTGGGGCCGCCGGCAGCCGATACCGCGTCAACGATGTCAGCGGGCGTCACTGAGCCGAACAGCTTGCCGCCCTTGCCCGCGCGGTTAACCAGCCGGACGTCAAGCCCGGCGAGCTGGCCCGCGATCTCGCGCGCCTGGTCGAGGTCACGGACGGTGCGAACCTCCCGCGCGCGGCGGATTGTCTCGACCTGCTTCTCCGCGCCCCGGGTCGCCGGGATCGCGAACCCCTGAGGGATCAGGTAGTTGCGGCCGTAGCCGTCCTTGACCTCGATCACCTCGCCGACACCGCCGAGGGACGGGACTTCCTGCGTGAGGATGAGCTTCACTGCCGTGTCACCTCGCCGTACTGGTGTAGGGCAGCAAGGCCACCTCGCGGCTGTTCTTCACTGCCACGGCGATGTCGCGCTGGTGCTGGCTGCAGTTGCCGGTCACCCGGCGTGCGCGGATCTTGCCGCGGTCGCTGATGAAGCGGCGCAGCAGGGCAGTGTCTTTGTAGTCGATGCGAGCAGCCTTGTTCTTGCAGAACTCGCACACCTTCTTTTTCGGCTTGCGCAGTGGCACCTTGGCCATCGTGAATCTCTCCTGCTCCTAGAAAGGGGGCTCGTCGCTGTACCCGGCGGGGGACTGCGACCACGGGTCGTCAGAGGCGCCGCCGCCGGCCCCACCACCGGCCCCGCCGCCGCCCGGTGCGCCGCCACCGCCGGCTGCCGCGCCGGAGTAGCCGCCACTGCCGCCGCCGCCGTAGGAGGCGCCACCGGCCCCAGCGCCGTTGCCACTTGAGCGCCCGGCCTTGTTGACGCGGGCCGTCGCGTACTTCAGCGACGGGCCCACCTCCTCGACGTCGAGCTCGATGACAGTGCGCTTCTCACCCTCGCGGGTCTCAAAGCTGCGCTGCTTGAGCCGCCCCTGGATAACGACGCGGGTGCCCTTCTGCAGCGACTCGGCCACGTTCTCGGCCGCCTGGCGCCAGACGGTGCAGCGCAGGAACAACGCCTCGCCGTCTTTCCACTCGTTGCTCGCACGATCAAGCGTGCGCGGGGTCGAGGCGACGGTGAAGCTGGCCACCGCCTGCCCGCTGGGGGTGAACCGCAGCTCTGGGTCACTCGTCAGGTTGCCCACAACGGTGATGACTGTCTCGCCTGCCATGTCCCGCCCCTCAGGCCGCCGCGGCGGAGCCGCGCGAGGGAGCGTCGGCCGAGCCACGCCTGGGCGCATCCGCCGAGCCACGTGAGGGAGCGTCGGCCGAGCCACGCGTGGGCGCATCGGCCGAGCCGCGAGCCGGCTTGTCCTCGAGGCGGATGAGCTTGGTCCGCAGCACCGACTCGTTGAGGTTGAGCTGACGGTCGAGCTCGCGGACCGCGTCGCTCTCGGCCCGCAGGTCGAGCAGGGCGTAGATGCCCTCGAAGTTCTTGTCGATCTCGTACGCGAGGCGGCGGCGGCCCCAGACGTCGAGCTTCTCGATTGAGCCGCCCGCCGTGCGGATGACGGTGAGGTACTGCTCGAGCGAGGGAGCGATGGTCCGCTCCTCCAGATCGGGAGCCAGGATGATCATTAGCTCGTAATGACGTGATGCCAACAGAAGACCTCCTATGGTCTGAGAGCGGCCACGGACGATCCGTGGCAGGAGGATGCGCAGGTGCGCGACAGCCCAGGTTACCGGAGCGGCCCGCCCGGCCGGTCAACGAGGTGGCCGCGCCGGGTCAGTCCACCCAGTCCCCGGACGTGAACGCGATGACGAGCACGATCATCAAGGGGGCAGCTGCCCACAGGTAGCCAGCCAGCACCCGCGGACGCCGGGCGAGCAGCAGGTAGAGCGGGAACCAGACGAGCACGGCCCGCACCCCACTCGCCCAGTAGGACGACGCGGCCATCAGCACCGTCGAGGTGCCGACGTAGGCCGCCTCGCCCCACCGCCGCTCGCGCAGCAGCACTCCGGCCAGCAGGAGCCCGACGGCTACCGCGAGCAGCTCGGCGGTCCAAAACCAGTGGAAAGTCGATGCTGTGTCGGTGTTGGCTGCGGCCTGCCACGTGCGGTCCAGCCCCACCCACGGCCAGGTCACCTCGCGGCTCCAGCCGGCGCGCATCGCCCGTGCGTAGGAGTCCCAGTGCCCGGCCTTGACCTTGAGGAAGGCCGCGAAGGCGACGACCGGCAGCAGGGGCAGCAGCAGCGAGGGCAGATCGCGCACCACCCGGCGGATGCCGAGCCCACCACCCGGCCGGCGCAGTCCGGGGCGCGTCGTCGCCCACTGCACCCATAGCCCGGCAACGAGGGCGAGCCCGATCACGCGGGTCCCCGTCGCTCCCGCAGCGAGCACCCCAGCCAGCAGCCACCGCTGGCGTCGCGCGGCCAGCCACGCGGCCAGGCTGAAGGCGAGGAACAGCCCCTCGGAGTAGCCGGCGAACAGGAAGACCGCATACGGGAAGGCGACCATCGCCAGGACGGCCCGCCGCCCAGCTAAGGCGCCCCCCTGCGTCTCGTCGGTCGCGTCGTCGCCCGGATCAAGGGCCGCGTCGTCGGCGGCCAGCCGGGCGAGCACCACGCAGCTCACCGCTCCGGCGAGCGCCGACACGACGAGCCCGGCGACTATCCAGTCCCGCACAACCAGGTGGGCGAGCCGGATCGCAAGCGGCATCCCCGGGTAGTCGACGTCGGTCTTGTCGCTGTAGGCCGGGGAGTGGTAGCCGAACCGGGCCACCTTGGTGAACAGGCTGACGTCCCAGTGGTCCCACAGGACGCGAAACCCCGGTACCTCCGTGACCGTGGAGGAGGTGGCTAGCCGGGCGCCGGCGACGGCGACAAGAGCGACGACCAGCCGGCTGGCCACCCAGACACCCAGCACCGCGCGGGCGACCGGACCCGGCCACCACCGCCTCGGCCCGGCCGCCACAGGGAGCCGCGAGTCGTGGCTGCGCACTGTTGTGGTGGCGCTCATCCGGGCACCAGCACCCCGGCTGGTCTCCTGTCGGCGCGTGGCCGTTCGGGCCCCCGCAGCACCCCGCCGGTCGGGTCGTCGACCCCCGCTGCGCGCACGATGTCGTGCTCCGGCCGCAGGACGTCACGCACGACGAGGCCGGCAATGACCGCGAGGACGAGGTCCCTGACCAGCACCGCCGCCACGAACCACCCGCCGCCTATCCCCGCGCGACCTGTCGTGTCGAGGGAGACGAAGTACAGCAGCCGGGTGAGCAGCACCAGCGCCTCCGTCAGCTGCCACACCAGGAACATCCCCCAGCGAGGACGCGCGAGCGCCACGAGGGGCAGCAGCCAGAGCGCGTACTGCGGCGAGTACACCTTGTTGGTGAGCAGGAACGCGATGACTGCCAGCAGCGCGACCTGCGGAACCCGGGGGGGCACCGGAGCCCGCAGCGCCAGCACCGCCACCGCCGATAGCAGGAGTCCACAAGCCACCGCCGACACAGCATTGAGCGGCTGCACGGGGAACCCAGTGGCTCCGCTGGCCACGACCCGCCCCGACACCAGGGCGAGGGCAAGTACGGCAGCTGCCCCGACCACCAGGACACCGGCGGCAACCCGCCGACTGCGCCGCAGCGCGAAGGCCATCCCAAGAACGGCAGCCGCTGCCACGAGGACCAGCACCACACGAAGGCCCACCGGAGTGATGCTGTGCGCCCCCGACAGGTACTGCAGCGCGTAGGGCAGCGAGTCCCAGTCCGCCGGCCGGCTGCTGTTGAGCGCGAAGAACCTGAGCAGCGCGTTGGAAGCGTCGCCGTGGTGGGCCGCGAGCCCCGCCAGGCCGTTGCCCCCCCAGAACGCGGACCAGGCGCTGGGGCCGGTGACAGCGCCCGCCGCCGCGCTGCCGTACCCCGCGAGCAGGTAAACGGGGACGTACACCGCGAGCACCGTGACGGCGGCCGTGACGGCGGCCCGGGCCCACGCATGCAGCCGGCCGGCGCGCAGGCACAGTGGCAGCAGCGCCAGCAGCAGCAGCACGGGATACGCCTTGGTGGCGATGCCCAGGCCGAGCAGCAGCCCGGCCAGCCTCGGCGCTCGCCGCGACCACGCCAACAGCCCGCCCGAAGCCGCAGCCACCGCCAGCAGGTCCCAGTTCGTGAAGGCATGCAGGAGGAGTGCTGGTGCGACCGCGACGAGCGCGGCGTCCCACGGGCGCCGTCCTGCTATGAGTGCGGTGCAGGCCACCGTGACGAGCGCGGCGGCGGCCAGCAGCAGGGCGGTGGCGTCGAAGAAGCGCGCCACCTGCTCGTCCTGCGTGAAGCCGGCCGGAGCCAGGTGCGCGGCTTGCTGGACCTGACCGAGCGGCGCCGCGAGCTGCATGGCCGCACCGATCAGCACCGGGTACTCGACGGCGTGGTCGAGGAAGGGGCGGCTGCCCTTGTCGAGACTCTCACTGCCCCAGAGCGCGACAACGTCGGTGTAGCACAGGTGGGTGTACTGGTACTCGTGCTGCCACATACGGGTGTCCCGGCACTGCACCTTCTGCGCGTAGCCCAGCACGCAGGTGAGGGCGGCGAGGACCAGCAGGACCTGGACCGCGGTCGCATACCGCGGTGGCCGGGCTGAGAGACCGGGCGGCCCGCCCACCGCTGCCTGCAGCGCGGGCGGCAGGGGATCGCAGACCGGTGGGGAAACCTGGCTTGCAGCCCTCACCGGGGCCGGCTCGTCATCGCTTGCGGCCTCAGGGTTTGGCGGGACCGCCGTTGCGGCCGCCTCTATTGCTCGGCCCGGAGCTGGGCGTCACGACGATACCGACGGGGGACGACGGTGCGGCGGTGGGCAGGAGCGTCGGCTGCGGCGTCGGCAGTGGCTGCGGGGCCTCGGTGGTCGGAACAGGAACCTCGGACGGCGTGACCTGCGGGGGCTGAGTCGGCGTCGGCGTGACACTCGGGACGGCGGTCGGGCTCGCGGACTGGGTCGGGGCTGGCAGCGGCGCGGTATTGCGCTGGTTGCCCACGTGCGACTCGGGCGGGAAGGGCAGCACCGGCTGCCCCACGAGGGCGGCATCCATCGTCGCTTTGAACACCCGCGAGGGCAGCGTGCCACCGGAGACCTCGTTGATGCCGAGCACGCCGTTGAGCGCCTGCTGCCCGTTGCCCCGGAACATGTCGACGACAGTCACCAGCTGGGGGGTGAAGCCGCAGAACCAGGCCGCCTTGTTGCCGCTCGTCGTCCCGGTCTTGCCCGCCGCCGGTCGCCCGTTCAGCTGCGCGGCCGTCCCGGTGCCGCTGGTGACGACCTGCTGCATGGCTGACGTCGCGTCGGCGCTCACCTGCTCGGACAGCGCCCGCTTGTGGGTGTCGGGCGCGGCGTAGACCTGCTTGCCGTCGCGGTCGGTCACACTCTCGACCAGGTGCGGGGCGGCATACACGCCCTGCGAGGCGAACGAGCCGTAGACACCGGCCATGTCGAGCGGCCGGACGTCGTTGGTACCGAGGGTCAACGACTGGACGGGGTCGAGCTTGGTGGCCTCCGGGATGCCGAGCGTGTGCCCCATTGCGGCCACCTTGTCCAGGCCCGCGTCGATCGAGAGCGGCACGAACACCGTGTTGACCGACTGGGCGAGGGCGGTGCGCAGGTCGATCGACCCGAACTGCTCGCCGTCGCCCGCGCCGAAGTTGTGCAGCGGGCTGTTGGCCGGGTACCCGGGCGGGATCACCTTGGGGGAGTGGCCGTCGTACCGCGAGTCGAGGCCGATGCCCTTCGTGAGCGCAGCCGCCAGCGTCACCGGCTTGAACGACGACCCGGGCTGGATCCTCGCTCCGGCGACGTTGTCGACGTAGTCGTCGCCGCCGTAGGGCGCATGGCCGTAGACGGAGCCGCCGTACCAGGCCTTGATGCGGCCCGTGCCCGGCTCCATCGACACGACTCCAGTCTGCAGGTCGGCCGGGGCGCCCGCGAGCACCTGCTGCACGGCGTTGGTCGCGGCCTGCTGCGAGGCCGGGTCGAGCGTGGTCGTGACGCGCAGTCCACCACGCGTTACCGTGTCCTCGTTGATGCCCGCTGCCGCGAGCTCGCGCTTGACCTCGTCACGGATGTAGGCGGCCTGCGGGGTCGCCGGCGCATTGGTGCCGGCGTTGGCCATCGGCAGGGTCAGCGGCAGCGTCGCCTTCGACGCCTGGTCGGCGTCGATCCAGTCCTTCTCGGCCATCACGTCGATGACCTGCTGGAAGCGGGTGGCGGCGGCCTCCTTGTCGACCCTGGGGTCGAGCGCGGAGGGGGCGCGGATGAGCCCGGCGATGACTGCCGCCTGCGGCGCAGTAAGGGCTGCGGCAGGCACGCCGAAGTACGCGTGGGCGGCCGCCTCGATGCCGTAGGCGCCGCGCCCGAAGTAGATCGTGTTGAGGTAGAACTCGAGGATCTCGTCCTTGGAGTACTTACGGTCCAGCTTGACCGCCAGGACGATCTCGCGCAGCTTGCGGGTCAGCGTGCGGTTCTGGGTCAGGTAGGCGTTCTTGGCGTACTGCTGGGTGATCGTCGAGCCGCCCTGGCTGATCGACCCGCCGCGTACGTCGGCCCACACCGCTCGAGCTATACCGCGCACCGAGATGCCCGACTCGGAGTAGAAGTTCTTGTCCTCGGCTGCGAGCACCGCGTGCTGAGCGGCCTCGGACACCTTCGAGAGCGGGACGTCGGTGCGGTTGACCGACCCGATCCGCACGATCGGCGTCTTGCCGTCGGCGTAGGTGACAGTCGTGGTCTGGGCGGTGTCGACGGCCTGCGGCAGCGGGATGGTGGTCGCGGTGTAGACCAGACCGACCCCGGCGATCATCAGGAGCAGGATCACGCCGAGCAGCGCGCTGACCGCACGCCGGAAGCGCGGGGACCGCGAGCGCCACCAGCCCTGTGGCTCGTCGGTCTCCTCGGCACTCTGGGCGCTGTCCGCACTGTTGGCGCTGTCGGCTGACGCGTCAGAGGGGTCGGGAGAGCCCGCTCGGTCGACCGCCCGCTGACCCGTCGCCACCCTGCTCCGTTCGTCGCCTGAACTGCCGCACCGCACTCCCGTACCAGCAGTCTTGCCCTATCTGTCGGCCAGCTCCCGCCTGACCTGACGGCGGGCACCGCGACGAGGCACCGGCTCCCCCGTCCCGATCACGAACGACGTCGTCAGATGATTCCACCCGCACGCCTGGCAGACCTCGACGACGTAGACGGTCAGAGCCGAGTACTGCTCGGCTAGCGCCGCCAGCTCACGGGTCGCGCGCACGCGCCCCGAGGCCTCACCGAGCTCGTCGCCGTACGTGTAGGTGACGTGCGTCAGGGGCTTCTCGCCGCGACAGACCGGACAGCGAGCCGTTGTCGCCTCGCCGTGGTGCCGAGCTGCTCGCACCAGGCAGGGATGCGCGTCGCACGCGTCGTGCACGGAGGTGCGTCCGACGGCGAGCGCCGTCAGCGCGGCCCGCCGCGCCATGGCGTAGTCGACCACGGAGCGCGCCGCGACGGCACGGCCAGGACCGGTCCCTGCCACCGGACGAGGGTAACGCCGCGTTCGCGGCTCCTCCTGAGGGCTGCACGAGCGCCCGCTGCAGCCCCCGCAGACGGCCCTGCACCTGATCTGCGGGAGATGGCACGGGCATCTCGGAGCGTCGGCTGGACATCTAGCGTTCACCATCTCGTAGTGTGTGCGATGTATCGCTTCGATACATCGGCTGGACGAGCGGGGAAGGGGACAGCGATGCTCGAGTTCGCCGTTCTCGGCCTGCTGCACGAGTCCGCGATGCACGGCTACGAGCTGCGCAAGCGCCTCAACACCATGCTCGGCCTGCTCCGTGCCTTCTCCTACGGCTCGCTCTACCCGACGCTGCGCCGAATGCAGGCCGCAGGATGGGTGGTCGCCGACACCGACGGGCGCGGGGGCCGCAGCAAGGTCGTCTACTCCCTCACCGCCGAGGGCAAGGAGCGCTTCGCCGACCTGCTCGGCGAGGCGGGCCCCTCCACGTGGGAGGACGAGGCGTTCGGCGTCCACTTCGCGTTCTTCGCCCGGACCTCCCCCGAGGCGCGGCTGCGCATCCTCGAGGGCCGCCGGGCCCGGCTCGAGGAGCGGCGCGAGCGCTTCCGTACGGGGTTGACGCGCACCCGAGAGCGGCTCGACAAGTACACGCTCGAGCTGCAGCGCCATGGCCTGGAGTCGGTCGAGCGTGAGGTCCGCTGGCTCAACGAGCTGATTGAGACCGAACGCACCGAACGCCTGGAGGCAGGCACGGCGGAGCGCAAACGCCTCGATCAGCTGCCTCCGGACCCGCCCTGACGGGCCCCCCGGATCATCTCGCAGTGACCCCGCGCTAGCCCAGCAGCACCGAACAGCCGCCAGCACCGCCCGTCCACAAGCAGAGCACAAGTCCGAACAAGCGAAGGAGCGCACGAATGGGATCGATCCGCGTCGCCATCGTCGGCGTAGGAAACTGCGCCGCCTCACTGGTCCAGGGAGTCGAGTACTACCGCAACGCCGATGCCTCGCAGCGGGTACCCGGCCTCATGCACGTCCAGCTCGGCGATTACCACATCTCCGATATCGAGTTCGTCGCCGCCTTCGACGTCGACGGCAAGAAGGTCGGGCGTGACCTGGCTGAGGCCATCGGCGCCAGCGAGAACAACACCATCCGCATCTGCGACGTGCCGCCGTCGGGCGTCACCGTCCAGCGGGGGCACACCTACGACGGCCTCGGCCGTTATTACCGCGAGATGATCGAGGAATCGACCGACAACCCGGTCGATGTCGTCGCGGCGCTGCGCGAGGCCCGGGTCGACGTCCTCATCTGCTATCTGCCAGTCGGCTCCGAGGACGCCGCCCGCTTCTACGCACAGTGCGCGATCGACGCGAATGTCGCCTTCGTCAACGCGCTGCCGGTCTTCATCGCAGGCACGCCGGAGTGGGCCGAGAAGTTCCGGGCCGCCGGTGTCCCAATCATCGGCGACGACATCAAGAGCCAGGTCGGCGCGACGATCACCCACAGGGTGCTCGCCAAGCTGTTCGAGGACCGCGGCGTCACGCTCGACCGCACCATGCAGCTGAACGTGGGCGGCAACATGGACTTCATGAACATGCTCGAGCGCGACCGGCTCGAGTCGAAGAAGATCTCCAAGACGCAGGCCGTCACCTCCAACCTGCAGCACGACCTGGGCAAGAGGAACGTGCACATCGGCCCGTCTGACTACGTCGCGTGGCTCGACGACCGCAAGTGGGCGTACGTGCGCCTCGAGGGTCGTGCGTTCGGCGACGTCCCGCTGAGCCTGGAGTACAAGCTCGAGGTCTGGGACTCGCCCAACTCCGCAGGGGTCATCATTGACGCGCTGCGGTGCGCCAAGATCGCCAAGGACCGCGGGGTCGGCGGCCCGATCCTCGGCCCGTCGTCGTACTTCATGAAGAGCCCGCCCGTGCAGTACCGCGACGATGTCGCCGCGCAGCTGGTGGAGTCCTTCATCCGCGGCGAGGAGCAGCCGGGCGACCACGTGCAGGTCGAGGTCGACGGCGAGGCGGGCGGCGTCAGCGGCGCCGCTGGACGCTAGCCCGGAGGAGTCGCTCAGCAGGCACGTGCGTCGAGCAGGCGGGGTGTGATGGCCGCCGGGGTACGTGACCTGCTGGGCCGCTCGGCCTTCCGCCGCCTCTACGCGACCCGGCTCGCGGGCCAGTTCACCGACGGCGTGTTCGAGGCCAGCCTCGCTGGCTTCGTCCTGTTCAACCCCGAGCAGGCGACCACGGCGCCCAGGATTGCCGGTGCCGCCGCGGTTCTTCTGCTGCCGTACTCCTCTGTCGGCCCCGTCGCCGGCGTGGTGATCGACCGCGTCAACCGGCGCCGCGTCCTCGTCGTCGCCAACCTGGTCCGGGCGGCGCTCGTCGCCCTCGCTGCCGCTGTCATGGCCACGGGATACGCCGGGTTGGGCTTCTTCGCGGTCGCGCTGCTCGTGTTCAGCGTCAGCCGGTTCGTGCTGTCGGCGCTGTCGGCCGCCACACCGGCGACGGTGCCGCGCGGCGACCTGGTCGAGGCCAATGCGCTGTCGACGACGTCCGGGACCGCGGCGACGATCCTCGGCGTGGGGGTCGGGTCGCTGCTCATCCACATCCTCGGGGGCGCTGGCGCCGGTGGCGCCGGTGGCGCCGGTGGTGCCGGTGGCGCCGGTGGTGCCGGTGGTGCCGGTGGTGCCGGTGGTGCCGGTGGTGCCGGTGGAGGCAGCGCGGGCACAGCCGTGGCCGCCGCCGCGCTCTACGTCGTCGTCGTTGTGGTGGCCCGGCGGCTCCCGCGACGACTGCTGCAGCCACCCCCAGCCGACCGTGCGGCTGGGGCGCGCCACGAGCTGCGCCGGGCAGTCCGTGACGTGGCAGCCGGAGCGCGGCACATCTGGGCGCGGCCGGTGGCGCGCGACGCACTCGCCGCCGTGGCCGCCCACCGCTTCCTGTTCGGGCTCTCGACCGTGGCGACCGTGCTTGTCTACCGCAACCTGTTCGCCGGCGAACGCGGGCTGGTTCCCGGCGGGGCCGCGGGGCTCGCCGAGGTCGTCGTGGCCGGCGGAGGCGGCGCGGTACTCGGCGCGGTGCTGACCCCCATCGTCACCAGGCGGGTGCGCCCCTCGGCGTGGATGGTGACGCTGTTCGGCATCGCCGCCGTCGCCGAGGTGGTGCTCGGCGCTCCCTACCGGCCGGCGACCTTCCTCGCGGCTGCGTTGGTGTTCGGCGTGGTTTCGCAGGGGTCGAAGATCTGCGTGGACTCGCTCGTCCAGCGTTCGGTCGAGGACTCCTTCCGCGGGCGCGCCTTCGCCTTCTACGACCAGCTGTTCAACCTGGCCTACGTCGCCGCGGCAGCGGTCGGGGCCATGCTGCTGCCCGCGAACGGCAAGTCGTATGCCGTGCTAGGGCTCGTCGCGGCGGGGTACGCGCTCGTCGCCGTCGTCTTCGGCGCGGCATCGGCTCGCCGCCCACCGGCCGGAATGGGGGCCGACGTTCCAGACGGGCAGGTGACCACCCTGCCGGCCTGAGGCACCGGGGCGCTTGGGTGCTGCTGGGCTCAGGCCGGGTTCATGTCGTGCCCACCGCGTGCTCGGCGGCCCACAGCCGCAGCTGCCGCTCCGCCTCCTCGGCACCGAGCGGGCCGTGCTCGAGCCGCAAGGCGAGCAGGTGCTTGTAGGCCTGCCCCAGCGCCGGCCCGGGCTCGAGCCCGAGGATGCGCCCGATGGCGTGACCGTCGAGGTCCGGGCGGACACGGCTCATCTCCTCGTGGGTCGCCAGCTCGTCGATGCGGCGCTCGAGCGCGTCGTAGGTCTGTGCCAGCCCGGCCGCCTTGCGCTTGTTGCGGGTGGTGCTGTCCGAGCGGACGAGCACGTGCAGCCGGGACAGCAGCGGGCCAGCGTCATGGGCGTAGCGGCGGACAGCCGAGTCGGTCCACTCCGCGCGGCCGTAGCCGAAGAAGCGCAGGTGCAGCTCGACCAGGCGGCAGACGTCCTCGGTCAACCCCTTGGGGAAGCGCAGCGCCTGCATCCGCTTGCGCGCCATGGCGGCTCCCACCACCTCGTGGTGATGGAAGGAGACGCCGCCGCCGGGCAGCAGCGCGCGGGTCCTGGGCTTGCCGATGTCATGCATGAGGGCGGCGAGCCGGGCCACGAGGTCGGGCCCCCCGAGACGCTCCTGCTCCAGGGTCATGACGTTGCCGAGCACGGCGAGGGTGTGGACGTACACGTCCTTGTGCCGGTGCTCGGCATCGATCTCCATCCGCAGCGCCGGGAGCTCGGGCAGGACGACCTCGGCCACCCCGGTGTCGACGAGCAGCTCCAGGCCGGCCACCGGGTCCGGTGCCAGCAGCAGCTTGATGAGCTCGTCCCGAATCCGCTCCGGGGAGACGATGGCGAGCCGGTCCGCGCGGGTGCGCATCGCCTCGACGAGCGACGGGTCCGACTGCAGGCCCAGCTGGGCCACGAACCGCGCGGCACGAAGGATGCGCAGGGGGTCGTCGTCGAACGACTCCTCCGGCGCGGCCGGGGTCCGCAGCAGATGCCGCCCGAGGTCGGCCAGGCCGCCGAACAGGTCGACGAACTCGTGCCGCGGCACCCCGACCGCCATCGCGTTGATGGAGAAGTCCCGCCGCCTCAGGTCGCCCTCGAGGCTGTCGCCGTAAGCGACGACCGGGTTGCGGGAGGCCCTGTCGTAGCTCTCGCTGCGGTAGGTGGTGACCTCGAAGCGGGTGCCCGCCCGGCTGAGCCCGACAGTGCCGAAGGCGATGCCGACGTCCCACACGGCGTCGGCCCAGCCGTTGGCCAGGGTCAGAACCTGCTCGGGCCGGGCATCGGTTGCGAAGTCGAGGTCGGGTGGGGCACCCCTGCCGAGCAGGGCGTCTCGCACCGAGCCGCCTACCAGATGGAGCTGGTGACCTGCGGCGGCGAAGCGTGTGCCCAGCTCGTCCGCGACAGTCGGCACCGTCAGCAGGGCCCGGACGGCGCGGGCCGACGGATCGTCGGGATCATCGAGATCGAAGCGGGACACGGAATCGACAGCGTACCGGGGCGAGGGCACCCGGCCCTCAAGTCGGCGCTCCGGCACACCACCAGCGGGCGTTCGTACGATCACCCCATGAGGCCGCCGACATCACCCGGCGGCCGGCGTCCGCTACGGCGCGTCGAGGAGCTCTCGGCCGGCGGCCTGGTGCTCGACCGGCTGGCCCCGGATGCCAGTGGGGCTCTGATCGGCCGCCTCGACCGGCGGGGGCGTTTGCTGTGGTCGCTGCCCAAGGGCCACCGGGAGAGCGGCGAGACGATCGAGCAGACTGCCGTGCGCGAGGTGGCCGAGGAGACCGGCATCAGCGGGCGGGTACTGGCCCGGCTCGGCGTCATCGACTTCTGGTTCGTCGCCGGCGGCAGCCGCATCCACAAGACGGTCCACCACTTCCTGATGCTCGCTCAGAGCGGTGAGCTCTCCGACGAAGATGTTGAGGTTTCCGAGGTGGCGTGGGTCCCGCTGGCCGAGGTCGGGGAGCGGCTCGCCTACGACGACGAACGGCGGCTTGTGCTCGCCGTGCCCGGCCTGCTCGCCGACAGCGCGTGAGGGCGGGGGCGCTCGCCGCGCTGGCAGTGCTGCCTGCGCTGCCGGTGCTCGTTTCGCCGGTGCTCGTGCCGCCAGCGGCGGCCATGCCCGGTGCCGCTTCCCCCCGCCCTGCTGCGGCCCGCCTGGTGGCCGCCGAGACAACCACTGGCGCCACTGGCGCCACCAGCTCCCCGGTGAGCGTAGAGGTCACCCGGCTGGCGCCGACCACGTTGACGCCGGCGGCGACGCTCGTGATCCGGGGCGCTGTGGTCAGCCGCTCGCCGGAGGCCATCTCCGGCCTCACGGTCTCGCTGCACCTGGGTTCGGCGATCGAGGGGCGCGGACAGCTGCACGCCCTGCGGGCCCAGCCCGTGCCCCAGCCGCTTGCCGCTCCCCAGCAGAAGCTCGGGGACCAGCCGCTCGCGCCGGGGCAGCGACGACCGTTCAGCCTGTCGGTGCCAGCTGCGGCCCTCGAGTTGACGCAGGCCGGGGTGTACCCCCTGCAGGTCACCGCGGTCGGGCGGCTCCCTAGTGGCTACCGCGACCTCGGCACAGCCAGCACGGCCCTGCCCTACCTGCCCAAGCCAGCAAGTCACCGCCTGCGCATCGCCGCCATCGTCCCCCTGACCGCCGCTCCCGCTCTCGCGGGCGAGGGAGCTCTCACCGACCAGGTCGTCGAGACCCGGCTGCGGCGGGAGCTCAGCAGCGGCGGGCGGCTCGCCGGCCTGCTGGATGCGGCAGCGAGCCGTGGCGCGACGCCGGCCGTCGACCCCGCACTGGTCGAGACCGTCCAGACCCTGGGTGCGGCGCACCGCCTCGGTCAGTCCCCGGTCGTGCGTCCTGGTGCCGCCGAGGCTCGGGCCTGGCTCGCCCGCCTGAGGGCCCTGGTCGCCCGCGTGTCCCCCATCCGCCTGCCCTACGGCAACCCCGACGTCGAGGCTGCCGCGCATGCCGGCGTCCCCGAGCTGGTGCAGGAGGCGGACAGCCGAGGCGAGCGTGTGCTGCGCCAGGCCCTGGGAACGCCGGGGCAGACCCAGATCGGGCTGCCGCCGGGGGGCGCCGTCGACACCGCCGGCCTCGATCTCATGGCGACCCGCCTCGGTACGCACACAGTCGTCCTGCGGGGCGACTCCGTATCGGCGACGCCAGGAATCGGGGTCGTGTCGATCACCGGACGCGCGGAGCCCGGTCGCGCGCTGCTGACCGACCCGGCCCTGACCGCGCTGCTCGACGCTGGTCCGGGCGCTGCCCCGGTGCTCGCCGAGCAGGACATCGTGTCGGAGTGCGCCCTCGCGGCCCTCGACACCCCGGACGCACCGTCCGCCGCTCTGGTCATCACCCTTCCCAGCAGCGGCAGCGGCAGCGGGGCGCAGGCGACCTGGCCGCGTCGCGTCGTCGCCGACCTGGCAGCGATGCCGCTGCTCGCCCCTGTTGGCCTCGGCACGCTGGCCGGAGCCGCGCCCGGAGCGAGCGTGACGCCGCACGGCACGACCGACAGCACAACACGCGGCACGTCAAGCAGCTCTGCGGGCGGCACGGCGGGCGGCACAGCTGCCACACCCCTAGCGCCCGAGCTACCCCCTTCCGTTCTCGACGGTGTGCGGCGCATCCGGGCCGACGTTGCCGACCTGCGTACCGCCCTGCCAGCCGTCCAGAGTGACGACGAGGCCTGCCCGACGTCCAGCCAGACGCGCGACGAGCTGATCACCGACCCCGCCTGCCGAGCCATGTTGCTCTCGGTTTCCGCCGAGTGGCGGCAAGCCGTGGATGAGCCGCCCGCCCTGCCCGGCGGGGGGCTGGCCGGGTCGCAGGCGCAGCAGGCGCTGGCCAGCGCGCTCCTCGACGAGCTGCGCAGCCAGGTCCGAGCCGTCGCGTCGCACGAGGTCGCCCTGACCAGCCGGACCGGGCGCGTCCCGGTCACACTCGAGAACAACCTGCGAGAGCCTGTCCGCGTGACACTGGTGCTCGGAACCGCGGACCGCGCGTCCGTGCAGTCAGGGACGGCGGTAGAGCGCACGGTGCGGCCTGGGCAGAAGGTGCAGGTCGATATCGAGGTGCGGGCAGTCGCCGCCGGCACCTTCCCGGTGGCCCTGTCGCTGCTGACGCCCGGCGGCCGGCCGTTCGGTGCGCCATCGCAGGTGCTCGTGCGCTCGACTGCGTACGGCGTCCTCGCCGTCGCGTTGACGGTCGGCGCCCTCGCTGTGCTCGTCCTCGCCGTCCTCTACCGGGCCGCGCGGGGGCTGTGGCGGCGCCGCGCAGGGGCTGGCGGATGACGGCAATGCCAGCAGGGACGAGGGCCGGGCGCTCCGGCGGGACGGCCAGGATCGGCCGGGCCAGCGGCGTGATGGCCGCCGGGACACTGCTGTCGCGCGTCACCGGCTTCCTGCGCACCATCGCGATCGGTGCGGCGATCGGCACGCACGAGGTCGCCGACTCCTACAACGTCGCGAACACAACTCCCAACATCCTGTTCGACCTGCTGCTCGGCGGCGTGCTAAGCAGCGTGATCGTCCCGGTCCTGGTTCGCGCCGCAAAGGAGGACGACGACGGGGGTGAGGCGTTCGCGTCCTCCCTTCTGACGCTGGTCGCGATCGCGCTGAGCATCGCGGTTCTGCTCGGGATGGTCCTCGCGCCCTGGCTGATCCGGGCCTACAGCAGCCGCGCGGCCGAGGTGCCACTCGCCACGACCTTCCTGCGCTGGTTCCTCCCGCAGGTGCTCTTCTACGGGCTGGGGGCAACGGTCGGGGCCATCCTCAACACCCGCGGCCGGTTCGGGGCCCCGATGCTCACGCCGGTCCTCAACAACATCGTCGTGATCGCCACCGCGGTTCTGTTCATCCTGCTGCCCGGGCACCGTCCGCCCACCCTCGACAGCCTCACCAGCGGGCAGGTCACCCTGCTGGCGGCGGGGACCACCCTTGGCATCGTCGTCATGACGATCGCTCTGCTGCCGTCGCTACGGGCGAGCGGGTTCCGCTACCGGCCCCGGATCGACCTGCGGCACCCGGGGCTGCGCAGCGCCGGGCGGCTCGCCGGTTGGATGCTCGTCTACGTCCTCGCGAGCCAGGCCGCATACCTCGTCGTCACCCGGCTGGCGACGTCGACGG